>Ga0316190_10003876_pt1 | contig 10855 bp, 9 predicted proteins | sample Eddworburrow2_MG_FD_204929 | JGI IMG/M metagenome (GOLD analysis project Ga0316190, IMG submission 204929) | Coastal sediment microbial communities from Maine, United States - Eddy worm burrow 2 | ecosystem: Environmental > Aquatic > Marine > Coastal > Sediment | place: USA: Maine | collected... | reverse complement strand
TCGAACCCAGGGGCTTCGGTCCACGATTGGCCCGGTTCAAGCCAGAAGGGCTCCGCCGTCTGGTAGTCGCCATCGTCGGGGATGGGGTGCAGCATCATGATCTCCATCAACGACCGATTGGGATCGTTGGCCCAGGGCCGGAAGCGGTAGGTAATGGGGATGGCGTAGCCGCCCCAAGGGAAGAAGTTGGGGAACAGGAAGTACTGGATGCTGTCGAGCATCTCCGCTTCGGATGCGGTCGACAGGTCGTGACGCCAGCGGCGGCTCAGTGACTGCTTGAACCGGTCGCTGAGCCACGGTCGGGCCTCTACGTCATCAGGTACCTGCCGTCGATCCTCGGCCGGGAGCATGCGCTGGATGACCGACGCCATCTCCTTCTGTTCAACGTGGCCGATCAATTGGCTGGCGGGCACGGCCAACGCCTGGAGAAGGCGGCTCACGTTTGGTCCGAACACGTCGTAGGCACACTCGAAGTCGTTGGCGAAACGAACCGTGTGGGGGTGGGTGGTCGAGACGTGGTAGCCCTCGATGAAGGCCTCCTGGGTGACCTTCCAGTTGGCGTCGACCACCTGGCAGACGTGGTGGGCGGTGTAACGGTTGTCGAGCGGGTAGGGGGCGAAGTGCTCGGTGAGGGGGGCGGCGTACTGCTCGAAGGGTGGGGCTTGGCCGTCGGGGTTGACCATCACGAACCCACCCCACAGCGCTACCGCAGCCTGGGGTAGGCACAGCTCCGGCCCTTCAACCGTTGGGAAGTCCCAGGCGGCGGGCATGGCCCGAAACGTCCCGTCGATGCTCCAGGCGAAGCCATGGAACGGGCACTTGAGCAGCGCGGCGTTGCCGGAGCCCTCAAGCAGGGTCGTGCCCCGGTGCAGGCAGGAGTTGTGGAACGCCTTCGCCTCGTCGGGCGCTGAACGGATGACGATGATCGACAGGTCGCCGACCTCGTAGGCCACGTAGTCGCCGACTTGGGGGATGTTCTCCAGGCGGCAGGCCATCTGCCAGGTGGAAGGCCACAACTTGGCCAGCTCCAGATCGTGGAACTCCTGGCTGGTGTAGCGGTCGATGTCGACCTCGTCGGCGTCGATCCACTCATAGGACTCAGCCAGCAGAGGCGCCGGCGGTGTCGTCCGGTCGGCTTCGATGATGGAGTGGTAGCTTGGCCCACTGGAACGGGCGGTGCCCCGTCTTGTCGTCATGGATCAGTCCCCCGTTGTCGACCCCGCCCAGCCGCTGAGCGTCCTGTTGGCCACGTTAGTCGGCACCCAACCGGGGTCACGATCTACGGTTGAGCCATGGCTGATCACGCAACGACGAGCTGGAGCGATGCCGAGGTGGTGGCGGCGGTGACCGACACGATCCTGGACTACGCCCAGTACGTCGACACCTGCGAGGCGACAAAGTGGGCCGAATTGTTCTGCCTTGACGGGGCCTTTGACGAGGGGAGGGTGATCCAGGGGCGAGAGGCGCTCGACCGCCACGTCCGCAAACTCCTCAGGCTCTTCACCGCCACCGCCCATCACATGACCAACATCAGGGTGACCAGAACCGGCCCGGAATCCGCCACGGCGTCGTCCTATGTGTATGCCTGGCACCGCAAGACCGACGGGGCCGATTTTGAGCTCTGGGGTCGCTACCTCGACGAGCTACGGATCGAGGACGGTCGGTGGCGCTTCGCCAATCACCGGGTTGAGATGTTCGGCTCGCGGGGCTGGGACGTCGAACTCGATCAGGTGCCTCGCCGTCAGCTGTAGCTGCTGATCGTTGAGTGCTCGCTCTTCGTCAGTGGTGACGAACGCGATCGGGAGTGTCGTCGTCGCGGTCGAGATGGGCCAGTAACACCGGCTTGGACGCCAGGTAGACGGCAAAACCGAGAAGAATCGTCCCCGACGCCACGACCGTGGTCTGCGGTCCCAGCATGTCGGCCAGGATCCCCTGGATCAGTGAGCCGAGGGGGAAGGCCAGGGTGAAACCCATGACACGGGCCGACATGACCCGGCCCCGCATGGCGTCGGCCACGATCAGCTGCACGGCGGTGTTGGTGGTGGCGATGACGGCCAGGAACCCGGCCCCGACAAAGAGCAGGGCGGTCAGGCCCAAGGGCCAGTTGGGGGCGAGACCGAAGGCGATGACGGCCAAGGCGTAGACCGGCAGGCCCCAGCGCACCAGGGCCGAGCGGGGCAGCCTGGTGTCCCAGCTGGTGAGGATGGGGGCGACGAGCACGGCCCCAATACCAACGGCGGCGGCCAGTAGGCCGAGAACCCGCGGTCCTGCGCCGTAGACCTGGTCGGCGAAGACGACGGTGAACTGGGTGATCGGGTTGCCGAAGAAAGCAACCAGCATGGCGGCCATCACGCTGAGGCGAATGCCGGTTCGGTCCCGCATGTAGCTGATGGCGGAACGGAATCCCTCGATGACACCCTGGGTGGAGGGTGGTCGTTTGTCGCCCGGCCGGGCTCGGACCACCCACAGGCCACCGATCACGGCCACAAACGACACCCCGTTCAAGAAGAAGGCAGCCCCGGCCCCGGCGGTGGCCAGCAACGCTCCGGCCAGGGCCGGACCGAGGGCTCGGGAGGCGTTGAACTGGGTGGAGTTGAGGGTGATGGCCGAGGCCAGGTCGGCCTTGGGTACCAGCGAAGGTACGAAGGCCTGCCAGGCCGGGATCATGAGGCCGCTGAAGATCCCGGTGAGGGCGGTGATGGCCAGGATGAGAAACGGGTTCCGCCAGCCGATGACCCACACTCCCCACAGCAGGAAGGCGGCAACAGCCATGAGGAACTGGGTGACCAACAACAGGTGCCGCCGGTCGACCCGATCGGCCAACGATCCTCCGAGTGGTCCCAACAGGAACGAGGGGATGAACTGGGCGAACCCGGCCAACCCGACCCACAGGGACTTCCCGGTCAGCTCGAACAGCACGAAGGGGACGGCGAGGTTCTGGAGCCAGTTGCCGGTGTTGGAGGCCAGCGCGCCGAAGAAGAAGATGCGGTAGTCGCGATGGCGGAAGGCGCGGATGCCGTGACGGAAGCCGCCGGGAGCCGAAGCCGCCGGTCCGGTGCCTCCTGGACCGCCAAGGTTGCGAAACTCGGGCTGGACCCGATCTTCAACCGGTCCTTTTGCGCTGTTTGCGCGCTCGGGACGCGTACTCAACTTGACACCATCACTATCAACCTAACCGACTACCAGTCGCGGCCCGGCATGTGAAATCGGTCTCGGGGCGGTCGTTACGGCCCCGGAATCGGCTGCTTCGACCCTTTGGGCCACCGCTTGGCTGTGTGGCACTGCCTCGTGTGACATCGGCCACGGTGCTTCGACGGGAGCACAGGCAAGTCCGTAGTGTCTGGGCATGACCGACGTACGCACCGTAACCTCGACCCCTCGCGTCTTTCGGGGCTGGTGGGTGCTGCTTGGCATCTTCTTTGTGATGACCACCGGGTCGGGGTTCGCCTTCTACGCCCAGGGTGTGTTCCTCGCCGCCTTCGTCAAGGAGCAGGATTTCAGCGTCGGCATGGCGGGGGCGGGCACCGGACTGTTCTTTGTGGTGTCGGGAATCGTCGGCTACTTCGCCGGCGGGTTGATCAGCCGCTTCGACGTTCGGGCGGTGATGATCACCGGCGCCACCGTGGCTGCTCTCGGTATCTACTTGTTGGGTCGGGTTCGCACCGTCGGCCAGTTGTTCGTGGTGTTGATGGTGTACGGCGGCGGCTACGCCCTGGTCGGGCTGGTGCCCTGCACCAGCCTCGTCACCCGCTGGTTCCACATCAAGCGCTCGGTTGCGCTGTCGTTGGCCTCCAGCGGGTTGTCGATGGGCGGGATCCTCATCACCCCGGTGATTGCCAAGCTGATTGATCAGGAGTCGCTGGTGGCGGTGGCTCCCCGCTTGGCTGTGGCCTACTGGGTGGGCACGGTGCCGATCACCCTGCTGTTGCTGCGTCCCTCGCCTCATGCGATTGGTTTGCGACCCGACGGCATGATCGCCGTCGAGGGCGACGAGGGCGGCGCCGGCGTGTCGGGCATGGTGTTCGCCGACGCAGTAAAAACCCGCTACTTCCGGTTCCTGTCGGCTGCCTTCATCTTGATCATGGGGGCTCAGGTCGGGGCGCTGCAGCACATGTTCAAACTCACCGAGGACGCCGTCGGTTTCGACACGGCCCGTTTGGCCCTTGTCGTGGTCACCGCTACCAGCGTGGTCGCCAGGATCACTGGAGGATTTTTGGCCACCCGCGTGCCCCTGGCCCGATTGACCACGGCCCTCATCGGCGTCCAGGCGATCGGCATGCTGGTCGTCGGCCTGGCCGGGCAGCGCTGGACGATTCTTGTGGGCGTCGTGATCTTCGGTAGCGCCATCGGCAACCTGCTGATGCTGCACCCGCTGCTGCTGGCCGATGCCTTTGGTGTCCGTGACTATCCCCGCATCTACGGCCTGGGGTCGTTGCTGATGGTGATGGGGGTTGGCTTGGGGCCGTTCGTAGTCGGCCTGATCCGCGACGTCGCCAGCTACGGGACGGCGTTCGCCGTCATGGTCGGGGTGGCCCTGGTTGGCCTGCTGATCTTCCGGGCCGCCGGAGCCCCAGAGCCCTGGTCAGAGCCTGTGGCGGAGCCTTCCCCCGCAACGATGGTCTGAGCCGTAGCGGTAGCGGATGCTGTAAGCGCCGCCTGGCCGACGGGGCGCGTGCACTCGCTCACCCAAGCGATGTTTGGCCTACGGCCAAACTCGGGGCGCTTGCGCACCTTTGCGATGTTTGGCCTACGGCCAAACTCGGGGCGCTTGTGCACGTCAGCCGGTGAACCAGCCACCGTCGGGGTCCCGACTTCTGTGTTGGGTAGGTGGCGGACTTCTGGGATCGCTCAGCCGGTGAACCAGCCTCCATCGGGGTGGATGAGTTCGCCGGTGACATAGCTGGCTTCGTCGCTGGCCAGGAACAGGGCCACGTTGGCGATCTCCTCCGGTTTGCCCTTGCGGCCCATCGGGGTCAGTCCGATGATCCGCTCGTGGTACTCGTCGACGTGGTCCATGACGGCGGTCATGTTGGTGTCAATGAAACCGGGGCCGATCGAGTTGACCCTGATCCCAAGGGGGGCCAGGGTGCGGGCGGCGTTCTTGGTCAGCATCCAGACGCCGGCCTTGGACACCGGGTAGCTTGGCGACCCCCAGAGCGGATCACGAGCGGCGATCGAGGCGATGGTCACGATCGACCCCTGCTTGCCCTGATCCAACATCACCGCGGCAGTGGACTTGATGGCCAACAGGGTGCCGGTGAGGTTGACGTCGAGCACCCGCCGCCAATCGTCGATATCGAGTTCGGTCAGAGCGGCCGCCGGATTGGCGGCGGTGGCTTCTGCCGCCTGGGCCATGCGTTTGAGGCCACCCTCCAGGTCGCCGGAGCGGTAGTCGCTGTTGCTGATACCTGCGGCGGTGACGACGACGTCGATCGTTCCGAACTGGTCGACGGCAGCCTCAGCCATGGCGGCATTGGCCTCAGGACTGGCGGCCTCCAGCTCAATGAAGGCGGCCTTGCCCCCCGCAGCGTTGATGGCGTCGACGGCGGCAGCTCCAGGCTCGGGCATCAGGTCGGCGATGAGGATGTTGGCTCCCTCAGCGGAGAAACGATCGGCGCAGGCCCGGCCGATGCCGTTGCTGCCTCCGGTGATCACTGCGGTCTTGCCTTTGAGTCGTGCTCCCATCCCGGAAAGCTACTCGACCGGTGGTGGTAGCGCCTGTCTCTGGGCCCGGGTCGACCCGGGTGCGGCGGAGGGCGCTCGGAGCTTTGTCGGGCTGTTGTCACCCCGGGCGCACGGCTACGGTCGCGAAGGCCGCCGCACCGCCGGCGGAAGATGGTCAGGGGGACCCATGAATCTGGAAGATCGCATTGCCGCCTTGGAGGCCAAGGATGAGATCCGGGAGCTGACGGCGCGCTACTGCCACGCCGTGGTCGACGGCGACGTCGAGGCCGTGGTCGGGCTGTTCTGCGTCGATGGAACGTTTAGGATGCGGAACTTCTCCGCCACCGGGGCCGAGGAGTTGCGGGCCATGTACGAGGGCGGGATCGGGGCCAAGACGCACAAACCGTTCATTCAGAACCACGTGATCGAGCTGGTCGGTCCGGGTGAGGCGACGGGGCGCTGTTCGGTCGAGATCCGTATCTTCTCCGACGGTGAGGCGAAGACTGCGGCCGGTCACTACCTCGATCAGTACTGCCTGGTCGACGGTCGCTGGCGCTTCGCCGAGCGTTTCTTCAACTCCTATCACCTGGCTCCGTGGAGTACCGGCTGGACCAAATAGCAGCCGAGCGTGGCGAAAAAACGCTCCCGCGGGGGTGTTTTCCTGCGGTGGGTGGTCGGTGGTCGCTGGGCGTGACGAAACGCCTCCGCGGGGGTGTTTTCCTGCGGTCGGTGGTCGGTGGTCGCTGGGCGTGACGAAACGCTCCCGCGGGGGCTTTGGGGTCGAGCGGCGATGCCCCCTGGCGCTCTGCGCCCGGTGCTGGCCGCTGAGTCGCGGTGGCTAGTAGGCCGAGGCCCCGCCCTCGGCGGGAATGACGGCCCCGTTCACCATCCTCGACTCGTCGGCGGCCAGGAACAGGGCGACGTTGGCGATGTCGTCGGGAACGCCGTAGCCGAAGGGGTGGCGGTGATCGATCAGGCGCTCGTTGAGCTTCATGGCGGTGTCCAGCCGCTCATCAACGTCGATCCCGTCGTGCAGATCCATGCGGCCCTGAACCCGGTCGCTCAGCACGACTCCGGGCGCGATGGCGTTGGCCCTGATTCCCTGTCGCCAGTAGCGTCCGGCCAGGGCCTGGGTGAAGGAGATCACTCCCCCCTTGGCTGCGGTGTAGACGTGGCCCCGGAAGCTGCCCTTGAGCGCCACCACCGAGGTGAAGTTGACGATGGCGCCACCCCCGGCGGCGCTCAGGTGGGGGATGGCGGCCCGGCAGGCCAGAAAGGTTCCCCGCAGGTCCAGGTTCATGGTGTGGTCCCACACATCGAGATCGACCTCGGTCACCGGGCCATCCTCGACGATGGAACCACCGGCACAGTTGATCAACGTCGTCAGGCGGCCGAACCGGTCGACGGCCTGAGCGGTGGCGTCGATGAGTTGCTGCTCGTCGGTGACGTCGACGGTGAGGGCCAGGGCGTCGAGTCCCGCGGCGATCAAGGCGTCGGCGGTGGCCTGGCCCTTGGCCCCGTCGAGGTCGGCCACCGTCACCACCGCACCCTCGGCCCCACACTTGAGGGCGGTGGCCCGGCCGATGCCGGAGCCGGCTCCGGTGATGAACACTGACTTATCGGCGAGACGATCCATGGGCGATGTCTATGGGAACGCCGCTGCTTTCTCAAATCTGGCTTCGGTTCGGCGGCCGCCATTGCTCTCCAACGAGTGGCTCCTTTTCGACCGGCCGGCGCCTCCGGCGCGCCATTGGATCGTGGTAGGGGGCCAGTTGCCCGCCAATCTTGACCCCGTCGTCTACCCGTCCTCGGCGTAGCGAAACTAGGGTGGGGCCCGGCAATCACGGATGCCGAGAGAAGGGGAACTTGTCATGGGAATCTGCGACGGGAAAGTCGTCATCGTGACCGGAGCCGGTCGAGGAATCGGGCGGGGACACGCCATCGAATTCGCTCGCCAGGGGGCCAAGGTTGTGGTCAACGATCTTGGCGGGGAGGTAGACGGGACCGGCGGTGCTACCACGCCCGCTCAGGACGTGGTGGCCGAGATCGAGGGCATGGGGGGCGAAGCGGTCGTCAACGGCGACGACGTCTCCAGCTGGGAAGGAGCCCAGCGCATGGTCAACCAGGCCATCGAACACTTCGGTGAGCTCCATGTCGTGGTCAACAACGCAGGCATCCTGCGCGACCGTATGTTGACCAACATGACCGAGGGCGAGTGGGACGCCGTGATCCAGGTGCATCTCAAGGGCACGTTCGCCCCGGCCCGGTGGGCCGCCGCCTATTGGCGGGAGCGGGCCAAGGCCGACAACCCGGTCGAGGGTGCGGCCATCATCAACACCAGCAGCACTTCGGGGCTTTACGGCAACCCGGGCCAGACCAACTACGGCGCGGCCAAGGCCGGCATCGCCGCCTTCACCATCATCGCTTCGGGTGAACTGGCCCGCTACGGGGTCACCGTCAACGCCATCTCGCCCGGGGCCCGCACCCGGATGACCGAGAACCTGCCCTATGGCCGGCGGGAGGTCAAGGACGGGGAATTCGATTTCCGCCATGCCGACAACATCGCCCCCACTGTCGTCTGGCTCGGCTCCAACGAAGCAGAGGCCCGCCAGGTGACGGGCAGGGTATTCCTGGTAAACGGGGGCAACATCAACGTGATGGAGGGCTGGGAGGCCGGGCCGGGCGTGTCCCAGGACGACCGCTGGGACTCAGCCGAGCTGACCAAGGTCATCCCCGGCCTGGTTGAGCAGGCGGCAGAGAACATGATGACCCGCCGCCGTCGCCCCAGCGAATCCTAGACAGGGAGCACCGTTGAGTATCAAAGGAAAAGCATTCATCGCCGGGATCTACGAACATCCCGGGCGAAGAATCCCTGATCAGTCGTTGATGGAGATCCACGCCCGGGTCTGCACCGGGGCCCTGGCCGACGCCGGATTGAAGATGAGCGATGTCGACGCCTACTTCAGCGCCGGTGACTCGCCCGGGTTCGGAACCCTGTCGATGATGGACTACCTGGGTATCTCGTCCTCCTACATCGACTCGACCGAGATGGGCGGCTCGTCGTACGTCGCCCATGTCAATCACGCCGCCACGGCGATCGCCGCAGGCAAATGCCAGGTGGCCCTCGTCAGTCTGGCGGGCAAGCCGCTCACGGGGGGCGCCCAGCCCGGAGGTGCGGGACGGGCCGGTGGCCCCGAGGTCGACTTTGAAGGCCTCTACGGCAGCACCGTCGTTGCCGCCTATGCCCTGGCTGCGCGTCGTCACATGCATGAGTTTGGGACGACGAGCGAGCAGTTGGCGGCGGTGAAGGTTGCGGCCTCGACCCACTCACAGCACAATCCCCACGCCGTGTTGCAGAAGGTGGTGACGGTGGAGCAGGTGCTCGATTCTCCGATCATCGCCGACCCCCTGCACCGCTTCGATTCGTGCGTGATCAGCGACGGTGGGGGAGCAGTGGTGGTGGTGAGCCCCGAGGTGGCTCGTGACCTCGATCGGCACTGTGTTCCCCTGCTGGGGGCGGGTGAGGCCAACAAGGGCACGGCCAATGGCCGCATCGACCTCACCCACACCGGTGCGGTGTGGTCGGGACCGGCTGCCTTCGCCGAAGCAGGCGTGACCCCGGCCGACATCGACTACGCCTCGATCTATGACTCCTTCACCATCACCGTCATCCAGACCATCGAGGATCTCGGGTTCTGTGAGAAGGGCAAGGGGGGACCGTTTGTGGCCGATGGCAATCTGCAGTCGCCCCACGGTGCCCTGCCGTTCAACACCGACGGCGGTGGCCTGTGCAACAACCACCCCGGCAATCGAGGGGGCATGACCAAGATCCTTGAAGCCGTCCGTCAGTTGCGGGGTGAGGCCAACGCCCCGGTGCAGGTGCCCGACTGCGAGATCGCCTTGGCCCATGGCACCGGCGGCTCGTTGGCGGCCCGTATGGGCAGCGCAACCCTCATCATGGGCCGGGAGGTCTGATCACATGTCGAACCTGCCAACAAAACCCCCACGACAAAACGACGACTCCGCTCCCTTCTGGGCGGCAACGGCCGAGGGCCGATTCACCCTGCAGCGTTGCGACCAATGCCAGGAGGTGGTGTGGTGGCCGCGCTCGCTGTGTCCGGGCTGTTCCAGCTTCGATCTGGAATGGTTCGACGCCAGCGGGGAGGGGACGATCTACAGCTTCACCGTGGTTCACCAGAGCCAGGGGCGCACCTGGAATGCCGTCACCCCCTACGTCCTGGCCTATGTGGAACTCGACGAGGGCCCGCGGGTCATGACCAACATCGTCGACTGCGACCCCGAGGCATTGGCCATTGACGATCGGGTCCGAGTGGTGTGGGACGACACCGGGGAGGGCAACGCACTGCCACGGTTCACGCCGTCGTAGTGCCGGTGCGGAGGCGGCCAATCGCTTCGCTGGCGACCGAACTCCGGTGATGAGGTAGCTTCTTCATCACCGGGTCGGGCTGGCGCCGAACGATCTCAGTCCCTGACCACACTCAAACCGAGCCAGCGGTCAGTGAAGCGTTGTCGGTGTGGTCTCAGCACGGGCCACAACAGGTCGAGAATGAAACCCAGCCCGCTTAACACCATGCCGGCCAAGACGAGCATTCGCAGCAAACCTTGACCCCCGCCAGGTGGTCGGCCGGTCTTGTCCGAGATGAGCCGGAGCCCGACGACGGCCCGGCCCGCGGTCCGCCCGGTTCGACCTTGCTGGAAGCCATACCATCCAACGCCGAGCACCGGGGGTACAACCAGGACTGCCGCTGCTCCGCCGTCGCTGAGAGCGGCGTCGCTCTCCACGTCGAACCCCGCCTGACCGAGGTCGATGGCGACAATCGCCAGCATGACAAAAACGAAGACCACCGCGATGACAAAGGAGTCGATCAACCCGGCAGCAATCCGCCGGCCGACGTCAGCGGGGCGAACCGTCGACTCCAACCACCGAAGACCGTCCCAGTAGCTGAGCGCTTCGGGAGGTCGACCCGGCGCTGGATACCAGCCCGGGGGTGGACTCTGGGCCGGCGCCACCGAATCGACAAGCGCCAGTGGGGGCGGGGACGGGGACGGCAGCACAAAGGCAGGCGCCGGCGCGTTGAGACCGGGACTCCAGGTGGCTGCGTCCCGACCCTGAGGGGCCGATCCGGAGGGAGTGGCGGATACCGGGGGAAGGGTTGATCCGGAAGGAGGG
>Ga0316190_10003875_pt1 | contig 10855 bp, 8 predicted proteins | sample Eddworburrow2_MG_FD_204929 | JGI IMG/M metagenome (GOLD analysis project Ga0316190, IMG submission 204929) | Coastal sediment microbial communities from Maine, United States - Eddy worm burrow 2 | ecosystem: Environmental > Aquatic > Marine > Coastal > Sediment | place: USA: Maine | collected... | reverse complement strand
GCGGCTCGCATCAGGAACACGAAAGCCGACGCATAATGCTCGCAGAATCCTTGTTTGGTATCGAATAAAAAATCATCGACAGTGTTTGTCCCGAGCAGTGGCGGCTCCAGCGTATATTCAAAGCCTTGCTGGTTGAAATAGGACAGGGATTTTTGAACAATGGCAGCATTGTTGATGCTGTTTGCCTGCCATTGAGCAGCAAGTTGCAATGCGCGCGGATTGTTTTTTGTGGGTAGCTGTAATGAACGCTGAATTTGTTGTTCAGATTCTTGAAGGTTGGCACGATAACTGAGATCTGAATGTGCTTCATAGCGCAAGCGCGCATTGACGGGTTTTTTGTTAAAGAGCCTGAAATCGTAACTCAGCCTCGTTGGTATCGAAATATTGCCGGGCACGTCAAGTGCGAACAACCAGGTTTTATTGTGAGGTTCCAACGTCACGGCGTAGTCGACACCTTGACCGAGATCAGTGAACTGCGGGGCGGGAAATTGAGTTGTTCTGCCGGTAGTCCAGTTACGTCCGTCGAAATTCCATAATACTGGCCCGCGCCAATACATCTGTTCACGACTTGGAACCTTGTCCTTGTAGTTGACGCGAAACGCTACTGCATCCGACAAAATCAGGCGACTGATGCTGCCAGGTGACATTTCGTCATCCAGGCCGCTGCTTGCGAAAGCGTCTTGCGGCAAACCCCACAACGGGCCTTGTACTCGGGGGAACAAGACAAACAGGATTAGCGTAAGCGGGATTGCTTGTAGCAGCAATGTTCCGGCGACACGTAAGCGTGGTTTAAACGCAATGTTATGTCCTTGTAATTGCACCCATGTGCCTGTGATAACGAATAGTGTGGCGAGCATATACAGTGCAGTAGGGATGCTCTGGGAATAGAAAAAATTGGTAATGATGATAAACAGCGCGAGATAAATGACGGCCATTGCGTCACGTGCTGTTCTTAATTCCAGAAGCTTGAGCGTAGAAAGTATCATCAACAATGTGACACCCACTTCCCGTCCAAACAGGCTATGAAAGCTGAATACTATCCCCCCTGTTCCTGCGAGAGTGATCAATATCAAAAGCCATTTCACGGGCAATGGGTTGCCGCTATAGTTGAGGTATGCACGCCAGAATAGTAAGCCGATACATAAACTGCTTACCCAAAGTGGCAAATGCTCAGCATGCGGTGCGATGACCATTAAAATAGAAAGCAGCAGGCCGTAAATGAGTGTTTTACTCATGCTGGCTCCGTGACGGCAGATCGAATAACGCCAGCATGTTCAGGCATGCATCCCGATGCGAGTTGCCATTATCAGGAAGTATTTGTCCATCCGGTAAACACAAGCCATAACGTATACCATGCGATTCTGCGTCCAGCACCCAGCGAGTCATACGCGCCAGTTTTTCTTCTTGGTTCTGATCTGGTGTGTCAGACAAGTCCAGCCATAATTCTTCTCCTTCCGGTGTGGAGAATTGTTTTACCTGCAAGCCTTGTTCGCGAGCATAAGCTTTCCATGCGATGCGAGGTAACGCATCACCTGAAACATATTTTCGCAATCCGGCGAAATCGTCGTCTCCTGAAGCTGTACGTTTCCCGGTGCCATCTGGTGCGTTTCCCAATGGTAGGGGTGCTGTGTCCAAAGGTTTGGGATAGACCAGACAGCTAATGTCGAATTGTAAATATGACCAACTATGAAACAGGCCGAGCGGAAACTCGGTATACAGTGTCAATCTGCCTAATGCCAGCAAACCTCGCTGTTTGGCAGGCAAAAAAAACTCAACCTCTGCATCTCCCCAGGCAGGAATATCAAAGATTACCGTGGCATTATTTTCTCCTTGCAGACAGAGTTGAAAACGAGGCAAGCGACTTGCGTTGTGAAAGTGAAGCAGGAATTTTGCATTTTCGCCGCTGAATACGGGGCTTGCATGACTAGGACGTATTTCAAGATGCGCCATATTACGAAAGGCATGCAACATGGACATCACAGCCATCATCGCCAGTAAAAATGTCAGTACATAACCTAGGCTTAAGTTGTAATTGATGTCTCCGAGCAGCATTAGTCCCAACACCAGCGCCAAAACGATGCCCTGTTTAGTTGGCAGTATGAAGATACGACGTTGGGTGAGAATGACTGTTCCGCTGTCAATTTTCGGGCGGAACAGCCAAGTGCGGAAGCGAGTTTTCAGTTTAGCAAACATGTCATTGATTTGTTGTTCACATTAGTCCGGTATTTGCTTTGCTAATGCAGGACCAACGTTATGAAAAACTTCAAGGAATTGCTACTGCCTCAATCAGCTCCCGAACCAGTGTAGTGTAGTTTTTTCTGGCATGTTCACCTACTGCCTGCAGACGGTGACTGACCACACCGGGCAATACGGCTTGTATGTCTTCCGGAATTACGCTGCCTCGCTGTTCCAGAAATGCCCAGCTACGAGCGGCGGAAAGCAAAGCCAGTCCGGCGCGTGGCGATAGTCCGTGGGTGTAAATGGGTGACTCTCGTGTGTGGCGTAACATGGCCTGTACATAATCCAGCAGTGCAGGTGAGACGAATATTTGTTTTGCCTGCTTCTGCATGGATAGTAATTCACTACTTTCTATTTGCGGGGTGAGTTGCGCTAGTATTTCGCGCCGATCAACGCCGGAAAGTAAGCCGCGTTCCGCCTGTGCGTCGGGATAGCCCATCTGTATGCGCATCAGGAATCGGTCAAGCTGTGACTCTGGCAGTGGAAATGTGCCTATCTGATGAGATGGGTTTTGTGTGGCTATAACGAAGAATGGTTCGGGCAACACTCGCGTGGTACCCTCGATAGTTACCTGTTTTTCTTCCATTGCCTCCAGTAACGCACTTTGTGCTTTCGGTGTGGCACGATTTATTTCATCGGCAAGCACCATCTGCGAGAAGATCGGACCGGGATGGAATTTAAACTCACCACTGATCTGTTCTCCAATTGCACGCTGGTAAACCGACACACCCAGGATATCTGCCGGTAATAGGTCGCTGGTGAACTGTATGCGTTGGAATTGCAGGCCCAAAGTGCGAGCAAGGACGTGAGCTAGTGTGGTTTTTCCAACCCCCGGCAGGTCCTCAATGAGCAAGTGGCCTTGTGCTAAAAGACATGTGAGTGCCAGGCGGACTTGTTCTGATTTACCTAAAATTATCTTTTCGGCTTGGCGGATGACATCGTGGAGTGATTGGCTCATTGTAATTTTGTTACGGTAATTAGGGATTGAAGGTTCGGGCTATTCTTCAATGAAGATCACAACAAAATCGCAGCTATGACCTTGCGATCCTCTGCTACCAGGATATTGTAAGTGCGGCATGCTGCAGGAGTGTCCATACATTCCACACCGATGCCTGAATTGGTCAATGCATGATACAGACTGGGGTGGGCAAAGCGTTGTTGAGACCCGGTGCCAAGCAACAATACGTCAGGTTTCAGCGCAAGGAAGTAATCAAAGTGTGCTTCTTCAAGTGTTTCGAATTCTGTGGCGGTCCAGTCAGTGCGAACTTCATTGGCTAGTACCGCGATGTTGTGGTCGTACCGCTCGCCGTTGACCATTACATGATCTGCACCATGGCCGGTGAAAAGTTTGGTATCGCCGAGATCGGCTAGATGCAATTTCAAATTAACCTCAGGTTAGGTATTCATGATGGTAGGCAGTTTAGAGCTTGTAGATAAGTTACGTCAAACCGTGGAAATTGCAAACTGTCCGGAAAATTTATACTGGTCGGATAGTGCCTGATCCAAGTAATTTAGTCGCTTCGGCTGCAGTGATGGCCTTGCTGAACAGGTACCCTTGGCCATATTGGCAGCCCAATTCTGTCAGGCAATCAAGTTGTTCTCGTGTTTCAATACCTTCTGCGACAACTTTCAGCTTTAGTGATTTTGCCAGGCCAGTAATTGCGGTTACGACGGCTAGGGCGCTCTTGTCGTCAGGCAGCTTGGCAACAAAACTTTGGTCAATTTTGATTTTGCTTATCGGGAAACTGGTTATATAACTGAGTGATGAGTAACCTGTTCCGAAATCATCTATTGCGACACCCATGCCCTTGTCGATCAGTTTGTACAGCAGGTTCATGCTGTCCAGTGTGTTATCCATCAAGAGTGATTCGGTAATTTCCATTTCGAAGTGGGCTGGTTGGAGTTCTGCGTTTTCCAGTGAGTTGAATATGTCGGCCACAATGTTGTTTTGTTTAAACTGTCTTGATGAAAAATTGACTGCAATAAATGACAGGTCGAATTGATTCACCCATGCTGCTGTTTGAGCTGTGGCTGTATCAAGAACAAATTTTCCGATATCAATTATCAGGCCAATTTCTTCAGCCAGCGGAATGAATTCTTCAGGATTGATCAACACACCGTCTTGTCTTATCCAGCGAGCCAGGGCTTCAAAACCAACGATTCTCTCGCTCGCGATTTCCACGATAGGTTGGTAATAAACGAATATTTCGTCGCGCTCTATCGAACGGCGTAATGAGGTTTCGGTACTGAGGCGATTTTTCTGTGTACTGGACAATTCTTCCTTGTAGAACTGAAAGTTGTTTTTCCCCAGGTTCTTGGCAAGGTACATTGCGGCATCGGCATGACGTTTCAAAGTCTCGCTGTCCTTCCCGTTGGTTGGGCAGATTGAAATGCCAATCGATGCGCTGACAAATACCTCCCTACCTTCCACTGTGAAAGGTGCTTGCATAGCGTTAAGAAGTTTGTTTGCCACTTCGCTGATTTGGGAGTCGCTGGTAAAGTCACTCATTATGATGACGAATTCATCACCACCCAGACGTGCGACATAATCGCCCTGGCGCAATGACTTTCGCATGCGCTTTCCTATTCTGGCCAGCAGCAGGTCACCAAGATGATGGCCAAATGTGTCGTTTACATATTTGAAGTTGTCCAAATCAACATACATCAATGCGAATTTTTCATGATCATACTTGTGGTTGATCAGAACCCTGTCAATTTGGTTGTCGAAAGAATGGCGATTTGGCAAGCTGGTGACTGGATCGAAGTGCGCAATTTCCGAAAGCTTTTCTTCAATATTGCGGCGCTCTTTAAGCTCTTCGTGCAGTGAATATTCGCGGTGTGATAACTCTTCGATCATATGGTTGAAAACTTTGGCCAGCTGACCGATTTCGTCTTTTCCTGAAGCGTCTGCTCGTGCAGAAAAGTCGCCATTTTTGCTGACATTTCGCATTACTTTGGTTAAGGCGAGCAGTGGCAAGGTAAAGCTTTCTTGCAGCTTGGTGAGCAGAATGGAAATAGCTGCAAGTATGAATAACCCAATGAGAAGTGCTATGCCTATTTGTTTAAAGAGGCTTTTATAGGCATCTGACAAATCCATGCTTATCGTGAAGGTGCCTATCTGTTCCCGGTTAGGGGAGACGCCAAATATTGGCATTGCCAGGCTCTTGCCCCGATCTCCAAAATGCATGTTTTTGCCATATTGTGATGGGACAAAAAATGGCGGATGGGTCGTCGTTTCGTTCTTATTGGTATAGCTGGCGAACAAATGCCCGGATTTGTTGTAAATCGCCGCATTTGATACATCCGGAAACGTACTTAGAATGCCGAGTGTATCTTTTGCTGCCTGGCTATCATCAAATAGCAAGGCCGTATCTAAACCTTCTACCAGTATGGTGGAAAGGGTATACGCTTTCTTTTCATAGTCCTCCAACATCGAACTGAACATGTAAAAGCTGAGATTAAGGATCGTCAACAGAGTGATTAACCCGACTATCAATAGGTTGGTCGCCTGTAGTTTCTTCCCGATAGGAAGATTGCGAAAGTTTTCTAACATGTATTGTTAATGCCCTTATATCTTTATAGTGAATGATAAACCAGTGAGCGCGAATTAAGGTAAGTTTCAGTGGATATGGAGGCAGTAGGGGCGTTTCTGACAAGTATGGTTTGCTGCTATTAGTTCAGGCAGGTAAAATCGCGTCCTTTGTTGCCGCCTTGCCCGCAGGCAGCAGTACGACACAAATGTGGGATTCAGAGTAATTTAAGCGGATAGCCGTGAAACCAATCTTAAAGTCAACCAAGCTTTCCAATGTGTGCTACGACATTCGTGGTCCAGTGATGGAGCGCGCCAGACAGATGGAGGAGGAAGGTCACCGCATCATCAAATTGAATATCGGCAATCTTGCACCATTTGGTTTCGAAGCCCCTGAAGAGATTCAGCAGGATGTCATATTGAACTTGCCAAATTCCTCCGGCTACTCCGATTCCAAGGGGCTATTTGCGGCTCGTAAGTCCATCATGCACTACTGCCAGGCCAGGAATATTGCAGACGTGGAGTTGGAAGATATATACATCGGAAACGGGGCGTCAGAGCTGATCGTGATGGCGATGCAGGCCTTGATAAATAATGACGACGAGGTGTTGATCCCAACCCCGGATTACCCATTATGGACGGCCGCAGTTACCTTGTCTGGTGGTTTAGCGAGACATTACATCTGCGATGAGCAAAACGATTGGATGCCTGACCTTGATGATATGCGCAGTAAAATCACGTCAAAAACCCGCGCTATTGTGATTATCAATCCGAATAATCCTACCGGTGCGCTGTATTCAGACAAATTGTTGCGCGAAGTAATACAGATAGCTCGGGAACATGAGCTGGTCATTTTTGCCGACGAAATTTACGACAAGATGATATATGACGGTGCGACTCATACTTCGATAGCATCGCTGGCAGACGATGTGTTGTTTGTTACGCTGAACGGTTTGTCAAAAAATTATCGGGCATGTGGTTATCGTGCTGGCTGGATGGTGGTGTCAGGTGAAAAGAAACACGCGCATGACTACATTAACGGTTTGACCATCCTAGCATCAATGCGATTGTGTTCCAATGTGCCGGGACAGTTTGCCATACAAACTGCACTTGGGGGCTATCAGAGTATCAACGACCTGGTTGCACCTAGAGGGCGACTGTGCAAGCAACGTGATCTTGCTTACAAACTGCTTACTGAAATTCCCGGTGTAAGCTGTGTTAAACCAAAGGCGGCGCTCTACCTTTTTCCGCGTCTTGACCCAAAAATTTATCCGATCAAGGATGATCAGGAATTCATTCTGAATTTGCTTGAAACTGAAAAGGTGTTGGTTGTGCAGGGTAGTGGTTTTAATTGGATACATCCCGATCATTTTAGAGTGGTGTTTCTGCCGAATGCAGATGATTTAACAGAAGCAATAGGTCGTATTGCAAGTTTTTTGGAAGACTATCGCATTGAACACGGCACGAACTAGAAGGTAGAAAGTGGGCGCAGTTTGTGCCCAAACAGAATCGGTGGCCACAATTGAGTGTCTACCCAACAAATCAGGTATAGGAAATATGAGCATTAAACCAATCAACGTGGGTCTGCTGGGAATAGGTACCGTTGGAGGCGGAACCTTTACAGTATTGCAGCGCAATGCGGAAGAAATCACCCGCCGTGCCGGACGACCGATTCGCATCACTGTAGTGGGCGATAAAAATGTGGCACTGGCAAAGCAGGTTACGGGCGATACTTGCCGTATAACCGATGACGCTTTTGCAGTAGTGGCAGATCCGGAAGTGGATATTGTAATTGAGCTGATTGGTGGATACGGCGTGGCGAAGGAGCTGGTGCTGAAAGCTATTGAAGCTGGCAAACATGTGGTCACTGCAAATAAAGCTTTGCTCGCGATGCATGGCAATGAAATATTCAAGGCTGCGCAGGATAAAGGTGTAATGGTTGCATTCGAAGCAGCTGTGGCGGGCGGCATTCCTATCGTCAAGGCAGTACGGGAAGGTTTGACTGCAAATCGTATCGAATGGATTGCTGGCATTATCAATGGTACGACCAACTTCATCCTGTCAGAGATGCGTGACAAGGGGCTAGGTTTTGATGTTGTGTTGAAAGAAGCGCAGCGCCTTGGGTATGCTGAAGCTGATCCGACTTTCGATATTGAAGGGGTGGATGCTGCCCACAAGATCACGCTACTTGCGTCGCTGGCATTCGGTATTCCTGTGCAATTCAACAAAGCGCATATCGAAGGCATCTCCAAGCTGGATGCAGCAGATATTCGATATGCTGAACAACTCGGCTATCGCATCAAATTATTGGGTATCGCAAAGCGTACAGCAGAGGGTGTCGAGTTGCGAGTACATCCAACGCTGATTCCCACAAAGCGTTTGATCGCCAACGTCGAAGGCGCGATGAATGCCGTACTGGTGCAAGGCGATGCTGTTGGCCCAACGTTATATTATGGTCAGGGCGCAGGGGCTGAACCCACTGCCAGCGCGGTTATTGCTGATTTGGTGGATGTAACTCGCATGCACACTGCCGACCCGGAAAATCGTGTGCCGCATCTCGCTTTCCAACCGAATGCACTTTCAGACCTGAAAATATTACCTATGGATGAGGTGAAAAGCAGTTACTACCTTCGCCTGCGTGTTGCGGACAAATCCGGCGTGCTGGCAGATATCACCCGTATCCTGGCAGATCAGCAGATCTCCATTGAAGCGATGATGCAGAAAGAGCCGGGTGAAGGTGAAGATCAGGCCAATCTCATCATGCTCTCCCATCTGACCCGCGAGAAACATATCAACACAGCGATTGAAAAAATTGAGGCATTGGGTGTGTTAGCAGGTCAAGTGACCAAGCTAAGGATGGAAGAACTCGGAAAATAAATATGCTCTAGTACCGAGCAATGTTCGATTCAATGGATATGCAGGGTAAGGGTGGCTTGCGTTTAAAAGCATACTAAAATGGTTGTAAGCAACCGGGGTTACTCTAACATTGTCGGGAATTGGAGGGTGTTGCTTCTTCTCGTTGAGAATGTTGATGGAATAATGAATTAACAACAGGTATGAAGAAATGAAATACACCAGTACACGTGGCGGCATGCCACCAAAATCCTTTACCGAAATCCTTCTTGGTGGTTTGGCTGATGATGGTGGTTTGGCAATTTCTGAAGAGTACCCAAAACTCGGCGTAACCGAGCTTTCAGCACTACGCGGCATGAATTATCGTGAGCTGGCGTTTGCAGTGATCAGCTGTTTTGCAACCGATATCCCTGCTAATGATCTGAAGGCCATTATAGATAAAACTTACACTGCTAATATCTTTGGTAGCGATGCCATCACGCCGATCAAAACGCTGGAGCCCGGTTTGCATATCCTTGGCTTATCTAATGGTCCAACGTTGGCATTCAAGGATGTGGCGATGCAATTGCTTGGCAACTTGTTTGAGTATGTGTTGGCGAAGGATAACGCCGAGCTGAATATACTCGGCGCCACTTCCGGTGATACCGGTTCAGCTGCGGAATATGCGATGCGCGGCAAGCGTGGCATCCGTGTGTTCATGCTATCTCCTATGGGTAAGATGAGTCCTTTCCAGACTGCCCAGATGTATTCGCTGCAAGAACCCAACATACTCAATATTGCTATTTCTGGTCCTTTTGATGCCTGTCAGGACATGGTGAAAGCAGTGTCAAACGACCTGGCCTTCAAGGAAAAATACCAGATAGGAACCGTTAACTCGATTAACTGGGCGCGAGTCATTGCGCAAATTGTTTACTACTTCCATACATACTTTGCGTTGACGACTGATAACGATGAGAAGATCTCATTCGCTGTGCCATCAGGAAATTTTGGCAATGTATGTGCTGGACATATCGCGCGTCAGATGGGTTTGCCCATTGCGAAGCTGGTTGTCGCCACCAACGAAAACAACGTACTGGATGAATTTTTCAAGACCGGAATATATCGGCCGCATGCGGAAACATTGCACACCAGCAGCCCGTCTATGGATATCACCAAGGCTTCCAATTTCGAGCGTTTTGTTTACGATTTGGTCGGGCGTGATCCGAAAATACTCAAGGGATTGTGGCAACAGCTGGAAAGTGACGGTTACTTCGATCTGAGTCAAATTCCAGATTCCGCGGCGCCGTATTTTGCCAATGTTCAGGAGTTTGGTATGGTTTCAGCTTCAAGCAGCCATACTGACCGTATTGATACTATCCGCAAGGTGCATCAGCAATATGATGTGGTGATTGATCCGCATACCGCAGATGGCTTCAAGGCCGGATTGGAATATCGCGAGACTGGTATTCCAATGGTATGTCTGGAAACTGCATTGCCTGCCAAGTTTGAAGAGACTATTCGTGTTGCATTGGGTAGGGGGCCTGAGCGTCCGGTGGGCTATGAAAATATTGAAAGTCTGCCGCAACGCTTTGATACTTTGCCACCAGATATAGCGCAACTCAAGGCTTACATTGCGGAACGTGTTGCACAGTAACGATACTATCCTTCCTGCGAGAGCAGGGAGGATTGCCAATATGCAAAACCAACCACAGCAAAAACAACAGCTGGTCAGCGGACTAAGGGCATTTCTTCCTGATAATGCTGTGTTGTTCGCTGCTGAGGACCTCAAGCCTTATGAGATGGATGGTTTGAGCGCCTATCAGCAAATGCCGATGATTGTCGTGATTCCAGAGACTGAAGAGCAGGTTAGGAAAATTCTGCAGTTGTGTAGCGCAAACTCGGTGCCGGTAGTGGCGCGTGGCGCAGGTACCGGACTTTCCGGCGGTTCACTACCATTGGGCGATGGTGTGTTGCTGTCGATGGCACGCTTCAAGAAAGTGCTGCATATTGATTCCCTGGCACGAACCGCACGGGTACAGACAGGTGTACGTAATCTTGCTATCTCCGAGGCAGTTGAGCAGTATGGCCTTTATTACGCTCCTGATCCTTCCAGTCAGATTACTTGCACAATTGGCGGTAACGTGGCGGAAAATTCCGGTGGCGTGCATTGCCTGAAATACGGCCTGACTGTACACAATATCCTGCGGCTTAGATTGCTGACCATGGCTGGCGAAGTGCTAGACATCGGTAGTGGTG
>Ga0316190_10003874_pt1 | contig 10856 bp, 7 predicted proteins | sample Eddworburrow2_MG_FD_204929 | JGI IMG/M metagenome (GOLD analysis project Ga0316190, IMG submission 204929) | Coastal sediment microbial communities from Maine, United States - Eddy worm burrow 2 | ecosystem: Environmental > Aquatic > Marine > Coastal > Sediment | place: USA: Maine | collected... | reverse complement strand
CCGATGTTATTGTGCCTCCCTATTATCCTGATAATGATATTGTACGGAAGGAAATTGCTCGTAATTATTCGAATTTATATGAAATGGATTCCATTGCCGGCAAATTGTTGAATGATTTGGAAAAGGCGGGTTTACTAGAGAATACAATTGTTTTCTTTTATAGTGACCACGGTGGTCCCCTGCCGCGTCAAAAAAGAGAAATCTATGATACAGGACTGAAAGTACCGATGATAATCAGGTTCCCGAACCAGCAAATGGCTGGCAAATCCGTGGATGAATTAATCAGTTTTGTAGATTTTGCCCCTACCCTTTTGTCATTAACGAATCTTCCAATACCAGATTATATGCAAGGGCAGGCATTTCTAGGTGCCAATCAGGCAGAACCCAGAAAATACATATATGCTGCACGTGACCGTCTTGATAACGAATATGATATGGTCAGGGGCGTTCGGGATGAACGATATAAATATTTTAAAAATTTTCAACCAGAGAAACCCTATATCATGAATATCACCTATCGCTTACAGATGGACCTCATGAATGAACTCATCAGGGCAAATGAGGCTGGTGAATTAAATGATGAACAAAGACTATGGTTTGCTGACAGCAAACCGGTAGAAGAACTTTATGATCTCAAAAATGATCCTTACGAATTGGTGAACCTTATTGATGATCCTTCTTTGAAAAATAAAGCTGCTGAATTGAGAAACGAATTGCAGGTTTGGATGGACAACATTGATGATAAGGGATTAATACCGGAAGAAGAAATGTTGTCAGAAATGTGGGATGGGAAGGATCATCCACCAATTACTGAGTCCCCATTTCTTGAAATGATAAATGATCAGATGGTGATAACATGTAAAACAGCAGGGGCTTCCATAGGGTATAAGATTATAAACGGTGATGAAGTACCAAAATCCTGGGAAGTATATTTCGAACCATTAAATTTGAATACCGGAGAGAAAATATTATTTCAGGCTCAAAGAATTGGCTATGAACCAAGCCAGGTCCAGGAATTTATAAAATAATTATTGTGATATGAAAAAATCTACCTCAAGAAGAGATTTTATTGCGAAAACATCCATTATTGCTTCCGGTCTATCCTTTAGCCCGGAAATTTATGCTTCCACACCGTTAAACTTCTCATTAGGAAACTCAAATGACAAAATTAAGGTTGGTTTTATTGGCCTTGGGAATCGCGGAACTCAGCTGCTGCATAGATTTATGAAAAATGATGATGTGGAGGTTACAGCTCTTTGTGATGCCTATGAGCCTTATATTCTCCGTGATAATAGCAAAATTAATCCGAGATGGAATGCGATAGGAAAAGTGCCGGAAATGGGTGAAAACCTGGGGAAGGAAGTCAAACGATATAAAGACTTCCGAAAACTTCTGGAAGACAAAAACGTTGATGCAGTTTGTATTGCAACACCTGATCATTGGCATGCGGTTCAGACAATTATGGCCTTGGAAGCTGGAAAAGATATTTATTGTGAAAAGCCTTTAACTATCAATATTAGTGAAGGCAGAGCTATGGTTGACGCGCAGAAAAAAACAGACCGGATTGTAGCTGTAGGCCTCAATCGAAGAGGGTCTACTGTATATCAAAATCTTTCAAAAGAAATCAGAGATGGAAAAATTGGAAAAGTGACCGTTGCCAGTGCTTTAAGAATTAGCAATATGTACCCTAATGGTATAGGCAATCTCCATCCGGAAGATCCCCCTTCTGATTTTGACTGGGATATGTGGCTGGGACCACGAACGAAACGAGCTTACCAGTACAATATAGCTCCGTATATGTTTAGATGGTGGGAAGAGTATTCATCTCAGATGGGTAATTGGGGAGTACATTATATGGATGTTATTCGATGGATGATCGGGGAACAAGCACCTGTTGCCATTAGCGCCCATGGAGGCAAGTATGTTTTAACACATGATGGAAACATCCCTGATACAATGGAAGTACTTTTCGAGTTCGCTTCAGGTGCTATTGTGAAATTCAGTATACATGAAGCTTGTGGGGGTGGTTATTTGCCAACAGGTGAGGTAGAATTAAAAGGGACGAAAGGGAATATTGGTATAAGCCAAAATGGATATATAGTAAACCCATCTAATCCTGGTCAGTTTCAAACCTGGGATCAGTTAGTGAAGGAAGAAGAATACAGCTTGATATCTGATTCTCAATATGGAGATTTAGCCATCAGTGAGGATTCGACTGCTAGATTAATAAGAAATTTCCTTGATTGCATTAAAACACGAGAAGAACCATGGTGCCCTCTGGAAGAAGGACATCGATCAACTTCTTTCGCCCATCTCGCCAACATGGCTTTAAAAACACAAACGAGGTTGGAATGGGACCCGGCCAGGGAAATTGTTACTAACTCTGACAAAGCAAATGAGTTAATGTCCTATGAATATAGGGCACCATGGAATCTTTAAAATAAAAAAATTCGATTTTATATGGAAAATGATAGACGAAGTTTTCTTAAAAAAGTGTCAGGCATTGGTCTGGGATTAACTGCATTGCCGCTTTCAGGTCAAACAATACCTAAAATTGAGACAAAGCTTCAAAAGAAGAATTCAATTACGGAGATATGTGTATTTTCCAAACACCTACAGTTTCTGGATTATGATGAAATGGCTGATACCGCTGCGGAAATAGGCTTTACAGGAGTTGACCTTACGGTGAGGCCTGGTGGACATGTATCACCTGAAAAAGCAACGACCCAGCTTCCAAATGCCTTTAGAGCCATTGAAAAAGCCGGACTTAAAATGCCGATGATAGCAACTGCTATAGATGACCCGGGCACATATGAGGCTCAGGCGATATTAAGCACAGCCGCAAATCTTGAGGTAAAGCATTATAGAATGGGATATATGAAATATGATTTTGATAAAGGGATAAATGAGACCTTGGACTCAAAAAAATACCTGATAGATAAATTCTTAAAAATGAATGAATTTTTCAATATTACAGGGAACTATCAGAATCATGATGGGATCAATATTGGAGCAGCTATATGGGATCTTTGGACTTTATTTGAAAATCGAAAACCAGAATATATTGGTTGTCAATATGATATAAGACATAATACTGTCGAAGGCGGACGTTCATGGCCGGTGGATATGCAATTAATTTCCCCGTTCATCCATACACTGGTGTTAAAAGATTTTAAATGGGAAAAAATAGATGGCAGTTGGAAAATTGTCAATACCCCTATTGGGGAAGGGATGGTTGACTTTCCGAAGTATTTTCAAATGATCAAAGATTTAAATATAGGGGGTCCTGTAACTCTTCATTTTGAGTATCCACTAACCGAAGAACCAATTGAAAACATGGCACCAATAAAGGCGAAAGAACAGGTAGTGGCAGCCATGAAAAAAGATCTTGCTAAAGTGTTTGAGTATATGAATGAAGCTGAGATTTAATCGCGTTAATATGAATAGAAGAAAATTTATCAGAAATTCAACATTAACAGGTGGAATTTCCATGATAGGGCCTTCTGTGATTAAAGCAATTTCTCATGTTGAAAGCATAAAAAACGAAAAGGAAATCACTATAAAACATGTAGATTCCAATTTTGAGCGTGAGCCTCTTATTCGACCTTTTGGGTTCAAAGGAGGTTATATGACCGAAATATGGCAGACTGCATCATTATTGGAATCTGATGAAGGAATAAGAAAAGTTGGATTATGCAGTCAAAATGTTCTTTGGTCTGATGCCAGGGTTTTTGCCAATCATTCGGAAAGTGGTGGCAATGCCTTGATGTATGCAATTACCGAATATGCCTTATCCATATTACCCGGAAGAACATTCGTTGATCCCATTGAATTATTAGATGATATTATCTCTCCGGTGTATGAATATGCACAATCTGTTACCAACAATCCGGATCTGAGAAAAACATTTGTATTAAATGCTCTTGTAGGAATTGATAATGCTGCTTGGTTATTATATGCTCAAACAAATAACATAACATCATTTGATGAAATGATACCTTCAGCTTATCAGCCAGCTTTATCACATCACCAAAAAAAAGTAGCCAGTATTCCTCTAATGGCTTATTCTATTCCAATTAATGAAATAAAACAAGCAGCTGAAGAAGGTTATTTTTTTATGAAAATTAAGATTGGACAGCCTGGAGATCAGAAAGAAATGCTCCGGAAAGACAAAGAAAGATTAACTTCCATTCACAAATCAATAGGAAATTATACTACTCCCTATACTTCCAATGGGAAAATCCCATATTATTTTGATGCTAATGGCCGTTATCACGAAAAAGAGACTTTATTGAAATTGCTTGACCATGCTGATAAAATAAAAGCTTTAGAGCAAATAGTAGTAATTGAAGAACCATTCCCTGAAAATAAAGAGATATTAGTTGATGATATTGGTGTTAGGATAGCTGCTGATGAAAGTGCACATACGGACATAGATGCAATACATCGAATTCAAATGGGATATAGCGCCATAGCACTTAAAGCTATAGCAAAAACATTAAGCATGACTCTTAAAATTGCAAGGGTAGCAGATCAAAAAAAGATTCCTTGCTTCTGTGCTGACCTTACTGTTAACCCAATATTGGTAGAATGGAATAAAAATGTAGCTGCCAGATTAGCCCCTTTTCCTGGTTTGGGATTGGGATTACTTGAAACAAATGGACATCAAAACTATAAATACTGGAAGAAAATGATCTCTTATCATCCTTTTCCGGATGCATCGTGGAGAATAGCAGATAAGGGAGTTTTTAATCTTGATGATGATTATTATCAAAAAAGTGGTGGTATTTTTACCGACTCAGTCCATTATGACAAAATGTTTTATCGATAAAAATTTATTTACTTCCCAATTCAATGATAAATATATTAGTTACCGGCAGCAAAGGGCAGCTTGGCAAAGAGTTCCAAAAAATATCAGATTTGTGGAGCTTTCAATTCTTTTATACAGACATTGAGGAACTTGACCTCAGAAACAGAAAAGCTGTTATTGAATTTTTCAATCATAATGATATAAATGTATGTATAAATTGTGCTGCCTACACAGCTGTTGATAAAGCTGAATCAGAAATTGAACTGGCAATGGATATTAATGCGACAGCAGTTAAAAACCTTGCTCTTGCTTGCTCAGAACAAAATGCAGTATTAATCCATATATCAACCGACTATGTCTTTGATGGACAAAACTGTGTGCCTTATCTTGAAGATGACAGACCCAAGCCGATAAATGTATATGGGAGATCCAAGTTGGAAGGTGAAATAATAGCCGACAAGATTCATGATAAATCAATAATAATAAGAACATCCTGGTTATATTCTTTGCATGGTGCAAATTTTTTGAGAACAATGTTAAGGTTGGAAAAAGAGAAACAAAATCTTGAGGTTGTTTTTGATCAAATAGGATCTCCTACATACGCCGGGGATCTTGCTCAAGCAATTCTGCAACTTATTAAAGTGGTCTTAGACAATCAATTTAATCCGAGTTATTTTGGCACCTATCACTATACAAACGAGGGAATAGCGAGTTGGTATGATTTTGCATATGAGATATTTAAAATCAGGAACATCTCAACAAATATTGAACCTGTAAATAGTTTGCGCTTTCCTACACCTGCAAAAAGACCTTCTTATAGTGTATTGGATAAATCAAAGATCAAATCAACCTTTAATATTACCATCCCACATTGGAAAGATAGTTTGTCGAAATGTCTTGATAACATTTCAGAATCTCCTATTTAGATTTTAAATATCTCTTTGAATTTTTGCCGAAAGAAAGGTACCATCCAATTTTCAGGGAAATTTCTGGAGTTACTGTTGGTGGCTTAAAATCTTCCCCATCAACATCCACATGGCTATCCCCCGCGGCTAAAATATGGAATGCCAGCCAAGGATTTAAATAAAAATTACGATAAAACTTCCAACTATAGCCCAAACCCACAGATATAATATAGTTAGAATAATATGCAGTAGATCCTGTTGATTCTGAAGTAATCGATGCATCCCAGTATTCAGGCCCCACGCCTATCCAGAATTTACTAAAATCATTACTCTGGATGAAGTAATCTACAAGCAGGGCATATGCATAAATATTATTGTCTTTGAAACCTGAAGGAATATAAAAACTGGGAACATTTACATTTGCAACTACAAATCTTCCTCTTACCTGACCGATTCCATACCAGATACTACCGTAGTATCCTCCAGTTATATATGGGAGAATATCAACCTCAAGTCCCAGGGCCGGAATATTTCTAATATTACTTTTTCGCTGTCCAACTGACTCAGTTGATGCAAATAAGATTAAAAAAAATATGAAAAAGATACATAAAACCCGCATAACAAAGTCTTTCTAAAAAACGCCATGTAATAAATAGATATACATTTCAGGCAACACCTTATTACATAACGTAGATCTATATCTTTAATTTGATCAATAAGAAATCAGAAATAGTCAGAATAAAAAACAGAATAGTTCGTATCAATGAGATTTCTGAAGTATTTTGCCTTTTATTTAATAAACGAAATGATATATTTAGGTGGATATCAATGACTAATGGCAATCATAAATAATTGGAGAAAATGCACGATTGGAAATCTATTAAACTTACTGAGGATTATTTGGAAGGGGTAAGAGGCGGAATCCCATTGGCCGAAACACAAATTGAATTGATCCTTCGAATTATAAAAACACGGATACCGGATGTTTCTTCATTTCTCGACCTTGGATGTGGGGATGGTATTTTAGGCAGAAATTTATGGCAGGAATGGCCAAAAGCTTATGGTATATTTATGGATTTTTCTGAGCCTATGCTTGACGTGGCTAAAGAAAAATGTAATCCCAGAAAAGGCCAATGTTCTTTAATCTTTCAGGATTATTCTAATCCCAATTGGATCCAATCTATCAAAGATAAAACACCTTTAGACGTTGTGATTTCTGGTTATTCAATTCATCATCATGATGATACGCAAAAGCAAATGATATATCAAAAGATATATGAGATCCTAAAACCTGGAGGAATTTTTCTTAACCTGGAGCATGTTGCCTCTCCCAATAAAATAGTAGAAGGTTTTTTCGATGATATATTTGTAGATAGTCTTTTTTCTTACCAGAAGAAAAGTGGAAAATCCATTACCAGAAAAGAGGTAGCCGATAAATACTATAACAGAGAAGATAAGGTACTCAATAAGCTGACAATGGTAGATATACAGACCAAATGGTTGACTGATATTGGCTTTGTCAATGTAGACTGCTTCTTTAAATTATTTGAACTTGCACTCTTTGGCGGGCAAAAGTCTGAATAATTAAGGATGTTATTAATTGGCAATGAATACATTCCGGTATAGCCGGAGAATTAAAAACAGTATCAATAAAGACTTAGTAATCTTCAATTATTCTCTAATCAAAAAGAATTGAACCCTTCGCCGTTCAATCCTTGGCATCATCCCCTCTACATCATATATGGAACTAAAATCACTCTTGTCCAGTATTACTAATTTCTCTTTACTAATTCCCCGTTTTATTAAATATTGGAATATCGCCTCGGCTCGGCGTTTCGAAAGGTTTAATGCTGGATTTTCCTGGTCTTTATCTTCAAATCCAGCTATCACAAGTTTCATAGGGTATTTTTTAACAAACTCAGTTAATAGCTCAAGTTTATTAGAAGAATAACTTGTTATTGGATTAACATGATTTACAGCAAAATGAGCCGAAACAGGAAGTTTCTCCCACACTACGATATTACTGGTATAATTTGATTTTGGCAATATAGGTATGTTGTTATCAGATAAGAAAGAGCTATAAGGATGATTTTTATATTTCGCATCATTTACATCAATAAAATAGAAATTCACCCTCCTGTTAAGCTGTCTTCCAAGAATACTTTCATTGCTCCAGATAGGAAAGTCACTTCCTTCGCCTCTGCTTACCATCCTATTTTTATCCGCTCCTTTTTGCATTAAATAATAGCGAACCATATTTGATCGCATTCCTGATAACTGCTTATTATAAGAATATGCTCCAATAATATCAGTATGCCCAAATAATATCATTATTAGTTCCTTACTGTCCGATAAAAATCCTGCCAGGTCGTTCAAATAAGTAAAATCTTTTCCCCTTATTTCATAAGAATCAAATGCAAAATTTATTGTGGGGATCACCACCTTCTGATCATTGTCCAATCTTGAAAGGAGGATAACTCCTTCTTTCCTTTTCATAATTTCCTTAATATTTATATCCTGAGGATTGCCCTTCAACGAAGTCGCAAGACGATCATTAATATTCTGTCCCCTATCAATATTATCATTGGGATCCACAATAATGCTTGATTCGTCTTCCTTTTTTGCAACTGTATTGTCCTTATCAATAATGGGGTTTACTGGAGTTATCTTTACTTCTTCTTTAGGTGTAATATTTCCTGACACAATTACTTGTTCTTGTTCATCCTCGCCTCGTGGGATAATTTTTACTTTAACAAATGAGTCACCATTCTGAATTCTATACTGAACTTTGTAATTCTCAACAGCAGTCACATAGGCAATGGAATCAATAAGTGTAATTACTTCATCACTTTCAGGAACAATATTCATCACATATTCAAAAATATCAGCTCGATAATTAAGATAAATTTCCTTCTCTTTGAATTTATAGCCGGTAGCCCTTATGCCCATTCTATAATCAGTCTCAAAATCAAGTGCCAGATTATACTTCCCATTTGTTGCATTCTCAGCGATTAACTCTACTTTTTCTCCTGTACTAATATTTTCAATAGTTATAGCCGCCTGAATTGGCTGATCATTGTAGGGATCATATAAATTGAATTTCATTAAAAACTTAGTGGGACCCGCTTCCGGTCTACTTATCATATAAATGTCTTTCTCACCATAGGAGTCATTTCGGTAGGAGGTAAAAAATCCCTTGGTTCCATTTGCCAATAAAGTAAAATATATATCATCATCTGGAGTATTTATCGGATACCCTATATTTCGTGGTTTTTCCCAACTATCGTTTTCTGCACTGTAAACTGATGAGTATACATCAAATCCTCCCAATCCATTTCGTCCCTTTGAACTAAAAAACAAAGTTTTATTATCACTGTGAATCTGGGGTGCATCTTCATCAAAAGCCGTATTTATTTCAGGTCCGAGATTTTGGATTTCACCAAATTTTCCATTTTCCAGTTTACGAGCCTTATATATATCAGCACCACCATACCCTCCTGGTTTATCACTAGTAAAATAAAGGTACTGACCGTCTTCTGTAAGACAGGCACTCGACTCCCAATTGGACGTGTTAATTCCTTGGATTGGAATGGGTTCAGACCATTCCTGATCAATTAATTCACTGATATACAGATCGCCACCATTATCGGATCGGTAAATAAATAATATAGTGCCATCAGGATTAAGACCAACACAGGCATCATGTTCAGGTGTATTAAATATTAAATCGTTGGTTGGATCAGACCAACTACCATCACGTTGTTTTTTGGAAATATAAATATCTTCGAGGTAAATCCCACCTTGATCCATATTACCACCTGTAGTATTTGGCCTTCGGCTGGTGAAAATAATCAAATCCTCATTGGCGCTAACCAGTGGAACATACTCAGGGTAAATGCTGTTAACCGGCATCCCCACATTAACAATAGGTGTCAGTAATGGGTTCCGGATATAATGTTCGGCAAGTTCGCAGTCGCGGATGTATTTATCTGTTTCAATTTTCTGATTTTTATCTACTGTTTTTACTGAATCAGGAATATCAAGAGATTTTTCATAGTAATAAACAGCTGAATCAAACATAAGATTAAAATGATAGGCCCTGGCGAGGTAAAAATCAAGATTCGGATCGCTCTTTCCATTCCTGATAGCATCAAGAAAATAATTCAGACTTTTCGCCTTATCTATACTATGATAGTATATAACACCAATTCTAAAAGGATACTCTGGATTATCTGGAGAGATTGAATCCAATACTAGATACATGTCCAGTGCTTCACTGTACAATTTGGATTCATACATCTGATCTGCAGCAGTCTCCAACCTGCGAACCTGACGCTCAAATTTTTTCTGGGCCTTTACTGTAGTGCTTATAAAAAGGATAGTAACAACAACGAAAAAAAAGCCCCCCCTTGAACACATAGGCGTTTTTTCTTCAAATATAAGATCATTATTCAGAGATGCAAGGAGATTATATAATATATTTCTTTGTTTTAACAACTTAGTTTATTGAATTATATGAACAGCACACATACAATTAAAAAAAGAATTCAATTTTATTGAGAAAAACCAGCCTCTTCATTGAGAATATAGTAAAAGTGTAAAGCTACAAATTCCTGCTTCAGGTATAAAGACTATCAATTATACAAATAAAAAATTCCTTATATCTCTACAATAGATCTGAATGGAAACCATTTTCAAATGGTTTCAAATGTTTCCAAACGAAAAATATTCGTAAGCAAATATTTAATATACAAATCACTTAATCAACTGTTGATATCTTTATCTATCATTTTTTAATCGGCCGAATAAATAGAACCAAAAGTAAAATTTAAAATTACACATCATGAGAAATTTAAAAAACACAGTTAGATTAATTGGTAATGTAGGCAAAGATCCTGAATTAAAAACTCTTACAAATGGAAGTATAGTAGCTCGATTTTCGCTAGCTACCTCAAATGGTTATACAAATAAAGAGGGCGAAAAGGTGACAGATACCCAATGGCATCGAATTATTGCCTGGGGTAAAACTGCGCAACTAGTAGAGAAAATCTGTAAGAAGGGAAACAGGATTGCTGTTGATGGAAGTTTAATCAGCCGATCCTATGAAGATGATAAAGGTGTTAAAAAATACATCACGGAAA
>Ga0316190_10003873_pt1 | contig 10856 bp, 10 predicted proteins | sample Eddworburrow2_MG_FD_204929 | JGI IMG/M metagenome (GOLD analysis project Ga0316190, IMG submission 204929) | Coastal sediment microbial communities from Maine, United States - Eddy worm burrow 2 | ecosystem: Environmental > Aquatic > Marine > Coastal > Sediment | place: USA: Maine | collected... | reverse complement strand
GCGGTCAAGCCACAGGATGAGGGGGAGCAAGATGAGGCCTAATCTTATCCTGCGTGTTATTGCAAAGTTCGTTATCCCACTGATTATTCTGTTTGCACTCTACGTTCAGTTTCATGGTGATTTTGGGCCGGGCGGCGGCTTTCAGGCCGGGGTGATTTTCAGCGCTGCGCTCATTCTTTACTCCTTGGTGTTTGGGCTCGATGCCGCGGAAAAGATCATCCCTTCACAATGGTTGCACATGCTGGCTGCGCTGGGTGTGGTGATCTATGCCGGGGTTGGGGTGGTTTCCTTGCTGTTAGGGGGTAACTATCTTGATTACACGCCGTTGGGCAGCAATCAGATTGCCGGGCAACATCTGGGGATTCTGCTGGTGGAACTGGGCGTCGGTATTACGGTGGCAGCGGTTATGTTGATTCTTTTTTTTGCCTTTGCAGGCAGAGGCAGGGAGTGATGGATTTCTTAATCGGCCACTATAACTACTGGATTGTGATCATCTTGATGATGGTCGGGCTCTATACGGTGATTAGCCGTGGCAACCTGATAAAAAAAATCATCGGCCTGAATATATTCCAAGTCTCGGTATTTTTTCTCTATATCAGCATGGGCACTGTGGAGGGCGGGGCGGCGCCTATTATCGCTGAAGGCATCAAGGTCTATTCAAACCCGCTGCCCCATGTGTTGATCCTCACCGCCATCGTGGTTGGCGTGGCAACGACCGCACTGGCGCTTGCTTTAGTGGTACGTATCAAGGAGTCCTACGGCACCATTGAAGAGGATGAAATTCATAATCTGGATCATTCGTTGTAATGGGAAATAATATCAGCCTGTTGTTGGTTGTTATACCGCTTATTGCGGCACCCGTGGTTGCGGTATTGCCCCGTGGCCGATTGCCGTGGGCGGTTGCGACTGTTGTTGCGGCCTTGTGTGCAGTGCTTGCCGCAATGCAGTTGTGGATGGTGCTTGATGGTGGAACGATCAGTTATGAACTGGGTGGATGGGCGCCGCCCTGGGGGATCGAATACCGTATCGATGCGGTCAATGCCTTTGTGGCCTTGATTGTCGCCGCTATCGCTACAATCACACTGCCCTATGCGCTGCTCAGCACAGAGCGGGAGATCCCTGAGGAGAAGATCCCGCTCTTCTATAGCGCCATGCTGTTGTGTCTGACCGGTCTGCTGGGGATTACCCAAACCGGCGACATCTTTAATGTCTTTGTCTTTCTGGAGATATCATCACTTTCCTCCTATGCTCTGATCAGTCTGGGAAGACAGCGCCAGGCCCTCACCGCCGCCTATCAATACCTGATCATGGGTACGGTCGGTGCCACCTTCTATCTGATTGGCGTCGGCCTGATCTATTCACAAACCGGCACCCTGAATATGCAGGATCTGGCAACCATTCTGCCCGGCGTGCAGCATCTTAAAACGGTGGATACCGGCTTTGCCTTCATCATGATCGGCATTGCGTTGAAGTTGGCACTGTTTCCCCTGCATCTTTGGCTGCCCAATGCCTATACTTACGCACCCTCGGTGGTTACCGTTTTTCTTGCGGCCACGGCCACCAAGGTAGCCGTTTATGTGATGCTGCGCATACTGTTTATGGTTTTTCCACACGGCTTTGCCCTGGCAACTCCTGCCGAAGAGCTGTTTATCGTGGCCGGTATCGCCGGCATTCTCATCGCCTCGGTCTATGCCATCTATCAGGAGGACATCAAGCGGCTGCTGGCCTACTCCAGTGTGGCGCAGATCGGTTATATGGCACTGGGGATCGGGTTTGCATCGGCAATGAGTGTGACTGCCACACTGATCCATCTGTTCAACCATGCCTTGATGAAAGGTGCCCTCTTCATGGCTGTTGGCGCCATTATCTACCGTATCGGCGCATGCCGCATGGATCAGATCCATGGTCTGGGTAGAGCGATGCCCTGGACTTTTGGCGCTATTGTTATCGGCGGTCTGAGCCTTGTCGGGGTGCCGGGCACCGCCGGCTTTATCAGCAAATGGTATCTGGTGGCGGCTGCCCTGGAGCAGGGGGCCTGGATCTCTGTTGCCGCTATTCTAATTGGCTCTCTGCTGGCCGTGGTTTATGTCGGCAAGTTGATTGAGGCGCTCTACTTCAGACCGGTCACAGACACGGGAAAGGTGATAAGTGAGGCGCCGATGCTCTTGCTGATGCCGACTTGGGTCTTGGTGTTTGCCAATATCTATTTTGGTCTGGATACCGCATTGACGGTGGGGGTTGCTGAAAAAGCAGCGGCTATCCTCCTTGGAGGGGGAGCGTCATGAGTGCCGAGACACTGCTGCTGACAACCCTCCTTCTGCCGATGATTGGCGCGGTCGGTATTATCATTACCCGCCACACCCCTGATATCAGAGAGGGGGTAACGCTACTGACCTCTGCGCTGATTGCCATCTTGGTGGTGACGATTGCCGCTCGGTTTATGGATGGAGAGGCCTTTGCGCTCACCCTGGCCGAGCCTCTGCCGGGCATCGCCATTGCCTTTGAGATCGAGGCGCTGGGCATGCTGTTTGCGTTGGTTGCCGGGCTACTGTGGATCGTTACCTCGGTCTACGCCATTGGTTATATGCGTGGCCATAACGAACAGAATCAAACGCGCTTCTTCGCCGCATTCGCGGTCTCTATTGCCGCAACCATGGGGATCGCCTTCTCCGCCAACCTGTTTACCCTGTTTCTCTTCTATGAACTCTTGACCCTTGCCACCTATCCGCTGGTCACCCATGCCGGTACCCCGGAGGCGAAGCGGGGCGGACGGGTCTATCTCGGTATTTTGCTGGGAACATCCATCGGCTTTTTCTTGCTGGGAATTCTGATCACATGGGTCCTCACCGGCACGGTCGATTTTCAGGCGGGGGGGATATTGTCCGGCCATATTGATCCTGCGTGGGCCGGGCTGCTCTATGCGCTGTTCCTGTTCGGTATCGGCAAGGCCGCCGTGATGCCCTTTCACCGCTGGCTGCCTGCGGCGATGGTGGCGCCTACGCCGGTCAGTGCTCTGTTGCATGCGGTAGCTGTGGTCAAAGCCGGTGTCTTCACCCTGCTTAAGGTGACGATCTACATCTTTGGCGGTGATTTCATCCTCTCCAATGACGTGACCGGCGGACTGATCTGGGTTGTGGCGGCCACCATCTTGCTTGCATCCATGGTTGCGATGGGCAAAGACAATCTCAAGGCGCGATTGGCCTACTCCACTGTCAGCCAGCTGAGCTACATCGTATTGGGGGCCATGTTGGCCAGCAAGGCGGGACTGATAGGTGCCTCCATGCATATCGCGATGCATGCCTTTGCCAAGATCACGCTCTTTTTTGCCGCCGGCGCCATCTTTGTCGCCAGTCATAAAAAGCAGGTCAGTGAGTTGAATGGGCTGGGTCGCGCCATGCCCGTCACCTTTGTGGCCTTCTTCATCGGTACCTTAAGCATCATCGGTCTGCCACCATTCGGCGGCATGTGGAGCAAGTGGTATCTAGGGCTGGGTGCGGCAGAGACTGCACAGCTGTTGCTACTTGCCGTGTTGATGATCAGCTCGCTGCTCAACATTATCTATCTGCTGCCCATCCCTATCCGCGCCTTCTTCAGCAAGCCGGAGAGCGGTGAGCACTATACGGAGATAGCGGAAGCGCCGAAGCCGATGCTGTTGGCCATGGTCGTCACCTCAAGCGCCTGTGTCATTCTCTTCTTCTACCCCGACCCCTTCTATCGACTGGCAAGTTTAGCTGCCGGAGGCTCCTGATATGTCAGATGAAAAAGAGAAGACCTATCTTTTTGACCGGCCGGAAAATGTTGAACGGTTGCTAAAGGGGTTCTATGCCATCTGCATTCTGTTGGTGCTGGCCGACTTCGTGCTCCACCGCCATATCGGTTTTGACTGGGAGAAGATACCGGCTTTTTATGCCATTTACGGTTTTGTTGCCTGCGTCTTGCTGGTCGTCATTGCAAAGAAGATGCGCAACATCGTGATGCGCAAGGAAGATTATTACGATGAGTGAGCTGGCACCGTTTCTGCTCTATTTTGCAGCAGCACTTCTGGTCGCACTCACTCGTGGTCTGCCACGCCAGGTGATTCTGCTGGTCACCCCGGTGGTTACGGGGCTCTATCTCTGGCTGGGTATCGAGCCCGGAACCCATGTAACTTTTACCGTCATGAGCTATGAGTTGACCCTCCTGCGGGCGGACAAACTCAGCCTGCTGTTCGGCTATCTGTTCTGTATTGCCAGCTTTATAGCGGGCATATTCTCGCTCCATGTGAAGGATGTAAAACAGCATATTGCCGGGGTGGTGTATGCGGGCAGTGCACTGGGTGCGGTATTTGCCGGCGATCTGATCACGCTGTTCATTTTTTGGGAGCTGTTGGCCATCAGCTCCGTGTTCCTCATCTGGGCGCGAGGTACGGAGCGGGCATTGAAGGCCGGTATGCGCTATCTGGTCTTTCAGGTTCTGTCGGGGGTGCTGCTGCTGGCCGGTGCACTGGTCTACTACCACAATACAGGCTCACTGACATTTGACCACATTGGCCTGGATGCGGGTGTTGCCGGCTGGTTGATCCTTATCGCCTTTGGGATCAAAAGTGCATTTCCGTTTCTGCACAGCTGGCTTACCGATGGCTACCCAGAGGCGACGGTGACCGGCACGGTCTTTCTCTCTGCCTTTACCACCAAGGTTGCGGTCTACGCCCTGGCGCGCGGCTTTGCGGGTGAAGAGATCCTGGTCTATATCGGTGTCACCATGGCCTGCTTTCCTATTTTCTACGCGGTTATCGAGAATGACCTGCGTAAGGTGCTTGCCTACAGCCTGATCAACCAGGTCGGCTTCATGGTGACGGGCATCGGTATTGGCACCGCCCTGGCCTTGAATGGCGCCGTTGCCCACGCCTTTAGCGATGTGATCTTTAAAGGATTGCTGTTTATGAGCATGGGGGCCGTGCTCTATCGGGTCGGTAACATCAATGGCTCGGATCTGGGAGGACTCTATAAGTCCATGCCCAAAACCACCATGCTCTGCATTGTCGGTGCGCTATCCATCTCTGCATTCCCGTTGTTCAGTGGCTTTGTCAGCAAGTCGATGGTGATGACGGCACTGATGCAGGAGGATTATGGTTATTTCTGGCTGTTGATGCTGTTTGCCTCAGCCGGCGTATTCCACCATGCCGGTATCAAGATTCCATACTTTGCATTTTTTGCCCATGACTCCGGCATTCGTACCGAAGAAGCGCCCCGGAACATGTTGGTTGCAATGAGTGTAGCGGCGGTACTCTGTATTTTTATCGGCACCCAACCCCAATATCTCTATGCGTTGCTACCTTGGGAGGTGGCTTACTGGCCCTATGATATGACCCATGTCCTGGCCCAATTGCAGTTGCTCTTTTTCTCTGCCCTGGCCTTTGTCTGGTTGAACAAAAAAGGGCTGTACCCACCAGAGCTTCCCTCGGTCAATCTGGATATGGAGTGGTTTTATCGCAGGCTGGTGCCTGTCGGCGTGCAGCGAAGCCTGAACCTTCTGCGCAGCGCAAAAGGGGCTACGCTGACAAGGGCAACGGCACAAATGCAGGGTGTTCAAACTGAATTTGGTAAATCTCCCATGGCCAAATACTATCTCTCGGAGAGCTGGCCTACCGGGAGCATGGTCTTCTGGATCTCAGCTATCCTCGCTGCCTTCATATTGCTGGATATCTTTGGCTTGGGGCATTAGCCTGAGGTAGCTGTCGGATAACATGGGAGGGTAGGTTTTCCTTGGCGTTATCGTACTCTGTTCGCACTTGAGAAGTAATACATGGATGTATTGTTTACGGAGCTAAGGATGCAAAATGGTGGTGTATCCTTGTATCGTGGAAACTCTTAATTAACCAGGGTTCCCTCACGGCTTTGCCATAACTTTATGCATCTATGCCGTTAACCTTTTGAGCCACTAGCTAAATACAACTGCTAATGGGCACATAGACATGAAAACTAAAAATTGTCGTCCCTTCTCCCTTAGGGGCCTCGGTGCCGCTTGACGGTAGAAGGATAGGGTGAAGGGGGGGGTTATAAAAAAGGAGTTAGCCTTGTTTAATCCCTTCACCCTAACCCCCCTCCCTGTAGGAGAGGGTATTTGTGGGACGCAGAGGGGTTTCCTTAGTTGTAAATGTCCCAAATGGCGGAGGATAAGACCCCGGTAGATTTAAGATACTCTTCTGCCGAGCCACAGAAGTATCCGGAAATATCATCGAGTGAAGCTAACATGCTGGATATGTTATTTTCCTTAAATACTTTCTCTTGCCGGTCTACAGCCAATACGAGTTTTGGTGTGCTTTTCCATTCACATTTATCCCCATGAAAAATGGTACGTATGGAAGTTTGCAGGGAAGACAAATGTGAGGCGTAATCCCTCAGGTCACCATCGAATATTCTCAGTTCTATCGTTTCCCCGTTCCACACTGATCGACGAACTTTACTCGTGTCAATTTCTGCACGTAAGGGATTCTTAAGGCTGCGGTATTCATATCCTTTTTTATAGAACAGTAGTTCTGGATCACGATCAATAAAAAAACCCCATTGCGCGGTTTTCGGTTCCCATTCTTCAAAGTAAAAAAGGCCGTTGTTATCTGTCAGTGTCTCCGCGACATTGAGGTGAGCAGCAGGGATTATTCCTCCCACGGTGCTTTTATGAAGCTGCCAATTAGCAACGACAATAACGCCTCCAATAGGCTTTTTCGTATCAGCATCTATTACCCACCCTTCAATGGGCTCGGCAGAATAGCGGTTACATGCCATTAGATTGAAGGCGGCTATACACAGCAGTGCAATCCGGACTTTGAATCTTACTCCCATGTTTCTTGGCGTGAGATCAATATGCTCGTTGGAGAGCGATTGTGAGGACTATTGCCTTTGCCTTGAAGGAGTACTAGAAATGAGTGAAAAACAAAGCCATTCTTTAATGTGGCATTGCAAGGTGTTGGCCAGGGAATAATTCCGAGTCAGGGCCTTAATCTGCATGACGATCACCAAATAAATATCACTGAGGGGCATAGTACGCAGACAGCGCAGCCAGTAATAATCGATTATTGTTTACTGAGTGTTCGTATTTATCGATACATCATGATTGGGCTTTGAGGCATGAGATGTGAGTGCAAGACGTACCTGATCAACCTTTGCTAATAGTCTTTTGGTAGATTTCGCGCAGACAAATGGTTTTTTGTTATTGTTGTGCGTATCAATAAACCACATAAAGATTTTTATCTAATGGCTTGCGATATGCGTGAGTATGTTGAGCGAGTACGTACTTCGCTAAAGGAATCGTCGGCACAAACCAGGGAGCAGTTATTGTCTTGGGCAGAATGGGCTAAGCTGCAAGCTGATGAACTCGATCCGATTGTTTCGGGGTGTTTTCAGATCGATGAATTGCCTGAGTAGCGTAATAAGGGACGCAATGTAGCTGTATCTTCGGAATTACGGGTATGGTTGCAAGAAATGTCCGCAATATCAGTTAGATAGGGTGCTTATTGGTGTCTAATGGCTGTCGCCGAAAGTGGCATCGATCGAGTTGGGAAGCAGTATAACCTGCAGAATATCAAGGGAAAACTGTATCTGGGGGGCGGTTCTGGCCGAAACGTTTGCGGGCGCGGTGGGTTGTCATGGCCGCTAGTTTAAAGACTTATTCGCTATAGAGACACTGGGAGTTTGTACTGCTCTCTGTTGAGAGTGCAGTGGTAAACGCTCTTTTCTGGAAAAAAGGCTCGGCAGGCAGTAAACTTAGTGGCCTTATCACGTTTTCACGCCCCTCTATGTCCGGCAAGCTTTTCATCAAGACCTTCGGTTGCCAAATGAACGAGTACGATTCCGCCAAGATTGCGGACGTGCTGCGTGCATCCCATGGTCTGGAATTGACCGAGCAGGCGGAAGAGGCGGACGTGTTGCTGCTCAATACCTGCTCCATTCGGGAGAAGGCACAGGAGAAGGTGTTTTCCCAGTTGGGTCGCTGGCGGCCCTGGAAGCAGCGCCGCCCAGAACTGGTGATCGGCGTGGGTGGCTGTGTGGCCAGCCAGGAGGGCGATGCCATTCGTGAGCGGGCCTCTTACGTGGATATGGTGTTCGGACCCCAGACCCTGCACCGTCTGCCGGAGATGCTGAATGCCGTGCGGGAGACCCATGGTGCGGTGATCGATGTCTCCTTTCCCGAGATCGAGAAATTTGACTCCCTGCCCGAGCCCCGGGCCGAAGGTCCAACCGCCTTTGTCTCCATCATGGAGGGGTGCTCCAAGTACTGTACCTACTGCGTGGTGCCCTATACCCGTGGTGAAGAGATCAGTCGCCCCTTCGATGATGTGATCGCCGAGGTGGCGAGCCTGGCGGGCCAGGGAGTGCGGGAGGTCAATCTCCTGGGGCAGAATGTGAATGCCTATCGTGGCCTGATGCACGATGGTGAGATTGCCGATCTGGCCCTGCTGATCCGTTACGTGGCCGCCATCGATGGTATCGACCGCATCCGTTTTACCACCTCCCACCCGGTGGAGTTTTCCGATTCCCTGATCGAGGTGTTTGCCGAGGTGCCGGAGCTGGTCAGCCACCTGCATCTGCCGGTACAGAGCGGCTCCGACCGCATCCTGACCCTCATGAAGCGGGGGCATACGGCGGCGGACTACCGTGACAAGATTGCCCGGCTGCGTCTGGCGCGGCCGGATATCTGCCTGTCATCGGATTTTATTATCGGTTTCCCGGGGGAGACGGATGAGGATTTCGAGGCCACCATGGCGCTGATCGAAGAGATCGGCTTTGATCACTCCTTTAGCTTTATCTACAGTGCCCGTCCCGGTACCCCGGCCGCCGAGATGCCGGACGATGTGCTGCAGATGCTGAAACAGGCCCGCCTGGCTCGGCTGCAGCACCGTATCAATGAAATGGCCCAGCAGATCAGCCGTCGTATGGTGGGCACGGTGCAGCGAGTGCTGGTAGAGCGTCCGGCCCGTAAGGATCCGGCCCAGCTGGCTGGCCGCACCGAGAACAATCGGGTGGTGAACTTCGATGGTCCTGTTGAACTGATCGGCCAGTTTGCCGATCTCCGTATCACCGAGGCCTTGCCCAACTCCCTGCGTGGCGAACTGCTGCCTGAGCAGATTGCCCGTTCCGCCTGATATTGTCCTAATTTTCCTCTGTGGAGTCCCGTGTCTGATCATCCCGCATCCATTAATCTGGCCCTGACGCCAGAGGACAACAACCGCTTGGCCAACCTCTGTGGCCAGACCGATGAACACCTGCGCCAGATTGAACGGCGGCTGGGCATCGAGATCAATAACCGTGGCAACCAGTTTCAGCTGATTGGCGAGGCGCAGGCTACCCGCGCCGGTGAGGAGGTGCTCAAGGGGCTTTATGCCGCTGCCAAGGATGAGCCCCTCAACCCGAAGCGGGTACACCTGTTTCTGCAGGAGTCCGGGATAGAGGCCATGGTCAGTACGGCGCCCAAGGGAGAGGTCCCTGAAACGGTAATCAAGACCCGGCGCGGCCTGGTGCGCGCCCGGGGGCCGAATCAGCAGGAGTATCTGCATAAGATCATGACCCATGACATCAACTTCGGTGTTGGCCCTGCGGGTACCGGCAAGACCTATCTGGCGGTGGCTTGCGCCGTGGATGCCCTGGAGCGGGATCAGGTGCGCCGCGTGCTGCTGGTGCGTCCGGCGGTGGAGGCCGGCGAACGCCTGGGTTTTCTGCCGGGTGATCTGTCCCAGAAGATCGATCCCTATCTGCGGCCGCTCTATGATGCCCTGTATGAAATGCTGGGTTTCGAGAAGGTGGCCAAGCTGATTGAACGTAATGTGATCGAGGTGGCGCCTTTGGCCTATATGCGCGGACGCACCCTGAATGACTCCTTCATTATCCTGGACGAGGCCCAGAACACCACGCCGGAACAGATGAAAATGTTTCTGACCCGCATTGGCTTTGGTTCTACGGCCGTGATTACGGGGGATGTAACCCAGGTGGATCTGCCCAAGGGTCAGGCCTCCGGACTGCGGCAGTCTGTGGAGGTGCTGGCCCAGGTGGAAGGCATCAGCTTTACCTTTTTCAGTGCCCATGATGTGGTGCGCCATCCCCTGGTACAGCGTATCGTCCATGCCTATGAAGCATTCGACAAGCAATGAGCCTGGAGCTGGATATTCAATATGCAGTGAAGGAAGAGGATTTGCCGGCGGATGGGGATTTTCGGAACTGGGCGGAGGCCGCCCTTGAAGGGCGACGGGCAAGTGCTGAAATGACCATTCGCGTTGTCGATGAAGAGGAGAGTGCCGGGCTGAATGAGCAGTATCGGGGCAAGCCGGGCTCGACCAATGTGCTCTCCTTCCCCTTTCAGGCCCCACCCCAGGTGGAGAGCAACCTGCTGGGGGATTTGGTTATCTGTGCGCCTGTTGTAAAGCGCCAGGCCAGGGAGCAGGGTAAGACGGAACAGGCCCATTGGGCCCATATGGTGGTGCATGGTACGCTGCATCTGCTGGGCTATGATCATCAGCAGACTGAGCAGGCGGCTGAGATGGAGGCCATAGAGGCCGGGGTTATGGAGGGACTTGGTTTTCCAGACCCCTATCAAATGATCGGAGAGACATGACAGGCGACGGTTCTAGTAACGGTTCGCGTTCCACTTCCTGGGTTGAGAGAGTAAGCCAGATTTTTGGAAGCGAACCGAAAGACAAAGCGCAACTGGTGCAAACCCTGCAGGATGCGAAAAAACGCGCCCTGATGGATAGCGAGGCCCTCACCATGATGGAGGGGGTGTTGCAGGTTGCTGAGCTTCGGGTCAGGGACATCATGATTCCCCGTGCCCAAATGGTGGTGGTAGGCCGCAATGATCCCCTGGAGAAGGCGCTGGGCGTGGCGGTA
>Ga0316190_10003872_pt1 | contig 10857 bp, 9 predicted proteins | sample Eddworburrow2_MG_FD_204929 | JGI IMG/M metagenome (GOLD analysis project Ga0316190, IMG submission 204929) | Coastal sediment microbial communities from Maine, United States - Eddy worm burrow 2 | ecosystem: Environmental > Aquatic > Marine > Coastal > Sediment | place: USA: Maine | collected... | reverse complement strand
CGGTTAAAAAGCATGGTAAAATGCGTGAATGCTTCAGTGTTACAGGCGTTTTATAAGTATGATATTCGTTTGGCGAGACTGAGAATTTTTGGAGCCCCTTTTTTGTGCTGTGCGATCTTGGACCGTCATCCCAATCGGAGGTACTCCAAAGTCAAATATCTGATCGATCAAGGAGCGAATGTGAATAGCAGGGATAGTGGCATGGGGACCGCCCTTCATTATGCTGTAAAAACAGGGAATCTTAAACTGGTAAAGCTTCTCATCAGAGCAGGATGCAATGTTAATGCTGCCACCAGTCGGGAGCTCCCTTTGCTAGTGGATCGTCAAGTGGTGATCAAATCTTCGCACTCAAGAAAAAGGAAAACCCCGCTTGATATTGCGATTCAGCGGAAACATGAAGAGGTCGTACACTATCTCAAGAAGAAAGGGGGAGTCTGTCATCGACATTTTGTATTCAAAAAGGTTGTTGACGTGTTTGGGTAGCAATCTGGATCTTTGCAGAAAAAAATGCTTACGAGCAGATTTTTAACCGACATTGAGCAGACAGGCTATTTTCAATTCGAAATTTGATAAATCGAAGATGAAACAGCCTATCTGCTCAATGTCGGTTTTAATGACAACGAGACCTACAAGAGCCTTGTCGCCAAGGCCTTGGGGTCTCCAAAATCATCTTGCTGGAAATCAACAATTACATGAAGTCCCTGTCCATAACCGTCTTACGCTTATTTGCTTGAGCGTTTTCGATAGCCTTGTCAATCTCTTTCTCAACAATGCTTGTCAATGCGTCAAATACGGTTGTGGATGTGTTCATTCCCGACTTATCTTTGATGTAAGTCTTTATCTTGCTGGCTACAACCTTTGAGTCACTCATAACTCCTTCCTCGCGTTTAATGGGTAAAAGCTTTTTTCTTATCCTCTCCCTCGATATAATTAAATCGGCATAAAGGTGCAACAATAGGAATTGGATTATCTTAATTCATTAACAGTAAAGAGATTATGGAACTTCCCCTTCTACGCGATTTTGTGGTTTTATTTGGTCTGGCGATTGTTGTTCTTCTCGCTTGCCACCGTTTGCGGATCCCTACAATTGTGGGTCTGATTCTGACTGGGGTCGTGGGTGGGCCTCACGGTTTGGGACTCGTCGAAGCAGTGGGGGAGGTCGAAACGTTAGCAAAAATCGGCGTCATCTTTCTTTTGTTTACAATTGGAATGGAGTTTTCTCCCAAGAAAATTCTTTCGTTGCGAAAAAGTTTTCTGATTGGTGGTTTGTTCCAGGTTGGGTTTACGATATTGGGCGGATTCCTGATAGCTCAGCTGTTCGGGCGTTCTGTTTCAGAGTCGATCTTTTTAGGATTTCTTCTTTCATTAAGTAGTACTGCGATCCTTTTGAAGTTAATGAGTGATCGTGGCGAGGCAAAGTCGCGTCACGGTAGGATTACGTTGGCCATTTTGATTTTTCAAGATATCGTGGTTGTCTTGATGGTGCTGCTGGTCCCTTTTCTTGGAGGGACAGGTCAAATTTCAGTGGAGCAAGTCATTTGGGCTATTGGTGAGGGAGCGTTAATTATTGTCCTTGCTTTTGTCTTTGCTCTTTATGTTGTGACACCTTTGCTCGACATGGTGGCTCGGACACGAAGCCGTGAACTTTTTCTTCTTACCGTTCTGACGATTTGTTTTTCAGTGACATGGATGTCTTCATTGGCAGGGCTGTCTATTTCTTTGGGGGCATTTTTATCAGGAATCGTTTTGTCGGAATCGGAATACCGTCACCAAGCTTTGGGGAATATACTTCCGTTGCAAGATATTTTTACCAGCTTCTTCTTTATTTCGATTGGGATGTTATTGGAGATGGATTTTGTGTTTGAGAACATTGGAATCGTTGGGATTTCATGTTTTGGTGTCTTGTTTTTGAAGGCTCTTGTGGCCACTGGGTCGACAATAGCTTTAGGTATGCCTCTTCGGACGGCGATTTTGGTGGGTTTCTCTTTATGCCAAGTGGGAGAATTCGCGTTTGTCCTGGTGAATGCAGGAATCGAAGCAAAAATCGGTGAACCTCATTTATATCAGCTTTTCATCTCCGTAACTCTTCTCACCATGTTGTTGACACCTCTTCTGATTGGAATCGCCCCTTATGTGGCCAATGTCTTGTATAAATTCCCCTTTTCGAAACGGTTGCTCATGGGGCGGGTGCAGTATGTAGCAGAAGAAGATGAGTTAGTAGATCATGTCATCATTGCTGGATTTGGGGTTTCAGGAAGGAATTTGGCTCGTTCCTGTCGACAGGTGAGCATTAAATATGCTGCTCTAGAAACAAATCCCGATATTGTGCGTGAGGAAAGGGCGCGTGGTGAACCGGTCTATTTTGGTGACGCAGGACATCTTTCTGTTCTCGAACATCTCAATATCAAAAAGGCTCGCGCCTTTGCTGTTTTGGTGAATGATCCGGAAGAGGAGAGACGTGTCATTGAAACCGTTAAGCGGGTCAATCCCCATGCTTTTGTTGTTGCGAGAACTCATGTTTTAGCAGGGCGAGAGATTCTTTACAGTCTTGGGGCGGACGAGGTGATTGTGGATGAATTTGTGACATCTGCTGAAATGATCAACCGCGTTTTAAGGCAGTATAATGTTTCTTTCGTAGATGTGGATCGTTGTCTGGGCGAGTTGTTTGAAGGGGAATATCCTCATAAAAAGGGAGTGCTTGGTCAACTATTCAGTTTTGCTGATTTTGAACTTGATCTTCCTGAAGTCGCGGTTGAAGCGTGGAAAATGGGGCCTGAGTCTGCTTATGTCGGAAAAGCTTTAGAGGAAACAGATTTACAACCGAAGCATGGGGTCAACGTGTTGGTGATTCATCGGGGAACTGAAAACTTGATCCATGTGAGTCGGCATACAGTTGTTGAAGCAGGGGATGTCCTGGTCGTCTTTGGAACAAAGGAGCATTTAAGGGAAGCGTCGCCTCTTGTTGTTGGATAGATTACGGCGAGAGCCTCTTAATCACCCATTTATCCCCCTCTTGGATGTACAAAAATCGATCGTGCATCCGATCTTGTCTCCCACTCCAAAATTCAAAAGTCTCAGGAATCACACGGTAGCCTCCCCAGTCCTCAGGCATTGGAATCTCTTGGTTTTCATACTGCTTTTCAATTTCAAGAAACTTTTCCTCAAGTTCTTCACGAGACGTCAAAACTTCACCTTGCTTGGAAGCGGCTGCCGCAATTTGACTTTTTCGAGGCCTTTTTGAAAAGTACACTTTTGCCTTTTCACGGTCGACAGCCTCGATTTTGCCCGTGATTAAGATCTGTCTTGGAAACTCAAGCCACACGATGGTCAAAGATCCCCATGGATTGTTAGCAATATCATGCGCTTTGTAACTTTGGGTATTGGTATAAAAGACCAGTCCCTGTTCATCCACTTCCTTAAACAACACGGTGCGACTTGATGGACGCCCCTCCTTGGACACAGTTGCAAGAACCATCGCATTGGGCTCTAAAACTTTTTTTTCTACAGCCTCTTCAACCCAAAGACGAAACTGGTCAAAGGGGTTTGTCAAGAGCGAACTCTTTCTCATCGGTTTATCGGGATAGTCTCTTCGTTCTGGAATCTTAACCACTGGGTATCCTTATGCTGTTGACTTTCACATTCCCTTTTTTTATAAATATCAGAGATACATTCTTAAGATTAAAATAAAAAGGATTCTTCCCTATGACAGTTCTCAATATCCAAGATCTCAACCTCGATGGTCAAAAAGTGCTCATGCGTGTGGACTTTAACGTTCCCTTAGATGAGAACCAAAAGATCGCTGATGACACCCGTATTCAAGCAGCACTTCCTACCATCCAATACGTTTTAGATCGTGGGGGGTCAGTTATTCTGATGAGTCATTTGGGGCGACCAGAAGGGGTGACACCCGAGCTTTCCCTGAAACCATGCGCTGACCATCTATCGAAACTTCTCGATCGTCCAGTTAGGCTAGTGAATCTTGGCGATGACCTTTCTAACCTCTCACCTGGAGATGTTGTTCTTCTAGAAAACTTGCGTTTTCATGAAGCCGAAAAGAAACCGGAAAAAGATCCAAACTTTGTCAAGCAGTTAGCAGCTCTTGGAGATCTCTATGTCAACGACGCGTTTGGTACAGCTCACCGAAAACATGCATCAACTTATGAAGTGGTCAGCTTTTTCCCCGGAAAAGCAGCAGCAGGTCTTTTAATGCAAAAAGAAATTGAATTCTTGTCATCTGTGATCAAGGATCCCAAGCGCCCTTTCTATGCGATTATTGGGGGAGCCAAAATCAGTACGAAAATTGGAGTCCTTCTTTCCTTGGTGGATAAAGTCGATGGGATTTTTATTTGCGGCGCTATGGCGCACACATTTCTAAAAGCTCAAGGGATCGATATCGGGGATTCCCTATATGAAGCTGATGCCTTGAATCTAGCCCAGGAAATTATCGACAAATGCGCGGAGAAAAACACCTTTCTAGGGTTGCCTCTGGATGAAATAATTGCCCAAGAAGTGAAATCTGGTGCTGCAACCAAAACGATTGATTTTGAAAAAGAGGGGATACCACCTGGCTGGAAAGGGGTGGATATTGGTCCAAAAACAGTCGATTTGTATATCACCAAGCTTTCTAATGCCCAAACAGTGCTTTGGAACGGCCCCGCGGGAGTTTTTGAAGTCCCTGATTTTTCTGTGGGAACTGAAGCAATAGCAAAACTTCTAGCAAGCCTCTCTGCGACCACCATTGTGGGAGGAGGCGATTCTGTTGCAGCGTTGAAAATGCTCGGTTTGTCAGACCAGATGACCCATATTTCGACCGGAGGGGGCGCTTCCTTGGAATTGATAGAAAAGGGGGATTTACCCGGAATAGCGGCATTAGAGTTATAACCGACATTGAGCAGATAGGCTATTTCATCTTCGATTTATCTAATTCCAATTCGAAATTTGATAAAATTGAGGCAATATTGATGAATATTACCGTCAATTTTACAAATTCGATTTGAAAATAGCTAAATGCGAATCTAAAACAGCCTATCTGCTCAATGTCGGTTATAAGATTAAATATTTTGTAACCCATTGATTATAAAAGTTTTTAATTTAAAATATTGATTCTAAAACAGAATCATGTTAGAATATGGGCAATTCCATACAGGATTTTAAATAGAACAAGAAACTTTACACCCCTCGGGGGGCAATGTCGGACTCGACAAAAGCTGAGTTTTCTGGATGGCGGGCCTATATTTGGCCTATACATCGACATGAGCTGCGGAAGCTTCTTCCTATGCTCTTTATCCTTTTCTTGATCACATTTGACTATAACATGCTTCGGACCATGAAGGACACCTTGGTGATAGCGACTGGAAAGCAGTCAGGTGCCGAAGTGATTCCGTTTATCAAGCTTTGGGTGATGTTTCCGGGATCCATAGCCTTGACGTTTTTGTTCACTTGGTTATCGAACCGCTTTTCAAGGGAGCGGGTTTTTTATGTGATGATGACCGTATTCTTGTCTTATTTTATCCTGTTTGTAGCAGTTTTATACCCGCTTCGGAACGTACTCCATCCACATGAATTTGCCGATTCTTTGCAGGCAGCTCTTCCTTTGGGGATGAAAGGTTTTGTCGCAATGATTCGCAATTGGTCGTTTACGACTTTTTATGTCATGTCAGAGCTTTGGGGAAATATAGTTCTCTTTCTTCTGTTTTGGGGGTTTGCTAATCAGATCACTCACCTTGGCGAAGCGAAGCGATTTTATGCGATTTTGGGTGTTGCCACCAACATTTCAGGGATTTTTGCCGGTGCGATTGCGGTTGAGGTCTCAAAAACGAGTTTTTTGAATTTTCTCCCTTATGGATCTAAGGCTTGGGATCAACAGATTTTGATTCTTGTGTCCCTAGTTATTTTGGGTGGAGCGTTAGCGATGGGGATTTTCCGTTGGATGCATACACACGCTCTTGACACGACTACAGGGGAAACCGTTGCGAGTACCAAGGGTGAGGTGAAAGGGAAGATGTCGATGAAGGATAATTTCAAGTATCTCTTCAATTCCCGCTATCTTGTCTGTATCGCATTGGTTGCAATTTCGTATAATGTTGTGATTAACCTGGTAGAGGTGTTGTGGAAATCTCAAGTTCATACTCTTTATCCTTCATCGAGTGAATATAACCTGTACATGAACCAAGTCATGATGATTATCGGCCTTTTTGCTACATTGACTTCATTCGGGATTACAGGAAATTTAATTCGTCGTACTGGCTGGACAGTGACAGCCATGTTGACACCGATCATTCTTCTTCTGACAAGCGTGGCCTTTTTCGGTACATTTTTCTGGAGTCAATCGATTGGAAATTTCGCAAATCTCCCATGGGGACTCACGCCTTTGGTACTCGTTGTGTTTTTCGGTACTCTGCAAAATTGCTTGAGCCGAGGTGCCAAGTATACGATTTTTGATGCGACAAAAGAAATGGCATTTGTCCCTTTAAGCCAAGAGTGCAAAATTAAAGGGAAGGCAGCCATTGATGGTGTGTGTGTAAGGTTAGGAAAATCAGGTGGAGCAGCAATCCATCAGATATTATTACTAACCTTCTCTTCGTTGGCATTAAGCGCTCCTTATGTAGCCGGATTTTTAGTATTGATGATCGGGGCCTGGATGAGTGCTGTGTCGACACTTGGAAAGCAGTTCAATGTATTTGAGGCTGAGGAATCAATAGCTGATTCTGTCCCACAGCCTGAACCAGAACCTGTGCTCCAGGGGTAAATTTTATCTCATTAAAGAATTGATTATAAAGTATTTAGTTGAAATTTATTCATATTTATGGTAAATTGTCTATAAGGAATATTATTCATGAATTCAGCTCAAAACCCAGCACTTGGTCCCATTAGGTCTATTCTATGGCCAGTGTATCGCCACGAATTAAAAGTGGTGATTCCCATGATGCTGATGCTTTTTCTTACCTGTTTTAACTATAGCATTTTAAAGAATCTTAAGGACGTGATGGTGGTGACAGCCAAAAATTCTGGAGGAGAGGTCATCCCTTTTATTAAGGTTTGGGCAATGCTTCCGATGGCTGTGTTATCGGCATATGTTTTTACGAAACTTTCCAACCGCTACAGCCAAGAGAAGGTCTATTACATCGTTATCTGGGGATTTTTGTCAGTTTATGCCCTTTTTGGATTTGTGGTGTATCCGATGAGGGAATCTTTGGAACTTGTAGGGTTTGCCAATTTTCTTGAGACAATTCTTCCTGCTGGTGCACGGGGTTTTATTGCCATGGTGCGTCACTGGACATTCACTGGTTTTTATGTCATGTGCGAGCTGTGGTCCAGCATAGTGTTGACGGTATTGTTCTGGGGATTTGCGAACGAGATCACCAAGGTGCGGGACGCGCGTCGTTGGTATAGTCTATTGAGTGTGGTTGCTAGTATTTCGGCGGTTATTGCTGGGATGATGGGTAAATTCTTTTCAAATCTTGAATACAACCCGCTTTTGCCGTTTGGAAAGAATGCATGGGAGCAGACGACTATTGAAGTCGTTATAGCGGTACTTGTGGTAGGTTTTGCTATAATGGCCACCTTTTGGTGGCTGAATCGATATGTGTTCAATTCACCTGAGTATACGGATCTGCATAGACCTAATAAGACGTTTAAGATTAAGAAAAAGCAGTCTCTTCGCGAAAGCTTTTCGATGCTGTCTAAGTCGAAATATCTCATTTGTATTGCCATATTGGTTGTGGCGTATAATTTGACCATCAACCTTGTTGAAGTGGTATGGAAGGATCAGTTGAAAATGCTTTATCCTGATCGTGGAGATTACTTTATTTACTTAAGCAATGTCACCATTATATTGGGCATTATTTCCGCCATGATTTCCTTTTTCGTGGGATCTATTATTGCCCGATTTGGGTGGACTCGAACTGCTCTTGTGGCTCCGATGATTATGGCGGTGACCAGTCTTGGGTTTTTCGGATTTCTATTCTTCCGCGACAGCTTTGCTGAAATATCGATGGCTGTACTGGGAATGACTCCTCTGGCCGTTGCAGTGTTGTTTGGGGGCGCCCAGAACTGTTTAAGTAAAGCGGCGAAATATTCTGTCTTTGACTCCACAAAAGAGATGACCTTTATCCCGCTTGATCACGAGACTAAATTAAAGGGGAAAGCGGCGATTGATGGAGTGGCTTCTCGTTTTGGGAAGTCTGGCGGTTCTGTGATTCATCAGGGTCTGCTGTTGGTTTGTTCTTCATTGACGCAGAGTACACCCTTTGTCGCGATCATTATGGTTGGTGTGGTTGCGGTGTGGTTTGGGGCAGTGAAAGTCTTGGGGGTTGAGTTTGGGAAGTTAGCTCTGAGGAATCATGACGAAGCGCCGGGAGTGACGGACCAGCTGGAGCCTGTCCCGGTTGCTGCTAAATCTTAATTATTTAGATTATTTTACAGGATAAGTAGGATCGCTATCGCGGCAGGATATACAGGATATTACCCTGTCGCGACAGCGATTCTGCTTATCCTGTTTTTTATTCTGGGTTTTGGTATAGAAAAACCATGAAGACACAAGAATTCTGGCACACCGATACCTTCGGCTCATACATCAATGGTAAGCTGCGTACCGGTCCAACCGAAGATCTTATTAGCCCCGTTACGGGGTCCAAATGGAAAAGTATTCACCACGCTTCGTCACAAGATACCCGTGAAACCATAGAGTGTGCCGAAAAGGCATTTCGAATTTGGAAAGAGATTCCAGCAAAGGAAAAGGCGAATATTCTCCGAAAAATCGCCTCGCTCTTGCTCGATCATCGTGTAGCCTTAGCCGAAGTCATGACCCATGAGATGGGAAAAAGTCGTCGCGATGGGTTGGCAGAAGTGGCCTATGCTGCAGGGTTTTATAACTGGTTTGCAGGGGAGGCAGAAAGGATTTATGAGTCACAGATCGTGTCCGGTGAAAAGACCCTCTGCCATTTAAGGGAACCGGTTGGAGTTTGTGGTTTGATTACACCTTGGAACTTTCCACTCGCCATGCCAGCGAGGAAGATAGCAGCAGCCTTGGCTGCAGGCTGTTCAGTGATTCTAAAGCCAAGTCCTGAATGTCCCATAAGCGCTCTCTTTATAGCGGCTGCTTGTGCCGAAGCGGGCGTGCCCCCAGGTGTTGTGAATGTAGTATTGGGGCCTGAGGAGGAAATTGGACGAGAGCTTTTATCCTCTCCTATTGTGAAAAAAATGAGTTTTACCGGAAGCGAAGAAGTCGGAAAGTACCTGTATAAGCATTCAGCTTCGACGCTAAAAAAACTGACGTTAGAGCTTGGCGGTCATGCACCTGCAATCGTTCACGAAGACGCTAACCTTGATCTCGCAGCCAAGCAGATTGCTATCGCTAAATTTCGCAATAATGGACAGACATGCGTGGCTGTTAACAGAATCTTTGTTCACGAAAGCGTGCACGATGCATTTCTCGAGAAATTTGTGAACAGAGTCAAATCCTTGAAAGTGGGGAACCCTCTGGAGTCCGACACAGATCTCACAAACGTCTTACATCCAAGTGTCCATGATAAAATCCGAAAACATGTCCAAGACGCGATTGAGCTAGGTGGCGTAGTAGTTTTGGAGGCTAATGAGCTTTTTGAGCCCGTCATCATCAAAAATGTCAGGCCGGAGATGTTGGTAATGCACGAGGAAACTTTTGGACCTGTAGCACCCATTATCTCCTTTCAGAAGGAGTCAGAGGTCTATCGCCAGGCAAACAGCACTCCCTATGGTCTGGCTGCTTACCTCTTTACGCAAGATTACGGGCGGACGCAGAGGGGGATTAGACAGTTGGATTATGGAATTGTGGGCGTCAATGATGGCTTGCCCAGCTCTCCTCAACTCTCATTTGGTGGTCGGAAAGCCTCAGGGTTTGGTGTTGAAGGAGGGCCCCGAGGCATTGATGAATATCTTGTCTCGAAGTGTGTATCTATCTATAGTGCGGAAAAGGAGATGTTGCATGGATATGACTAAGGTGATTTCGCAAATTGGTAATGCGGTCATCATGGCCTTTTGTATTTTCATCGGAATTTTTATTTTCTATCTTTACAGCGATGATACGACAATTAGCGAACGGTTAGCCTACGCCATTATTTTCTCTGCTGCCATTTTTACTCTTCTTTACACGTTTAAAATTACAATCATATGGTTCATTAAAGCTTTAAAGAAGTAGAGTTTGGGTATATAATGAAGAATACCCGATAGCGAGGCATTATGTTACGACGATTTATTCTCATCATTTTAGTCTGTTTTCCGCTCTTTGCCGGTGCAAAGCCGCCGGTCATTGATACAACAGGGACGGGAGCAAAATTAAAAGAAATCATGGGATCTCATGTCTCCCATAAGGATCTTTCTCCAACGCTTGTTAAGCGTTCGTTGACTAACTTTATTGAAGAGCTTGATCCTACAAAAACCTATTTTGTTGAATCCGATATACAGGTTTGGCTAGAGCCCAATGATGAAACTGTCTCCGAGGTTTTGAAACAGATTGATCGCAACGACTTTTCCCACTATGGACAAATCTATGATGCGATGCTTCAAGCGATCGACCGCCGGAACCAGCTGGAGGCTATGATTGATGTGAATGCCCTGCCTGAAAAGGTGGATGCAAATAAATTTAAGGACATGGAGTGGGTGAATTCGGAACAGGATCTTCTCACACGTGTTATGGAAGTTCGTTCTCTTCAAATCGAAGCTTCAAAGCGTCTTAATGATGAATTGCAGGACAAATCGCTGCAAAGAATTCAAAAGCAGCGAGAGAAGTATGAGGAAGAGCTGCTTAATTGCGATCCTCAGTATCGGGAACAGATAATCCTTTCAAAAGTGCTCAAAGCTTTTGCGTCTTCTCTTGAT
>Ga0316190_10003867_pt1 | contig 10864 bp, 15 predicted proteins | sample Eddworburrow2_MG_FD_204929 | JGI IMG/M metagenome (GOLD analysis project Ga0316190, IMG submission 204929) | Coastal sediment microbial communities from Maine, United States - Eddy worm burrow 2 | ecosystem: Environmental > Aquatic > Marine > Coastal > Sediment | place: USA: Maine | collected... | reverse complement strand
CAGGGCACCGCATCTGCTTTGTTGTCGGGCACTTGAAGTACAAAAGTACGTCTTCGCGCCTGACGCCTTGCATCTGCGGCTCCCTGTAAACGCTTAAAATTAGGTGGTTTGTAGCGCATCGGACTTTGCAACCCAGTGAACGGTTACCAATATTCGGCTGCCGATCAAGCTGTTTAATGCCGAAAAGAGGGGCTCCTGTCATGTTGAACCTTGAAAAAATCAAGATGGATTACTGCGTCGAGCAGCTCAACAAAGCCTACAGGCGAACCTACAGTGATATGGAACAGGAACTCGGTAACGTCATCATCTGGTCGTCGCATCTCGCCCTGGAAATCATCGCCAACTCGGATGCCCTGTATCACAACGTCGAGCACACGGTTATGGTGGCACTGGCCGGACAGTCTATACTGGAAGGAAAGCACCTGTCGGAAGGCGGCGTGTCTCCCAGAGACTGGGCGCATTTCATGATCGCTCTATTGTGCCACGATATCGGCTATGTGAAAGGGATAAGCAGGGATGACATCGGCGGCACAATCTCCACCGGCATGGACGGACAAAAGGTCGCCGTTACGCCCGACGGAACGGACGCTTCCCTGGCACCGTATCACGTCGACCGAAGCAAAATGTTCGTGCGGGAACGTTTCGGTAAGGGAATGCTGACGGAAGGGTTGATCGATGCCGACCGGATAATCTCTTACATCGAGATGACCCGGTTTCCTGTTCCCGACGGCGAGGTGTACAAAAATACTAAGGGATACCATGGGCTCGTACGGGCGGCCGATCTCATCGGTCAACTCGGCGACCCCTACCGCATCCAAAAGTGCACCGCGCTTTTTTACGAATTCGAGGAACTCGGCCTCAACCAGCAATTCGGGTACAAAACGCCCGGTGACCTGCGGAAAAATCACGCCAAGTTTTACTGGAACCATGTCAACATTTACATCCAGGAAGCCATGCGCTATCTGCGTGCCACCCAGGATGGAAAGCAGTGGATTGCCAACATGCAGGCGAATGTCTTCGGACCGCAAATAGACCCATAAATTTTACCCCTCCCTTTTATCGCAAGCAAAACCCACGTTTCAAGTTATAATAATCTGTACGATAGGGGACGCCCATTAATATATAAATATGTTGACAGGGTATTTTTCAAATGCTAAATATACCGTCATGCCTCGCAAAGCCCGTATAGACGCTCCCGGTGCCCTGCACCACATTATCGCAAGGGGCATCGACCGTTGCACGATATTTCGTGATGAACACGACTGCGATCAATATCTCGAGCGACTCGAACTTGTCCTTACCGAAACTGACACCCCCTGCTATGCCTGGGCCCTAATTCCAAACCATTTTCACTTGTTGCTTAAGACGGGAACCGATCCAATTGCGACTGTCATGAGACGCTTGTTGACCGGTCATGCCGTGTATTATAACCATCGACACCGCCGGCATGGACACCTCTTCCAAAACCGTTACAAGTCGATACTGTGTCAGGAAGAGACTTACCTGAGAGAACTCATTCGTTACATTCATTTGAATCCTCTTCGCGCCGGATTGGTCGAAGATATGAAGGCCTTGGACCGGTATCCTTACTGTGGTCATAGCGGACTGTTGGGGAAAATAAAAAGAGAGTGGCAGCAAGTCGATTATGTATTGGGATTTTTCGGCAAGAGAAAAGCAGGAGCCAGGAAAAACTACCGGACTTTCATGGCGAAAGGCGTCGGACAAGGACAAAGGCCGGAGCTCACCGGCGGCGGCCTGCTGCGCAGCGTTGGTGGGTGGGCGGAACTTGCTGCCCTGCGCAGTGGATCGGATTGGGTCAAAAGCGACGAGAGGATTTTGGGAGACAGCGACTTCGTCAATACGGTCTTGCGACACGCCGATGAACAAATGGAAAACAGTTACCGTTTGAAATCCGAAGGTTTCGAACTTAACAATATCGCAGAGCGTGTAGCCCAAGTCCTGGATCTGCCACTTAAGATCGTATGGGAAAAAAATAGACGCCCCCAGGTTGTTAAGGCCCGCAGCCTACTCTGCTATTGGGCCACCCGGGAACTGGGGATGAGCATGACGGAAATTGCAAACCGGCTGGGGCTGACCCAGCCGGCTGTGAGCATTGCGGCAAGACGGGGAGAAGAAATAGCAAAGCAGAACGACTATTCTCTTTTTGACAAATAGTCATTTATACATTTACGGGCGTACCCGCTATCGCCCGGCTATCGCCAAAGCTTACTTTCGAAATAACCCTTGATAATTTTATTGACACATATCCAGTGCCCACATATTATGTGTTTAACATGTGGAGGTGCGTCATGCCCAATATAACCATATCTATAGACGAAAAACTGTTAAAATCCGGGCGGGAATATGCAAAAAAGCATCGGACCTCAGTAAATGCTTTGATTCGGAACCTGCTGGAGAAGACAGTAAAGACCGATTCAACCCAATGGCTTGATGAATGCTTTGCGTTGATGGATCGGGCAAATATACGCTCGAAAGGCAAGCGTTGGAAGCGCGAGGATCTTTACGATGTCTAAAGTTTTCCTTGATACCAACGTCTTTGTGTATAGCCTGGATCAGTCAGATTCCACTAAACGAAAAAAGTGCAGAAATCTAATCAAGAGTCTCACCAATGAGAACAGCGGGGTCATTTCAACACAGGTCTTGCAAGAATTATATGTGGCTGCCACGGCCAAGCTTGGGGCGGATCCACTTTTAGTCAAGGACATCATCAGGTCTTTGGAACGGTTAGAAACTGTAGTGGTTTCGCCGATGCTCATCAAAGAGGCCATCGATTGTTCACTTATCAATCGGTTGTCGTTTTGGGATGCGCTAATCGTCGTGACCGCCGAAAGCGCCCACTGCGAAATCCTGCGGACTGAAGATTTAAACCATGGCCAGGTTATCCGCGGCGTTCTTATCACAAATCCATTGAAGTGAAACAGTTGCCGGCATAGCTGTCTGCAATTCAACTCGATCTAATGCAGAAAAGTTAGGGGCTTTTCGCTCCCCCGAAAATTGACAGCCGGCTGGGTTTTACTCAGCTTGCTGACAGCATTGCGCCAAGGCAGGGGATAGAGATTGCCAGGCAAAAGGAGTGTTATTTTGTGAATGAGTTGTTATTTATATATTTATGGGCGTCCCTTTTCTTTCACCGCTATACTTCTATACTTACTTATGCATAGAGAAGGTCCAGACGACGTCACGATCGAGCATCCTGAAAAAACGCATATTCCCCTGTTCCAGTTTTTCCCATTCCGGCAGAGAGTAGACGACGATTTCCGCCGGAACCGGCAAACCGGTGAGATCCCATTCGAGTGGCCGGCGTTCGAACGGTTCGGCGGTTTGCGTGACGATTGCAATGACATCCAAGTCACTGCCCACCCCCCAGTCGCCCCGGGCGTATGAGCCGAAATAGCCGAGCCGGACAAGCTCCGGCCGTACCCTCACCTGCTCGGCCGTCCAGAGGCGCATCGCCCGGTCCACTTCATTTCGGTCAGGCCATCTGAGAACGGACGAATTCAAGGATCTCACGGGCATATTGATATAAAGCTTTGTATTTTCAATAGATTATGCTAAAATGGATTAAATTTGTTGATCAAACTGCGATTTAACCGATAGGCGGTGCCGCGATGACAAAATGCGTGATTCACTGGGTGGCGATGAGTTTGATTTTGTGCCTTTATGGCTGTTCCCAAGACAAATCCGGACAAGATTTAGTACTCGCCAAGATAAACGATTATGCCCTCACGTTGAACGAATTCAACACCCAGCTTAAAGAAGAGTTGGAGTATGACAAAGACTTTAAACTGAATCATGACGCCAGGAAAACCTTCCTGGATCAAATCATTACAAAGGAACTCCTGATCCAAGAGGCAAAACGACGCGAACTGGATCGCGAGGACAAGTTTATCAGGGCGATTGAGCGGTATTGGGAGGCGACGCTGATTCGCGATCTCATGGCGCTGGAAGGCCAGGCTATCGAAAAACGGACCGTCGTTTCCCGGGAAGAGATCGAGGCGCGGTACGATGCGATGCTCAAATCCGACCCGAACCAACCCCCGCTGGCATCCCTCCAGGATCAAATTGCCCAAGAGATTATAAATGAAAAAAAACAGCGGTCACTGGAAGAATGGATCGGCCGGTTAAGAACACAAGCCCAAATAAGTGTCAACGAGAGGCTCATCACAGATAGGGGAGTCGAGTGATGTTGAAAAAAGAGTCCACAATAAACAGGCGCAAAAATTATTTCATAAAAAAAGATTTTCAGCTCAGTTTCATATTGAAATTTTGCACTATTTTGCTGGCCGGTATCATCATTTCAACATTGCTTCTTATTCTACTGTCGCGCGGAACGTTGACGTCATCGTTCGAGAATTCACAGCTGACCATAAAAAATACGGCCGCGGCTATATTACCCAGTATCCTCTTGTGCAATTTACTGACACTCGGACTCATTACGATTGTGACGATTGTATTGACCCTATTGGTGTCGCACAAGCTGGCAGGACCGATGTTCCGGTTTCAAAAGGAAATTGAGAAGATGGGTGCCGGCAATTTAACCCAAAAAATTCAGCTCAGAGACAAGGATCAGATAGAATCTCTGGCCAAAAGCCTCGATTCAATGCGCGGTTCGCTGAAAGAAAAGATCCAAACGATCCGAAGCGACGTCGCTATGATTCTCAATACAGCATCGAGCCATGATGCACCGCAAGAAGTGGTGGAGCAGCTCAAGCACTTGCAACAACAAGTCGAAAACAATTTCAAGGTGTAACCCCACCCTCGATGCCTAAGTCGACGCTGCTCATACGGTTATGTTTATTTGCCGGTTTCAGTCTCTTATGGTTTTGGACGCCAGGGGACGCTTTATCCGGGGAGCCCTTTTCGGAGAACTGTCAAAGACTGGAAACCAAGTACACCACCATTTGCTATCGCACACTGAGCGATCTCGATAAATTCGACCGCATGGTCGCCTACTCCCCGGGGCAATGGGAATTTCCGAATCCTTTCAAAAAAACTGAACCAGCGGATAAGCTGCAAAAAATCGGACGAAAATTGGACAGGCTCTATGAGCGGGTCCAAGAGATTCTCGATATGCGCAAGTGGTTCAAAAAGGTTAGTATCAACCTTTATGCTGACAAAAAGGCGCTCTCTGCCGCCTATGTCGAGCTCTACCGGCAACCCTGCCAGGTCCGGGCCTGGTATGCATTCACGTTAAACACCATTTATGTCAATGTTGACGATGTGCACGAGGAAATCCTGGCGCACGAAATGGCGCACGCGATCATCGATCATTATCTCTTGGTACGCCCGCCGGCAGCGGCAGCTGAGATTTTGGCCCGTTACGTTCATACGCATATTTATGATTGAATGATCAATGTTTGCCTCCATTGCATATTCATAATATTTTAAGCCACCTGTTCTGATATTGGGCCCGCAAGGAACACGGAATGAGTATCTCAGAAACAACAAACCGACTGGGGTCGACCCAGCCGGTTTGTCGGTATTGCGGCAAGACGAGGGCAAGAAATCCTATAGCGAAAGGGTATTCTCTTTTGAGGAAGTCGTTATTTATTTATATATTTATGGGCGTCCCTACCTCCTACCTCTTCTATTTTATTTCCCAAAGCCGCAGCCCGGGGACGGTCTTAAAGTGGGCGTCGTAGGTGATGACGACGGATCCCGATTCCAAGGCATGCGCGGCAATCCATACATCGTTTATCGGCAATGGGGTGCCTGCCTTTTTTAGGCAAAATTTGACGTAGCCGAAAACTTCTGCGGTTTCTAAGGTTGCATTGAGAATTTTAATGCCGGGTTTTGTTAGAAATCGTCGCAGAATGTCTTTATTCTCCGGTTCCTTCGTACCACCGTTGAAACCCGCATACAGTTCGCCGAGAACAAATACAGACATATAAACCGTTTCGGCAGCGGATATGACATGCAGCACGCATGCCTCGCCTGCAAGAAGCCGGGTATACGCATTCGTATCGAGCAGGATTTTTTTCACAACCAATCTTCGGGATCGACTCTACGCAGCGGCTCGGTCTTTTTTTCGAACTCGGACAGCTCCTTTTTGGACCAGATGCCGCAGAACTCCTCAAACCGACTGATATTATCGAGATAATCCTTTGGTTTTACACCGAGAGAAGACTCCAGGATTTTTTTTATCGTCTTGTTGACGCTCAAACCCTCCTGTTTGGCCTTGGACTTAATCAATTTGACCAGAGGTTCGTCAATTCCATGGATGGTGATAGATTTCATTTTCGATTTATTTGTATTCATTATATGGTTCACATTGCGGTTCATTTGTGTACAAATTTAGTTCAATTATTTGAAAGTGTCAAGCGAATCGACCTGATTTATTTGCCGCTGAAAACTGGATCGCAGCCGACAGCCACCGTCATGATGAATTTTTTGACTGATCATGTGTCTATTAGAAGTTTTCCGTTTTTTATAGCAGCGGGCGCCAGGGCGGCCATCGCGCCTATTCTTAATTATCAATGACAACATATGGTTAGCAAAAATGAGGTTTTTCGTAACCTGCTGTAATTAAACCGAATATTGAAACGATTTTTTGCCGATTTTTTGCGTATATATTTATATTTCGATAGTTTATAGTGGGTGACCGGCATTCCTACCGCGACCATAATTCATATAGGAAATTTATGAATTTTCTGCACGAACGTCCCGGTTCAGGGTTCTTTTATCGTTAATCAAGGGTGCTCGAAATTTGGCACGCCGGTGCATGGAAAACATCAAATCATAGAATGTCTCGGTGCTTTTTCTATTGACTGTGTTTTGTATTGGATCTATATTGGAGCCAAAACGTAACCATACCGGAGGCTTCAATGTCTGTAAATCTTTCCATTAAAAATGTGCCGGAAGATCTTGCAAATAGATTACGTCAAAGAGCTGCAAAGCATCACCGGTCCTTGCAAGGGGAATTGATCGCTATCTTGGAAGAAGCTCTTTCGAAAGACGAGGCCGTCACCCCCGCCCAGCTTTTATCAAAGATCAGGGAAATGAAGATTCACACAACTTCGGATTCAGCTCTTTGGGTCAGGGAGAACCGGGATGCCCGTTAAGGTTGTTGATGCTTCGGCGTTGGGTGCTATCGCCTTCGGTGAACCGGAAGGGGAAGCTGTAGCAGCCATGCTTTCCGACAGTTTATTGGTCGCCCCGCTGCTTTTGTGGTTCGAACTGTCAAACATCTGCCTTAAAAAAATCGGGAAACAGCCGGATCAAAAAGACCGGCTTCTAAAGGCCTTTCAACTCGCACAGAGGCTGCCCATAGAGATGACGGCAGTCGATTATATTCAGGTCATCAATCTGGCTGATGAAAAAAATTTGACCACCTATGACGCAAATTACCTTTGGATAGGACAAAAACTCGGTGGAGACCTCGTGACCCTGGACCTAAAGTTACGCAAAGCAGCTAAAAAGCTTTAAGGGGCATCCTGTATTGCCCTGGCGGTCAGTGCTGCGGCAAGAAGGAGGGAAGAGATGGCCAGGCAGAAGGGGTATTCTCTTTTGTAGAAATCGTTATTTATGTATTTATGGGCGAGCCCTTGCCCCTCGTTTGCTATATGCCCTTCGCCTTCCACCTTATGCCTTTGGCCTTACACCTTTCACCTTTAACCTGCAGACTTATTTATATATTTATGCCCCCATTATATCGCCAACAAAACCCCTGTTTATTTGTGATAATTTGTATGTATGTCCAAATTATCACAAATAATTTGACTTATTGTTCAAATAATCATATAAAGCGCCATGGCAGCGAAAAATCTGGTGAAGCGAATCCAAAAGATCGATCCTCCCGCGGACCGCTCTGCATTTTTGTGGGGCCCCAGGAAGACCGGGAAAACAACCTTGCTGCGACAGCAGTTCCCAAAAGCCTGCTGGATCGATCTACTGGACTATGATCAGTTCCTTTCCTTAAGCCAGAGGCCCACTCGCCTTCGACAGATTCTCGAAGCCCAGACCTCCAAAACAGTGGTGATCGATGAGGTCCAGAAAATCCCTCCCCTCATGGATGAAATCCACTGGCTGATTGAAAATCGGACCTACCAATTTATTCTTTGCGGGTCCAGCGCAAGAAAGCTCAGAAGAAGGGAAAGCGGCCTCCTGGGGGGCAGAGCTTGGCGTTACGAACTCTATCCTTTTGTCACCAACGAGTTGGCGCATTTCGATTTAGACAAGGCCCTGCTCTACGGTACCATCCCAGCCCATTACCTTTCCTCAAACAGTGAGATGGATTTAAGGGGGTATGTTCAGGATTATTTGAAAGAGGAAATCCAGGCCGAGGCGTTGACCAGAAACCTGCCAGCCTTCTCAAAATTCCTGCGTTCCGCATCAATTACCAATGGAATGCTGTTGAACTATTCCAATGCGGCCAGAGATGCCGGCGTTTCAGTTAAAACCATTCGGGAATACTATCAGATTCTGGAAGATACCTTGATCGGCAGACAACTGACGCCGTGGAGGAAATCAAAAAAAAGACGTCTGATCGAAACGGCAAAATTTTTCTTCTTCGATACCGGCATTGTTTCAAGCCTGCTTGAAAGAAGGTCCCTGATCCATGGAACGCGGGAATATGGCAGAGCCTTTGAACATTTCATCCTTCAAGAGTGCTGGGCATACCGGCACTACAGCAAAATAGAATTTCCGATCACCTTTTGGCGAACTGCCAGCGGTTCTGAGGTCGACCTGATTCTCGGAGATGCGGACGTCGCCATCGAAGTTAAGTCCTCGACAAGCACCGGCGATCGCCCGAAAGGTCTGCATCTTTTTCACGAGGAGCACAAATGCCGCAAAAGCTTCGTGATATCCAAAGAGCAGCATCCCCGAAAAATCTCCTCCGAAATTACCGTCCTCCCGTGGCAGGACTTCTGTGAAAGGCTCTGGGCAGGAGATATTCTTTGAAAATTATGCACGCTTTCGACTCTTCCTGCGCCAAGAACAGTTTTCATTCTTTCATGTACTTGACATCGAATTAATGGATGCCAAAGAATTATGGGCGCCTTATATGTCCCTTGACGACGCCCTAAAATTGGATGACGCACGTTCAATCATAATGTACTATCAATCCGGCATGGCTGCGCCGTTTTAACCCGAATTTAAACCCCTATCATTCAACCAGTACCTGCCAGGCAAAGAACGGTAAAATCTTTTGGCGTTTTATGGCTCAGAAACAGCAAACCGGCTGGGGTTGATCCACAGCCGGCTTTCGGTGCTCGTCCTAATAAGAGGCGGCAACGCCGCGTTTCATAAATTCGCACAGCGAATTTATTTATGTATTTATGGGCGTTACCTCCCACCGTTTATGTCCCCTGCTCCCACATTCTTCACACTAAATCAATTTAACGCCGTGTTTTTGAATTTCATATTTGAATACGCCGTTCAAGCCCTTTCAAGAAGTGATAGATACTTTTCGATCGACATGCCGACTACCTTCATATTATTTCTGATTATGAAAACAGGCACTTCCTTGTATTTTGGGATGACAACTGGCCGTATTGCCCCAGGATAGTGATAAACGAGGTGGTCGTCACGAGTACGAATATAGGTGCATCCTGCCGATTCAAAGATCTTTATCTGAATTTGTTAACTGGTTGGCTTGATCCTGGAGGTCATATTGCCACTTCAATTGGAGTAAAGCCTACCAACTCTTTCCTTAGGGCAAGAACATCCTGAGTTTCATCAAATCCGGCATCCTGAAGGAGTTTGTCTAATGTTCCCATCTTTTGTGCTTCTTCTAAATTGATCAGAATCACTTCTTTTAAGTTCTTCTTGGCCTGCTCAACCGACTCACCACAAGCCGCCATGTCAAGCTCCGGACAATTAGAGACGTACATGTTCCCTTCCTTCCAGAGCTCTTCAGTAAGTTTTATCCTCATTGCGTGACCTCCAACTCTCCATTCTTCGGTATTGCGCAGTCTTGGTCAGCCACAAATGTTATCCCAGCCAAACCAATTGTCAATATGACACTTTTTGCAGTTTGCGCGGTCGACATTGACCGGCCAAACACTGCCCTACCGCTCAAAAATTGTTTCCAGAGAAAATCGCAAATAAACGACTGAACTTGCCCAGAGGGCCGACTATATTTCCGCCGACAGTGTCGTCGGCGGAAAAGTAATTCTACGTCCGTGTGCGTCTGTGTTTGTCTGTGGCTAATTTTTCTTGGTGTGTTTTTGGTTCACCGAGGTCTTGCTCTTCATGCGAAATCAGGCGATTTCCAGACCGTTTTTAAGGATTTCCTTGGCTAATGGATTTGAAGTATTAAAATCGGACTCACTAAACGGGTGAGGTTCGATCCTGATATCAAACTTTCTTCTCATCTTCATTAATTCGACTTGCATGTCAAAGGAATCTGAAAGGCTATCAAAAATGATTGCCAGATCAATATCACTGTCCTCATGAAAGGTTCCTCTCGCATAGGAACCGAAAAGAAAGACCTTTTTTATGCCAGGTTTTGTCTTCCTGAGAAAAACGGCGTATCTCATCACTGCTTCGGGAGCTTGCTTTTTATCCAATATTGTAAAATATCCTCTCTATTCATACGGATCACTCAAGCAGGTTTTTTTCGGTATCGCTCCGACTTTTTCGACATTATTTATCAATGGTAATATACTCGAAAATAGATAAAGGGTCAAAGTCATCGTCTGTGTCAGTCCGTGTGCGTCTGCCTGCCTCGTTGAATTCGAAGAAGATTCAACCAGGGTGGCTAATCAAATTACAGAATAAATCTTTTGATTTCAGCCTTGGGATGTGTGAAGTTGACCAAAAGTCCTATCTTAAAACCGCAATCCCATTACCAGTAATCTTTACCTTAATCCGTAATCCTGTTACATGTTCCCTCCCACTT
>Ga0316190_10003865_pt1 | contig 10865 bp, 17 predicted proteins | sample Eddworburrow2_MG_FD_204929 | JGI IMG/M metagenome (GOLD analysis project Ga0316190, IMG submission 204929) | Coastal sediment microbial communities from Maine, United States - Eddy worm burrow 2 | ecosystem: Environmental > Aquatic > Marine > Coastal > Sediment | place: USA: Maine | collected... | reverse complement strand
ACGGCGGACTCGTGAGCAAGAACATGATTGATAGCACCCAGCTGCTCACTGGAGAGCACGGCGGTAGCGCCAACGGCCGACTCGTGAGCAAGAACATGATTGATAGCACCCAGCTGCTCACTGGAGAGCACGGCGGTAGCGCCAACGGCCGACTCGTGAGCAAGAACATGATTGATAGCACCCAGCTGCTCACTGGAGAGCACGGCGGTAGCGCCAACGGCCGACTCGTGAGCAAGAACATGATTGATAGCACCCAGCTGCTCACTGGAGAGCGCGGTTTGACCGTTCGCGATCGGCGTGATCTCCCGCGACACGGGTGTATCGATGCGGTTGACGACCAGGGCTAATGCGGCAACGCCGACGGCCGTGATCGCGAACAGCGCCAAGAACACAACCCATCCTTGCGGCTGTTGTGGTCCAATTGCGGAGCCGCCTCCGTGCCCGTGTGCGGTGGTCATGATTGCCTCCCTACATCGTGCGGATGGATGATTCCCGGCCGTATCTTGGATCGCACGGGCTGCAGGGGTGTTGCAGGCGGGTTGCATCCGCGTTGCATGCAGGTTCCGAGAGGGCGAGAGGTCGGCTGGCGACACGCGGACATCCGAGGACGGACGATTCTCGCAGGATGGGTCGACGGTGACCCGGAAACCTCACTCCCGATCGACGCCTTGTCTCGGGATCGCAGTCCGTGCATCTAGACGCCATTCCTTGGCCCGATCAGCGCCGACGATCCCGTCGCGTCGGGTTAATGGATTGGCAAGCTTCTGTTCCTCGTGGGTTCATATGCGTGCCATAGATTCCGCTTCGACAGTCCGGGAGAACCCCGGACGGAAAGGCGAATCGAGATGAACAGACGTATGCAACGCACGCTCGCGGTCGTTGCCATGACGGTCGGAGCACTCGCTGCGACGCAGTCGATCGCGCTCGCGGCACCGCCCGACGGTCCCGCAACAGACGGCGCGTTCCTGTGCCCCGCGGTTGGTGACGGTGTCAAGAACGCCGATGACCACAACGGAGACAACGGCGTGTCGACGATCGGGCCAATCGCATCTGGTTGGTCCTTCCTGCCCGGCAACAACCAAGCCGGCGCACACGCCAGCAACGCTGCATGGAACACCGACGACCCCGAGACGTCGCCGGGTCCCGGTGGCGGGAACTCGGACTGGTCACCAATCTGGCCCGACCCGACCCCCTAGCCGGCGTGTCCAGGCGGGTGGGTCGAGACGAGCCACAATCGGCACATCTCGACCCACCCTCCCGAGTCCAACATCAAACCCGCAACAAGCCCGAAACACCCCCTCATCATCAATCAGGCACACAGGGGCGGCTGGGGCGAGTGCCGACGGGGAACGGTGCGCCGAGGAATGTGCTCGGGCATTGGTGGGCGCGGGTAGGTTCAGTTGTGGCGACACATCTCTGGGGAGGGACACATCGATGCGAACGCATCTAGACGTGCACACGATGGACCGTGGCGTATCGGCGGACGACGTAGCGGGTGCACATCAGGCTGATCTGAAGACGCAGGCCGCGTAGGGAGTGGACTACAAGCGGTATTGGGTCGATGAGAGGGCGGGAAGGACCTCCTGCCTTGTTGATGCCCCCGATGCAGAGACTGCAGCAAGAGTGCACCGTGAAGCTCACGGCCTGGTCGCCAACGAGATCTACGAAGTCTCATAGCCCCAGGCGAACCAACCCGACACTCCTCAACACATTGGGGAGGCGGGAGCAGCGATCTCTCGCAAGAGGATTGCAGCACTATCGAAGGAGAACGCGATGCTATTTCATGTCAAGCACACCCATAGTTGGGAGACGTGCCCGTACCACGATGCCGATCGGGCACGCGAGACGTTCGGGAAGGCCATGGCGGGCATCATGGAGTCTGAAGTCGGGTTGGTGGGTGCTTATGTGGATGCGGCAGCCCACACAACCTTTCTGATACTCGACGCAACCTCAGCCAGTCAGATCGAAGAGGCCCTCGCCCCCGTGATCGACATCGGTTGGGCTGAGACACGCCCAGTGGTTGACTTCGCGGAGCTAATGGGCCGCGTCACCGACGACAGCTAGCCACACCCTTCCCACCAGCCGCCCACAACGGCTCATATGGGCGGGGGTCCACGCGTAGGGTGGACCCCCGCCCATTCGGCCGACGGCATACCTAGGAGGTCCTGATGGCGAAGACGGTCGAGGCGTTCGTCGTGCGCAGTGGAGAGGGCAGGTCGATCTCAGGCCCCGCGGGCGGACCCACCACGATCACGGCCGATACCGGCAGAACAGGCGGGGCATTCACGTTGCTCGAGAACGTCATAGGCCCAAATCAGGGTCCGCCAAAACACATCCATCGGCGCGAGGATGAGATGAGGTACGTCCCAGATGGGAACTTCCGATTCATCGCCGACGACCGCATTTTCGACGCTCCTGAGGGCGCGTTCGTATTCGTGCCTCGTGGCACCGCTCACTGTTTCCAGAACCTCGAGGCCCGACCATCAAGAATCCTCGCCATGTTCACTCCCTCGGGGATGGAGCGTTTCTTCGAGGAGCACGCTCTTCTGCCGCCGGGTGCTGTAGATCCTGAACGCTACCGAGAGATCGCCGAACGCAACTGGATGGAAGTCGTTGGTCCTCCCCTAGCCGAGTCACACCCAGACTGGACTCACCGCGGAGGGGCACGCACGCGCTGCGCGCCGGAGTACCTACGCAGCGGTCGGTAGTGCGGACACCCGAGCGGGTCAAAGGGATTGTCATGGGCAACACCTGGTTCTGGCCGTCCGACGACCGCACAATGAAGATGTTCGGCAGGACCATGGAAGCCCTCCGCTGCAATGGATGATCAAGCAGCGCACCTTGTTCGTGACGGCCCCGATGAAGCGCATGCTGCAGGTGAAGCTATCCGACCGGGAGTTCGCCCACTACACCGAGGTCGTGCCCACTCCCGACTCGAGGGAGGGCATCGCTGAGTTCCCCAAGGAGATCCTTGCCTCGCACCCTTGGCTCGGTGAGCTCGAGGGGCGGGTCGCAACTACGCTGCACGCTACCGTCGCCCGCTGGCGCGAGGAATTCCCCGACGCCAACGATGTCGAGTTCGCCGAGGCGGGGGTACTACATCCAGGAAGACGACCCCTACGCGTGCGCCGGCGCCATTCGCGAGGACCTGGCAGCCTCGCAGACGCCACCGAACGCGCCCCGGCCGAGCCGCCTTGGCGGCACATTGTGCGCCTGAACATAACTCAGCCTGTCTGATACCGCGGGCGGCACAGGCCTCCGAGAGTCACACCCTTTCGCCGCGCGGGCGGCGATGAGTTGCGGTCATGGCCTCGACGAGCGTGAGACCGTTCGTACTACGGTCAATAGCAGCCTGCACAGGAGGAAGAATTGACCGAGGAGAGCTACGACAGGGAACTCGCACGAGTTATTGACCACACGCTGCTCAGGACGGACGCGAAGAAGGAGGACTTTGACCGCGTATGTGAGGAGGCGAAGCGATACCACTTCAGGTCGGTCTGCGTCTTCTCCGGCGATGTCGAGTACGTGGCACGAAAGCTCGAGGGGTCGGACGTGATTCCCATAGCTGTCGTGGGCTTTCCCCACGGCCAGATGACACCCGTCGCTAAGGCCTTCGAAGCTCATGATGCCATCGCGAACCGCGGCGCCCAGGAGATTGACATGGTGATACATGTCAGCGCCATCAAGAGCAAGCACTACATCCTCGTCCTCGAGGACATCCAGCAAGTGGTCAAGGCGTGCGGAGACAAACCCGTCAAGGTCATCATCGAGACGGGACTCCTCACGGACACGGAGAAGATCGCCGCGTGCACCCTTGCCAAGACTGCAGGGGCTCGCTTCATAAAGACGTCCACCGGCAAGGAGGAGGGTGGAGCGACGATCGAGGACGTGCGACTCATGCGAGAGGTCGTCGGCGACGAGGTCCTCATCAAGGCCAGCGGCGGCGTCAACTCGAGAGAGTTCGCCAACGAACTCATCGAGGCCGGCGCCGACCGTATCGGCACGAGCAACGGCGTCGCAATCGTGACCGGTGGAACAGCCGACGGCGGCTATTGATCGCAAGCTTCCAAAACTCGCAAAAGCCTTCGTGCAGACTGACACTCCTCTTGGCAATGCTTGCGGTCCCATCCCTAGCGGTGGCACTACCGCAGCGGCGAAGAAGCCAGCACGGAAACTCAGCGGTCCGCTGGGTATTGCTTCAGGGCGTTCCGATCCGGGCATGGCAAAGACGAGCCGGCGCTGACGGCCCCCGCAAGATGGCGATCCTCGCACTCCAATGAAACGACCGGCGTTTCGACCTCGTGGCGAGCTTCCGAACTCGCCGGGCGCCACCACTCACGCCTCTTCCTGAAAGCGTCGCTCTGGCCAACGCGGACGACCGGATCCCTTCGCAAGGCACAAGAGCGTCGAGAGAGCAGCCGCGGATTTGACCACACCTCCGGCCGGAACCCCCGCGACTCGTCTCCAGCGGCGTCTCAACGCACATGGAAGACCAGCTCGTTAGCCGCCCATATTGCCGTCTTCCTCAGCTGGTTGCAGAGCGATGAAGAGCTACGCAGGGACCTCCAGGCCGCGGACGTGGTCACGATGCTGATATGCAACGACGAGTGGGCCGTTCCGTCCGTGACGGCAGCAGGAGTTGGAGGACGGAATCCTGCCGATTGTGGCGGAGACGACAACCGGCAGTGTCTACGAGACATGGAAAGGCTCCAGCAGCCCACTGAACCGCCCATATCGGCTGGGATTTGGGCGCCAAGGTTTCTGTGTCCTGGCGACGCAAATCTGTGAGTTGGGGCGTGTCGTGGGCTTTCGGGCCGGTTGACCCTAGGTTCGGGTTGGGGTTGGGGTGATGCTGTTCCCTCGTAGACAGGAGCGTGATCCATCGCTGACCAGGATTCGTCGGTGACCCGACTCGGTCGTCACCCATGGCTGGTCGCTGTGTTGGCGTTCGTGATCCAGATGGTCCCGACGTTGGTCTACTACGCCCGGACCGGGGGTGAGAGCGACGGCAGTGTGCTCGCCGATCTGTGGCCCGGCCTCGTCGTCGCTGCGGTGTTGCTCGTCGGGTTGGTGTTCGCGACCGGGTGGGTGCGCCAGGTCGGGCTGATGAGACCGTCGGTCGGGTGGTGGAAGTGGTACGTGCTCCCCGTGGCGTGGGTGGGTGGCCTCGCGGTGGTTGGGCGTCTCTCTGGATGGGGTGAGCCTGAGGCGTTTCCAGTCGTCGCCCTCATGTTCGTCGTAATCCTGATTGGCTTCAACGAGGAACTCGTGTTTCGTGGCTTCCTCCTGCACTCGTTTCGGAGCCGGATGCCGTTGATCGGGGCGATTGTCGCGACGTCGGTGCTGTTCGCGTTGATGCATACCGGCACACCCGGTCCCGACGCATCAGCGCTGTCGATCGTGGTGACGATCGGTTCGGTCTTCGCGTTGGCGGTTCTCCAAGCCGCGCTCTACATCACTGGCGGATCGCTGATCCCCGTCATCTTGTTCCACGCCTGGTGGGACCTGATGATCTTCTCCGGTGGCGGCATCGACCTCACCTCGGGTTCCGCAACGCTGGGCTGGACGGCACTGATCGCAACCATTGTCATGGCGCTCGGATACAGCACCTACCTCCTCAGACGAACCAGACCCCAACCGCCACCGACGGGAACGACTCCCCAACCCTCCTCCTGACGCACCCGCCCATGTCGGCACATGTGGGCGGCCTCGAAGGTCATCTTCTGGTGGTTGCCTGTCCGACACCGGCATTTCGACCCTGGCTCAGCTTCATCTTCTGATGTAACAGTTGGGGGTCCTGCGGAGTTGATAGGGGTGAGAGTTCGGAGGTTGCGTTTTGCGCCGTAAGCATCCTGACCGGCTCGACGAGGACGAGAGGAAGCTCGTTGAAGAGTTGTATCCCTCGTTGAGACGCTTCGCCTCAGCCGTTCGGCCTCCGGGGGAGGATGGCAATGATCTGGTGCAGGACGCGTTCCTTCGAGTGATCCGCACTAGGGGATCGTTGTCGGGGCTTGATCATCCGGCGGCGTATCTCCGGCGAACGATCCTGCATCTAGCGCAGGATCATCAGCGGTCGGAGAGGCGGCGGCGGCGGGCGTGGGTGAAGCTGGGATGCGAGCAGGCGGAGGTTCCTGCCTATTCGTGGGAGTTGGAGGAGCTGAGGCTGGTGTCTCCAAAGGCTCGGGCTGTGCTGTATCTGCGGATCATCGAAGGTTGGCCTTATGAGGACATCGCCCGGATGCTCGGCTGCAGCCAAACGTCGGCCCGTGTGGCGGCCTCCCGGGGGAGGCAGCAGCTCGAATCCGTGCTCTCGGAAGGGGTATCCGATGCGACAGCTTGAAGATGCACTGGACCTCCTCGCAGGACAGGACCCACCGATCGACACGACTGAGATGATCGACAGCATCGAGCAGCACCTGTCGCAGGGGGGCGTCCCGGTTGTCGCCTGGAACGGGAGCCGGACCATGCAAATACAAGAGAAACCACGCCAGATCACTCAGCGTCGACTTTCGAAAAGCGTCTGGGTCTTCGCAGCAGCGTTGGCTGCAGCAGTGATGGCTATCGGAATTCCGTTATGGCTCCTTGGCAGGTCGAGCGTTCAGGATGTGGCGTCGACGTCGGCTGAAGTGTTCGACTTCTCGCAAGACAGCATGTGCGACTGGTTCACCGCCGAGGAGATGAACCAGATCGTTGTTGCGGCCCAACAACTGGTGGGGACCACGATGGATTTCGGTTACGAGTGGGAGTGCCAGCCCGAGTCCGGCAGGTGGACTGCTTCAACCTCGGAGGTGTGGCTTGGGCCGCTGAGTGTCGCGCAGGCCATGTCGTGGGCCGCTCAACCGCATACGACCGCGCCGGATGACTTCGTCGGTCATGAGCGGTTGGACGAGTCTGTCACCTACGGCAATCTTCACGGCAGCACCATGTGGATGATGGAAGGGATGAATACCGATCTCCGGATCGAGGGACACGAGAACGAAGTGCTCTGGTTCTGGGTGGTTGCAGACCCCCGCGATTCCACACACCCCGTTGATACCTACTACGCACCGCTCGGATTTGCCCTGGCTGATGCCATGCTCAGAGACATGAACTGGGTCGACGAAGCACCACCCGAATCGGGGAGCGACCAGACGAGCTGACTACTGAAAGGGGAAGACCGTGAGGTTGCTGACGACAAGAATCATCGTTGCCGTGTTCGTCATGTGCATGGTGGCGGCCTGCGGATCGTCCTCATCCGAGTCAACGACCACAACAGCTGCCCCGGCGTCGTCGACGACCGTGGCAACGACAGCCGCTCCGGTGTCCTCGGCGTCGGAAGTGGCCCCTTTCCATGCCATACCTGACGACGCGGTAGTGGTCTCCGGTACGGCGACATGCAGCTTCTCGGGCGAGGGGGTTGACCCGGAGGGAGGAGCCGGTTTCCTTGTTGTGTGCGAACTCGACATGTCTGACCCGAGGGTCAGCGGTACCGAACGACACGATCGTCTCCGCTTCTTCAACGGAGGGGAGGTTGGAGACGTGTGGGTCGCGGAGGAAGCCGTCATCACGAACGCCGAGGGCACCTGGCGTGGGTCTGTCCAGGCCGCTGACGACAACATACCCTCCGGCGAAGCCCACTACGTCGGCAAGGGCGCGTACGAGGGTCTCGAATTCCACTACTACTTCGGGGGCTACGAACGCGCGGACAACGTCGACCTGCGCGGCTGGATCTCGGGCAGCGGATAGGCCTCGGGAGTGGCTCAGGCCACAGACCAGACCACCTCCGAACCGCACACATCGGCACATATGGGCGGCGCGTTCCACGATCGCCTCAAGCTGCGTTCTTGGCGTTGTTCCAGGAGTGCGCTCATCGGAAAGCGTGGTTCCGTGAGAGTTCCATGAGACGTGATCGATGCCGCAATCAGTGTCCTTGGCCTCTGCCGCCCTTGGGCCGCCGGTGCGAGTGTTGAAACCAAGGCAAGGATCGACAGGTACACGAGGCGCTCGCCGGAGGAGGTGTGGGATGCCGGCAGGTCAGCTACCCCCTGTGCTCTTGGCTCGGTCCACCCGATACAGGATTGGCGGTCGGGTCCACTTCCCGAAGGACTCCATTGGTGACATACGTCCGGGAGGCGACGACGAGTATGTGGTCTTCCGGGAGTTGGTCCTCGACCCAACCGACATACAGCCCGAGAAGCCGGGTGCCGTATCCAGCGTGCGGTTTCGCTTCGCCAAGTTCTCGGTGAGGGCGAACAAGAGGCTCTCGCTGATACCGGCTCCGTTCATCGCCGCTCAGCCCGGGTTTCGGTCGAAGACCTGGATGTTTGGACGGGACACCGGGAGCTTTCAGGGTGGCTACGAATGGGACTCAGTCGCAGACGCTGAGGCGTACTGGACATCGTTCCCATTGAGTCTGATGAAGAGAAGAGCCGTCCCCGGATCCGTTTCGTATGAGGTTGTTCCGCAGTAGCACCGAGGTGCCTGTGACGTACACCGATCTGCTCCGAGAGATGTTTCCGGACCTGGACCCGGAGGTGGACGACTTGTTCCTCCTGGAGTCACACCAGATAGCCGCCCTACCGGAGCGGGTCCCCGCTCCGGACCTGGCAGCGGTCCTACACGCCCACCCACGCTTGCGTCGATTTCTCGTCGCCCGACATCCCGAGATTGAGGGGTTCCTGGTACGGATACTGGCTGAGCACGACCCGGTCGGCGCAAGGGAACAGACGGCATGCGAGCAGGCACTGGTGTGAGAGAGCGCCGACTGGATCGCCTACCAGCGAGCGCCGCAGAGCTACCACACCGCGCCGAAGGTCGATTGGGATTTGGCGGCCACGCGGTCGGCGGCGATCTCGATAGCCGTCGGGGTTGCGTATCTGCTCATCGTTGAGAACCTGCTCGGCCCCGTCTGGGACAGTGCCGGCGAATGGCTTCCGGCCGACGTGTTCTCGGCGATTACGACCGGCGGGACCGGTTCGATCTCATTCGAGAAGTCAGTCTTGATCGCCGTTGGTTACGGAATCCTCGGACTCGTTGTGATGTGTTTCGTCTTCACGAGAAGAGACGTCACCGACTAGCCCACACTCGATCGGACACTGGGTGGCTGATCTCCAGAAGCCCTGAGCCCCCACGATCACCCGCCCGTGCCTGCACCTTGCGCCCTGCTCGAGAATTGGCGCGACAATCGCTGGGGACACTTCGCGATCGGCGCTCTTGCCTCCCGGCAGGCCTTCCATAGTGCCGGATTGTCCGAGGCCGCTCGTATTGGCGAGGGCACTCTCCGCTTCTGGGTCACCCGTCGGCTGAACGTACCCAGTCGACGTACCGGCGGACATCTCGTTCCTGGGCGTCGGTAAGGGGCCGACCGTCGAAGACGAGGTGCCATCGCTGGTCGGTGTCGGGCACCGAATAGGGTCGCGGCCCAACGTCGGCGACCTGGCGGAGGACACCGTCCAAACGCTGGAGCACGAGCCGCACCGACGGGATGTCGCCGAGTCCTGCGTCAACTTCCTTCATGGCTTCGAGGAATCCCCGGGAGGCGTTGGCATGCGTTGTGCGACCTTGCTGGTTCAGGGCGACGATCGATGAGCGGCCGTCCAGTGGATTGGGGCGGCGGTCCAGGTGGTCTCTGCCCTCGATGCGCTTCAGGGCGACCGAGACCGTATTCGGCCGCATGCCGCTCCACTGGGCGATTTCACCCGGCGTCGCCGGCGCCCAGCCGAGAAGCAGTGAGTACAGGCCGAAGTCGTCACCATTGAGACCGGATCCTGCGAGGGCCTCGTCGAGGAGGCCGGTCGTGATGTGGCTCAGTATCCAGATGTCGAACAGGACGGTGGTGCGCGGCTCTTTCATACCGGGACCGAGGTTTGACGGAAGTGCCGGGTCGTCCAGCGGCTGCCGACTACGACGACTCCCATGAGAAGTATGAGACCACCGAGCCAGCCGGCGATCGTCTTGCCGGTCGCTGCCATTCCCATGAGGTCACCCCATCCCGGCGACGGCGATGTCGTCAAGTACATCCACGCGACGGCGTTTTCGGCGTAATCCGCGAGCCCCCCGACGATCGGCACGAGGGCAAGGAGGAGTGCCGGGCTTGTGGGTCCGGCCAAGCGGCGCACGACAACTGCGATGGCAATGAAGAGGAAGATCGCACTCACCGCCGGGTAGATGAGGTCGACGACCTGCATGGTGCGGTACGCATCGATGCCTACTTCTCCGCAACTCGCCAAGAATCTGGTGACCTCGGTCGCGCCGTAATGCGCCCGCATGTCGAGCGGTGTTGCGCCGCAGGCCTCTTGCGTCGATGGGATGACAACGGCAAAGAGCCAAACGGCGAGGGGGACAAATACCGCCGTCGCGGCCACAAGTGCCCTCCCGCCGGCGAGGCCTGCAATCCGTGTAATGAGTTGTGACTTTCCTGGTTCCTTCACTGATTCTCCTTCTGGGGTTTCGCTAATATACATCAATAGTCATATAACTACAAGATTTCTGATTGATGTAGGCAGGATCGTAGCTCGACATACAAATGTGCCGACCTGGACGCCAGCGCCGAGGCTCGCGGACCCACGTTCCTCAGGTAGAGCCTCCGGACGTACACTTGCCGGGTGACTGTCGAACCGGGTTCCGCCGCCGGGCTCTCCCCCGTCGGCGTCGACCTGCTTTGGATTCCGCTTGGTGCGGGTGGCGTCGGCTTCGTTCGGATGAACGGACGCATCTACGAGGCCATCAAGGCTCGAGCCGAGCAGCGAACGCCGCTCCGCCTCTACCACACAGCGCTCGAAGTCCACCTACCGGAAGGTCGTTTCACCATTGAGAACGCATGGCCCAGCCCCAGTGGCGATACGGCATCACGTGGCGTGGTTGCGGAGGGTCCGGTCTACGACCGT
>Ga0316190_10003864_pt1 | contig 10866 bp, 11 predicted proteins | sample Eddworburrow2_MG_FD_204929 | JGI IMG/M metagenome (GOLD analysis project Ga0316190, IMG submission 204929) | Coastal sediment microbial communities from Maine, United States - Eddy worm burrow 2 | ecosystem: Environmental > Aquatic > Marine > Coastal > Sediment | place: USA: Maine | collected... | reverse complement strand
GAGGCCGTCACGATCAAGGCGCTGCTGCCGCGCTCGAGGGCAGGGATCGTCACCGTCAATTTGAGCTCACCCCCGGCATTGGTCTCACCCTGCGCCAGGGTGGCCGGACCGACGACGGTGGAGATCATCTTGACCGAGATCCGAGTCCCCGGCACGGCCTGTCCGCTCAGGCTGCCCTTGGTGCGGAAACGCAGAGCCACGGTCTCACCGAGAGCGAATTCGTGATCCGCGTCCATCATCAGAATCAGGGCCTCCTGCTCGGACTCCGAGTTGAGGTAGTCCATGATGATCTGGTCGAGGGTCGGGCTCTCCGCTTCCGAAGTCGCGACTTGACGAGTCGGTTCCGTCGTCGGCAGGTGCTCCACCTCCACCTCGGGAGCCACCTTCGGGTCTTTCAGGAACTCCTCAGCGCTCATCGATGACTCGGCGGCCTTGCCTCCGGGAACCTGGCTGTCGTACTTGCCGCTTTGAATCTCGGCGATCGTCAATCGGTGCTGTTGGTCCATCAGCTCGACGATGCGCTTCTTGCCCTCGCCTGCATCCAGGGCGCTTTTGTAGCTCGTCCTCTTCTTGGCCAGCACCTGACCACCGACGTAGACCAGGCTTTCGATGAAAGCGCTGGCAATACCCTTGTCCTCGGTCTGTACATGAAAGACCACATCGGAGTGGGGGACGTCGGTGTTGTAGCCCGTAATCATCCGAGTGGCCGTGAGCGAGACATGATCGAGAAGAGAAATTCTAAAGATTCCGACGGCTTCAGGGCAACCTCGGGGTGGCTGCGAGGGCCCTGACCCTATTTGCTAGCCTTCCAGGCACGTGTAACAATAGCCGACCGAGGCGATCCCAAAGCGGGGCGGCCCGCGCCACGCCGCCACCCCAATTGCAACTGGAGGAAGATTATGGCTCAGCCTGACGCTGAAGGAACCACCAACGACCCGACGCTCGTCAACTACGAAGTGCGAGATGGCGTTGCCTACTTGACGCTCACCGACCCGCCGGCAAACACCTACACCCACGAGATGATGTGTGACTTGGACACAGCGATTCTCAAGGCCCGGTTCGACGAAGAAGTCCATGTCCTGGTCCTTACAGGCCTAGGCGAGAAGTTCTTCTGTGCCGGTGCCAATATCAACATGTTGAAGAAGTCCGACCCCTACTTCAAGTACAACTTCTGCCTACACGCCAACGAGACCCTGAATCGGCTCGAGCACACGCCAAAGCTGGTTCTAGCTGCCCTCAACGGTCATACGGTAGGGGGCGGCCTCGAGATCGCGATGGCCGCCGACCTCCGCCTCGCCAAGAAGGATGGTGGCAAGCTCGGACTACCAGAGATCAATCTCGGGGTCCTGCCGGGCACGGGCGGCACCCAGCGGTTGGCTCGTCTCGTTGGTAAGAGCCGGGCCATCGATCTAATGGTGACCGGCCGCCTTCTGTCCTTCGAGGAGGGTCAAGAATTGGGCCTGGTGAACGACATCTTGGACGGCGACGACTTCATGGGTCAGATCCACGACTTCGCCAAGAAGTTCTGCCCGCCCAACATGGCTTCGAAAGCCGTGGGCCGAATCAAGCGGTCGGTGCAGTCGGGAGCCGAGGTGCCTTTCGAGAGCGGCCTGGCCATCGAGCGAGAGTTGCAGCAGCAGCTGTTCCAGAGCGCAGATGCTCAGGAGGGCTTGAGCGCTTACATCGAAAAGCGCAAGCCCGAATTCAAGGGCGTCTGAGCTTCGACATTCGTATAGCCGCTGGTGGGTCGGCCGGTGGAGTGGGCCTGGCGGTGCTCACCGAGGGGTTCTCGTCATGAGTCAGAAACTGATCATTGAGCGCCACAAGCGGATCGTCACGATCACGCTGAACCGCCCACCTTTGAACATCCTCGATCTCGACATTCTGGCCGAGCTGCGACTTCAGCTCCGACGGCTCGACCAGGATGAAGAGTTGGCCGCGGTGGTCCTCCGTGGCGCCGGCGAGACGGCCTTCTCGGCTGGGGTTGCGGTAGAGGACCACACGCGAGAGCTGGTACCGACCATGCTGGAGGACTTTCACGGCGCGATTCGCTGCCTTCGGCAGATGAGGGCGGTGAGCATTGCCGCAGTTCAGGGCCATTGCCTGGGTGGCGGCATGGAGCTGGCAGCGGGCTGCGACATCGTTCTGGCCAGCGATAACAGTCGCTTCGGGCAGCCCGAGATCGAGCTCGGCTGCATCCCGCCGTTGGCGACGGCCCTCTATCCGAAACGCATTGGCCCGGCGAAGACCTTCGACCTGCTGATCACTGGGCGCAATGTCGACTGCGATGAAGCCGAGCAGATGGGTTTCGTCAGCCGACAGGTGCCGGCTGACGAGCTCGACATCGAGCTCGAGCGACTCAAGGATCAGATCGCTCGAAGGAGCCTGCCCGTGCTCAGATTGCTGAAACGAGCGATTCTGGCCGGTCGCGACCGGTCATTCGACGAAGCGCTGGCGGAGAGCGAGCGACTCTATTTGGAAGAGCTGATCGAAACGCAAGACATGCAAGAGGGACTGGCCGCCTTCCTCGAGAAGCGGACACCCGACTGGCAGCACAAATAACTCATTGCGCCCTGTTGGAGGAAGATCGACATGCCCGAGACCATTCTCAAAGAACAGGTTGGTCGAGTGGTGATTCTCACCATCAACCGGCCCGACAAGATGAACGCTCTCAATCAGCAGGTCCGTGACGAGATGCTGGAGCTGCTCGATGAGATCGCCGTTGACGACAGTATCGGCGCGGTCGTGCTCACAGGCGCCGGGGAGAAGGCCTTCATTGCCGGCGCGGATATCGGTGAGTTCGAAGGTCGAAGTCCCTTCGACCAGCGGCATGCCATGCGCTCGCCTCGGATCTTCGACGTCATGTCGAGCTTTCCCAAACCGGTCATCGCCATGATCAACGGCTTCTGCCTGGGTGGCGGTTGCGAGCTTGCCATCTCGTGTGATCTGCGCATCGCTTCTGATAAGGCTCGATTCGGCCAGCCCGAGATCAATCTGGGCCTGATCCCCGGTGGCGGTGGCACCCAACGCCTGCCCCGTCTCGTCGGACCAGGTCACGCCATGCGCATGATCCTCACAGGCGACATGATCGGCGCCGCGGAAGCCAAGGAGATCGGTCTCGTGGAGATGGTGGCGCCGGCTGACGAGCTTCGTGACCAGACGCTGGAGCTGGCCGCAAAGATAGCGTCCAAGAGCCCGTTGACCCTGAAGGTCGCCAAGCAGGCAGTCCGCGCCAGCCAACGCCTCGCCATCGAGGAAGGCGTCCTGTACGAGCGCGATCTCTTCTGCCTCTGCTTTTCCACCGCAGACAAGCAGGAAGGCGTGGCGGCTTTCCTGGAGAAGCGTCCAGCCGAATGGAAGGGACGATAAGGGGTTGAGGCGCCCGGCTCACCGCCGGGCGTTCCTTGTGGGCTTGGGGGTTGAGGAGTCCGTCGTCCCTCCGGCCGACCTTTGAGGCCGTGGGCCCCCCTCCCATTCCTCGAAACCCCTAGGCCCTTACGCCCCTACTGCCCTAAGCCCCTATTGCCTTTAACGGTGCCAGAGGTTCGTTCGGGTGGTTCGACAGGGGGGGCCGAGTCGAGCGCAGCGCAAGGGCCTTCACAGAGCACAAGAGATCCCGCGCGATGACGAGACAAGGGGGCGGCCCGCCCGCTGCAGTCTGAGTAGCCGACGCCGTCCCCCTACGGACCACCCGGACGAGCCTCCAGATCACCAACGTATTGCAGGGATGTAGCAACGGCCGCCAGAGGCGACGGCCGCTTCAAAACCTCCCACCCGGCGTTGGGCAGTCCAGGCCAGCAGTGCCAGACCACCCTCCAAAAAGCACCACTTAGCACCCAAAATGGACAGCTTGGCGGCCAAAGTGACAATCGGCCTCGCCCCCAACGCCCCAAGCCCTCAAAGGTCGGCCGGAAGGAACGCCCGGTCGCCTCAACCTCAAGCCCTCAGGGGATGTCGTAGCGGCGGCGCTTTTCCCACAGGGTCTTGCGACTGATGCCGAGCAGCTCGGAGGCTCGCCCCTGGTGGCCGCGGGTGTAGGCCAGCGCCCGCAGGATCTGGCGCCGCTCGACCGCCTGAAGAGACTCGGGTGGGCCGCTACGACGATCAGGGCACGGCGGATTCAGGGGGCCCGTCCCCTGCAGGATCAGGGCTCGCTCGAGAACATTTCTCAGCTCTCGCAGGTTGCCCGGCCAGGGGTACTCCACCATCCACTCTCGAGCACTGGTCGAGAGCTTCACATCGCTGATTCCGAAACGCTCTCCGAGATCCAGCAGGAAGAACTCGACGAGCGACGCGAAGTCCTCTCGACGCTCCCTGAGAGTCGGCAAACGAAGAGTAACGACCTCCATCCGATAGAAGAGATCCGACCGAAAAGCGCCACTGGCGACTCTGGAGGGCAGATCATCGGACCCTATCCCCAAGAACCGAACATTGGCATGTCGATCGGATCCACCCAAAGGGGCATAGGTGCTTTCTGCCAGCAAGCGCAACAACTTCGGCTGCGCTCCGATAGGGATGTCCTCGACGTGATCCAACAACAGAGTCCCACCGTCCGCGGTTGCTACTCGGCCGGCCAGTGGTGACTCGGCGCCGGTGAACGCTCCCGGGCGATACCCGAAGAGCTCACTCTCGAACAGTGAGCTGGGGATGGCGCTGATGTCCACTTCGACGAGGGCGCCATCGGACCGCAAACTGGTGGCATGAATCGCCCTGGCGATCGCCGAACGCCCAGTACCCGGCTCTCCGAGGATCAGCACCGGGACATCTGTGCGTGCCGCCCGCTCGGCGCCCCGGATCTGCTGCTCCAGGGAGGGGGAGTGCGCAAGAAGCTCGGAAACGGGTGAAGCGCTGGTCACTGCGTGAGCTCGTGGGTCACATCGGGAGCGTCGGCCCACAGCTTTTCGAGGCCGTAGAAGGAGCGGGTCTCCTCGTCGAAGACATGGACGACGAAGTCGCCGAAGTCCAGCAGCACCCAACGGGCCGCCTCATAGCCTTCGACATGGTGGGGCCGAACGCTCTCAGCACGCAATCTCTGGATCACTGCGTCCGAAATCGCTTGGACCTGACGCCCACTGCTCCCACTGCAAACCACGAAGTAGTCGGCCAGCGAGCTGATCTCGGAGAGCGCCAGGACCCTGAGACGGTTGGCCTTGAGGTCTTCCGCAGCAGCCACCACCTCCCGACATCGAGCGGCGATATCCGGCGGGCTGAGGGTCGGGTCGGTCATCGATAGAGGTCGTACTTCTGAATGTACTCTAGCACCAATTCCGGTAACCAACCTGCGGGCGGCTGGGCTCCCTCGGCCAGCATCCGACGCAGCTGGGTGGCCGAGACTGCTACCGGCTGATTGGTGATGAACGAGACGTTGTCCTGTCCTATCAGCGCGGACACTTCGGGTGTCAGTTGCGCTTCCAGGGCACCAGGTCGCCAATCTGGACGGACCAGAACCGCGAGCTTGACCATGGCAACGAGCTCCTCCCAGCGACTCCAGGTATGAAGCTCAGCGAAGCTGTCGCAGCCGATGAGAAGGTACAGGTCGGCTGCCGGTATCGTGGAGCGAAAATGCTCCACAGAATCCACCGTGAAGGCCTCTCGCATCGGTGCCAGCTCGAAGGGGTCGGCGACCAGTCCCGGTTCCCGCAAGAGCGCCAGCTCTACCATCGTCCATCGGGCTTGAGGTGGTGCAACCTGCCCTCCCGGCTTGTGGGGCGGCATGGCGGTCGGCAGGTAGATGACCTGGTCAAGGCCGAGTTGGGCCTGCGCCTCCTTCACCGGCAGAATGTGGCCGAAGTGAATCGGATCGAAGGTGCCACCGAATAGACCGATTTTCATGAGTCCGCGACCTCTGCCAGCAGCTGTCGCAAGCCGTTGACCAGCTCCTTGATGCCTGTCTGACTCACCGAGCTTATCTCGGTGTAGCTCAGACCCCTTTGACGCGCCGCCTCTCTCAGGTTCTCCCTCCGGTCCTCCCGAGCGGAGTCCAGCTTGGTCCCCACGATCCAGCGGGGCCTGGTCATGAGTCCAGGATCGAAGGCCTCCATCTCGTGCTCGATGGTCTTCAAGTCGCCTGCGGCGCTGCCATCCTGGGCTGCCAGGTCCACCAGATGAAGCAGCACCCTGCACCGTTCGACGTGGCGCAGGAACTGGTGCCCGAGTCCGGCACCCTGAGACGCGCCCTCGATCAGCCCCGGCAAATCAGCGACCACGAAGGGCTCGGCAGTCGGCCCATCGGCCACCACACCCAATTGGGGCACCAGGGTGGTGAATGGATAGTCCGCAATGCGCGGTCGAGCTGCCGAGATGACACTGATCAGGGTCGACTTGCCGGCGTTGGGCAGACCCACCACACCGACATCTGCGAGCAGCTTGAGCTCCAACCGGAGTCGGCGCTCGACACCCTCCTCTCCCGGGTCTGCCCGATCGGGAGCTCTGTTGGTGGAGGTGGCGAAGCGAGCGTTACCCCGGCCGCCCCGACCGCCGGCGGCAACAACCAGGCGCTCACCGTGCTCCAAGATCTCGCCCACCGGGGTCGAATCGTCGGAGTCGTAGACCTGGGTGCCCGGCGGCACCCTGACTTCGAGGCTACTGCCCGATCGCCCAGTCTTGTTGGAGCCCTCGCCATGGCGCCCCCGCTCCGCAGGGTAGATCGAGCGAAAGCGGAGGTGGTAGAGGGTGTTGAGCCCTTCATCGCCAACCAGGATGACGGCGCCGCCATGGCCACCATCACCTCCGGAGGGACCTCCTCTGGGCACGTACTTCTCTCTGCGAAAGGCGACGCAGCCGTTACCTCCACGTCCGGCGCGGACATGAATTACGGCTTCGTCTAAGAAGATCAATTCTGGTGAGCCAACTGCTCGGGACCGAGGCCGGCTTCAACCGCCGAGCTGGAACCTACTCGGCCGGCAGGATGTTGACGAACTTACCTCGTCGGCCCCTGTTCTGAAACTGCACCACACCATCTGCCTTGGCGAAGAGCGTGTCGTCTTTGCCCCGGCCGACGTTCAGACCCGGGAAGAACTTCGTCCCCCGCTGGCGAACGATGATCGTTCCACCGGTCACCGTCTGGCCACCGAATCGTTTGACGCCCAGGTGCTGCGCATTGGAATCCCGCCCGTTGCGGCTAGAGCCCTGTCCCTTTTTATGTGCCATAAGCCATCAACCTTCCTTCTTGTCGGCCGTCTCTGCCTTGGCCTTGCTCGCCGTAGAGGCCTCGATCTTGTCGATCCGCACTCGCAGGAGGTCCTGCCGATGACCGGTGAGCCGACGGTAGCCCTTGCGGCGCTTCATCTTGAAGACCTTGATCTTGGGTCCTCGCACCTCGTCCATCAGGGTGGCGGTCACGACAGCGCCTTCGACGGTGGGTGCCCCCACCTTGGTGCCTTTGTCATCACCGACCAGCAGGATGCGGTCGAACTTCACCTTCTTGATCTTCTTCCCGGAAACCGGCGTCTTCTCGACGTCGATGACGTCGCCGGGCTGCACCCGGTACTGTTTGCCTCCGGTTTCGATGACTGCATACATGGATATGACCCTCCCGTGTCGCCACTCAGGGCGCAGACGCGCGAGGGTAGCATGAAGGGTTAAACAGGGTCAACACCGATAGCAGCACGACCTGGAGTCCCCATTTCGAACCTCACAGCCAGGCCCGGAGGTCTTTGCTATGCTGTTCTTCATCCAAAGGAGAGACCCGTGGCCAGACCAGACTACCTGATTTGTCTCAACTGCGAGGCAGCGTGCTACGTCTTCGAGTGGGAGAACGACGAAGTGACCGAAGCCTACTGCGAGCTCTGCACCAGCGAAGAGACCGATCAATTCTTGACCCAGGAAGATTTCGACGCACTCATCGAAGCCTGAGGGACCGACGCCTCTTCGGGCGTGCCTGATGGAAGCTCCTCGGGTAGCGCCAGACGAATCAAAGTTCCCTCACCAGGCCGACTGACGACTGTCAGGTCCGCGTGGTGAGTCTCGGCGATCCTCCTCACGACCGGCAAACCCAGGCCGGTGCCTCCTTTGCGGGTCGAATAGAAGAGATCGAACATCTGCGACTGGACTTCCTGAGGCATGCCGCTGCCATGATCCTCCACCTCGAAGACCACTCGGCCCTGGTCTCGGCTCACTGCCAATCGAACTTCCTCGACACCGCCGCCCTCCTGGTCTTCACTCGCGGCGAGAGCGTTTTGCACCAGATTCAGCAGTAGCTGGTTCATCTGCCCGGGATCGACGCGGACTTTCGCACCCCCGCTCCCATCCTCGACCCTCAAACGCGCACCTCTGGCCTGGATCTCACCCTTCAGTATCTCCCGGCACCGCTCCAGGAGCTCGATTGCGGGAATCTCCTCCAGCTCCAAGGGCCGCGGACGTGCATACTGGAGAAAATCCGTCACCAGCCGCTCCAGCCGATGGATCTCGTCCCGGGTGATCGACATGAGTCTGCCACTGGACTGCACCTCGGGCGGGGTATCGACCCGGCCCGACAGCTCCTCTTCCAGGAGCTGCATATTCAGGTTCAGGGAGTTCAAGGGATTGCGAATCTCATGCGCCAGACCGGACGCCAACGTGCCGATGTAGGCCATGCGCTCCGCTTCGCGCGCTTGCTCTTGGAGCATTTGCCCCCGTTTCCACAACCGCCAGATGATGGCAAAGGCCAGTAGCAGAACGACGAGACTCAGCGCGGCGACGACCGCAGTCTTCTGCACCAACTCCGAGCGCAAGGTCTCAATGCTGCGCTGCAGCTCTCCCTGGCTGATCCCGACACGCAGGAAGCCGAGCTCGCCGATGGGAAGGTTCAAATCGTAGAGCTCGTCGATGGGAACTTCGAGAGGAAACGTGGCCTCCCTCTCGATCGGCCTCTCCTCGACAACGGAAGGTATCTCCCTTTCCTCCACCACCAACCCGTCAGACGGCGCCACCTCCAGGACCGTCTCTCCAGCGCCGCGGAAGACCAATCGACCCTCATCGTCGACGACTTCGACGGTGCGCACGAATTTGCGCTGTTTCAGGATGGAATCGATGTAGGTCTGGACCTCCCTCTCCATGGCCGTCACCGTGTACAGATCGCCGCCAGCCTCTGCCGCGGTACCCGCCAGCTTTTCGGCCAGGCCCTCTGCCTCCTCGCGCGTCTCCAACAGCACCCGTTCAATCTCACGCTTCGAGAGCGAGCGGAAGAGAAGCCAGCCGAAGAGCCCGATGTCCAAGAAAATGAAAAGACCCAGCAAGAGGGCCACGACAAACAGCCTTCGGGAGGAGGCCGACGGTGCTTTCGAAGACATCGCCCAAGGATAGCAAGCCTTTGGTTCGCCCTATCGCGGACTTCATTGACCCTTGAAAGAGCGGTTGGTTAGCATGCACCCATCGGCATCACACGACAATCTCCCGGATTCACTGCATGAGCCCTGAACCCGATCGGCGCGCCACCTCAGTCCTGCTGGCGACTCTCGTCACCGCTGTCCTTCTATGGTCGGGCTGCCAGCAGCGGGAAGTGGGCGAGAGGACCCCGACCACCGAAGACACCCCACGCCGAGGCGGCACTCTGGTGTTGGCAATCAGCAATGATATCCACGGCATCAACCCACTCGTCTCGGGTGCCGACACCCAGACGACGGCGGTCCTCGATCGCCTGTTTCTGCACCTGTTCGAAGAGCAATCCGACTTCACCGAACACCCTCCAACGTTCGAGCCACGTCTTGTCGAGAGCTTCGAATGGTCCCCAGATCACGCCTCACTCGATCTCGTATTGCGCTCGGGCGTTTCCTGGTCTGATGGCGTGCCGGTGACCGCCGAGGACGTGCGATGGACCTGGCAGGCTCAGACCGACCCCGAGCTCGCCTGGGGCTACGCTCAGTCGAAGGACAACATCCGAGAGATCGAAGTCATCGACCGGCTCAAGGTAAGAGTCCACTTTCGGCAACGCTCCCCCAGTCAGATGGCCGAGCTCAATGAAGGGGTGATCCTGCCGAAACATGTATGGAGTGAGCTGCCATTCGCTGCATGGCGAGCCAATGAGCGGTGGTTCGAGAATCATCTCGTCGTCAATGGCCCCTTCACCCTGGAGAGCTGGACCCGACAGGAGCAGATCGTCCTGCTTCGTAACGAGTCCTACCACGAGCCCGACCTACCCCGGCTCGATCGAGTGATCCTTCGGGTGGTACCCCAAAAACAGAATCAAATTGGCGAGCTGCGGGCGGGCGAGGTCGACTTCGTCGAGCAGGTTCCTCCCTCCGAGGTACTGCCCCTCGAGGAGCAGGGGATCCAGATCCTCCGCTTCTGGGCCCGCCAGTTCAACTACATCTGTTGGAACACCCAGCGCCCGCTATTCGCCGATCCAGAGGTGCGTCGCGCCCTGACCCTGGCCATCGACCGGCAGGAGATCATCGACACGCTCTGGTACGGCTTCGCCAGGATCGCCGTCTCGCCCATTCTGACCAGCACCTGGGCCCATGACCCCGACCTCCAGCCGGTGCCATTCGATCTCGAGGCTTCTCGTCAGATCTTGCAATCCAAGGGTTGGAGTGACTCGGATGGGGACGGAATCCTGGACAAAGGGGGTGAGCCGTTCTCCTTCGAGCTGATCACCAACACCGGTAGTCAGGTGAGGATCGATGCCGCGGTCATGGTTCAAGAGCATCTACGCCGAGCGGGTATCGAGGCTCGTGTCCGACAACTCGAGTTCAATACCGTCGTCAGCCGCGCCCTGGAGCACGATTTCGACGCCATGCTCGGCGGCTGGGATATCGACACCTCCATGGACTTAGCCTATGCCTTTCACAGTCGATCGATCGAAGATGGCTACAACTTCGGCCAGTATTCCGACCCCGACCTGGACCGGCTCATCGATGCCGCCAATTTGGAGACCGAACCTGTCGAGCG
>Ga0316190_10003863_pt1 | contig 10867 bp, 10 predicted proteins | sample Eddworburrow2_MG_FD_204929 | JGI IMG/M metagenome (GOLD analysis project Ga0316190, IMG submission 204929) | Coastal sediment microbial communities from Maine, United States - Eddy worm burrow 2 | ecosystem: Environmental > Aquatic > Marine > Coastal > Sediment | place: USA: Maine | collected... | reverse complement strand
TGGGAAGATACGTCGTCGGCACCTGGTTCGAGGGGCTGGACGATGCCAGCCAGACAGTGCTCGAGGAACTGGTGGATGATGCCCGGCGAAGGCGCTGGGAGTAGGCTCGTGCTGCCGCCATGACGGTCTCGATCCGATGCAGCGCAGCGACTCACTCGACAGCGATCATGGCTTGCGGCGACCCCGGCGTATCCGCAACCCCCCGGGTGCGCCGGTGCGCAGCCCCTGGATAAAGTGCCCCGGTGCCCGCATATATCCATTCGGGGAGGCGGTAAACCGCCCGGTCGGGTGAACTTTCGTTGGGTTTCTGGAGCCGTAGCGCCATGTGGGTGAAAATTCTCGGAACGCTACTTCTGCTGGCCAGTGTGGGCCTGGTGTCCTGTCAGGCATTCATCCATGCCTTCTAGGCCGCACAGCCAGCGCACAGATCCGCCCGGCGATCCACTGCTCAGGGCCGCACGCGATGCCGGAGCGCATTTTTCGGCTTGGCGGCGTTCCCGCCTCGGTATGCGTGGTGCCCTGTTGTATGTCCTTGCCACGCCGCTGGCATTCGCCACGGTGGTGGCGCTGGCCAAGGGCGGTTTTTCTGCGGCGGCGGCTGCGGCGGCCGCCTTCGGGCTGATCGTGGCCGGCGGGTATCTCAATCGCCGGGGCATCGTCGAGGAAATGATCGCCCCGGATCGCCGTTTCACCCGCGCCCTGGGCCTGCCCTACAAATACCTGGCCGCACTATCGGTGGGCGCGGGCACCGCGTTGGCCGCCTATGGGGTGGTCGGTCAAAGCCTATTGGTCAGCGTCGCGTTCGGCCTGTTTGCCGTCGCCGGATTCCACATGAGGTACCGGCTGCCGCGTCCGCTGGAGGCGTTCGGAGATCAGCGCAAGGTGGTTCGGGACAAAACCCTGCAGAAGGCCCTGGAGCAGGCCGAACTGCGCATCCTCGCAATCGAGAAGGCGGCGTTCCTGATCGACAACCAGGAACTCGGGCAGCGCCTGCAGCGCATTGCCGGCCAGGGCAGGGCGATTCTCGACCAGATCGTCGCGCGACCCGACGAGCGTTTCCGGGCGCGCAAGTTCATCAATGTGTATCTGGAGGGGGCCGAACGGGTCGCGAGCCGCTATGCGAAAACTCACCGCTTGGCGCAGGACCAGGAACTCGAGCAGAATTTTCGAACCGTACTGGTCGAGATCGAGAGTGTGTTCGGGCGACAGCTGGAGCGACTGGCCGAACACGATGTGTTCGATCTGGATGTCCAGATCGAGGTGTTGCGCAAGCAACTCGAACGCGAAGGCATAACCTGACAGATCCCGGCATACAAGGCCTTGGAGGCGAGCGATGCAGACACCGAGCGAACCAAAGACCGACATACTGCTGCAAGGCGGGCAGTCCACCACGCCGGGCGATTCGGCCTTGACGTCAGCGCCGACGAAGGCCATCGAGCCGGCGAAGCTTGCCGCTCTGCTGGCCGAATTGAACCTCAGCGACAGTCATTCGGTGCTGTTCTTCGGCAGCCGGGCGCAGGAGCAGCTCACGACGGTGTCGGACAGCATGCTCGAGCGGGTTCGGACCAAGGACGTGGGACCCGCCGGCGAGGCCCTCAACGACATGGTCCTGACCCTGCGGGGTTTCGACCTTAGCGGTCTCGACCCCAACCGCCAGGCGGGTTGGTTCGGCCGGCTGCTCGGCAAGGGGCGTGACGCCGCCAAGGTGCTGCAGCGCTACGAGGACGTCCGCGACCAGATCGAGGACATCACCGGGCGCCTGGAACAGCACAAGACCGGCCTGTTGGTCGACATCGAGTCGCTGGATCGACTGTATGCCGCTAATCTCGATTACTTCCACACGCTGGAACTCTACATCGCCGCGGGTGAAGAGAAGCTGCAAGAACTGGACGAAGAGGTCATCCCCCGGCAGGCCCATGCGGTTGGCCAGGGTGACGATACGCTGGCCGCGCAGCAGCTGCGTGACCTGCGCGCGGTCCGCGACGATCTGGAGCGGCGGGTGCACGACCTGCGCCTGACCCGGCAGGTGACCATGCAGAGCCTGCCCAGCATTCGCCTGGTCCAGGAGAACGACAAGGCACTGGTCGGCAAGATCAACTCTACGCTGGTCAACACGGTGCCGCTATGGCGTCAGCAACTCGCGCAGGCCCTGACCATCCACCGATCGCGCGAGGCGGCCGAGGCGGTGGGGGCTGCGTCGGATCTGACCAACGACCTGCTGCGCAGCAACGCGGACAACCTGCGCCAGGCCAACGCCGAGACGCGACGCCAGATCGAGCGGGGCATTTTCGACATCGAGGCGGTGACCGAGGCGAACAAGGCGCTGATTGCGACCATCGAGGACAGTCTGCAGATCGCCGACGACGGGCGCGCCGCCAGGGCCAAGGCAAGTGCCGAACTGGACGCCCTGGAACGGCAGTTGCGCCAGTCGCTGGCGGCTGCCAGTGCGCGCGAGCAGGCGGAGCCGGGTTCAGTCTGACCGTGGAAGGCCAGCGATCACGGGCCATCACCGGGCGGGCGGCAGCCCTTGTGCCTGAACGCAGCGTCGCCGGGAATGAAGTGCTTTGTCGACGCACCGTCTGAGCGTTTGTCCCGATCAGCCGGCCGCGCGGGTCAGGCTAATGATCAGATAGGCGATGTACGCGAGGTAGGACGCCAGCAGCAGCAGGCCCTCGACCCGATTGATGCGCCCCGCACCGCGAAAGCCATAGGCCATCACGAACAATGCGATCGTCATGGCCATCATCGTGGGCCAGTCGCGCGATAGCACCTCGGCGGCGACGGACTGCATCGGTGCAATGACGCCGGCGATGCCGATCACGGCCAGCAAGTTGAACATATTGGAACCGACCACGTTGCCGATGGCGATGTCGTGTTCGCCCTTGCGCGCGGCGATCACCGAAGCCGCCAGTTCCGGCAGGGAGGTGCCGAGCGCAATGATCGTCAGGCCGATGATCAGATCGCTGACGCCGAGCGCCTGGGCGATGTCAACGGCACCCCACACCAGGATGCGGGAGCTGACGATCAGCAATATCAGTCCCGCAGCCAGCCAGAACAGTGCGCGCCCCAACGGCATCGACCGGGCCGCCAATTCCTGTTCCATTTCCGTTGCCAGGACATCATCGCGGCTGCCCAACGCCGCGAAGATGCTCCAGCCGATCAGGCCGAAAAAACCCGCCAGCAGCAGCAGCGATTCGATGCGGGTGAGGGCGTTGTCCCAGAGCAGCACCCCAGCCAGCACGCCGATTGTCAACAGCAAAGGCAGCTCACGGCGCACGATCTTCGAATGCACCGCGATCGGAGCGATCAGTGCGGTGATCCCGAGGATCAGGCCGGTGTTGGCGATATTCGACCCCAGGGCGTTGCCCAGTGCAATGTCGGGCTTGCCGTCCAGCGCGGCCATGGCTGAAACGACCATCTCCGGTGCGGAGGTGCCGAAGCCCACGACCACCATGCCGATCAGCAGCGAGGGCATCCCGGCATGTTGCGCCGTCGCGGCGGCACCCTCGACAAAGCGATCCGCGCTCCAGACCAGCAGAGCAAAACCGCCAATGATTGCCAGCACCGCAAGCGCCATGTCGACTCTCCCGTTCAGAACCACATACGACCGGTCAGCAGGGCCCACCGAAGGCAACAGATGCCGGACCACAGGCCGAGGCGGCCAAACCCGTTCATGCTATCCGCGGGGTGATGGGGGCACGGTGGAGGGCTTCGCCAGGGGCAAGCGCGAACGATGCGCATCATCTCCCGCATGGCCCACCAGCCCGCCTCGGCGGCGGGCGAATGGTAGCCAGTTTCCCAGTATCGATCAAAGCGGCGGACCGCACCTTGGCTCGAACCGGCGGGCCGTCTCCAGGAGTTTGTTGCGGAGATCTTCAAGGATGCCAATGCAGATGGCCGCGGCTGGCCTGTTCTGGCCGAGATCCCGGTTGCCCGGGACCGGCGGTCCCGTTTTCACTCGATCGAACTGACCGTCGAGACCGAGGCCGGTCGTCGGGTCGCCGAGGCGGGGTTCGTCCTTCGCGGCCTGCGGCACAAAAGCTTGAGCGGATCACCGCTTGTTTCCCGGTCAGCCGCCTGTCACGCAATATGGCAGGGTTTCCAGATAGCGTCTCAGCCCGGCCAGACCCGGGTTCGGAAGCGCTGTGGCCGGGTACAACTCCGCGAAGTCCACGCTCATGAAAACGGCCCCGAAGCCCGGGGCTGCCTGAACAAACTCGAACAGGCGCACACCCTCGTTGCCGAAGAGTTCAACCGCAAAGGCCTTGCCGCCCGGATCGAAATTGGTATACACCTAACCGGGCACCTTGCCGTGAGGCGAGACGACCACAGGGGGTGTTTTGTCAACGTACAGGTCGATCTTCTGATCCAGGTGGGGGTCTCTATATTGAATCCCGAGTTGAAACGGGAAGCCGTCGCGGCGACGGAAATCAAGGGAGCAACGGCCCACCGGGCAGCCGCCGATCCGGTTGTCGGCGAATGACGCCTGGTCCGTCAGACGGAACGGTTGTAAGCGGGGTGGAACTGCCCCTGGTACTCGCCGGCCCGATACTGCGCCGGCTGACAGCGGAACGGCTGACCCTGTGGCTGGCGCTGAGCGCATCGGTCCGGGTACGGCTCGAGTTGACCTGCGGCGAGGCATCGCCGCGCATCCTTGCACTCGAGCCGGGCAGTGCCGGGTGTCGTCTGGTGACCGCGGGTGCCCGGCTGTACTACCTGCTCATCGACCTGCGATTGGCCGAGCCTCTGCCCATTGATCGCTGGATCGGTTATGAGATCGCGCTGCAGCCGTTGGCCGGCGCGGACGAGCCCTGGCAGGATTGGTCCGACTGGGCGCCGGACCTGTGTTACCCGGGGAGGTGCTCGCCCGGCTTCGTGCTGCCGGCGCGCGTCGCCGCCCTGCTGCACGGGTCCTGCCGCAAACCGCATTACCAGGGTGGCGACGGGCTGGTGCAGGCCGACCGGCTGCTTGCGCGATGCGTTGCGGCCGGGCATGAGGCCTGCGAATCGGGGGCCGCCGACGCACCGCCGGCCTGGCCGTCCGCGCTGGTGCTATCCGGCGACCAGGTCTATGCGGACGATGTCGCCGGACCGATGTTGCGCGCGATCCACAGGCTGATCGAGCGGCTCGGCCTGCCGAACGAGTCGTTGCCCGGGGCCGGTGAGACCGAGCTGATCGACAGCGAGGCGCTATACCATCACCCAGCGGGCTACTATCGACGTGAGACCCTGCTGCCACGCCATAAACGGAACTACCCGCTGATCGAGGTGTTGTTCGGCGGCGTGGAGAAGCCGGTGTTCACCACCGACAGCGCTCACAACCACCTGATCACGCTGGCCGAGGTGCTGGCGATGTACCTTTTGGTGTGGTCCCCGGCGCCATGGAAGCTGACTGGACTCGATCCGCCTCCCGGGCTGGATGCCGCCGAGCGTGCGCTTTACGATGCAGAGCGCACGACGATCGAGGCCTTTGTCGCCGAACTGCCCGCGGTGCGGCGGTTGTTTGCGCACCTGCCGGTCGCGATGATATTCGACGATCACGACATCACCGACGACTGGAACCTGAGCCGTGAATGGGAGGAGATCGCTTATGGGCATCCCTTCTCGAACCGGGTGATCGGCAATGCGTTGTTGGCATATCTGCTCAACCAGGCATGGGGCAACCGCCCGGAGGCGTTCGACCATGAGATGCTCGGACTGTTGCAACGCAGCCTCGCGGCGCCGGGGACAGGCCCGCACGAAGACTGCATCGATCGGCTGCTGCGATTTGACCAGTGGCACTACACCTGGCCGACCAAGCCACCGCTGGTGGTGATCGACAGCCGGACACACCGCTGGCGTTCCGAGTCGGCGGCGCGTAAACCGTCGGGACTCATGGACTGGGAGGCATTGACCGATCTACAACAAACGCTGCGCGACCTGCCTGCCGTGCTGTTGGTATCGCCCGCGCCGATCTTCGGTGTGAAGCTGATCGAGAACATCCAGCGCCTGTTCACCTGGTTCGGTCAGCCGCTGCTGGTCGATGCGGAGAACTGGATGGCCCATCCGGGCGCGGCGCACGCGATGCTGAATATCTTCCGCCACCCGAAGACGCCGCAACATTTCGTCGTGCTGTCGGGCGATGTGCATTACTCCTTTGTCTACGACGTCGAACTGCGCGGCCGGATACGCGGACCGGACATTTGGCAGATCTGCAGCAGCGGGGTGCGCAACGAATTCCCGCCGCGTCTGCTGGCCCTGCTCGACCGCGCCAACCGTTGGTTGTACGCGCCACGGTCGCCGCTCAACTGGTTCACCCGGCGGCGCCGGATGCGGATCGTCCCGCGTAAGCCGGAAGGCGCCGCGGACGGACGGCGGCTGCTCAACGGCAGTGGCATCGGCCTGGTCGAGCTCGACACCAGCGGCGTGCCCTGGCGTATCCGCGAGCTGTTGGCCGATGGCCGCATCGTGGCCTTCACCCGCCGCGAGGCAGAGTCGAGCTGGGATTGATCAGGATCGGTCTGTTGGTGTGTGGTGTGCAACTCCGCGCTGTCCAGAGCCAGGATTCCCCGCATGTTGTGCTCGCCGCCGCTTGCGATCGCGCGTTTGCCGATAGATCGTTGCAGCGGAGCCCCGTTGCCTGCGACGAAGCATTCGCAAACCGATGCCGAAATCTGTCCCGGCGTCGGTGGCGCATACCTGCTTTGCCGAAGCAGCCCTGCGGCGACGGGCAGCAAGACACGACAAAGGCAGGCGCATGTCGTCATCATCACCTCAGGCCGTCCGTCTGAGGCCTGTGCCATTGGTCGGGTCCCGGAGCTTCCCAAACCGCCGGGGTCGGCCGCCGAAAAAAAACGTAACATGCCAGAATCTCAATACCCCCGACTGATAGGGCGCCGCAATGACAGAAGAGCTTCATGAAGAAACCACACCCGGGGAGCCTGACATCGAGCTGACACCGGTCGAGGCACGGGTGCTCGCCAGCCTGATGGAGAAGCAGCGGACCACCCCCGATGCCTATCCGCTGACCCTGAATGCGCTGGTCCAGGCCTGCACGCAAAAAACCAGCCGCAACCCGGTGATGAGGCTTGAGGTGGGCGAGGTCGGGCACACGGTGAATCGTCTGCGCGACCGCGGCCTGATTCACGCCAGCTTGGCCGGGCGCGCCGAGCGATATGACCACAAGATGGCATCCAACTATCGCCTGAACCGACAGGAGCAGGCCCTGCTGTGCGCGCTCATGCTGCGTGGTCCACAGACCGAGGGAGAACTGCGGACGAATACCGCGCGCATGGCGGAGTTCCCGGATCTGCGGTCCGTGGCGGAAACGCTCGCCGGCCTGGCCGGGCGCGAGCCGCCGCTGGTGGTCCGGCTGCCGCGGCTGCCCGGCAAACGGGAGGAACGCTTCGGTCACCTGCTGTGCGGTGAGATCGAGCAGCAGGATCCTGCTGCGGAGCCCGTCGCGGCTGAGCGGTATCCGGGCGGCGACCGGGTCGCGGACCTGGAGGCGCAGATCAGGCAGATGCGCGAGGAAATGGATCTGCTCTGGCGCCTGACCGGCCTGGAGGGCCAGCGTCCGAACAAACCGTGAATCATTATAAATTTTCGTAGAGGGAAAGTGGTTTCACGATGCGGAATGATTTTTTGTGCGCTGCCCAAGCGAGTGCCTCGCTGCACCTGTGCCAAAGAGAGTTTCTCTCTTTGAAAAACAGAGGGATAAGCAACGATGCCTGCCGTCCCTGTCCGGGCTTTGGTGCTGCAGCGAAGGTTTTTGATTCCGCTGTCCTCGCTGGTGGACATCAGCCGAAACCTTGATAGGCTCTAAGCCCACCGGCTTCTGGCTTATGCCCCTGAGCCGCAGCGTGTTCGGGGTGAAAAGAATCCGTCGGTAGATGGCTGCCTAACGTCTGCCTGCGGCAGGCGTCTTCGCATCGAACACACCGGAGAGCGATGTTCGATCCCGTTGGCTCGTTGAGTCACCTGTCTTTGCCCCGGGTCTTTCTGTATGCCTGTTGGCGAGGGCCGGTTTGCGTCGGAACCGGTTTCGAGAACGCGGAACCTGGGAGATGGCGCGGAGGCGACAGCGGCAAACTGTTGCGGAAGGGTTTGCGCAAGCCGGCGCGATGAATGATTCGGCACGAGGAGCGATGACCAAATGACCCATTGGGCCCGGTTTGAACACGATGGTATCGAGCACTTTGGCTCGCTGTCCGGAGACGCGATCGAGCTGCACGCCGGCGATCTGTTTAATGCCCCGGAGTCAACAGGTCGCCAACTGCGTCTTTCTGAAGTGCGCCTCCTGCCGCCCGTTCGCCCCGGGAAGATGGTCGCCGTGTGGAACAATCTGCGAGCCTCGGCAGCCAAGCATGGCTGGGAGGAACCCTCAGAACCTCTCTACGTGCTGAAACCTTCCACCTGCTGTATCGGCCACGGGGCCAACATTCGGCGTCCGGCCTCGTATGACGGGCGAATCGTGTTCGAAGGCGAACTCGGCGTTGTCATCGGGCGTCGCTGCAAGGATGTTTCCGAGGACGATGCCCCGGATTTCATTTTTGGTTACACCTGTGTGAACGATGTCACTGCGTTGCAGCTGATCGACGCCGTCGCGTCTTTTGCGCAATGGACCCGCGCCAAGGGCTTCGACACCTTCGGTGTGCTCGGACCGGTGGTGGCGACCGGGCTCGACGCCGCAACACTCAGCGTCAGGACCACCCTGAACGGGCGTGAGCGACAAAATTATCCGGTAAGCGACATGTTCTTCGGTCCCGCAGCGCTCGTCAGTCACCTGTCCCGGAACATGACGCTGGAGCCTGGCGACGTCATTGCCTGCGGTACCTCGCTCGGGGTCGCCCCGATGAAGTCGGGGCAGTCTGTGGAGGTGACCATCGACGGCATCGGGACCTTGTCGAACACCTTCGAGTGAGGCCCAAGGCACGTGCTCATGTCCGGGTGATAAATGTGGGCTTTCGGGTGCTGGACAAAGCGCCCGGCGGCCGGAAAGGCAGGGGCCTGGTGCGGTGTTCCAGGGAAACGAACGACAAACAGGGAGGCCAGCAAACTGCCGCATGGGCTGAAGAGCATCGAAACCGGTGAACGGCCTTGTGGGGCGAACATCGTCCACACGGACACGGCGAAGCGGAATGACAAACTGCGACCGCGATGCCGAGAGGAACTGAGTTGCGCAGGACTATTAAAAAATCACTATGGGGCAAATCGGCTAACAGAGCCAAGCCCCTCAATCCACAGAAAGGAGGAGATATGCAATTCCATAAAATTGGGCGGCTCGCGGCCCTATCGGCCGCCCTGTGCGCAGGCGCAGCCATCCACACAACCGCTGTGGCCGCCGATTGGGAGCCACGCAAGCCGGTCGAGTTCGTGATTATGGCCGGCCCGGGCGGCGGTGCCGACAAGATGGCCCGCCTGATGCAGAGCGTGATCGAAAAGAACGACTTGGCGTCCAAGCCCTTCGTGCCGGTCAACAAGCCGGGTGGTTCTGGCGCCGAGGCCCTTATCCACCTCAAAAAGAAGAAGGGCGATGACCATGTCGTCATGGTCACGCTCAACAGCTTCTACACCACCCCGATCCGGCAGCCGGCGCTCGGCGTGGACATCACGACCTTTACGCCCATCGGGCGCATGGCCGAGGACACCTTCGTCCTCTGGGTGAACAAGGAGGCGGGAATCACGACGCTCGATGAATTCACCGCGGCTGCGAAAGAGGCAGGCAATAGCTGGGTCATGGGTGGTACCGGTCGCGCGCAGGAAGACGAATTGCTGACCCGCTGGCTGAACAAGACGTATGCGCTGGACATGAGCTACGTGCCGTTCAAGGGTGGTGGTGACGTCGCCAAGCAGCTTGCCGGTCAGCACATCAACTCGAGCGTTAACAACCCGTCCGAGGCACTCGGTTTCTACGAGGCCGGCACCGCGGTGCCGATCGCTGCGTTCACGCCCGAGCGTCTCGACCAGTTCCCGGAAACGCCGACCTTCACGGAGCTTGGTCAGGACTACAGCTACTTCATGCAGCGCAGTGTCGTTGGTCCTCCCGGCATGAGCGATGAGGCGACGGCCTATTACCGCGCACTGTTCGCCAAGGTCTACGAAACGCCGGAGTGGCAGAAGTACATGAGTGACAAGAGTCTGCGTGGCGACTTTATTACCGGGGACGAGCTGGCGGCCTACTGGGATCAACAGCTGGAGATGCACGAAAAGCTGCTGAAGGACATCGGCGACAACTGATTCCCGTTAGCGAATCCAGCAGCGGTACGAGGACAACTGCCAGATGCGCAGAGCAGAGCTGATCATGGCCTTGGTGATGGCGGTTTTTTCCGGCTATCTGATATTCAAGTCGGCCGAGTTGCCCATTGGTTGGGTAGCCCGGCGCGGGCCTGGCGCCGGTGCATTCCCGTTCTGGTTATCCGTCGGGATGCTGCTCTGCTGCCTCTGGATCGTCGTGCGCTGGCTAAGGCGTACGTCACCGCTGTCGGTTTCCGAGGAATCGTATATGGACTCGCATGCCTTGGTGCTGTTTCTCCAAGGCGCGGGTTCCCTGGCCATTATGATCGCGTTGATCCACTGGATCGGGGTCTATGGGGCGATACCTCTGTTCCTGATCTACTACGTTCGCGTGCTGGGCGGACATGCCTGGCGAAAGACGTTGCTCATCGCACTTGTGACGCCGGTCCTGACGTTCCTGTTCTTCGAGATTGCACTGAAGATCACGTTACCGAAGGGATATACGGAGCCGCTGTTCTATCCGGTCTTCGACCTGCTGTACTGAGCGCATTCCAGTGACGGAAGCGTGTGATTGTCGGCCGGGTTCCGCCCGGCCCGGCGCATGGCGGTGATTGTCCGGATGGACCCAAAGGCAACGCTACAACGAAGGGCA
>Ga0316190_10003861_pt1 | contig 10869 bp, 8 predicted proteins | sample Eddworburrow2_MG_FD_204929 | JGI IMG/M metagenome (GOLD analysis project Ga0316190, IMG submission 204929) | Coastal sediment microbial communities from Maine, United States - Eddy worm burrow 2 | ecosystem: Environmental > Aquatic > Marine > Coastal > Sediment | place: USA: Maine | collected... | reverse complement strand
GCGTTACATCCACCCACACGTATCCCGATATGCGCAGGTGGATGTGCCTTGTAGACAAACCATAATCCGGCGCAATCGTGTGGAATTATTTCTTACCGTGACCCTTACACCTGGGAGAGTATTAAATATGGAAAATTTGAATCCCGTGCAACCTCTTTTTCCCCATTTGCCGAAACGTCTCGAGGGCTTGGAGGAGCTGGCGGAAAATCTTTGGTGGAGCTGGAATCCAGGCGCACGAATGCTCTTCAAGACACTCGACCGGCAGGCCTGGAAGGAAAGCGGTCACAACCCCGACAAGATGCTCAGGGAGTTACCCCCCGAACTTCTGGAAAAGGCCGTCGCCGATGCCGACTACCTGCGTCAATATGACGCTGTGCTGGATGTATTCAATACCTACATGCGGCAAAAAGAATGCCGCCTGCTGGGACCTGTTTCCCGGGATCACAAGTATGCCGTGGCCTACTTTTCCGCCGAATACGGTCTCCACCGCTCCCTACCCTTTTACGCCGGCGGGTTGGGTTTTTTGGCGGGAGATTACATAAAAGAATGCAGCGACTTATGTATCCCGCTGGTCGCTGTTGGTTTCATGTATCCGGAGGGCTATTTCCGGCAACAGATCCGGGATGACGGCTGGCAGGAAAATCTCGTCGAGTCCATCAACCGCGAGGTCGCTCCTATTTCCAAAGTGATGGGCAAGGACGGACGGCAACTCTTCGTTAAGGTGCCGCTGACCGATCCCCCCATCTATGTCGCGGTGTGGAAAGTCGCCGTCGGGCGTGTCTCCCTCTATCTGATGGACACGGATATCGACATCAACGATCCCTGGAACAGAGGCATCACCGCCCGGCTCTATATCGGCGTTCTAGAGCAACGCCTGCGCCAGGAAATCGTCTTAGGACTCGGTGGCGCCGAGGTGCTCAAGACTTTAGGGATAGATCATTTCCTCTTACACTTGAACGAGGGCCATGCGGCCTTCGCTCTTTTGGAGCGCATCAGGGCAACGGTATCAGCGGGCAAAGACTTTGCCGCGGCCTGCGAAAAGAATATCAATACCACCATCTTCACAACCCACACCCCCGTTCCTGCGGGCCACGATGTTTTTCCCTTTCAGTTGATCGAAAAGTATTTTAATACCTACTGGCCTGATCTGGGTCTTGATCGCGACGCGTTTTTCCAATTAGGAATCCATCCGGAAAAACCGGGCGCAGGATTCAACATGACCGCTTTTGCGCTGAGGTTATCAGGCTGTCGGAACGCCGTGAGCAAGCGGCACTCTCAAGTCTCCAGAGAGATGTGGCGGAGCCTCTGGCCCGACGTGCCGGAAGATCAGGTCCCCGTCGATTACGTCACCAACGGCGTCCATGTGCCCACCTGGATCGAACCGAAAATAAAGCTTCTGCTGGACAAGTACCTCGGAACCGATTGGCTGGATAAGCATGACGATCCGGCCATCTGGCAGCTTCTCGACAACGTCCCCGACACCGAGTTGTGGCAAACGCACTACTGGCTCAAGGTGAAACTGATCGATGCGATACGGGAACGTGTTCGCCAACTTTGGGCCAATGGGGATGCCAGCGACTCCATCATGCTGACCGGTGGCGCTTTTCTGGATCCCTCGGTTCTTACACTCGGCTTTGCCCGCCGGTTCGCCACTTACAAAAGGGCCCTGTTGATCTTCCAGGATCTGGAGCGTCTTAAAAAACATCTCCAGGACCGCTGGCGCCCCATCCAGATCATCTTCGCCGGTAAAGCCCACCCCGCAGACGATCCCGGCAAACGGCTTTTGCAGAACCTGATCAACCTGGCGCGCAATCCACAGCTTGGGGGCAGAATTGCCTTTGTGGCGGATTATGGCGAACAATTGGCGCAGTACCTGGTGCACGGGGTGGATATATGGCTGAACAATCCGCTGCCAAGGGTTTAAAAGACGTTGAAGGATAAGTGCGTGCCTGTCCGGTTAAGCTATACAGAACGACATAAATCCTTGCGCATAATACACAGCGTTCTGCGAGTATGACCCCAAAAAGCTAGCTTTAAATTCGACGATACAAAGGGCCAATACGAAATTAATTGTGACGCTGTGTATAACGATATGAATAGATGGGATATGCAGTAGAATTCGAATAAAAAAAACGAGGGGTGGTGTCGGTGGCCATCATGTTCCTCTTTACACCGTTCGTGATGTCCTACCCGATGATGGACTGAGATAACGTACCGGAATGGAAACGGAAACCATCTTAATCTTGCTGTTCGTTGTGGCCACGGCCGTGGCGATCGCGGTGCAGCGTCTGGCCGTTCCGTACACAGTGGCCTTGGTCTTCACCGGCCTCGTGTTGGGGCTGTTGCATGCCTTCGAAGCACCCCACCTGACGAAGGCACTGCTGTTCAATGTGTTCCTTCCGGGGCTGCTCTTCGATGCCGCGTTTCACATCGAGTTTAAACAATTCTGGCGGAACCGCCTCACAATTAATTCTTTGGCCCTGCCCGGCGTGGTGGTGGCGATCGCGTTGACGGCCGTGATTTTGACACCGGTCGCCAACGGGCTTCATTTCGTGCAGGATTTTACCTGGAAACACGCGTTGGTGTTTGGCGCGATTATCTCCGCCACCGACCCCATCGCCGTGGTCGCAATCTTCAATAGCCTGGGTGTTCCGAAACGTCTATCTGTGTTGCTCAATAGCGAGAGCCTCTTAAACGACGGCGTCGCAATCGTATTCTTTACGCTCAGTCTTGCGCTCGTGACGGGAACGGTGGTGACGGCCGGTGGATTGGCCCTCGATTTCATCAGGATCGTCGGAATTGGCGCGCTCATTGGGGCGGGAGTCGGTCTGGCCGTTTCTCAAGTCATCAAGCAGGTGGATGATCCGATGATCGAGATCACGCTGACGACGATTGCGGCGTACGGTTCGTTCCTGGCCGCCGAGCACTTTCATTACTCCGGAGTGATTGCAACCGTAACGGCGGGTATGCTTTGCGGAAACTACGGCGCCCGTGTCGGCATGTCGCCATCGACCCGGATCGCCGTGGAGACGTTTTGGGAATACGTCGCCTTCGCTCTCAACTCCATCGTCTTCCTTCTGATCGGCCTGGAAGTGCACTTTCAGGCGTTGCTGGACTCCTGGCAAGTGATCCTGGTCGCCTATCTTGTGGTCACAGGCGGCAGGGCGCTGATCATATTCTTTGCCTCGTCGCTGCTGCGCAGGACGCGGGAACGAATTCCCTGGGCGTGGAGCGTGATCCTGACCTGGGGCGGGTTGCGCGGCGGGTTGCCCATGGTGCTGGTCCTCAGTCTCGCAAAGGATTTCCCGCATCGGGATTTGCTGGTCTCGATGACCTTTGGGGTCGTTATTCTTTCGATCCTTGTCCACGGGTTGTCGATGTCGCCTCTGCTGCGGTGGCTGGGCATTGTGCGCGGGCACGGAGAACGCGCCGCGTACGAGTTGATGCGTGGTAAGCTGCAGGCAGCCCACTCCGCCCTGGAGGAACTCGACCGAATGTCACACGTCCATTTCGCCAATCCCGAGGTGCTCGCAAGTCTCCGCCGCGAATATGAGCAAAAAGTCGAGCGCGGTAGTGCAGCTCTGGATGAGCTGCATCTCGAGAGACAGCAACTTCACGCAGAGGAAGTACAATGGGCACGGCGGCATTTGCTGCTGGTTGAAAAAGGCGTGGTGATCGATGCCTTTCACCGCGGACACTTCAGTCAGACTGTCCAGGAGAAGTTGCTTGCGGATATCGATGCGCAGTTACTGCGTCTCGAATCTTCATAACATATCTTAAATATTCCCAAAATTATTTATTGATCCTTCCTAATACACATTGTATGTTTCATATAAACCAATCAAGGAACATGATACGGTTTTGGATCTTCTTGTTATCTTTTCTAAGCAAATTCGCAAAACGATCACATTACAGTGCCGACTTTACCAATGAACAGCAAGCAACCCTCTGGAAAAATAGAACAAAAATTTAAGAAGTTTGGGGACGATAAAGGAAAGTTACAAAACTTTATTGAAGTCTTTGACAATATCCTGGGTTCGATTCGTGAACCTTTAGTGGTGCTTGATTCAGATTTGAAGGTTGTAAAAGCCAATCATTCCTTCTACCAGACCTTCAACGTCAAGCCTGACGAGACCGAGGGAGTCTTAATATACGATCTTGGCAACCGGCAATGGGACATCCCCAAGCTCAGAGAATTACTGGAAGACATCCTTCCTCAGAATACCATATTCCATGACTTCGAGGTGGAACATCACTTTGAGACCATCGGCCGAAAGATAATGCATCTGAATGCCAGACGGATCTACAGAGAGGTAAACCAAACCCAGCTGATCCTTTTGGCCATCGAGGATGTGACTGAGCGTGAACATTACAAAAGAAATCTTGAGGAGATTGTCAAAAAGCGAACGGCCGAACTTATCCTCGCAAGAACAGTGGCGGAAGAAAGCAAAGATCTGGCTGAAACCGCCCTTCATGAAACGAAGAAGTTAAAAGAACAACTCGAAGCTGAGAGAGCTTATCTTCAGGAAGAAATCAAACTGGAGTACAACCATGAGAACATAATCGGCAAAAGTGATGCCATCAATTACGTGTTTTACAAGGTTGAACAAATTGCCGGCACTGATACAAATGTCCTGATTCTCGGCGAAACCGGAACCGGCAAAGAGCTGGTGGCGCGAGCGATTCAACACTTGAGCCTGCGTAAGGATCGCGCATTGGTTAAAATGAATTGTGCCGCACTGCCTTCAAACCTTATCGAAAGCGAACTCTTCGGCCATGAAAAAGGTGCTTTCACCGGTGCTCATTCGAGGCGGCTGGGGCGATTTGAGATTGCCGACGGCGCTACCCTGTTTTTGGATGAAATCGGCGAACTGCCGTTGGAATTGCAGCCCAAGTTGCTCCAGGTGATACAGACCGGAGAGTTTGAACGCTTGGGCAGCTCTAACACGATAAGAGTCGATGTCCGAATTATTGCCGCTACCAATCGCAACCTGGAAGAGGAAGTCCGCAAGGGCCGATTCCGGGAGGATCTCTGGTACCGGCTGAATATTTTTCCGATCACCATGCCGCCGCTCCGGGGGCGCATAGAAGACATCCCGCTGCTTGTGAATTTTTACGTCCAAAAAATTACCAAGCGGTTGGGCAAGACCATTGACATCATTCCGGCGAGCGCAATGAATGCCATACAAAATTATCACTGGCCGGGAAATGTTCGCGAGTTGGAAAACGTCCTTGAACGGGCGGTGATCAACTCCTCGGGTCCCAAACTGCGCCTGGTAGATGAACTCAAGAAGCCGCTCAAGGATTTAAGTTCAAACCAAAAAACCTTGGAAGCGGTCGAGCGCGACCATATTGTCAAGGTACTTGAACAGAGCAATTGGAAAGTCGGCGGCAAAAACAGTGCGGCTGAAATCCTTGGCCTCAACCGCAGCACCCTGCGCGCCCGCATGCGTAAGCTCAATATCCGCAAACCATAAAGTCTCATCCCAATTTCACTGCTACGAGTGAACGTGGAACGGAGATTACCTACACGGGCGGCCCGGCATCGACAGGTTGGATGATGATGGGAGGGCGTCTGGCATGTGTTTCATGTCACGGACCGTATGGACGGGGTGGTAGACACAGCATGGGAATGATGCAAGTGATGGATTCCAAGGATATTCGCCGGTCAGTCTTGCAACCCGAATTTGATGCCGCAAAATTTCGACTGGCCGTTGTGAAAGGTCAAGATCCCGATGGCACCCAGTTGAAACCAGACATGCCGCGCTGGAATATCAGTAACGACGATCTGGCTGACTTGATTGCTTTCCTCAAAACACTACCTTAAAAAGTTGAGCCCAAGCCATTGCGACAGTCAGATTTTAGAATGACGTCGGGTAAAGGATGATGGGTATTTACAGTTTAATCCTTTTGTTTATAGGAATTCTGATTATTGGTTTAGTATATGCCAAGACAGGCAACAGTAGAATTTCCCATCATATTCTTTTCGCGATAATCCTTTTGTTGTTTCTTGTCACTTTTTTCACTATTCACCATCATTTTGAAAAAACCTGTTTGATTTTAATTGCTGGAAATTTGGATCAGGTAATCAAGTTGATTCGTTCTTGGGGGGTTGCCGCTCCCCTTATGAGTGTACTGTTAATGATTACCCAAGCGATTGTAGCTCCAATTCCGGCCTTTCTAATAACGGCAGCTAACGGTATGGTTTTTGGCAGCTTCTTGGGAGCACTTATATCCTGGATTGGCGCCCTGATGGGGGCGTTGACATCCTTCTACATTGCACGTCTTTTTAAAAAGGTGGCTTTAAGGAAAATTGTTCGCAATCAGAAAGCCGCTGAATTTATCATACACGCAGGAGAAAAAAGGGGTTTTTATGTTATTCTTTTATCCAGATTACTGCCTTTTATTTCCTTTGATATTATTAGCTACATGGCTGGATTGAGCGGCATCAGTCCCTGGGCTTTTATCTTAGGGACAGCCTTAGGAATGCTCCCCGCTACGATTATTTATACGTTTATCGGTCATGAAATTCCTGCTATGGAGAAAAACTTCCCAATCCTGTTAACCTACACGACTGTTTTTATCTTTATTCTGGTTGTATTTTCTCTTGTTCAAGGAATCCGAAAGAAAGTCTGATTTAATGGAGGTTTAAAATGCTTAATTACGGATTTACAAAAGAAATTGGTGCTTCCTTTACATATGTTGAAGAAGCGTTATGCAAGTGGTGAAATCGACACGGAGGAATTTGACCGGAAGAAAAAGGACCTGGAATGACCATACCCCATGAAGAGGCTGAAAAAGCGACCCCGGAAAAGCCCAAAAGTCATGGCGCGCAACCCAAACAGAAAAGCCGACTGGCGCGGCTTTCACTTGCCGCACTGGGGGTAGTTTTTGGGGATATCAGCACCAGCCCGATATATGCCATTCGGGAGTGTTTCCACGGTGAATACGGTATCGATGTAAGTCATGCCAACGTCTTGGGAATCCTTTCCCTGATGTTTTGGGCGCTGGTAATGATCGTGGGCCTGAAATACTTGACCTTCGTTTTTCGCGCCAGCAACCATGGGGAAGGCGGTGAAATTGCTCTAATCGCCTTGATTCGCGGTAAAAATGGGCCTTCCGAAAACCGGCGAAGGTTAGGCGTCATCGCCCTGGGTCTTTTTGCGGCGTGCCTGCTGTATGGGGACGGCATGATCACCCCGGCGATTTCCGTTCTGAGCGCCGTGGAAGGGCTCGCCATTATCACCCCCTTATTCGAGCGCTACGTTATCCCCGTCACCATTGCCATTCTCATTGGCCTGTTTCTGATCCAGCGCCAGGGCACGGCGCGGTTGGGCGGTCTTTTCGGACCGGTAATTCTGGTTTGGCTCGGTTTTCTGGCTGTAACCGGGGCCGTGCAAGTGGCCCATACGCCGCAAGTGCTGTCGGCGGTTTTTCCGTGGCATGCGATCCGCTTCCTGGTTTTCAATAAACTGCACGGGTTTGTGGTGTTGGGAGCCGTATTCCTGGTGGTCACCGGCACTGAAGCGTTATACGCAGACATGGGGCATTTCGGTCCCAGGCCCATTCGTCTGACCTGGTTTGCCATCGTATTTCCCGCCCTGGTGTTGAATTATTTCGGGCAGGGAGCCCTTCTCATGGTCAATCCGGAAGCGGCGGGTCATCCTTTTTACGCTATGGTGCCCGCTTGGGCCATGATTCCGACGGTGTTGTTGGCCACCCTGGCCACCATCATCGCCTCCCAGGCGGTCATCAGCGGCGCTTTTTCCATGACCCGACAAGCGATCCAACTGGGATACCTACCGCGTTTGAACATCCGGCATACCGCCGCAACGCAAATCGGCCAGATATATGTGGGTCCGGTCAACTGGATGCTCATGGTCTGCACGATCTCCCTTGTGGCTGGCTTTCAATCTTCCAGCAAACTTGCGGCTGCATACGGGTTAGCCGTAACCTCCACGATGATTATTAACACGGTATTGTTTTTTGTTGTGACGCGCAGACAGTGGCATTGGCCTTTGATGTGGGCCGCACCGTTGGCAGGTCTCTTTTTGCTGGTGGACGTGCCATTTTTTGCGGCCAACATCAGCAAAATCTTTCATGGTGCCTGGTTCCCGCTGGTTATCGGAGCTACATTTTTTACATTGATGCTCACCTGGGCCAAGGGACGCCGGATCCTGGCGGCCAAGCTGCACAAGGTCATGCTGCCGGTGCATCAATTTATCGTCGATCTGGGCAGCCATCCGCCAAACAAAATCGAAGGGGACGCGGTTTATTTAACGGGAAATCAAAATGTCGTGCCCGTGGCCCTGGCAAAGAACGTCAAACACAACAACGTCATTCACAGCCGGACAATATTGCTGAATTTTCAGGTGCAAGACATTCCGCGGGTTCCTAATCTCGAAAAGATCCAAACCGAAAAATTGGGCGCAGGGTTTCATCGCATCGGGGCCCGCTATGGCTTCATGGAAGACCTTACGTTGGAGAGTGTACTGGCACTGACGCGGGGGCAGGGTTTGGATCTGGATCCGGAAACAACGAGTTTTTACATCGGCCGTGAAAACCTGGTTATCGCTGAAACATCCGCCATGGCGCGCTGGCGTACGAACCTTTTTATTTTTATGTCCCGCAACGCAGCCGATGCCACCTCGTTTTTTAATCTTCCAGCGGACCAAACGATTGAAGTCGGCGTTCGGCTGGAAATTTGACACGCCTCTTTATTGCCGGTTTTTTATTTTAGGGAGTAGTTATTCTTTTTGTAATTTTTTCGGAGGGACCAGGCCATGACGTTAATGAAAAATAATGAATGTTGAGTCCCCTAAAAGAACTGACGTGCGCTTAATCCTTTTAAACCCCAAGCACGGGCAGTCGCAAGGCGAAGAAATCGCCAACAGCATCAGCCACGGCATAGGGCTGGTCGGAGCGCTCATCGGAACGCCATTTCTCATCATGCATGCAGTACGGCAAGGGGATGCCGGATTCATTGTCGGTACGAGTGTTTTCTCTATGTCCATGATCCTTCTTTATCTTGCATCCACGCTCTACCATGCATGGCCAATCGGCAAGGCCAAGCGCTGTTTTCGGATCATCGAGCATTCCGCGATCTTTATTCTTATCGCCGGCACGTACACGCCGTTAACCCTTGGTATACTTCGTGGTGCATTCGGCTGGACGCTTTTCGGGGTTATTTGGGGTCTTGCAATAGCCGGGGTAGCGCTGAAGGCATTCTATAAAACCGCACATCCCATTCTTTCCACCTGCCTTTATCTGCTGATGGGGTGGCTACTCGTGATTGCGGTAAAGCCTTTGTTTGCCAGGATGCCTGCAGCTGGCCTGTTCTTATTGTCTGCGGGAGGTTTGTCGTACACCGCCGGTGTAGCATTTTTTGCAACCGATTCGCGGGTACCATATGGCCATCTGATCTGGCATCTATTTGTTATTGCCGGCACCACGTGCCATTATTTCTTAGTCCTTTGGTATGCGGCCTGACAATCAATTTGGACGAGAGTGCACATTTGGAAAGTCGGCAGCCGGTTTTCTCAGCTGAGCCTGCAGCCGAATTTTGCATTCGTGACGATGCTGGCTGTTGGTCTGTTTCTTAGAATTTTTTCATCAGCTTCTGAAATTCGGCGTTTTGCTTATTGATGAGATCTTGCAATACATCGAGTGCCTGACCTGGATCGATGCCAGGAGTTTTGAGGAGGTCTCGCAGGCGCGAGATGGTCTCTTCTTGCGCTTCGATCTTTTGCTTGAGGACCTGATTTTCTTCCTCTAAGATCCGGTATTCATCTTTTGAAACCCATCCCATGATGCTAAAGTAATCACCAAAGGATTTCTTGAAATCCGCCGCCGCCCTTTCCCATTCAGCACTGCTTTCCGGGCCGTTTTGACTCTGCTCTTCGAGGCCGTAGTATTTTTTGAACAGTGCGGTCAATTCGTCGACACCGCTGAATCCCCCGTGGATCCAGCGGGTGACGTCTTCGAGTTGTTTCTGGCCTCTGGCGACAGAGAGAAGATAATTTCCCCAGAATTCCAGGAATTGTCGGTCCATGACATAATCCTCGGCTGTTAGGCGTTTAGGGCAGCATGAATTTGCTGGTGTAATTGTCTGGAAGGACACTATTTGGATTTCGATTTTTGGGTAGCCTCAAAGAAATCCGCCACCTTCTTGTAATTGTCGTCAGCGGTTTTTTTGAAATCCTGGCACCCTTTATTATAGGCATCGACCCAATTCTGAATGAGTTTTTTGCCTTCTTCGGGAACACCGGTAGCCTGTGTCAGGAACGTATTTACCATTTTTTCATTCTGTTCGCCGATTGTCAACATGGCTTTGAAACTGTTGTCAAAGGCCGTTTTGTTGAAGTCGAGCATTTGCTTCAGCATTTGATTGGGATCGAACATAATTGCCTCCTTTTTGATAATCAACTGTTTTTACGATGTCGCAAAGGGGTAGAGCATCTGTTCAGCTGTCAGTCCGTGTGAAGCTGCAGGTTAACTCCGGCTATCAATAGGCAGGCCGCATCCATCCCGTGTTCTTGTCGACCAGAATCTTATCGGCCAGGGAATTGTCTTTGGTAACCACATCAGCTTCGAAATTCTGACCTTCTTCTTTTATGTCGCCCAGTTTCAGATTCGGATTCCCGGTTGATTTCAGATAATTTTCAACCATAGACTTGGCCTGATCCTTATCGATCGGTTTTTGGGGCTGCAGTTGAGTATTCGGATACTGTTGGCTGGGTCCGTAACCCTGACCGGGGCCCATCATACCAGGTCCCATGCCGTAGCCGTTGCCTCGACCTCCCATCATGCCAGGACCCATTCCGTAACCACCGCCCTGACCCGACTGCGGCGGCGTGTTGTACCCTTGAT
>Ga0316190_10003857_pt1 | contig 10871 bp, 5 predicted proteins | sample Eddworburrow2_MG_FD_204929 | JGI IMG/M metagenome (GOLD analysis project Ga0316190, IMG submission 204929) | Coastal sediment microbial communities from Maine, United States - Eddy worm burrow 2 | ecosystem: Environmental > Aquatic > Marine > Coastal > Sediment | place: USA: Maine | collected... | reverse complement strand
CGGGGTCGACCGCTGTCATCTTTTTCGCCGAGCTCCATGCGGAAACACAGATTGGATCGCACATGACCATCTTCGACCAGCATGCACTCGGGGGCCGTCAGTTCGATCAGCTGAATACCTTCATCGATCATGGCCTGGACTTCCTCGGCGGCGGCCGGCATTTCCTGACGGGTACGCCGATAGACGACGCTGACCTCGCCTTCCTTGCCCACCAGGCGTTTGGCAGTGCGGGCCGCATCCATGGCCGAATTGCCGCCGCCGATGACAGCCACTTTCTTTCCCAGATTCGGCCGTTCGCCGCGGCGAACCGCGCTTAAAAAGCGCAACTGATCCATGACCCCTTCGGCGTCTTCGCCGGGGACGCCCAATTCGGTGCCTTCCTGGGCCCCGATGGCGATATAAACATAGTCGCAATCACGACGCAGCTGCTCGAATCTTTGGCGGTCGATTTGGGCCCGATATTGGATATCGACACCCAGGCCCAAGATCGCATCGATGTCTTCGCGGATGCTGGCTTCATCGAGCCGGAACGTCGGGATGGCATCCGAGGCCCATCCCCCCGCAAACGCCTTGCTCTCGAATATTTGAACTTCAAATCCATCCAGTGCCAGGAAATGGGCGCAGGCCAATCCGGAGGGCCCGGCGCCAATGATGGCCACTTTGATCCCATTGGATGGGGCTGGTTTGAGCCCGCCGGTCCGGTCGCTTCTTTGGGCAATGAAGCGCTTGATCTCCCTGATCAACAAGGGGTCGTCGTAATTAATGCGCGTGCATTTGGTTTGACACAAATGATCGCAAACCATGCCCTGAATGTTGGGAAAGGGGTTGGTCTCCAGAATCACCTGATGCGCCTTGCCGTAGTCTCCCCGGGCCGTGTAATACATATAGCCGGGGATGTCCTGGCTGACAGGACAGGTCGTCATGCAGGGAGCTGCGATGCAATCAAAGGTATTGAGCTCGCGGTGGGTCTTGATGTTATCATAAGGGAAACGAGTCTTTTGGTAGGCGTCCTTTTCAGGCACCGCTTCAGCATACGCTTGCAGATTGCGCAGCCCGGCCTTTTGTTGATTATGAGTTTCGTCGCTGCGGGCCAGGATAAATTCCGCTATTGTCTTGGCGCCGCTGTCCGAGATGGCTTTACCCAGCTCCTCCAGGTACTGTGACAGGCGACCGTAGCCGCCGGGCTTCAAGATGTCGGAGCAGACTGTGACGGGTTTCAGATCGCAGGCGATGACATCGGCGAAGTTAAAGCAGTCGGTCCCGGCCGAAAAGGAAATATCCAAGGCGCCCTCAAACTCGGTCTGCAGACGAGCTGCCAGGTTGATGCTGATGGGATGCAGGGCGCGACCGCTCATGTAGACCATTTGCTCGTTTTTAGGCAGATTTTGTTCCTGGTTGCTGGTCTCTAACGTGTTGGTCAGTTTGATGTTGAAGGCCACACTGCTATTTTCGGCATCGGCCAAAAGCGCACGGATCAGGGCCACGCCGTCGATGTATTTGAGATCGTGCTCAAAGGCCAGATCCGGAACAACCGTCTCAAAGCCCAGTTTGTCGTTGAGGATGCCTCGCAGACGTTCAGGTCCCAAAAGGGTTGGATTGAGCTTGATGGTGGTATTGAGATTACGCTCGGTCACAAAGTAACGGCCGATCTTTTCCACTTCGTCGGTTGGGCAGCCGTGCATGGTCGAGATTGTGACGTTGTCGGAGATGCGGTTCGGAATATCCAACTCCTTGACTCTGGGGTAAAATTCGGCCAAACGATCAATCTTGTCACTTTTTTCCTCTGTGCAATCCTGCATGCGGTCCAGGAAGCGTTGGACGGTGGGGCTCAGGATACCTTCCAAATTGTATCCTACGCTCATATTGAAGATAAAGCCCTGCTCCTGCGGTGTGCCCCAGCCGAACTTGTCCTTGAGAATGTGCAACACGATCCAGGCATTCAGGTATTCATCAAAGGATTGGTCCAACTTCAACTCCTGGGACCATTCGCAGTTATACCCCTCATCGCTCATGTCAATGCAGGGCTTGGTGACTTCCAGTTCGTCCAGCACCTGGATCGTTTTCAATTCCAGATATCGGGCCCCCGTCAGCCAGGCGGCAATCAGGTTTAGGGAAAGCTGGGTGTGGGGGCCGGCCGCCACCCCCAGGGGTGTCTCCAATAGATGCCCGTAGCGGCGCAGCCGGAAAGGGTCGGTCGGTCGGGGGACAAAAAAGAGCTCTTTAGGAATTCCAAAAATCTGTCCTTGCTTTTCCTCTGCCAGGATCCACTTAAGCAGGGTCTCTATGTTACATCCCCAAAATTTATCGCTGCTCATGGTGCAATCTCCTTTTATCCTAAAGGTTCAAGGTTCAAGGCTCAGGGTTCAAGGTTCAAAGGTTCAGAGGTTGATTTCCCCGTCACATTACCTGATTAGATCAATGGTAAAGGGAAAAAGCGCTAAGCGATTAACACTGAACCGGGAACCCGGAACCTTTTAACCCAGACCGACCGAATATCCAATTTATTGGCGATTCTGAGATCCACAAAGGTCTGCGCCAATTTTATTTGATGAATAACGAGGTCTGTAGGTTACATCTTATCCCACAGCTTCTTGCCCATTTCCCTGGCAAAGGCCAGCACGTCGCCTTCATCCACGGTCGTGACCTGTTGGTTTTCGACGATGACCCGGCCCTGGCAGATCACCGTTTCTACATGGCGGGCGTCCAGGCCGTAGACAAAGTGCCCCAAAAAGTTGTCTGTTGTCAATTCGGTGGGGGCGTCGTAGTCGAGAATGACGAGGTTGTTGTCCGCATCCCCTTGAACGCCGCACTCCCGGATGTAGCGATGGACATTGCGGAAACGCTGGTAAATGCCCTCGAAACCAATGCCTTCCGTGGCCTGGCCGGCCAGGAAGGCGGCTTGGGCGCTGCGCAGCATGTCGCAGTGCATACCGTCGGTTCCGAGCATGACATTATCTGTCAGGGGCGCATAACCGGTCAGACCCACATTGTTGTTCTGGTTGCTTTCCGTGTTTTGAGCCACCCAGATCCCGGAATGGCGTACCAGCTCCTTCTCGCGGTCTGAGAGGTGGATGCAATGGGGGAAAATTGACGTTTTGAGTTCCAGGGCACCGGCGTCCTGGAGGCGCTCCACAACCCGCCTGCCATACTTGGCCAAAGCATCCTCCTGATCGGCTTTGTCTTCGGCCACATGCATGTGGAGGCCGGTGTTGTGTTTTTGGGCCAGGGCAATCGCCTTTTTCAAGAGTTCATCACCGACGGTAAAAGAGGCATGCAGTCCCACATGGCCTTGATGGCCCGCCGCCAGAAAGGCGTCCGTCTCGGCCAATCCTTCCTCACGGGGAGCTTCGCCGTCCCGATCGGAGATCTCATAACACAGCATATGTGCGACGCCGACCCGGTCAAAGGCCTTGGCGATGGTAGACAGGGAGTCTTTAATCGCAAATGGCGAGGCATGGTGGTCGATGATGAAGGTCACACCATTTTTGGCACAGTAAACGGCCGATGCCAGGGCGCTGGCCTCGACCATCTCCAGATCCAGGCGCTTGTCGATATGCCACCAGACGTACTGGAGTATCTCAGTGAAATTGGCCGGTATCTTCCGCGGGGGGGGCATGCCTCTCGCCAAGGTAGAGTAGATGTGATGGTGGCCGCAGCCGAAGGACTTGGTCACCAGCTTGCCGGCACAGTCTATCACCCGATCTTGTGGGGTTATTGTATCCTCCGATGGCAGGGCCGTCAGGAAGGCAAACCCGTTTTGGGATCCTTCTTTCACGGCAAGATGGGTTCGTTTGATCTCAAGGCTTTGCCAATCCAGAAACCTTGCGTCTTTTAGGTATAAGGTCATGGAACTGTCCTTTCCGGTTCGGTTTACGCCAAAATTCAGAACTACTGGCATGTCGTAAAATCTGATGCAACACAATTGTTTGTGGTCGCGCCAACAATACTGGATCTCGGGCGAATCGTTCTGAATTTTATTTCTTTTTTTTTCGGTTCTACTACCAAATCAAAGGTTGTCGCGATAAGCTGGTGGATGTTTCGTTGCAAATCGTGAAACTGTCTGAGGGGCTTAGTGAGCGTTGAGCCGTACAGCGACTTTTTCGGATAATTTGCAACAACCGGCGAAAATATTCCTCAAATGTATTTGCAGATTTAGGCCTGGACGGCTTTACGCTCACTTGGACCCGAGTTTTTCACGGTTTGCAAGGCAATATCCACTGGCGTCGATAGTAACTTTTTATAGATACTGTTGCATCTTGAATTTACACTTAATTTTTCTACAATTTTTGTAGGTTCCTTTATTATCAGGGTTTCCCGAGAAGCTTATCCGGCTGAGGTCAGGAACCCTGAAATTGGAAATGTGGTCCACATTGTCAGGTCCAAGATTTATGGCTGCACTCTGGTGAACCTGATGCTTGATGCTCGATACTGGATGCTCGAGGCTCGATACTGGATGCTCGATAATCGGTGCTCAATTCTGTTTGATACAGTCTAATAAAATTCGACGGGATTCATTTTTTTATCCAGGATCCAGAAACAAGTATCCAGCATCATTTTTAACTTTATTCAGTCTCCCCTTCTCAAGAGTAAATCAAAGCCAGATCTTCTAAGCCTTGCTCTTTTACTTTTTCACTGTCAACGGCGACAAGGGCAATCGGTAGCGACGCTTTCCGTCGAATCGGCAATAAGCGTTGGCAATGGCCGCGGCAGTCGGGATGCATACAATTTCACCGACGCCTTTGGCACCAAAGGGTCCCATCGGATCGGCACACTCCACCGCGATGGCCCTGATTTCCGGAACATCCTTGGCTTTTAGCAGTCCCAGCTTGGACATGCGCTCCGACGTCAGGCGGCCGTCCTTAAGGGGCAGTTTTTCACTGAGAGCGTACCCCATGCCCATGACCACACCGCCTTCGATTTGGCCTTCATACAGAATCGGGTTGATGATTTTACCGCCGTCATGGGCGGCGTGGATGGCCTTGAGCCTGCCGTCTCCGTCCAATACAGCCAGGTGGGTGGCATAGCCGTAGGAAAAATGGCTGACGATCTCCCCCTCCACGTGATGATCCGTGGTCCAGTCCACCACGAACCGGGCGACGTATTCCCGACCGACCAAATCCGCCAGCAAGCGCCCCTCAAGGTCGGCCTTCAGTTTTTGGGCGGCTGCGATGACGGAGTTACCCAGCAGGGCCGTGCCCCGGCTGGCGGTGGTGACACCGCCCAAGGCCTCGGCCGCGGTGGAGCATTTGACGTCGATTTCCACCGATCCGTCCAGGCTCAGCACTTCGCACAGTATTTGACGGGCCACCGTATGAATGCCCTGACCCATTTCGGTCCAGCCGTGACACAGTTCAATGCGATCGGGAGCCAAGACCTTGAGGCGTGTATCGCTGATTTCCTCCAGGCCGTTGCCGATGCCGCAATTCTTAATGGCGCAGGCCAGGCCGGCATACTCGGCCTGGTAGAAGGCATCCTTGACAGCCTCCAGGCACTGACGCAGACCGACCCCCTCACCCAAGACATGACCGGTGGTGGTCAACCGCCCGGCGGTAAGGATGTTGTCGTAGCGAAATTGCCAGTGATCAAAGCCGCCTTTGATGCAGAGTTCATCGACCAGGCTTTCCATGGCGAAATTGGACTGATTGACACCGAATCCGCGGAAGGCCCCCGCCGGGGGGTTGTTGGTGTAGTAGGCACTGGCCACAACGTCCACGCTGGGCACATGGTAGGCCGCAGCGGCGTGGGTCCCGGTACGGGCGACCACCTCGCCGCCAACAGAGGCGTAAGCCCCGGTGTCCCCCACGATCCGGGCTCGCAGCGCCGTGAGCTTGCCATTTTCATCGCAGGCCAGTTTGTAGTTCATCTGCATGCGGTGGCGCTTGGGGTGCATGCGAATGGACTCGGCGCGATTAAGGCGTACCTTGACCGGGCGCTGCAATGCCATAGCGTATAGCGCGGCATGGTGCTGGACGGTCAAATCCTCCTTGCCGCCGAAACCACCGCCGGCGGAGACTTGCACAATGTCAACCTTCTTCTCGGGTAGGTTCAATAACGAAGCGATCTGCTGTCGATCCTTGAAAATGCCCTGACTTTGCGAATAGACCGTCAGGTCATCCGCGGCGTTGGGCCGTGCGATACTGGCTTCGGTTTCCAGAAAGGCGTGTTCCACAAAGGGTGTTTCAAAAACACCTTCGACGACGTGGGCTGAGGCCGCAAATATTTGATCGACGGGGTCTCCCCGGCAGATGACGGTCTCCTTGAGCAGGTTGCCTTCCGGGTGGATGTTCACCGGGCTGTCGGCCGCGGCGGTCATCTCGACCAGCGGGTCCAGGACTTCATAATCAATTTGAATACGTTCCAGGGCCTGGCGTGCGATCTCTTCACTTTGTGCCACCACACCGGCCAGCACGTCGCCGATACAGCGGGTTTCCTCGCCTTCAGCCACCAGCATGGGCCAGTCTTGGACGTGGATGCCCTGATAGCGCTGCCCCGGTATGTCCCGGGCCGTAAAGATCCGGATGACGCCGGGCAGCTGCTCTGCGGCTGAGACATTTATGTTTCGCACCATGGCCCGGGGATGATCGCTGAACTTCAAGGCCCCGAAAAGCATACCCTCAAATTTCATGTCATGAATATACGGACTGACCCCGAGGGCTTTTTCATACCCTTCGTACTTGGGAGCGGAGTACCCAATGCCGGTATTTTCCTCCCAGGCGATTTCATGATTAAGCCTCAAAGCTTGGGCGGCCAGAAGAATGGCATCGATAATTTTGACGTAACCGGTGCAACGGCAGACATTGGCGCGCAAGGCTTTGACGACCTCAGCGCGGCTGGGATCGGGATTGCTTTCCAAGAGAATTTTGGCACGGGAGAGGATGCCCGGTGTACAATAGCCGCACTGAACCGCGCCTTTGGCTACAAAGGCCCGGCCCAGGGTACGCCGTACGTTCTCCGGAAACCCTTCGATGGTGACGATTTTCTTGCCCGCCGCCCGCTTTAGCGGTGTGGAACAGGCCAGGGCGGGTTTACCGCCCAGCTCTACCAAACAGGCTCCGCAGGCTGCCTGCCCCGAGCAGCCATCCTTGACGGATGTAATCCCCATTTCTTCGCGTAGGAAACTCAACAGCGATGTTTTTTCATCGCCGGCAAATTCCGTCTCCTGACCGTTTAAAGTAAACCTGATCATGGCGATCTCCTGTAATTGAAGATTGAAGAATGAATATTTAAGGAATTCTGTCTATTTTAATTGTTTACTTTTCCAATGAGTTATAAAAACGATAGGATACCACAAATCTTCAATTTACATTCTTCAATCTTCAATATATAGCCTTCACCCCACCCCCACCAGTCGTGGAAAGAATAAAACGAGGTCACTCCAGTATGCAATGATAAAAAGGGCAATCACCTCAACAATGATAAAAGGCCAGATTGCCCTGGTTAACGCTTCAAGTGAAAGCTTGCTGATATTGCAGGCCACGAACAGACATGCCCCCACCGGCGGTGTCATTAATGCCAAATTTAACGAAAGCACCATGATAATTCCAAAATGGATCGGGTCGATGCCGAGATTATTCACCGCGATCGGATGCAGGATCGGGCCCAAGATAATGAGTGCTGCAGCAATATCCATAAACATGCCGACAATCAGCATGAGGACTAGGATAAAAAGTAAAATGATATGCGGATTGTTGCTGACACTTAAAAAGCCTGCTGCAACCGCTTCGGGAACCCGCTCCATGGTTAAGATCCAACCGAGAATTGAAGCGGATCCGATAATCAGAAATACCACCCCGGTCGTCTTGCCGGTCTGATACAGAAGATCGGGAATATCGCCTAGTTTTAACGTTCGCAGTACAAAAAAACCGATGATGAAGGCATATCCCACCGCAACGGCGGCGGCTTCGGTCGGCGTAAAGACGCCTGTCAGTATGCCCCCCAGGATAATGATCGGCATCAACAGGGGAAGAATAGCGTCTTTGGTCGCAATAAGCATCTGTTTCAGACTGCTGCGGTCACTTTTCGGATAGCCGCGTTTTTTGGCGATGAATCCGGAAAGTATCATGAGGAAGATGGCAATTAAGAGACCGGGCACAAAGCCGGCCGCAAACAAACCGGCGATTGATACGCTCATTAGCGACCCGTATATCACCATCATATTGCTTGGCGGAATTGTGGGGCCGATGATAGAGGAAGCCGCCGTGACAGCGGCACTGAAATCCTTGTCATACCCATCTTCTACCATGGCCGGAATCAGCATGGTTCCGATGGCTGCCGTATCGGAAACAGCCGCCCCGGTCATCCCCGAAAAAAAGATACTGGCAACGATGTTGGCATGGGCCAGTCCGCCTCGCAGATGACCGACGAGCGTATTTGAAAATCTCACCAGACGATGGGTGATGCCGCTTTTATTCATGATGGCGCCGGCGAAAATAAAAAAGGGCATGGCCATCAAGGTGAACATATCGAGTCCTGCATAAAAGCGCTGTGAGACCATTTTAAAAATGAAGACATCCGACCCCGGGTTGAGCAGGATCGGCAGCTGGTCTACCCCGGCCATCTTGGCCAAGGATAAAACTGCGGTGATGCCAAGTGCAAAACCGATCGGCGTTCCCAATAGAAGCAAACCAAAGAAAATAAGACTAATAAATAATAACATCAGATGTCCACCTTACGATCGATATCAAGGTCTTCTTTTCCTCTAAAAAGATCAACCATCATCTGCAAAACAGTTTGGATGAATGCCAAAGCCCCGGCCACCGGGATCGCTGAAAGCGACCACATCATGTTAATTTTGTATTTGGCCAGGACGGGGGAGAGCTGGGTTTGGCCTTCCAGCGCCATGTAATAGCCAAATTTGGTTAAGATCCACAGAAACCATAACACCGCCAAATTGACGAGTAAGGCCATATATTTTTGAGCCGAGGCTGGGATGCGGCTGGTGAGAAAGGTAATTCCCAGGTGCTCCCGGCGCATGATACCGATGCTGATTGCCAGGGAAGCCGCCCAGATCATAAGATAGCGGGCAACTTCCTCGGACCAGGAAAGTGGTGACTGCAAGACATAGCGAAACAAAACGCCCAGGAGCACGACAACCGTCATGGCGCCGGTTGCGGCGATACATGGATAGGCGGCCAGGCGTTCTATAACTAGACTTAGCTTGAGGGCAGAAAGACTGATTGATCGGGATTGCATATTAGTTAGTATCCAAAACCAGATTCTTTGGCCAGATCAGAGATAATGAGCTTTGCCAAAATCAAATGCCATGGGGGTACTGGAGTACTGTTTATCTAACGTCAAACAGCGCCCCCAGGGTGAATTCAAAGCCTGGTGTTCTGGGCCAGGATTCTTAATTGAGAACTCAGTTACTGATTTGACATTGACGCCTTTTTTGCTTCCTCTACGGCGCTCAAATATTTCTCGACCCACTGGGTTCCCTCTTCGCCAAGGCTTTGCGCAAAGAATTTTTTTGCCGCCGGAATTGCGATGTCTCTGAATTTTTCCAGCTCTTCAGGCGTTGCAGTATATACTTCCATTTCAGCGGCCAAGGCCGGCAACCCCTTTTCGGTTGCGGTCACCAACCGGTCTATCCCCCGACCTGCAATCACTGCTGCCTCAGCAGCTCCTTGCACGGCCGTTTTCTCTTCAGGTTTCAGGGCATTGAACCATCCGTCGTTAATGACCCAGACATACAAGCCGGCCATGTGGTTCGAAAGGGTCAGATACTTTTGTACCTCAAAGATTTTTCCCAAGTTGATGACCGTGATCGGATTATGTTGCCCGTCAACAACACCTGTTTGAAGGGCGGTGTATATTTCGGCCCAGGCCACGGGAGTGGCGGCCGCACCTAAGGAATTCATAAACTCCATGTGCAAGGGATTGTTCATCGTCCTCATTTTTAACCCTTTCATATCGGCGGGTGTTTTAATAGGGCGTTTGGAATTGGTGAACTGGAAAAATCCTTGGGGAATAAAGCCTAAGACACGTATTCCGGTTTTAGTTCGAATGTCTTCCGCCAGACCCTGTCCAAAGGGGCCGTCGTAAAGTTGACAGCCGATTTCATAGGAGCTGTAGGCAAATGGCAGACTGGTAATGTCAATCAGGGGATAAAACGGCGCAATACCGCCGACGGAGGCGATGTAGCTTTGAGTGATGCCGGCTTTAACCTGCTCCATGGTTTCACGTTCATTTCCCAGGGTCCCGTTTGGATAAATTTCGACTTTGATCTCCCCGCCGGTTCGGGCTTCCAGTTCATTTTTAAATACGGTAGAGACGGCCGCGGTGGCGATATCAAAGGGATTTTGGGGGTTCAAATGGGCCAACTTGATCACCTTGGCGGCAACCGGCAGCGCCGTTGTCGAGACCAGCAGACTTGCGACTAAAATAAATACGATAGATACTTTCTTAAACATGGGTTTTCCTCCTCTTTTTCTGTTTATATTTAGTTGTTTAGGTTTTTGGGGTTGATTTAGTTGTTTAAAAAGATACGGAATTATAACTCCAAAAAAAGTAATATCGACGCCGGCGGATATTCGATACTTGTCCGCCTTTGGAGGATCCGGCGTAAATAGCCTCCAAATACTAAGGCCTACGAGGACGTCCGGTCTCAAGTAGGTCACTCAGATTGTCGGCCGGTGTCTTGACCTTGCTCAGCAGGATCATGGCCGCAATAATATAGGGCTTATAGCTGGCCTCCAGGTACATTGGCACCCTGTAGCGGTCGAAGACGCTGGCCTCGACCTCGCCCTCGGAACAGCTGACGCCGGTGATGTCGGCGGGCAAGCAGTGCATGTACAGCGCGCTGGCCTCATGGGTCGATGCCATCAATTTTTCAGTACATTCCCAATCTTTGTGGTTGGCGTTCTGAGCTAGCA
>Ga0316190_10003856_pt1 | contig 10874 bp, 14 predicted proteins | sample Eddworburrow2_MG_FD_204929 | JGI IMG/M metagenome (GOLD analysis project Ga0316190, IMG submission 204929) | Coastal sediment microbial communities from Maine, United States - Eddy worm burrow 2 | ecosystem: Environmental > Aquatic > Marine > Coastal > Sediment | place: USA: Maine | collected... | reverse complement strand
CGATAATCCTGAAGTCGCGGTCGATGATCACGAACGGTTGCTTATGGGTATCAACCACGGACTGGAGGTCACTAGTTCTAGTGCTAGTGCTAGTGCTAGTGCTAGTGCTAGTGCTAGTGCTAGTGCTAGTGCCCTTCTTCTCCATTCTATGCATCCCCCCAATGCATCTGGACTGTTCCTTCCATTCAGGATACGACTAACATTCCCTGGCGATTAATGGCCATTATAGGACCAAGGTCAGACTCATTCCATATCCATATCGATATCGAAAACCACACTGATTCCGGCTGGAGGAGTGGCGTTTTTTTGACGGCGATCAACAATCAGTCTGTTTTTTTAAGCCTCTGTCCTGGCCCAGCGAATCTTTCGACTCACCGCACAAGCCAGGATTTCCTAACAGGGAACGACGAATGACAGCGGGCGAAGTGCCAGCCCTGCCGGGATGATCACCATACCGCGATACCTGACAGCAAAATGAATCAGGAAACCCAAAATGCACCCTGACGGTGTCAAGTATGGCGGCGACGACCAGGCCTGGTACTACCGTGAGGAAATGCGCGATATCTGGTTACAAACTCCCGGTGTACTGGAGTGGTTGAAAAATGCGGAAAAGGCATTCCAGTAGCGATGACTTAACACTTCGAGGAAAGTGTTTGCTCAATGTGCAAAGACTCAGTGACAGAACTGACTCAACCAGGGACACAAACAGATTCAGCAAGGCTTCACAGGTTGAGCTGTCGAATAAAAACATTCAAGCATTTCAATGCGGACGAATTCCTAGAAGGGACACAGAAAACCCCGCATCAGCGGGGTTCCTAATTGGTGCTATCGGCCAGCACGCACCCACGGGATACTACTCAGTGCATGCAGACCCTGAGTCTGTATCCACCCTTGCTATTTCATGAAAGCATAAAGTAATAAAGCAGCGCCAAAGCCCATACGACCACGGCAACCGGTAGCAAGCCAATAATAATCATACTGGGTTCATATAGCAGCTTGTCATCTATCTCTCTGCCGGACTCTATATTATTCATCACATAATCTCCTGTATTTATTCCATTTAGAATACCTACCTGGATCAGTTGCGAAGTTTTCTCGAGCATATATTGCTATTACTTAATAGCACGATGCCACTCACAGCCCTATTGGCAGAACGTCAAGCAGAGGTCAAAACAGGGTCAATGCAGGAAGTTTATAGTTTCTTAATTAACTAACAGGCACACTGTGTCTCTCGCAGAGACGCAAAGCACACCAAAGAATAATATTTGCTGGCTAAACCATCGCTTGGGCACGCAAAACTCAAGCATCTCTTTGCAAGCTTGGCGCCTTGTCGGGAGCAATACCACGCCTTGACACAGGCAACGCCCGCGGTAACGAGGATATGTACGCCCAGTGTCATGCCGGTTATTGCTGGCATGATCGCTATTCTCGGACAGCCTAGCGGCTTTTATTTTCCAGCGGGATTATTGCAAGTTTGCTGATCCAGACAGGTTCTCGGGGATACATGCGAAAATAGTAGTTCCCCGGTTCTTCAATGAGAAATGGAATACTTATGCGTCGGTCGCTCGATAGATAACAATCCTCCACAACCATTTCGAATTCCCCGGATATCAGATGAGCCGTGACCTTTACATCCTTATCAAGTTCAAGCTCGATACGATAATGACCGGGCGTAAAGTTTCCTACCGGGATGAAGTAATTCCTCTCCATCAAAGTCGTGAATTTGTCTAATACCTCGCTGCTCCAGTCCCTCGTTAATGGAACTGTGACTTGCATTGGAAAATAGGCGCATTTTCCTTTCATGTAATTGAGGATGTCGAACAACTCTTTTTGTAACCATTTATTTCCGTATGCCTGTCCGTAGTGTCGCAGGATGTGGCTGGCAGATACCTCAAATGATTCATCAAAACTCAACCGGCCACTACATTGCGCTTCATGGCATTTCGCACAAATGGTATTGAAGATAACCACGGATTCAGTAGAAGCCTTGTCTTCTACCGCAAATAAAGGGGATACAAGCAGAAGAAAAACCAGCAGTCCAAAAACACCTGTTATAGATTGATATGACATCGTCAGATGATAACACGCGCGTCGGTCAAGCCCTGCGTGCGCTGCTCCAGGCATGCCAGGAACAGCACCCTTCGAGCCTCTACACGTCGGTTATGCTCAAGTGGCTTTTGTCGTGGTAAAAGAAAATCGGCCTTAACAGGATGAGTGCAAAATTTCGGCCGTTCACCATACCATCCAGTTTGCTGCTATTTCAGAATTGCGTGCCCTGATAACATATAGCGCCAAAATACTCACCGGTATCCACCCGGCCTTTGGCGTAGTTATCATGCCACCCGGAGGGAACGGGCATTTCCTCGTATAGCTGTGCCCTCCCTGCCTAAAGCAGCCACCTGGATCTGCCCATAGATTCCGCACCGATGACCTCGATATTCGTAGTGGATAATGTTTCAAACAACCAGAACATTGACCTGGATCAATGTCCAAGTCAGGCTTTTATAATAAGTTTTCGCTCACAGATTGCAGGATTAGCAGTCGTTACCCCCAGCCAAATGGCTACCATCAGCTTCATGGTTGTTTCCGGTTAAGGACCAGAAGGTAATAATAAAGGCGCAACCGAAACGTGCATCCATAGTTCTTCGTCATCAGGGAGTACAGCAATATGTCCAAAATCACCACGAACGAAGCCTTCAGGGAATCACTAAGCTCGCTTACGCTTGCACAGCAGCGTGCGGTTAGCGCCAGATTCATAGCAAACGTGCTGGATCTGGCACATGATAGCTGTATTAAAGAGGCACAAGCCATACTCAGCAAGATCGATGATATATCCGCGGAAGATCTTGAAAATGCCTACCACTCTGCACATTCAGTCTATTTGCACACGTCCCCCCGATCCGGGCTTTCACTGCTGGATTACAAGAAACAATCAGAACATTTTGTCGCCGAGGCCTGCATGCACTGCCTTGCGCCAACTTATTATGAAGCAAAAAAACATCACCTGGCTGAAAGAGTGTCGATGTACTGCCTTATGGCCCGGACCTGTGCCAGCATTGATCATGCAGGAAACTATCCAAAGTTCACGGATACAGAAGACCTGGTGAAAAAGGAAGTGGATGCCCAATATGAGATCCTCAGCGAGTATCTGGAAAGCATCTAATATGCAAGGTGTCGTTGCCTCTTTATTCTGCCGGGTGTACTACGAGAACATCAACAATGGCAGCCCGTACAACGCTGTTTGCAGTTGAGCCAAGTATTCCTTTGATTCCATCTTTACCATGGGAACCCACCACTATTAAGCCGATACCGTGCCCCTGTGCATATTGCACAATCTCCCTGCTGGCTGAGTGAGTGCTAACCACAACTTCGAGTGTTGCACCTGGCTGACCGATGCGGGCAGCCAGTTTTTCCAGGTCACTGCGGGCGCGATCGGTTAAGAACTTCTGGGGATCCACATCTTCGGGAGGGACCACATTGACCGGCATATCCTCGGGGAAATGTTCAATCACGTGAAGCATGGTTAGACTTGCGCCAAAACGACTCGCTAAAGTATCTGCCATTTTTACCGCATTTTCACCCGCTCCAGAGAAGTCGGCTGCCACCAGGATATTTTGATAACCGTCCATATTTAATTCCTCCTTACTCACATTTATCAGGTATACGACGAACGTAGAATTTCCGGCCTTCGTACCCTGTCAGCTATAGCTGTTCATCCGGTGATTCATCACGACACCGATTACAATCCAGATGCTTGCTGCAATCCAGGCAGTCAGACTTAAATCCATGAGTGCACATGACAACACCACACAGGAGACCACCCCTGTCCATGGAAGAAGCGGCACCAGGGGCATCCTGAAGGAACGTTTCAGATCGGGTTGTTTATGCCTCAATCTGATAAGTGAGTAGCAGACCAGGGCAAAGAGCAAGAGGAACATCAAACTGGTGCTGGCTGCAATCTCTCTTATAGGTAGAAGCAGCAGCATCGTCATGCTCAACACGCCAGTGGCGGCAATGGCCAGATGTGGTGTCCGCCTTAGTGGCGCAATTCGGGCCAGGAAAGTTGGCAGATCCCGTCCCCGTCCCATAGCAAAGCTCACCCGACTCGCACTGTACAGTGTCGCGTTAAGGGCACTTCCCGTACTGGCCAGGCCTGCCACCAACATCACAAGTTTACCGTAAGGCAGCAGTTGTCCAGTCGTCTCCACCATCCCCAGCTCCCCAAGCTTGCCAAGGTAGAGGTAAACGGGCTCGCCCTGGGGGGCCTGGGTTGTACCCAGCATAACCACGGCAATCAATAGATAGAGAATAACCGCCGTGCCAATACTCAGAAATATCGCCCGAGGAATATTCTTCTCTGGATTTTTAACTTCCTCGGCGCTTCGAGTAATAATCTCGTAGCCTTCAAAGGCAATAAATGTCAGTCCCATCGCTGACAGCACACCCATCGCCCCTTCAGGAAAAAAGGGAGTAAAGGCAGGTAAAAAATCATTCTGTCCAGCAACTAGGGTTAAACCGAAAAGACCGAATGCAAATAGAATTGCCAGCTTGGTCCCCGTTATTACAACCTCGGTCCAGCCTGCCTCATCTGCTCCACGGTAGTTTACAAAGAGGAAAACCAACATAATGATAATCGCAATACCCAGCGAAAGTTGTTGAGGTGCTGGAAGAAAAGAACCACAGCACCCCTCCAGCAACTTCGCAGCAAAGACACCAAAACCGAGGGCATAGAGGGAACATGCAAGCGTATTGGCAAACCAGCTCATCCAGCCTGCAAAGAAACCCCAACGCGGCCCAATCGCCACCTTCAACCAGTAGTAAGGACCTCCTGTACGCGGCATGGCACTGGCCAGTTCCGCGTAACAGGCTCCGACAATGACCGCTATGAGGCCATTAAGTGCGAATACAAGAATCAGTGCAGGTCCTGCTTTTCCCGCAGCGATTCCAGTCAGTATAAATATGCCAGCTCCAATCATGGCACCTATCCCGATCGCCGTGACCTGGAGCAGGTTCATTTCTCTGGAAAGAGTTGCCTGGCCTTCGACTGAAGATTCGGGTTTTTCCATTACTTTTTAGCTCTGATTTCTTAATTAAACCAATTGGCTACACTCTGGAATGAGCCAGGCTTACCTAGGAGCCTGTCGGACTTAGGAAGATTCTACTGCGGCGGCGGGAGAGCAGCCCAAATGCCCCCGATTTTTCGCCGCGTAGGCCCACTATGCTCCTCAAAAAACGTGACCATTTGTTCTTGCTCTCCCACTCGCCTCGCTACGAACCCCTAAGTCCGACAGGCTCCTAGAGTATACTGGTGCCGCAAACTATAAAGGCTATTTAACTAGTGTGGTGTAATGAATAACGTGCACCTATCAGAGGCCCACAAATGAGCCAGGACAAGGCGCAGTCTGCAGTTAATGGTTATTCCCTTAACAAGGGCTGCAACGCCGTATTGGGTTATTTGTGGGCCTCCCTACGGGCGAGACGAGAAGCCGTCATCTGCGGTGTTGCGTCCCTTGGAAAGGGCACGCCATTCCCGGCGAGACGCGCCTTGCAGCTAACGGCTTCTCGTCTCGCTGATACGTACACGTTATTCGTTACACCACACCAGGGCCATCATCAATTTCATCATTAACCTGTCAAATACAGGCTCTTGTCGGGAAAGGTGAAACAGGAAAAAGATCAAGATGAGCACACTGACCTGGATTATTGGAAGCAGCCTCCTGATGAGCGCTATCGCAATGGTTGGCAGTGTTACCCTCATATTAAAAGCATCCACCCTCCAGCGAATCATCCTGCCACTGGTTGCATTTTCGGCTGGCTCCTTAATTGGTGGCGCCTTCTTTCATATGATTCCTGCGGGGCTTGCACAATACGGTAACAGCGATAGCTTTTTTGTCTGGATTATTGCTGGCTTCAGCGTCTTTTTTGCACTGGAGCAGCTATTGCACTGGCACCACTGTCACCGTGCCTCCGCAATTTGCAAACAGCCCCTCACTTACTTGATCCTTATTGGCGACGGCCTGCATAACTTCATCGGGGGACTTGCGATCGCCGGTATTTTCGTGACTGATATCAGGCTTGGTATCATGGCCTGGCTGGCCGCTGCGGCACACGAGGTGCCCCAGGAGCTCGGTGATTTCGGTGTCTTGATTCATGGCGGATGGGGCAAGCGCAAGGCGTTGTTGTTCAATGTGCTGTCGGCGCTTACTTTTCTGGCAGGCGGTTTGTTGGCCTACGTGATCTCCTTCAATATCGACATTTCATTTCTTATCCCGTTCGCAGCAGGCAACTTCCTGTACATTGGGGCCTCCGATCTGGTTCCGGAGGTCAGGAATCATAAGAATCCCGGCGTCAACATTGTCAACTTCATCTCGTTTCTTATCGGTGCATCGTTGATGTTGATCATCAAGATCGCACCTGGAGCCTGAAATCAGGTTCCTACCCAGGATTTTTATAATGATGATTAGTCATCAAGGAATTTTAACAATTTATTACGCATCCATTTTCACCTATGCTCATAACATGAGATATGACAACAGCCATGCCTGAAGCCGTGCATACCAGGGAGGAGCAAGCCCCCGTCGGTGCCATCACCGAGATTCACGGCCCGGTGGTGGTCATTGCCTGTGACCGGCTGCCCCCACTGCATCAGGCGTTGTACGCGTCCATAAACCATGAAAGATATCTGTTTGAAGTCCACCAGCACCTCGACAAGCGTCACGTGCGCGCCATCACACTGCATCGCACTGCCGGCTTGCGAAGAGATACTCCGGTTTATGATACCGGCGCACCGCTGCATGTGCCGGTGGCAGCCGACTGCCTTGGCCGGTTACTGAACATCTTCGGCGAACCTCTGGATGGTGGCGCCCCCTTGCCGGCTCAGACCTTTCGCAATATTCACAGTCGACCGGCACCGCTGTGCGAGGCCGTTGGTATCGGCAATATTCTGGAAACGGGGATCAAGGTGATCGACCTGCTCTGTCCCTTTGTAAAAGGGGGCAAGACCGGTCTGTTTGGTGGCGCCGGTGTGGGCAAGACGGTGCTGATCATGGAGTTTATGCACGCTATCGCCACCCTGTATCAGGGGGTATCCGTATTTGCCGGGGTGGGCGAACGCATCCGCGAGGGCCATGAACTTTGGCATGAGATGCAGAAGGCCGGTGTGATGCCGCAAACCCTGATGGTCTTCGGACAGATGGACGAATCGCCCGGGGTGCGCTTTCGGGTCGGCCTGTCCGCGCTGACCTATGCCGAGTACCTGCGTGACACCCTGCAAAAGGAAGTACTGTTCGTCATGGATAACATTTTCAGGTTCGTGCAGGCAGGCAGTGAAATATCGAGTTTATTGGGAAGGATGCCCGCCACCGTGGGCTACCAACCGACCCTCATGACCGAGGTAGCCGAGATTCAGGAACGCATCCTTTCCACTCGCGAGGGCGCCATCACCTCGGTACAGGCAGTCTATGTGCCGGCCGACGATATGACCGACCCCGCCGTGAGCGCTATCCTGAGCCATCTGGACACCACGGTAATCCTGTCCCGCGTCCAGACCGGCAAGGGAATCTACCCGGCGGTGGATCCGTTACAGTCAAGCAGCAAACTGATGGATCGTCATACCCTGGGCGACCGCCATTATACAATCGCCGAGGGAGTCCGCGAGCACCTGGCACGCTATCACGAACTGGAGGACATCATCACCATGCTCGGCATCGAGGAGCTGTCACCAGAGGACCGGCGCATTGTCATGCGCGCGCGCAAGCTGCAGCGCTATCTTACCCAGCCGTTCTCGGTAATCGCCTCCCATACCGGTATTGAGGGTGTATCCGTGCCGCTGCGGCATACCCTGGACGATTGCGAAGCGTTTCTGCTTGGACGTTACGATGACTTGCCGGAGGATCACTGCTATATGCGTGGCGCGATAAAGGCAACCCTGCAATGAAAACGTTCACGCTGATCCTTCAGGATGCGACCCATACACAGCGTATCGAGCAGGTCACGTCCTTTGTAGGCGAGGATGCCACGGGCAACTTCGGCGTCCTTGCCGGTCATACGCGCATGATGACCTCGCTGGTCTTCGGGATGGCACGCTTTCGCGTCGGGAAAAAAGCCTGGCAGTACCTGGCCTTGCCGGGCGCTGTGCTTTATTTTAATGACAATGAATTATCGCTCAGTTCCCGGCATTACCTGCTGGATGATGACTACGAACGCATCAGCACCGCCTTGCATGCGCAGTTACTTGCCGAAGAAAATGAATTGCGTGAATTAAAGAAAAGTCTGCATCAGATGGAGGAAGAGGTTCTCAAGCGATTGTGGGAGATAGGTCATGACAGCAGGCTTGCCGGATGAGCAATAACGAGCAACTCCGCAAACGGGTTGAGCAACAGGCACAGCGCATGAAACAGGCCGAAAAGGACCGCCCTACCCTGATCTCACAGACTGTCTACATGGGCACACTGGGACTGGTGTTCGTACTACCGGTCGTGGGCGGTGCCTACCTTGGCCGCTGGCTGGATGGCCTGATGGAAGGCTATTCCGTACGCTGGACCTTGAGCATGCTGTTTCTGGGCCTCATCATCGGTGCGGTCAATGTCTACCTTTTTATCAGGGAGTAGTACATGGACGACAGCGGAATAATGGCGAAGACAGTGTTGCAACTTGGTCCAGTGCAGCTCACCAATACCGTGGTCACCACCTGGGTCATCATGGCCGTCATCGGTCTGTTCGGCTGGCTGGTCACGCGCCGCTTGCAGATGGAGCCGGGACCGGTGCAGACGGTGGCCGAAGGCATCGTCAGCACCATCGAGGAAGCCATTCGCGGCGTCGCTCCTGATCACGTGAGCCAGCTGCTGCCCTTTATCGGCAGTCTCTGGATTTTTCTGGTCATCGCCAACCTGAGTGGCCTGATACCGGGAGTGCATTCACCGACGCGTGACCTCTCGGCGACCGCTTCCCTGGCAATCCTGGTGTTCCTCTCGGCCCACTGGTTCGGCATCCGTATCCAGGGTGTGAAGGCCTACCTGCACCACTATCTCACGCCGAGCCCTATCCTGCTGCCCTTCCACATCATCAGCGAAATCACCCGCACCGTCGCTTTGGCGGTGCGTCTGTTCGGTAATATCATGAGCCTGGAAATGGCGGCCCTGCTGATCCTGCTGGTGGCAGGTTTTCTGGCACCGATACCAATCCTCATGCTGCATATCATCGAGGCACTGGTGCAGGCCTATATTTTCGGTATGCTGGCACTGATCTATGTGGCCGGGGGCATACAATCACAGCAGCTTGCGCAACAGAAATACAGAGAAAAAACCGAGGAGTAGTCCATGCCTGATCTATCCACCTTTACCCTTGCATCCACGGTTGCCGCGATTTTCGGCATTGCACTGGGCGTATTGTTGCCCGCCTTCGCCATGGGCCGTGCCATCAGCAGCGCCCTGGAGGCCCTGGCCCGACAACCGGAAGCGGAGCGCGCCATCATGCGCACGCTGTTTATCGGTCTGGCCATGATCGAGTCACTGGCCATCTACGTGCTGGTTATCGTTCTCATCGTGCTGTTCCGCAACCCGCTGCTGGAATACATTTTGAAATAAAAGGCCGATGCAAACGATAACGCACCCACCGGGTCCACGGGGAATGCCGTCTTGGAATTGACCTGGTCCACATTCCTGCTGGAGATCATCAATTTCCTGATCCTGGTCTGGATCCTGAAGCACTTTTTCTACAAGCCGGTGCTGAATGTGATCGCCCGTCGCCGCCGCAGTATCGAAAAAAGCCTGAACGATGCCAATACCCTGCACGAGGATGCCGAGACGCTGAGAATCCAGTACGAAAACCGGCTGACCGAGTGGGGAAAGGAACGCCAGGCCGCACATATGTCACTGGACCAGGAGATCGAAACGGAACGGGCGCGACGGATGGAGGCCCTGCGGGCTACCCTCGGTGAGGAGCGGGAAAAGGCCCAGGTCATAGAACAGCGCGCTCTGGAGGCCAACCGACTGCACGCTGAAGAAACAGCACTGGCCCAGGGCGCACAGTTCGCCACTCGGCTGTTGTCCGTTGCTGCCGGACCGGAACTGGAACAACGCCTGCTCGACTTGCTCTTGAAAGAACTCACTGCCTTAGCGCCCAAGCAACTGAGTACTCTGCGCGCCGCAGCGGGCAAAACAGCCGACCCGATCCTGGTTGCCAGCGCATATCCCCTCGATGACGATACGCGTCTGAACCTGGAACGCATGCTTGCTTCGGTACTGGCGGTAACGGCGCCTTTTTACTACGAACAGGACAAGGATTTACTGGCCGGATTACGCGTCACTATGGGGTCCTGGGTGCTGCGCGCCAATCTGCAGGACGAACTGAAGAGTTTTGCCGAACTTGCCCATGAATCCTGAAGAGGTTGCCGCCGCCGGACTGCTGGACAGGCAGGCCGCATGGCTCGCGCATTACCAACCCGGACTGCGTATCACCGAGCAAGGCAGCGTAGTATCCGTGGGCGACGGCATCGCCTGGATGTCGGGTCTGCCTTCGGCTGCAATGGAAGATGTCCTCACCTTCGAGGACGGCAGCCGGGCCATGGTCTTCGATCTCACCGAGGAGATGGTGGGGGCGGTGCTGCTGCACGAGACCGAGGCGCTCACCGCCGGTACCGCGGTTCACCTCACCCACCGCGCATTGAGCATACCCGTCGGCGACAGCCTGCTGGGCCGGGTCATTGATCCACTGGGCATACCACTGGACAGCGGACCGGAGCCGGAGCCTGGTGCCTGGCGCAGGCTGGAAAGCCGTTCGCCGGCAATCGTGGCCCGCGACCTTGTCCATGACCCCCTGTATACCGGCATCAAAGTGATCGACACGCTGATCCCCATTGGCAAGGGGCAACGTCA
>Ga0316190_10003855_pt1 | contig 10880 bp, 6 predicted proteins | sample Eddworburrow2_MG_FD_204929 | JGI IMG/M metagenome (GOLD analysis project Ga0316190, IMG submission 204929) | Coastal sediment microbial communities from Maine, United States - Eddy worm burrow 2 | ecosystem: Environmental > Aquatic > Marine > Coastal > Sediment | place: USA: Maine | collected... | reverse complement strand
TGATAGGTTGGCGGGACTCACCTTGACTGAACGGTTAGCCGATTTAGAACCAGAGGTAATTGAAGATTACCTCAAGCAACTCAAAAGGCAACAACATTAATTGTTTGCTAGTGCTGTAAATGTAGTGATGGAGTCCAAAGCGCAAGCGCAAGGGGTTTATGGACACTTGCTAAAGCTAAAGCTTTAGACTCCAAAATCACTACTTCATCCCTATAATCCGTTAAATCCTGCTCAAAAACTTTAAGGAAAACAATATGCACACATTCAAAACCATCACACTCCCTTTACTGCTCATTATTTTTTCGGTAGTGCCACTGGTTCCAATTTTAAGTTCAGTTGCCAACGCTGGAGAAAATACCAAGTATCGTCTTATTGTCAATGCGACTCCTTCTGATAGCAGAATACAAATCATGAATATCAAGCCAAAGTATCGGCATGGTATTGCGCTTAAATCGGGGAGATATGATATTGAGGTGACTCGTTCTGGTTACGAATCAAAACGGGGGTGGGTGGAAATCAAGGATGCTGATCTGTCGATTGACGTTATTTTGAATAAGTTGGGCGCAAAAGAACTGCGGGCGGAAGAAATATCCCCTCAGCAGCTAGATCGTCTAAATGAAAAGGCAGAACAAGCCTATTATACTGTGAATTATTCGACTGCTTTAGAAATTTGGCAAAAGGCTTTGGAAAAGGCGCGTGAACTTGGTAACAAACATTACGTCAAAATGTTTCATAATAACATTGGTGTGGCACATCGAAGTTTAGGACAATACCAAAAAGCCTTATCTTCTTACCAAGAAGCCCGGATTATTGCAAAAAAAATCGAAGATAAAAAGGGGGAAGCACAGGCCCTAGGCAACATTGGTGTAGTGTACCTGAATTTAGGTCAATACCAAAAAGCCTTATCTTTTTACCAAGAAGCTCAGGTTATTGCCATAGAAATAGGAGATGAAAAAGAAAAAGGAGATAATCTGAGCCGCATCGGCATAGTGTATGCTAATTTAAGCCAATATAAAAAAGCCTTGGACTATTTCCAACAAGCTCGGGCTATCCACAAAAAACTTGGAGACCAAAGGGAGGTAGGGAATGATCTGGGCAACATCGGTATGGCTTACAAGGAACTAAACCAATACGAAGAATCTTTGAGCTATTTCCAAAAAGCTTGGGTTATTCATAAAATATTCAGATACAAAATGGCTGAAGGAAATGATCTTAACAATATTGGCTTGGTATATAGTGACTTAGGACAATACCAAAGAGCCTTAGAGTGTTGTTATCAGCCAGCTTTGGTTATTTACAAAGCATTAGAATACAGAAAGGGAGAAGGGGATGTTCTGAGTAATATCGGTTTGGTTTACAAGAATTTAAGTCAATACCAAAAAGCCCTAAAATATTATCAGCAAGCTTTGGAAATTAGAAAACAAATCGGGGATAAAAAGGGGAAAGGGAATGATTTGGGCAATATTGGCAGTGTGTATAATCTATTAGGCCAATATCAAGAAGCCCTAAAATATTATCAGCAAGCCTTGAAAATTAGAAAACAAATCAGGGATAAAAAGGGGGAAGGGAATGGCTTGAACAATATTGGTGTGGTGTATAGTGACTTAGGGCAATACCAAAGAGCCTTATATTATTACCAACAAGCTTTGGAAATTAGAATAAAAATTGAAGATAAGAAGGGGAAAGGACAGACTCTGAACAACATCGGCGTGGTGCATTGGAAGTTAGGCCAACTGCAACAAGCCTTGGTCAATTACGAGCAAGCCTTGGCTATTTACAAAGGACTCAAGGACGAAAAAGGGGAAGGGGATAGCTTCGGCAACATCGGTTTAGTTCATTGGATATCAGGCGAAGACCAAAAAGCTTTGAAAAACTATCAACAAGCTTTAGCTATTTACCAAAAAATCGGAGATAAAAATAAGGAAGGGCAGACTCTGGGCAACATTGGCTTGGTGTATTATTGGAAAGGCCAACCTCAAAAAGCCTTGCTCAATCTCCAACAAGCCTTGGAAATTAGAAAACAAATCGGAGACAAACAGGGAGAAGGAAATGACCTTGTAAACATGGGTTTCGTACACAATTTGTTAGGCGAAAAAAAAAAAGCTATAAAATCTCTTCAAAAGGCTCTAACAATTAAAGAAGCTCTAACAATTAAGACAACTAGAAGTTCAAGCAATATTTGGCTAGTACAATACGGACTTGCCTTATCCAAACTCAAACTCCACCAAGTTGGTGTTGCTATTCAACACTATGAGCAAGCCCTAAATAACATTGACAGATTACGTGCTGAACTAACAGAAAAAGAACACAATCTGTCTTTCATACAAGACAAACTGTTTGTCTATGACGAATTTATTGAGCTATTGCAAACTCTGCACCCAAACCACCTTGATAAACACTGTGATCGCAAAACGCTAGAAATCTTTGAACGCAAACAAGCCCGTGTCTTCTTAGAAGAAATGGGCAAAAGTGGTGTGCGATCCTACAAGGATTTACCTTCACGCGTCCGAGATGAAGAAAATGAAATAGAAGATGGACTCATGCAGGTTCAAAAACAACTGACTGAGGAACTTGCTAAACCTAAAAAGCAGCAAAATTCTACACGCCTCCAAAACTTAAAAACTCGTCAAGCTCAACTAAATGTTAAAGAATTAGAGTTAAAGCAAAAAATTGAAAAAGAACACAATAATTACTATAAGCTTAAATATCCTAAACCAGTCGCTTTGAAAACCTTACAAAAGGACGTGCTGCAAACAGGTGAACTCATGCTCATCTATAACATAAGGAAAGAAGCCACAGATTTATGGGTAGTCGGTAAGGAACACTTTGCCTCGTTCACTCTCCCTTTGACAGCAGGGCAAATGCAGCAACAAGTCACCCAGTTTCGTGATGTGGGCATAGAATCCATGCTCAATGAAATCAAAACGGCTAAGGAATTAAAAGATGCAGAACTGAAACGACACTTAGATGGAGCCGTTGAAGAAAATCTACCTGATTTCGTAGAAACCAGTTATGCGCTTTATCAACAATTGCTGCCCGAAGCTGTCCGTGATTTAATTGCTAAAGACAACCCGAAGCTGCCCGAAGCTGCCCGTGAGTTAATTGCTAAAGACAAGCCGAGTACGCTATATATTGTTCCCACTGGCGCGTTGTACAGTTTGCCCTTTGAGAGCCTTGTCACGGAACCGGATGAAGACGAACCGCGTTATCTGCTCCAAGATTATGCGATAGCCTATCTGTCTTCGGCTTCTTTGCTCAAAACACTACGCGATGCGAAAAAAAATCGTGACACCGAAGAACGACAGCCGTTACTCGCATTTGCTAACCCCGTTTTTCAACAAGAAAAGTGTGATAAAGGTAACGGTCGCACAATTAGAAGCTTACGCACCAATGCTTATCGTGAATTGCTAGGCGATGACAATGGTTGTATCCGACAATTACCGGGGACTAAAGACGAAGCACTAAATATTGCTAAGTTATTCAATGTGACACCACACAGTGATCCTCAAGTACTCTACTTGGATGAAGACGCTTCGCGGGAGAATGTGTTAGAACTCAACAAATACGAAGAATTAGACGATTTTCGCTATGTGCTATTCGCCACTCATGCTGTTTTGCCAGACGAACTGAGCTACATTACTCAACCGGCTGTGCTATTGTCTTATCCTAAAAAAGGTGGGTATTTGACAATGGCGGATGTCTTTGGATTACAAATGAATGCTGATTTGGTGACAGTGTCCGCTTGTAATACCGCGCGGGGTGAGAATATCAAAGGCGAGGGTGTGAGAGGTTTAACTCGTGCATTTATGTATGCGGGTACGCCCGCGGTGGCGGTGACGTTATGGTCAGTCGAATCGCTTGCCTCTAAACAGTTGGGCATCCATTTCTTTACACAACTGAAAAATAAGCAACCGTTAGCCAAAGGATTGCGACAAGCCAAACTGGCTATGCTGAAAAACGATAAATCTCATTATCGTCATCCTTACTTTTGGGCGGGGTTTGTGGTGTTTGGGGATGGCTTGTAAAAGGCAGAACTACAGGGATTGTATATAAGAAAGGGATTAAAACCCATTTGTCAGATTCAAAGTTCCACCGATTTCATCGGTGGCTATTCACATTTAACCCCTTCAGGGTGACACATCAACGTCAATTCCTAACCCCAACGGGGTGAAACGTAAATAGCCATAGGTGAAACCTATGGAATTATTTTATGGAATTATTTAAGGATTTGCCCCTACATGTTCAGGGTGACACATCAACGTAAATTCCTAACCCCAACGGGGTGAAACGTAAATAGCCATAGGTGAAACCTATGGAATTATTTTATGGAATTATTTAAGGATTTGCCCCTACATGACACTTTGGTTAGTAGGGGCAATCCCTTGTGGTTGCCCTTAAATTACTTTCTATTTTTTCGGCGATTTGGGTATTCGTGCTCGTTGTTCTAGTGCATGACGCACTACCCGCGCTGCTGGATAACGCTCTGCGAGTTCTGCTATCTGTTGATACGCTTCAAAAACCCATTTCTTTTTTTTCTGTGCCGCTAACCAAGTCGCTTGTGCCGTCAAACGAGTGGCTTCGGAAACAGAAGTATCCAATAATTCCTTGGGGTATGCGGGTTTAGACTTAACGACGGTGAAAATATAATCCGCCGTGCGGTTTTCTGCATCCTTAATTTGCAAATCATAATTCCCCACCGTCAATGAAACATTCTGCGTTTTTACCCGCTTTTTTTGAACCCCCTTTAAAATAAGAAGTGCTTTACCAGCGGATTTAATAGTTAATTCGTAAGGTGCTTTGCCCCCTCCCCAAGCAAAATATAAAGCTCTTGTGCCAGCCACTAAATTTCGATAACTAGACTCTTTGAGTAAATTGGTGTAAGGGGCAGGAATGTCAGGAGACGTGTCGCCAATACCTCGCGTATTAATTGTGGCAATTGTGGTTTGGATTTCCTCCTCACGCCAATCTGTCACGACTTGTTTTAGCCACGCCCATAAATTACTACTCGTACTGTACACTTTGCCCTTCGATTTCACTGTATAAGGCGAGTTTTTATAATTAACCTTCACCACCTCATTATCGCCCAATTTGAGATGAATCGTGGGCGTTGCCTTATTCACCACAATCTGATCACCTACCAATAACGTTGGCTGTATGGGTAGCCTTTTACCGTCGCGCATAAAAGAATAAGCGTCAGGGGGGCAAGCTGCATTGGTAAGCTTAACGGATAAAGGCAGTGCCTTATCAAGCCTATAAGACGGCGTTTGATGATGCACGCCTATAGAACCCTCATAACTGAGATCAAGTGAAAGCGTATTTTTATCCGTGTTGATAGCAACTTGATCGCCTTCCCGTAGCTGCGTAAAAAATTTCACCGCCTTTTTTTCCCCATCGCGTGTCAGCGAATAAACATCAGGAACACAATTAAAATAATCAACTTGCCCTTTGATGTCAGCGGCTTGGACATTACCGACAAATGTGCATACTAAAGTACTGATAATAAAACGTTTTAAATCAATTTTCATCAACAAATTTTTGTAATTTTATGTAGAATCTAAAATGGCATAGTGAGATAAAAACAGAATGAAATTATTGATTATAGCATTTCCCCTCGTTCCCAAACGAAGTTTGGGAATGCCTTTTTTTCACCCGATTTAGCCCTTTTTTGAACCATGCCGATATTTGAGTTCAAATCAATTATTATACTGCTTTTTGCTGGGATTTATATCTTCAAGATAATCCGCAATGCCAATAGCGATTTCTTTTTTTCCAACAAATTTTCTCGTTTTTCCCACTCTGGTAACGAGGTGGGCAATTTGCTCGCCATTTGAACCAAGCTCTTCGCCCCGGTTCGCTACAATAGCAGGATATCCTGAATTGAGCCGATCATATGCAATTTTCATCAGCTCATCATGGAAAATATTTTCCTGATATTTGAAAGTCAACATAAAAAGATGGGGAAATCGTTTTTTCACCTCATCAATCACCTTCACTGTGGGTACCAGATTCAAGGAAAAACTTTTCCCACTGGGCATTTTACCCTGTCGGGTTGTTTCCGGTTTATAATCTGCGACACCCGCAGAAAATATACCAATCGCATAATTTTTTTGTCCCAGTTCTGTCATCACCTTATGATAATAATCGTCATAAGTTTTTGCGACAACATAAGGTAAATGCTTTGGCGGGATAGAAGCACCGTCACCATGAATAAGAAACACATCCGCGCCACGTAGGTATAACTCTTCTAGAATTTTGATACCCAATTTACCACGGAAACGGTTAACGATCCGCCGTACATTGTCAATGGGCACCGGAGTGGGTCCCCCTGTCACTAAAATAGGCACATCTTTGAGAGACGAAGAACTCGCCGCACGGCAAACTGCCGCCGTTATGGTTTTCTCATGGGGCAGATTATGTTTACCATTAGCTTCTCTGGGAGGGATAATTTGCACACCCATCGCTTTTAGCTTTTTCAACGACTCGGTAAGAATCGTGTTATGCAGCGAATTATGCATGGTGGGTGCAATCAATACCTTTGACTTGCCCTGTTCCATCCTGCCGATAGCTGAACCAAGGGTTGTGGTAATCACCCCATCGGCAATGCCATTTGCCATCTTGTTAATGGTGTTATAAGTTGCTGGGGCAACCAAAAAGAGATCAAAAGGAGTCGAATCGCTTAAATGTTCTGAGTGCGCACTGAGCTGAGCCACAACCGAATGGGTGGTACTCCATTCCAGCGCGTCGGTGGTTGTATATCTCAGGGCTTCTGAGGAAATATAAGCAACGACTTCCGCGCCTTGTTGTCGAAGAGAACGCGCAATCAGTGGTGCTTTCATGGCGGCAATACCACCCGTTACCATCAGTGCTACCCGTTTTCCAACGAGATGATTTCCTAGACGAAAAACATCATGATCGCCTAAATCAGATAAAGGCGGGGGAGTCATATCCCATTCTTTCATATTATGTTTCCTGTTTAAGTAGAGTAATCTTCCAATACCACATTCAGTTAAAAATTGATAGTTTTTCAGAATTTCTGATTTTTATCATTTGGCGAAGGTATTATAAGTATTTAAGTCATTTATAAATAAAAAAATATTATATTTCAATATATCAATGGTTCGGACAGTTTTTGAAAAATTAGCAGTCTAAATATTGTAAGCAATTGAAATAAAAGGTTTTTTATATTTTCGGCTAAAAATAAAAAGTCCTTTAATAACAATAAGTTACAAAAACTGTCCGAACCATTGAATATATTATATGATAATAATTTAATTATAAACAGTTTTTTTAATCATTTTAAAATAATATTTGATTTTTTTATAAATAAATACTATATTGTAAGATGTGTCCAGCATCACGAAGGTATAGAAAATCAATTGATCTATCCCCTATGCTTTTTTCTTGTACTGTTCTCGGCTTTGGAACGTATGGAACGTGGACATATTTATAAATGGGAAATAACGTTTTAATAACTTATTGTTTAATAAGGTATTTCCTAATTTACTCTTGGTATTAGTAAAGGTATTGTATTTGGGAGAAATTAAAAAAAGTGTCATGAAAACAAACTATTGTAACTATATGCGATGGTTAAGTCGTCCTTATTTCGTATTTGTCTTTTTGCTGGGATTATTGTTAGGCAGTGTTGAAGGTTCTGCCGAAACGATAGAAGCCACTTTTACTTTTGAGGGGCATACTGATTCGGTGAACCATGTCGCCATCTCAAATGATGGTTCACAACTCCTTTCCGGCAGTTATGACAACACCATGAAATTATGGAGTGTCGAGACGGGAAAAGTGATTCACACTTTCCAAGGGCACACCGATTTTGTGATGTCAGTCGCTTTTTCTTCTGATGGTACTGCTTTATCAGGCAGCGCAGACAATACGATAAGGCGATGGAACAAAGAAACAGGAAAAAATAGTGATACCTTTCAGCAGGATATAGGCTGGATTTATTCTATCGCCTTTTCTCCTAATAGCAACCGTGCCATCTTATCTGGCAGTCGTGATAATGCACCCAGATTATTAAATACCTTGAAAGGAACAGAAATGGATTCCTTCCAAGGGCATACTAACTGGGTTCACTTAGTTGCTATATCTAATGAGGATAAAAAAGTATTATCAGCCACTGAAGACGGTACAATGAAAGTTTGGGATGTTGAGAGTGGTTTAGCCCAAACCATCAATGAAAATGATCAGATATGGGCAGCCGCCTTTTCGCCTGATGGACGCAAATTCCTATCAGGAAACGATCAAGGTGTCATCAAGTTATTCGATAGCGAAAGTGGCAAAGAAATTCGCGCTTTCAACGGGCATAGTGGTCGTGTTGATTCTGTTGCTTTTTCCCCCGATGGCAATCAAGCCGTATCAGGGGGACATGATGGCACGATTAAAGTATGGGACATTGACTCAGGTGAAGATATTCACACACTCAAAGGGCATACTGATATTGTATCGTCCGTCGTTTTTTCGCCCAATGGTAGCCAAATCCTATCAGGTAGTTATGACAAGACGATAAAATTGTGGGACATGATACCCACGACATGTAGCACACCTTCGTGCATACAGATTGAAGGCTTAGACGATTATTACACGATTGATTCTCAGCTTATCATGCGTCTGGTGGAAACGGGAAAACGTTCTGAACCGATGGATATCTGGTTAGCGATTGTACCTCCTAATAACAAAATGTTCTTTGTGACTTCCTTGCCATCGGTGTTATACACTTTTAATCCTCAACCCTTTAAAAGTGCTGTAGAGAGTTCAGTGAGAACTCACGATCTGCTGGATATTCAAGTACCGCCTGAAACGGATGCTGGAGAATATACCTTCTACGCACTCTCTGTTAAGAAAGGGAAAAATCCTTTTGATGGCGAAAGCGTTTGGTTGTCAAATCTTGCCCAAAAGAATGTGAAGTTAGTTATTGAGTAAACCGCGCACCTCTATGAACAGACCTGACAGGTTTCAAAAACCTGTCAGGTCTTAGAAGGTGTTTAGTAGCGGGACGGGGTTTGCAACCCCGTCCGAAACGTTTGATGCTCTTGTTTTTGTTCACGTTTGAAACGTGGCGGACGGGATTGCAAAAATAAGGGCGAACACACAGGTTCGCCCCTACCTGAAATCGTATAATTAGTAGCGGGACGGGGTTTGTAGGGGCAGACCTACGTGTCTGCCCTTGTTAATGTGTCTGCCCTTGTTAATGTGTCTGCCCTTGTGAAACTGAAAATCTATATATGGCAACAACTCCTATCAGCCGTTTCCAGTTTTTACGCGGTGAATTCAGTGGCAAACAACAACCATTGCGCCCACCTTGGGCTGGTAGTGAAGCAGAATTTATTGCCAATTGTCAGCGTTGTGGTGAATGTATTAAGGCTTGTCCTGAAAATATCTTGGAAAAAGGGCGTGGTGGTTTTCCCCAAGTCAATTTTCAACGAGGTGAATGTACTTTTTGTGCGCACTGTGTTGATCACTGTCCTAATAATGCTTTACGACGGACAAATGATCCACCTTGGCAGGTAAAAGCGCACATTGAAACACATTGTCTGACAAAACGAGGGATTATCTGTGTCACTTGCCGCGAACATTGTGAACTTGAGGCGATACAATTTTCATTAGATCGCGTAGCTACCCCAACAGTCAGTCTTGAAACATGCAATGGCTGTGGTGCTTGTTATCAAGGATGCCCGGTTACGGCAATTATTATGGATAAAAATGATGTGAGCTAAAATTATTAAAACCATAATTATTAAAACCATTTAAAATCAATATCTTGTATCAAATGAAAACAGCCACTTTTAAAGAATGGACTTTGACCACGCTTGATAAAGCCTTTGGGCTTCGTCAGATTTGGGAATGTTCCTTAATGAAAAAATGGGAAAATCAAGAGATTGAAATAGACGATTTCGAGAAAAGAAGCCTGATAAACTTGCAAAAATCTTTGATTAGAGGGGGTCGGGCTTGGAACGAGGTTGAACTTGAAAATAAGTTTATTAGTCCCGTTATAATGACAGCCGATATTGATGATGAGCAGATGGGCTATTTTTTAGAACGTCGTTTATCAGGTATTGTGGGTGATTATGAACTTTCAGGTATCGTAGATGGTTTGATTGCAACGGGTTTTCGTGAGCCTAATATCCCCCTGTTTTGTCTACACGAATATAAACGAAGTATAGATAACCAAGGCTCACCTGACGCACAAGTGCTTGCAGCTATGTTAGTCGCTAAAGAAAAAAATAATAATCAAAAACCAATTTATGGTGTATTTGTGCTTGGTTTGGCTTGGAATTTTATTATTTTAAATGGCAATGAATATTTTATTAGCAAGACATATCATGCCGATGATGAAGAAATTTTTGCGATTTTCAAAATGATCAAAGCCTTAAAACAGCTTATTAAAATATAAATTAATTAACTCATGCACCGTACTCTAAGGTGCTGGAAAGACTTCGCTTGGTAATATAGTATTTCAGATAAATACATTGAAATGGATTTCATTTTAAATCAAATAGTTATATGCATTTTTGCCAAAATATTTTTCTGAAAAGCTATAGTTTATTGGATTCCAAAATAATGATCATCTAAAATATGAATAATTTCCAAATCGAAGTGAATCACGAAGAATTTATTAGGGATTATGCTGGTTATGAGTTCGTACAAGATGAAATGGAAACTGCTGTTAAACGATTTTTAGCCGTTTATTTTAAGGATATATTGGCATTGTATGGTTGTCAAGCAGGTTCAAGCGTTCCGAAATTAGAAGTGAGTGCGGCTGGCGCAGGTGCGTCGAAATTTGTGTTTGGCGCAATTGATGAAAAAATGGCATTGGTTTTTGGTATCAGAATGTATAACAGCAAAGGATTTATGAAAGACGGAGATAAAAT
>Ga0316190_10003854_pt1 | contig 10880 bp, 9 predicted proteins | sample Eddworburrow2_MG_FD_204929 | JGI IMG/M metagenome (GOLD analysis project Ga0316190, IMG submission 204929) | Coastal sediment microbial communities from Maine, United States - Eddy worm burrow 2 | ecosystem: Environmental > Aquatic > Marine > Coastal > Sediment | place: USA: Maine | collected... | reverse complement strand
GTATTGATGAAGGCGGAGCACACGGTCAGCTATTCCAAACCGATGATATAAAACTGGAGCTGAGCCTTGCTGGCGGTATCCCGGTATCAAGTGATGGTAACAACCCGCGCATGGGTATGCCTGATCTCGATCCAACTATCGAAATGGGGCCCTCCCTAGAGCTTAGATTTTGGCGGGATGCCGATCGCCGACGTTCGGTCTGGCTTAACTTGCCGCTACGTACTGCCATTTCAGTCAATATCCACAAACTGGCACAACAGGGCTGGACTTTCTCACCCTATATTGAATATGTTGTTAAAAGCCCTCACCGAGGCGACTGGAAAGCAGGATTTGCATGGGGGCCACTCTATGCAGACAAAGAATACCATGATTATTTCTATGCCGTAGACCCTGTCTTCGCCACCCCATCAAGACCAACCTATCAGGCACAGTCAGGCTATAGCGGTCACCGATTTACAGTTTCACTCCAGAAAAACATAGATGATGTTTGGATAGGAATTTTTATCCGTTATGACAATCTTGCAAATGCCGCCTTTATAAACAGTCCTCTCGTTAACACAGACACTTACCTGGCCAGTGGCATAGGGTTTACATGGATTTTTAGTAAATCGAAGAAAATGGTAAAAAGAGACTAAATAAATTGTCTCCATCACAGTAAATCTATCCTCAATTTAAGCGGATCACCTGCGTCTGTATATTGCCATCAGGATAGAGGTCCAGCGTTCGAAAACCCGGTGCTACTGTATCCAGTTCAAACTCGACAACCCCGGGTTTAAATTGGGCCATTGTTGATGGGCAACCTGCCCACAATACGCCATCGCGATACCGCTCATATTCCTGATGGGCGTGACCCCAGACAACCCCCCTGATAGCCGGATATTTATCAGCTAACAGATCAACAGCGTCAGGATTCGTCAACGTAACGTCTTTGTCCAACCACTCCATAGACGTCTTCACTGGCGGGTGATGCATAGCTAACAACACATACGCACGCTTATTTATAGCTATCAGACTTTCTATACGCGACACTTCCGTTGCTGAAAGTTGCCCAGCATTTTCACCACTAAGCGTTGTATCCACCAATATGATCAACCAGTTTTTATACAACACATGCGCGCCGCAACTGACCCTTGGACCAGACAAAATAGCGTGCATAATATCACTGCTATCATGATTTCCAGGTAGACAATGCGCATTAACGCCAAGCATCTCAATAATGTCTAGTAACCGTTGATATCCTGCCACACTACCATCGTGAACGAGATCACCAGTAAAAAGCGATAACATAGCATCACCACCTTTTTTCGTTGCAGCAGTAATAATTCGCCGAAACAAATCGTCACTATTAACGCCATATAGCGTTGCATTACTATCAGCAAACAAATGTGTATCACTGAATTGCCATATACGAAAACAGTTGTGACTAGCTGGCTCAGTTGACATAATTTTTCAACATTTAACTACGACTGTGTATCACTAACAACTTCAAACATTTCCAAGCTATTTTTTCCAATAAACATCTCTTTCGGTGTTTCACGCGCCTGCACATGAGCCTGTTTGAAAGCCTCACTATTTGTCCAGTCTAAAAATGCCTGTCGATCCTGCCAAAGTGTCAATACGATATGATGGTCGCCGCTATCATTAGCTGGCCTGAGTACCATATTACGGATAAATCCAGGCGATTGATCGACCAGGCCCTGGCGTTTTTTAAAACGCTCTTCAAAATCATTTTGATATTCCTTGTTTACAGACATTCTGTTCATAACGACATACATAGCGACCCTCTCCACGCTGTTATAAATAATATAACTGCCCTACTTCTGCTTTTAGCGGCTCTGCTTTTCTGCGACGTTGTCTCTTAGATAGACTGGTAATACTCGATCCGCACTTATCTGCTTACCTTCTTTAAATCCCTGGACGCCCAATACTGCAATATCAGTGGCATCCGGATAACAGTTTCCTTCCCAACTTACACAGTGCTTTACCAAACGCTTACATAAGGTGTCTTCAAAACTTGTCCAGGCACTACCTAAACCGAACCAACCATCACTATCAGGCAAAGATATTTCCTCTGGGCTACAAACACATTCGCTACCAATCGGCACCATAATATCGTCATCATTTAGCACACATGCGGACCAATAGACTTGTTGTAAACGTGCATCAAAACCAGCTAAAACCTTACGGACACCAAATTCGCGCCATCCACGTTGCGCAACCGCTGTCAATGTGGAAACATTCACAACAGGCAGTTTTTCAGCAAAGGCAAGTCCTTGAGTAACACCAGCAGCAATCCGCAGCCCGGTAAATGCGCCAGGACCACAACCCATAGCAACGACATCAACATCAGCGAACGTTATTCCTGCCTCATCAAGCAATGAGCCAATCATAGGTAATATAATTTCAGCATGTTGCCGCGGTGCATGTTGAAAGCGAGAAAGAATTTCCCCATCACACCATAATGCTGCAGAACACGCATCGGTAGAAGTTTCTAGCGCCAGTAGTTTCATCGTAATTCTGAACTGCTACGACGAGGCTTATCAGCTACAGTGGTCATATTCAGTGCAATAAAATCGATTATCTCGTCAAATTTACGAATTTTTCGCATACTCGGTAAATTTTTCAAAAAAATCTGCCCATAAGATTTTGTTGTCAGGCGTGGATCACAAATCATCATGACACCCGTATCACAATGGTCGCGAATCAAGCGACCAACACCTTGCTTTAAAGCAATAACAGCATTTGGCAATTGAAAATCCCTAAATGGATTACCACCTTTCTGAATCATCAGTTCCGAGCGCGCCTGAAATACCGGGTCGCCAGGTGTAGCGAAAGGCAATTTATCGATAATGACGCATGACAGTGCCGGACCCTGAACATCGACACCCTCCCAAAAACTGCCGGTACCAAGCAACACGGCATTACCGAGCTCACGAAATTGCTGCAATAGCTCATCACGTGGTGCATCACCTTGAACTAACAGCGGATATGAAAGCTTGAATGTTTTAATGTACTGCGCAGCTTGTTGCAGTGCTCTGTGACTTGTAAAGAGTAGAAATGTACGGCCCTGGACTGCCTCAATCAAAGGGATTGAAACGCGTAGCATGGAATTTAGAAAATCAGGGCTAGATGGCTCTGGCATATTACTCGGTAGAAAAAGGCAGGCATTATCCATGTAATTAAACGGGCTCTCCCAATTTTCAGTATGCGCTCCCTGTAAGCCCAGACGATCGGTGAAATGGGTAAAAGAATTACCGACGGACAAGGTCGCTGAAGTAAAAACCCAAGCTGTATCGTAACATTTCATTTTATCTTGAAATGCATTGGCTATATCAATAGGCGTCTCATGTAATATAAAGCCATGACGACTCACTTCATACCAGCAAATATGTGCATCATTGTCTGCATTTACAAATACATTAAATCTTTGTAATAATTCGCTGCTACGACGCCAACATGCATCAAGCCCCTTACTCCGCGCAGCGAGTTTTTCTAAAAGATGATTGATATATTGCAATTCGTCTTGCAGACAAGTCAGCCGATCAACTGCTGATTTCGACTCTAGAATTGGACGCCATTGTTGCCGTTGTTGACTGTTTCCTAGTGATGTTCGCAGATCACTAATGCTACGATTTAATCGAGTCAAGGCATCTTGAAATGCTGGCATATCACCCGCTATGTGTTGATATTCAGTCAAACTGTCGTTCACTAACTCCATCAACTGTCGGCTACTCAAAGCCTGACCAAAAAAATCTGAAGCTATATCGGGTATCTGGTGCGCCTCATCAATTATTAATGCATCAGCCCCTGGCAACAGTTCACCAAAGCCCTGATCCCGTAGCAACATATCAGAAAATAATAGATAGTGATTGATCACCAGCACATCAGCCGTCTGAGCCGCACGCCGGGCCTTAACAACCGGGCAAGTCGACAAGTCTGGACAATCCTGACCGAGACAATTCTCAGCAGTTGAAGTGACATGACTCCAGACAGGCGAATCTTCGGGCAATTCGCGCATTCCGGATATATCACCATCGCTACTGCGAGTATACCAAGCACCTATTCGATGAATCTGATCACTTTGCTGCCGTGAATGATATGCGATTTGTTTTCCAGCCTGATCCAATCGATATGGGCAAATGTAATTCCCCCGCCCTTTCAACATGACGCATTGACGCTTAACATCCAAGATCTTTGCTACAACTGGCAGGTCACGCAAAAAAAGTTGGTCCTGGAGATTCCTGGTTCCTGTCGATATAATTATCCTGTTGTCGCTGAGTAATGCAGGGACAAGATAAGCGAAAGTCTTGCCAGTTCCTGTACCAGCCTCGCATATCAACACATCGTTATTGATTAATGTATCGGCTATCTTTTCCGCCATTTCTTGCTGGGCGACACGCGGAGAAAATGAGTCAATATGAGCAGCGAAGGGACCAGCCTCACCTAGCACATCAAACATTGAGTCACTGACTGGCATTAGTTATAATCAAATGAATATTGATAGACACTATTATTAATAAAAAGCGCGATAGTTAATCACTCGCGCCATTGTCCCATAGCTCATCTTCATCACCATTTTCACGTGTCCAGACAAGGCGACCAATTGCCTTAAATTTAGCTACTGACATAATTCCTCGTTTGCTGCGTTTGCTTTTGTCTGCATCACCGATCGACGCCATAATTTCATCTCGATCGGCCTCATAAATCTCGTAGGCCTCAAGATTTTCATCCATTAGCACGAGCACCACGCTGTCCCACTCCTGGTCGACTTTAAGTTGCCCAATACGTTGGCCCGACTTGGACTCATCAAAAATTGCCCGGCCTTTGATTTGAATTTTCTTACCTTCGCGTATACCCTTACCAATGGCGTCATAACCGCTGGCATTCGTTTTCGACAATTCAAGATTTAGCAATTGGCATGCATCATACTGGCATACTTCACTGGTTACCCCAGCCAACGGCTTGCCGGTTGCGCGCCGATATTCAGCGGCAATACGACGAGCCTCAGTAATCAATTTATCGATGGAGTAAACGTCCATTTTCCTGCCTTAAAGATACATTGTTGCATTCTAGCACCGACCATCACTCGGGTAAATTTATACATGTTTATCAGTAAGTTATTAGCAATCTACACCTGGACAAATGACACCTGATAGTGCCTTTTGGGAACCCGGCTAAAGCACTAAGCCTATGTTTTGAAACTATTTATCAAACTTGTCTCGGTCGAACACCAGCGCGTATAGTGTTGATTAGTATAGAAACGAAAAGGCTGCCCTCATTAAACAATCCACCACAGACATAGCAGCATCCAGTCTCAATCTAATCAGCGGGTTACTTTCACCTGATGCCTATGATCATCCAACTGATGACATCAGCCTGCATGAAACCCATATCTCTTGGGTTATATGCACAGGGCCGTATGCCTACAAGATTAAAAAACCTGTCAACCTAGGTTTCCTGGATTTTTCAACACTGAATAAACGTATTTACTTCTGTCAGGAAGAACTACGCCTGAATAGAGAGCTTTCACCTGATATTTATCTTGATGTGGTCAATATTTGCGGTACTACAAATTCACCTCATATAAATGCCAATGGCGATATTCTAGAGGTCGCCGTGAAAATGACTCAATTTGATATCAATCAGCAATTTGATCGACTCCTTAAGTCACGATGCCTGGCGCATTCACACATCGAATCGTTAATCGGTATAATCGTGGCCTTTCACTCGCGGACAAAGACAGCTACAGAAAGTTGCTTTGGTGATGCTGTACAGACGCATCTCCCAGTACATCAAAATTACCAACAGATTAATAGCCAGGATCTGTCAACAGAAGCCAAACTTCAGATTGATCGTTTATTGCGATGGCATAATCATCTATTCTCATCACTTAAAGATACCATTAACACCCGCAAGTCAAACGGATTTGTTCGCGAATGTCATGGTGATCTGCATCTTGGCAATATTGCCTACTTTAACAATAAAGTCGTTATATTTGATCGTCTTGAATTCGATGAAAATCTCAGAAACATTGATGTTATAAATGAAATCGCCTTCCTGATAATGGATATTGAAGCTTGCCAACGTCCCGATTTAGCCAATTATTGCCTCAACCAGTGGTTATCATTAACGGGTGACTATGCCAGCTTACATTTACTTAATTATTATAAAGCCTATCGTTCAATGGTTAGGGCAAAAGTTGCCCTGCTCGGCGGATCGAGAGAACAGTTTAAGACTTACCTGGAACTGACAGAGCGTTACGCTCATGCCAAACAACAGGCTTTAATCTTTACCCACGGACTATCTGGCTCAGGAAAATCGTCAATTACGCAGACTTTAGCGTTAGAGCTTAACGCTGTCATTGTACGATCTGATGTCGAAAGAAAACGTCACTTCGCTGAGGAGTTGAACACTATATATAACGACGATACCACACAAAAAACCTATGACATCCTGGCAACTGCATGCGCAGACATCATCAATTCTGGATTAAATGCAATTATTGATGCAACATTTTTGCAACAGGCGCATAGACAACAGTTTATTGCTCTTGCCAGGCGGCTTGAATGCCCATGTATCATCCTGGATTTTCATGCCCCGACAGAGCAACTCGAACAATGGATTATAGAACGAAATAAACGTGGGAATGATGTATCGGATGCTACAGTTGAGGTGTTACATAAACAAATACAGTCACAAGAGCAGCTATCAGCGGAAGAACTTCGCATGGCCATCAGCATAGACACCAGTCACAACATCGACGTTAACGCCCTCGCCAACTCGGTTAAAAAGATGACAGCGCAGGAAAAACACCCGGCTTAGCTACACATGCTAATTATTGACAATTTGTAATAGCGCCTTTGCGACAAATTGTGCCATCTATCCAGCGCGCATGATCGAGTCTAGCTCCTGTTAGATTTGCCCCATTGATTTTTGCGGAGAGTAGATTGGCATAAGACAAATCAGTATTGCTTAAATTTGCATTAGTTAAATTAGCACCACTAAAATCCACGCCTATCAAAATTGAATCATGCAAATCTGCAGATGTAAGATTAGCTTGATTTAGCAATGAATATGATAAATCAACATACGTTAGATTAGTTTCGACCAACTCAGCATTAGATAGATTGGTATTTTTTAATTGGGCATGCGCCATGCTCAGCATGGAAAAATGTTGCCCTTGAAGAAAACAATTGCTCAAATCGATAGCTTCTACTGGTGTGGCTGAACAATCAATAGGCGTATCTAAGACTGGCACAGTTTTCGAAAAATATTGATACAGCGCTACTACAATAATTAACACCAAGAAGAGAAAGATCAAGGTATTTAACCATTGTTTACGCCTATTTTGTTGCAATTTAAGTGCAATTATTGATCCTTGCTGATGATCATCATCGTCATCAAGGTCGTAATTAAGCTGTTCAGATAATGTATTGTGTGAATCATGACCATCATCAGCCCAACGACGGGCCGCATCCAAGCGGTCACGCGCCAATGGGTCAGTCAGATCTGCCTTCATAACGGTTGGAATTAGCTCTGGATGATCACCGATCTTCGTCCAGTTATCCTTGTCATGACTTATTTCATTATCAGCGGTGATATGTCCTATCAGGATTTCCCGTTTTACATGCCCAACAGTATAAGGCCCATGCACCGCTAGTGCTTGGCGCACATACCAATTCTGATTGTCATGCCTTTCATTATCAGTCACCAACACACCCTCTATTGATATATTTCAATCTATAACATATATTTTATATGGCTATTTTAAATATGAATTAGCTAAACTTTAACAATAATACTGCCGATGACACTTATGGACACAAAGAATAATATATCTTTTTATTTCAGTATGTTATATTTGTGTTGGTTTAGGGTTAGCCGCATCGTACGCAGGATTGAGGCGTTAGATGGTAACTACGCACTAATTTCAAAATGAATAATAACAAATACTGAGCTAACCAACGCCAATGAAGCTCCCATCTGAAAACATACCTAGCACAAATCAGACCAGCAGTACATCTAACACCAAAAAACACGCCATCAGTTGGGTTGATAATTACCAGCTAAGCGACTCAAAAGTATTAATAGTCGATGATAACCCCGAACATACACGTATGGCAGAGATGATTCTTCGCAGTAATGGCTTTAATAATTTATCAACAGAAACAACTCAAAATGAAATTCTGACTACCATTAATAATTCCCAGCATATGGCTGATAATAGCCTTGATTTAATTATTATCGATATGATGACATTGGGTACCGATGCAATAAAATTCTGTAAAACAATTCAAAAATTTGGCATACCTGTTATGCTAATTTCACCAAATGTCGAATGGCATGACGATGCCATGGCCTCAGGTTTAAATGCCGGCGCTCAAGATATCGTTTTCAAACCAATTCACCCGTATAATTTTTTTCCACGGGTGCTAACCATTCTCAAACTAAAAAAAGAACGCGACAACAATATTCATCGTGAAAAAGTGCTCGAATCAGAGCTCGCTGAACGAAATATCATCGAAGCACGTCTTCAACATATGGCGAATCATGATGACCTGACCGGCCTATGCAATCGTAAACGTCTTCAACAAGCGATCGACGTAGCCACCCTACAAGCCGACCTCAATGGAAGACAGTCAGCGTTAGTCTATATCGATTTGAATCAGTTTAAAGTTATAAATGATCTGGAAGGACATGATGCGGGTGATCGATTACTAACCACCATTGCCAACATACTCCGTAGGCACTCACGTGCCAATGCTACCATGTCACGAATAAACTCAGATGAATATGCCATATTATTTGATGACTGCAATGAAAAGATGGCCTATACATACACCAATACTATTCGACAGGATATTGATAACCTCCAATTTCGCGTAGACAACCGCAAATATACCGTCGCTGCCAGTTTTGGCATTGTCGCAATAAAACCAGGCCATAAAGTCTCTAGCAGCGATATACTTGCCGCCGCTGACAAGGCCTGTTATGAGGCCAAAAGAAAGGGGCGGAACAGCATTCATGTCTATAATAAAACCGATAATAATTTTGACACACTTCGTGAGGATGCCTACTGGATACCTTTAATCAAAGAGGCATTAACAGGGTCTAAGCTAAAACTACTCTTTCAGCCGGTACTCGATATTAACACCAACAAGATTGATAGATTCGAGGCTCTTCTTAGAATGGTCGACTCAAATAATGAGCTTGTCACACCAGATAATTTCATTCCAGTTGCTGAACGTAACGGTCTGATACAAGAAATCGATCTATGGGTAGTCAGTCGCGCATTTGATATCCTGTCATCCAGCACTAAACTTAATCGAAATATCTCATTTAACATCAATCTGTCCAGTCATTCTTTCCACGAAAATAAATTCATACCTTTGGTGTCTAAGAAGCTTGAACAAACAGAGATTGATCCCGGTAGAATCACATTTGAAATAACTGAAACAGCTGCGGTAACAAGCTATAAAAAGGGTCGTGAAGTACTAATAAAGCTACGTGACATGGGATTTAAGATAGCACTCGATGATTTTGGTTCAGGTTTTAATTCGTTTTTCCATTTAAAACAACTCCCAGTTGACTATATTAAAATCGATGGCGGATTTATTTCAAACCTTACCAGTGATTCGATAGACCAGACATTAGTCAAATCTATTACTGAAATTTCTCAAAAACTAGGCAAGAAAACTGTTGCGGAGTTTGTAGTTAACCGCGAAACGTTAGATCTACTAAGAAGCTATGGGGTCGATTACGCACAAGGCTATTACATTGGCAAACCAGGTGAAATTAATACCTTTCATGCCGCCTAATTAACAGCACGGTCATTAATTATTATTAAGATGATAACTAGTGGCAATCAGTCGATACTGCACTATTGTTCAGAATGTAATGAAACAAGCATCTTCGCTTCTGCCTGACTAAGGCCATGTATATTAATAAGCTTATCTAACGATGCCCCACTTTTCACTGCACGTATCGCATTATCATATTCACGTTTCACAATATCTGATGCCTCAGTCTTTTCCTGACGCTCTGACAATCGTCTGATTTTGACGTCAATAGCATCAATACGTTTATCTATATTGGATGACACTCGACAAAGAGAGGTCAAATCTGTCTTTACTAAATGTGTCTCTGCTACCAGATTACGCTTGGTAACATTAATCCGTATACTCAGATAAACCAACACAAGAAGAAATATTACATTAGCGATAGTTAATAATAGTGCTGTTTCTAATGAAAACATATTCTACCTTTATACATATTCGTCAATATGATTGCCCTTTGATGAGCTATCTTTTTCATTATTTTTGTTCTGGTGTTCTTCATCTCTATGCGTTTTGCTCTTTACTCTTTCAAGATTATTCGTACGTATCCGACTAATCAATCGTACCGGTTGTATTCGGAAAAACGAATAATCACTAGTAATCATCATATCACCTGCTTCAATGCGACTAGCCGCATTGATTATTCCATTTTGATATGTACCTCAGCGATCAGTAACGGCATCCCACTCATCTGCAGTCAGCAGTTTATTAATATCGATCAATATTAATAACGTATCATTGCTGCTATGAACACCCTGTATAAATCGAGAACTATCATCATTTCCAACATTAGGGGCCATATCTATTTCGGATTCACGCAAGTATACAACCTCCGCAACGCAATCAACCAACATACCTAGGACTTGGCCATTTGATTCAATAATGACAATCCTACTCAGATCATCCATATCTTTAGACGGCAAGGAAAAACGTTTTCTTGTATCTATTACCGTAACAACATTACCTCTAAGATTGATGATTCCAAGCACATAATCTGGCGCACCTGGTACTGGGGTTATATCTACAGATCGCAAGACTTCCATA
>Ga0316190_10003853_pt1 | contig 10881 bp, 8 predicted proteins | sample Eddworburrow2_MG_FD_204929 | JGI IMG/M metagenome (GOLD analysis project Ga0316190, IMG submission 204929) | Coastal sediment microbial communities from Maine, United States - Eddy worm burrow 2 | ecosystem: Environmental > Aquatic > Marine > Coastal > Sediment | place: USA: Maine | collected... | reverse complement strand
GCTGCCCGGAAGTTTGCCTTCATAAGCGCCGCAAGGTATGACGCCGTCGCCGGTGGGGACGTCTAACTGTCCCGGTACGAGTTCGACGCCGGGGTAGCCCTCTTCAATGTTCTTATAGGCCGGCATAACAACCCGCACTTCATGGCCCATGTCGGCCAGTGCTTTGGGCAGGGAGCCGCCAATATCGCCCAAGCCACCAGTTTTGGCAAAAGGAGCGACTTCAGCGCTCAAAAAGAGAATTTTAATAGAGTTGGGCATAAAACACCTTTGAATTGGCCTGCTTAGTGAGTTAAGATAGGGATAGCATCATGTGAATATTGTCCCTGATTTAGGCGGGTTGTTCAAATATGACCTGACCTGCTTGCGATAAGTGATCGCTGGTATACAATTGCTGGCAAGCTGGAGTAGATTATGTCATTTCGTCGCATGCTGCCGTTTATATTCATCAATATCGTCGTCTCTGCCACGGTCGTATTGGCCATCCTCTGGATTTGGGATGGGCGCAAAGAAGATCCGCTGGCTGCATTTGATGCTGCACCAGAGATTCCGCAAGCCCTTGTTCCACAGGATGAGGCCCCTGCTGCGGAAAGCGTTCCCACTGAAGCGTCTGCCGTTGCAATTGCGATCCCAGAGGAAGAGGGTCCGGAAGTGCACATCGTTGGCGCAGGCGAGACCTTGGGCGTGATCAGCACCCGGTACGATATATCTATCGACGAGATCATGTCAGCCAACGGGATGAGCAATCCTAACCTGCTGTACATTGGACAGGAACTGATCATACCGCTGGCTGAAATTGTGGAAGAGGCGGCTGAAGAAGCTCCGGAAGCGGTAGAGGTTGCGGAAGTTGATGATGAAGATCTACTGCCCACCCCGATCCCGACGGCTCCGGCCGGAGAAGGGGAGGTCATCATCGAGATTGCTGAGGTTATAGGGCCTGGACAGCTTCCTTTAGAAGCGGTGCAAATCGTCAATAATGGTGGCCGGGAAGTAAAGCTCTCTGAATGGAAACTGGCCGATCAATTTGGTAATTACTATACCTTTAGCCCGTTTACGCTGTATGGAGATGGGGCCGGGATAATGATTCATACAGCGGCCGGCGAGGATGATGCAACGAATCTATTTTGGGGAGAAGAGGAATCGATTTGGCAAAGTGGTGAGAAAGTGATTCTGTATGATGCCGATGGAACGGTGCAGGCTGAGTTTTCGATTCCGTAAGCCGTTGGCATGGTGGAGGGAGTGACATGCGTGGTTTGGTCGACAAGAAGGGTGAGCAGTTTGCCTACTTCGTTGGCAACACCCTCTATACGTTGGAGGATGAGCCGACAGGACGCCTGGAAGAAGCGTTTATTGTAGATTTAAGTGGTAATCGCATGTGGCGAGTTGTGGGTGACGGCGTATACTCGCTCGATGGCATGGAGACGATTGGTTTTATCAGCAGCGAGGTTCCGGATCAAGCAGCTTAGTCCTATTTCGTAAGACAAGATTTTTTCTTGTCCAGTAAGTCACAATCTAGAAAGATTATGCTGCGTTGAAGACGGCGCGCGCCGTGATGCACTATCAGGAATGAAATGCCGTAATTTAGCGAGTTGCTTCCCAGCTTGCGCTCTTGTCCAATAAGGCACAATCTAGAAAGATTATGCTACGTTGAAGATAACGCGCGCCGTGATGCACTATCAGGAATGAAATGCTGTAATTTAGCGAGTTGCTTTCCAGCTTGCGCTCTTGTCCGATAAGGCACAATCTAGAAAGATTATGCTACATTTTTGAAGGAGAACTTATGCGACTAGGCGCACACATCAGTACGGCGGGGGGCATCTTTAAAGCCTTCCAACGAGCCAGCGACATTGATTGTGAGACGATGTTGGTTTTTACGAAAAGCAATCGCCAGTGGAAGGCGAAGCCGCTCTCCGAGAAGGATATTGAAGATTACCAGAGGGAGTCGGCCGAATTCGAAAACGTGACGCCGGTTGCCGTTCATGCCAGCTATTTGATCAATATCGCCTCGCCTGATGCGGCGCTGTGGGAGAAATCTTTCCAGGCGCTAAAGATCGAAGTCGAGCGCTGTGGCACTTTGGGCATTCCTCTTATTACTTTCCATCCAGGTTCATTTATGAAAAGTGATGAACAGACGGGATTGGACAGTATCAGCCGTGGGGTGCGTAGGCTGTTGGATGAAACGGCCGAATCCGCTGCCGGCACGACTATTTGCCTGGAAACGATGGCTGGGCAGGGCACGAATCTAGGCCACCGTTTTGAGCAACTTGCCACTATTATAGAAAAAGCTGGACCAAGCGAGCGGCTGGGCATCTGTTTCGACACCTGCCATGTCTTCGCTGCCGGCTATGATATTCGCAGCCCGCAGGCCTATGCCGAGACCATGGAAGAATTTGACAGCGTAATTGGCCTGGAAAAAATCAAGGTTTTCCACTTCAATGACAGCAAATTCGAATTGGGCCAGCGAAAGGATCGCCATGCCCATATCGGCCAGGGCCACATCGGTCTCGAAGGTTTTTCCAATTTCGTTAATGATCCGCGTTGGGTTAACCAGGCCGCTCATCTGGAAACGCCAAAGAAGGAAGAAGATGATGATGGCAATGAAGTGGAGATGGATCCAGTTAATCTGGCCGCTTTACGCGCATTACTGGTTTAAGATTTAGTACAGAGTAAAAAAGTTGCCAATTTTCTATCTAAGTAGCGTTTATCTAGTTGGTGTGGAGAAGTTGGTAACTTTCCATTCGGAGATAATATGCTAATTGTAGACGCGCATCTGGATATCGCTTACAACGTCCAAGAATACGGCCGAGATCCCTTGATCACGGTCGAACAAACTCGTTTGATCGACCCCGCTGATCACCCCAATGGCCAGGCCACGATCTCCTTCCCCCAACTGCGAGAAGCTGGCGTCGAGCTCATATTCGCTACGTTATTTGCCCTACCAGAGTCGGCTCCCTATGCTTCGCCAGCGGAGAAGTTCTATCGTGATTCCGAAGGGGCACACCGCCTGGCTATGCAGCAATTTGATTACTATCGCCGCCTGGTGGACAACGAAAAAAACCACCTGCGCCTGGTTGGCGATCGTGCCTCCTTAGATGAAGTGCTTGCCAGCCATAATGGAAACGACCAGCCGTTATTGGGTATTGTGCCATTGATGGAAGGCGCCGACCCGATTCGCACGCCTGAAGAACTAGAACTATGGGTTGAAAAAGGATTGCGCATTGTTGGACTGGCCTGGGATGATACGCGTTATGCAGCCGGCGCCTGGCGAAATAGCAAACATGGTTTGACCAAAGAGGGTCGCACCTTGCTAGAGATCATGAACGAGTTTAACTTGATCCTCGATCTCACCCATATGAGTGAAAAGGCATCGTTTGAGGCTCTGGAGCAATATGAAGGAACCGTGGTTGCCACCCACAGTAACTGCCGTGTGCTGGTTCCAGGTGAGCGCCAGTTAAGCGATAACCAAATCCAGGCTATTGGCGAGCGGGATGGGGTCATCGGTATTGTTCTTTTTAATGGATTTTTGCGCGCGGGTTACAAGAAGGGTGATCCCAAGGAAGAGGTGACGCTGGATCATGTTGTCGCCCATATCGATCACATTTGCCAGACTCTGGGCGATGCCCGCCATGTGGGTATAGGCACTGATATGGACGGTGGTTTCGGTGCGGCCGATATTCCTGCCGAGCTTGATACCACGGTCGATCTACCGCTGATTGCTGATCGATTGCTCAAATCGGGCTATGAAGAGAAGGATATCAGCCAAATTATGGGTGGAAACTGGGTAGATCTTCTTCGGACAACCTGGCGTGATTAGCAAGGAAGGAGTTTTCTGCCCGATATGTATCGCCGCATTAATTCTTGAGGTGGAAGGGCGGCACGGTCTGGAGACTGGCCGCGGCGCGATACCTAAGTTCTTTATTAGGCGCTTATTTCCTTTTAAGGCCAGTTCTGCCATATTTGCTTAGCCTTAATTGTAGAATTTTGCCCCTTGACTTTTGATCCTCGACTATGCTAGACTGCATCCCTAATGGTTGAAGAGGAGAAATTTTTTGGTGGTGAGCCATGATCTCCATGCGAGCCAAATACGAAATCAACGAGGAAGGAAAACACTTAATATGAGTGATCTCACGAATCCGTTGGTCGACGATGAAGTCATTAATACGTTATTAAATGACGGTCTGGAACAGGGTTATTTGACCTATGACCAGATCTTGGAGACCTTGCCGGACATAGAGAATAATCTCCCACTGTTGGAGAGTTTGCTGGAGGAAGCTCTGGCGGTGGGTGTGACAGTATTCGAAACTGAAGAGGATGCATTAGCGGGGGGGGAAGAAGAGTCCGTTCCCGAGGGTGGGCAGGCCTTTTATGCGCGGCCCCATGCGGCGCCGTTGTTTGATTTAAGCAACGTCCCAATTGATGACTCGGTTGGCCTGTATTTCCGCGAAATGGGGCAGCAAGGTCTTCTTTCTGCCACTGAAGAAGTGGAATTGGCGAAAGAAATCGAAGCGGGCCAGGAAGCTTCAGATAGAATTGAAGCCGAAGCAGCCGAGTTGACACTGGATGATCTGGATAAATTAATGGTAACCCGCGATATGGGTGAAGCTGCGCGAGCTTTGTTGATTCGCGCTAATACGCGTCTGGTGGTCAGCATCGCCAAGAAATATCGAGGACGCGGACTGCAGTTTCTTGATTTGATTCAAGAAGGCAACGTCGGCTTGATGAAAGCTGTTGAGAAATATGATTACCGGCGTGGCAATCGTTTTAGCACTTACGCTACCTGGTGGATTCGACAAGCGGTGACGCGCGCTTTGGCCAATCACGGCCGTACCATTCGCATTCCAGCCCACTTAGGTGGGCGTATTAGCAAGCTATACCAACTTGCACAGGAGTTGGAACAGCAGTTCGGCCGCCAGCCAACGGCCGAAGAAATCGCCACCAGGATGGAACTGCCTGCTGAGCGCGTACGTTGGATGCTGCGTACCAGCCGCCAGCCAGTACACCTGGAACGGCCGGTTGGTGACGAATCTGATGCTGAGCTTGGAGATTTCATTGAAGATATCGATGCGCCACCTCCAGTTGAGGCGGTTGCGCAGAATATGCTCACCGAAGAGATAGGTGACATCCTTGATCAGCTGACACCGCGTGAGGCGCGCATTTTGCGTCTACGCTATGGCTTGCAGGATGGCGAATCCCGCACATTAAAGGAAGTTGGCGAGATGTTCGGTCTTTCTCGTGAGCGCATTCGCCAGTTGGAAAAGGAAGCTTTGCGCAAGCTGCGTCATCCCAATTTTGCTGGACACCTCCGCCAATATCTAAATTAGCTCGATCAAGCATCATAATACGCAACAGTAAACGCAGAGATTCCTTATGAAATCTCTGCGTTTTTAATTTTGGTTGGCAGCCTTCGGCTCCGTTATTCACTTGATCCAGTAAGAAATTCTATTGGCCTGGGGTCTACTGCACTGTTAAATAAACAAATTCACATTCTGCCATGTCCGCCTGCGCGGGCATCCTTTTTTTGTTTGAGCAACGGATTCCCGCCTTCGGGAATGCCAATTTCGGATGATTTCGTTAACAGTATACCAGACGGTAGGAGTTAAATTTGCATAAGAAATGCGTGCGAAAGTTGGATTCTAGGCTGCCAGATGGTACAAATTGAAAGGAGAGTTTGATCTTTTCAGATGAATTGATCAAGCTGGAACACTATATAAGTCTATGATGACTTCTGAGAGCTTGAATCACCACCTGGCATTGCGTACAATTGTGCAGAGAAGTTCAGCGCGTTATACATCTATTCTGACTGCCGCCAGTTTGGTGTTCTAGGAGTATTGGCTATGGATGACAAATCCAATGGAAATCGCCCCGCAATCCCCACATGGGTGTGGATTTTGGCGATCTTCGCGATTATTTTAGGCCTGCAGCTGTGGCTGAGTGGTCGTTTCAGCGGACCAGAACAGATTAGCTTGGAAGAAGCTATGGGTATGATCTCGTCTGGGCAGGTTGAAACCGTTACAGTAACTGGAAGCAACTTAAAACTAACCCTAGAAGACGGAACAGAAGTTGGTACGACCTTTGATAACCGTACCAGCCCAGAAGAATTGTTCACCTATTTTGGCATCACCGAAGAGGTGCTGGCTGAAAATGAAGTTGAATGGGTAAACAACGATCAGTCAGCTTGGAACACCATCTTCAGTATTGTTATGGCCGTCGGTCCAGTCCTGCTGTTAATATGGATTTTCACGCGCGGCTTTAGGCAGATGCAGGGTGGAGGCGGTAATAGCATTTTTGGCTTTGGTCGCAGCAAGGCCAAAAACCTGAATGATACCAACCGGCCGACGGTGACCTTTGACGATGTGGCTGGCGTGGAAGAGGCGAAACAGGACCTGGTGGAGGTTGTTCAATTCCTGCGCGAACCGGAGAAATTCGTCCAGGTAGGGGCACGCATTCCCAAAGGCGTGCTCATGGTAGGCCCACCAGGAACGGGGAAAACGCTTCTAGCCCGCGCAATAGCGGGAGAAGCGGGTGTGCCGTTCTTCCATATATCCGGTTCCGAGTTTGTGGAGATGTTTGTGGGCGTTGGTGCCAGCCGTGTGCGTGATCTCTTTGAAAAAGCGAAACAGAGCGCTCCATCTATCGTCTTCGTCGATGAAATTGATGCCGTTGGGCGGCAGCGTGGTGCTGGCCTCGGAGGTGGAAATGACGAACGCGAGCAAACATTAAACCAGATTCTGGTTGAAATGGACGGTTTCGATAATGAAACCAATATCATTGTTATGGCGGCTACCAACCGGGCTGATGTCCTCGATCCCGCCTTGCTAAGACCAGGACGTTTTGATCGTAAAGTATTTGTGGATCTTCCTGATGTATCTGGTCGAGAAAAGATTCTGACTGTTCACGCGCGTGGCAAGCCGATCGCCAGCGAGGTCAGTTTCACAGATATGGCGCGCCTGACAGCTGGTTTCTCTGGAGCTGATCTCGAAAATTTGATCAATGAAGCGGCTATCTTTGCGGCGCGGCGCGATCAGCGTACGATCGGTAATCTGGAATTTCAGGATGCCTTTGATAGGGTCGTTATGGGACCGGAGCGCAAAAGCCGCGTGATGAGCGAAGAAGATAAGGAAACGGTAGCGTATCACGAGGCGGGCCATGCTATTGTCAGCTTCTTCTTGACCAATACTGATCCGGTACAGAAGATCACGATCGTACCGCGTGGCCAGGCAGGTGGTTATGTGATGCCGCTGCCTGAAGATCGCTTTGTGGTTAGCCGCGAATATTTCCAGGATAGAATTACTATGGCTTTAGGTGGGCGTGCTTCGGAAGAAATCTTTTTCGGCCGTATCACGACTGGGGCATCCAATGACTTGCAGCAAGCGACGCAGATAGCCCGCGCCATGGTAATGGAATACGGGATGTCAGACGTTCTCGGTTTGCCAACATATGGGCGTGGTTCTGGCAACCCCTTCCTGGGGCGGGAGTACGGATATCTGGGTGATGGTCGCAACTACAGCGAAGAAGCGGCCCGCGCGATTGACGATGAAGTACGGCGCATCCTTGAAACGAGCTACGAAAATTCCTTGAGAATCATTCGTGAGCATTATGACCGCATGGTAAATCTGGCCAATACGCTCATGGAAGTAGAGACTCTCGACCGGGTGGAGTTTGAGAGGCTGATGAATGAACCGCTGATCAACGGGCAGCTGCCGGCAAAAACAGAAATCGGTCAAACAGTAGAAGTGACCGAAGAAGCAGTGATAGAAGAAACGGTGGTAGAAGAACCAACGAGAGATGAACCGCAATTTCAGAACCCGGCGCTAGGCGCTGCGACCTGATCTGCGGAGTTTTAGCAGCACATTAATTGAGATTAGTTCTCCCATTGATTTCTATCGATGGGAGATTTTGTTTTATGCAGGGAGGACGGTTATGAGCGAGGATGCCACACGGGCTGGTTTGGCAGTTGATTTGCAGCGAAATGTGCTGAGAGTCGCCTTAAATAGACCCGAGGTACACAATGCTATGACCCCGGCAATGATCGCGGCGCTCACAGACCTTTTTTGTGGATTAAGCCAACGGGAAGATGTGCGGGCTGTGGTGTTGACCGGGATGGGGCGTTCTTTCTGTGCCGGCGCCGATCTTGCCTTCATGCGTGCCGCGGCCGACTTTACGTTTGAACAGAATGTGGCTGATGGCGAAGCGATCTTCGATTTGATGCAAGCCGTAGATAACTGTCCTAAACCTGTGATTGGTCGCATCAATGGCGCAGCTATTGGTGGCGGTGTCGGCCTGGTGAGCTGTTGTGATATCGTCGTGGCTTCGGAAAAGGCGCATTTTGGCTTAAGTGAAGTGCGTCTGGGTATTCTCCCAGCCGTCATCTCTCCCTTTGTTTTGGCGAAGATCGGCGAAGCAAACGGCCGCGAACTATTTCTAACCGGCGAACGTTTTGACGCCGATCATGCCCATCAAATTGGCTTGGTACAGCATGTCGTTCCTCACGAGCAGTTAGATGATAAGGTTGACGAACGCGTTCAACAGCTTATGCAGGCTGCCCCAGGAGCGCAGGCGGATGCCAAGGAGTTAATTCAGTTTGTGATCAAGAAGCCCAAGAATGAAACCCGCCGCTATACTGCCAATTTAATCGCCCAGCGCAGAGCGAGCGATGAAGGGCGCGAAGGGATGACCTCTTTTCTCGAGAAGCGCAAACCTTCTTGGCAAGAAGCCGACGAGATCAGATGAGCGAAGAACTATCGATCAAGATGGTCGATCAACCGGGAACGCGGCGGCGAATCGGCAATGAACTCCGCCAGTTGGGCGTTCAAAAAGGGATGACGCTCATCGTTCATTCTTCCTTGAGCAGCATGGGTTGGGTAAATGGTGGTCCTCTTGCCGTCATCCAGGCTTTGATGGATGTTGTCACAGAGAAGGGTACATTGGTGATGCCTGCCCATTCAGCGGATCTGTCCGATCCCGCCAATTGGCAAAACCCTCCTGTTCCTAACGCGTGGCATGAAACTATCCGCAGCACAATGCCATTGTTCGATTCAAGACGAACAGCCACTCGTCAAATGGGACGCATTGCCGAACTTTTTCGAACCTGGCCTGATGTGAAACGCAGCGCTCACCCACAATTGTCGTTCGCCGCCTGGGGCCATGATGCCAATTTCGTGACAGAAAACCATACTCTGGAATATTCGCTGGGAGAGGGTTCGCCACTTGCTCGTGTTTATGACCTTGATGGATCAATTTTGCTTATAGGCGTGGGTTATGATCGCAACACATCTCTCCACTTAGCTGAATATCGTGTCCCTAACCCGCCGCTGAGGCGCGCTGGTGCGCCATGGCTTGAGGGGCAGCGCCGTATATGGAAGGAATTCGACGATGTGGATATCGACGATGAATTTTTCCCTGCCATAGGTCAGGCATTTGAGCAAACATCCACTGTAAAGATAGGGAAACTTGGCGCGGCCGAATGTCGTTTCATGCGGCAGCGGAAGGCCGTTGATTTTGCTCAGGAATGGCTTTCCAATCAAAAGAAGCAAAAATGACTTGAGTAGCCGTTCACTGCTGCTCGCGCTAAAATCACCTTTGTTTAACATGCAATCATCGCCATAGGCGGCACATTATGTTTAAGAAGATCCTCGTCGTTAATCGGGGCGAAATAGCTCGCCGCATTATAGCTGCTTGCCGGCAGTTGGGAGTCCCGTCAGCTGCCATATATTCTGAGGTAGATGCCAATGCAGCGTGGGTGCGGATGGCGGATGAAAGTTATGCCCTGCAAGGGGTCACAGCAGCCGAAACATATCTCAATCAAGATGCCATTTTTGCAATAGCCAGGAAATGTGGCGCGGATGCGATCCATCCAGGGTATGGTTTTCTCAGCGAAAACCCACAGTTCGCGTCGGCGTGCGTCGAGCACGGAGTCGCCTTTATTGGACCCAGCGCTGAGTCAATGCGTCTGTTAGGCAGCAAGGCCGAGGCGCGGATCCTGGCTGAAGCTGCAGGTGTGCCCATCGTCCCGGGCGTGGATGGCGCCGGCAAAGAGGACGATCAACTCATGGCCGAGGCAGCTGCTATCGGTTTGCCACTGCTTATCAAAGCCAGCGCCGGTGGGGGTGGAAAGGGGATGCGTATCGTCTCGTCTGTCTCTGATTTCGCCGACGCCTTACAAATGGCCCGAAATGAGGCCAAATCCTCGTTTGGTGATGATCATGTCCTCATCGAGAAATACTTTCGCAAAATCCATCATGTCGAGATCCAGGTATTGGGGGACCGGCATGGAAATCTGCTGCACCTGTTTGAACGAGAGTGTTCGATTCAGCGCCGCCATCAAAAGATCGTTGAAGAAAGCCCGGCGCCGGCAGTAGGTGATGATCGTCTGCGGCAGGAGATGGCGACAGCCGCGGTTCGTCTGGCGCGCGCCGCCGGATATGAGAACGCGGGAACCGTTGAATTTATTGTCGACGAAGACGGCCGTTTTTATTTTCTGGAAATGAATACGCGGCTGCAGGTTGAACATCCCGTTACGGAATTGGTCACAGGTTTGGATTTGGTGGCCTGGCAGATCCGCATCACTGCTGGAGAGCCGCTGCCGTTTGCGCAGGATGACATCTCGCAGCGGGGCCATGCGATTGAGTGCCGTATTTATGCGGAGGATCCGGCCAATCATTTCCTCCCGTCAATTGGGAAACTCGCGCGCTACCAGCCACCCGCTGGACCAGGAATACGAGTGGACGATGGCATTGAGACCGGTTCAGATGTTACACCTTATTACGATCCTATGTTGGCGAAAGTTATTACCTGGGGATTTGATCGCTCCGAAGCGGTACAAAAAATGATTCGCGCGCTGCAAGATATGGTCATATTGGGTGTCACCACAAATACGCAATATCT
>Ga0316190_10003852_pt1 | contig 10881 bp, 11 predicted proteins | sample Eddworburrow2_MG_FD_204929 | JGI IMG/M metagenome (GOLD analysis project Ga0316190, IMG submission 204929) | Coastal sediment microbial communities from Maine, United States - Eddy worm burrow 2 | ecosystem: Environmental > Aquatic > Marine > Coastal > Sediment | place: USA: Maine | collected... | reverse complement strand
GGGTACGAACCGCCAGTTGATTCTCATACCGATCCAATCGGGGAGCTTCTGTTTGGGCAAGAGGCAGATAGACCTGCCTGCCTGAGATGCTCTTTTTCTCCATAAAGCCCTGTTCGACCAGCTCTGATACCACTACGGTCACGCGGGTGGGGTGCAGTCCTGTTCGGCTTTTGATACCCATCAGGTTCAAGGGTTCGTCGTGCGCATTTTGTACGGCGGCCAATATGGCGCTGAAGTCCTCTGGTGTCGGTTGGGCTGAGTCGACGAAGTATTGTTGGATGCGGCGGTCGGCCGGGTCGAACAGCAGGATGCCGTAAGCGGGCTGGCCGTCTCGTCCGGCTCGCCCCACCTCCTGATAATAGGCCGTGATGGAGCCTGGGATGTCGGCGTGGATGACGTAGCGTAGATTGGATTTGTCGATGCCCATCCCTAGGGCATTGGTGGCGGTGATGGCCTGGTATTCTCCTTCGATGAACGCCTGCTGTAGGCGCTGTTTTGTATCTGAATCCATGCCTGCGTGGTAGGCGCAGATGTTGAACCCCCGGCCATTGAGGTACTCTGCCAGGATCTCGGTGTTCTCACGGGTGGCGCAGTAGATGAGCCCCTCGCCTTTTATGCGCCGAAGCAGTTGATCCAGGTAGACCAGCTTTTGCGCCATGCCGGAGAGCGGGGTCACGGCCAGTTGCAGATTGGGTCGATCCATTGTCTCCCGATGAACGACCAGGGGTACGCCTGCTTTGCCTGCCAGTTGGGATTTGATGTCTGCTTCGGTACGCTCGTCTGAGGTGGCGGTGAGGCCCAGCACCCGTGTGCCGGGACTCTGCTGTGTCAGGGCATGGATCAGATGTACGATCTGGCGATATGCAGGGCGGAAGTCGTGGCCCCAGGTGGAGATGCAGTGGGCCTCGTCCACTACCAGTAGAGTCACCGGCAGCCCCTGTAGAAACTGAAATCGCTCCACATGGTCGAGTTGCTCCGGGGCTACGAAGAGCAGGCGGATTCGCCCTTGGGCGGCGGCCTCCCGGGCTGCTCTGTTCTGCTCGTCAGTCTGGTCGCTGTTGATGGCGGCGGCCGGGATGCCGAAGCGCTGTTCAAGCTGCCCTAATTGATCCCGCATCAGGGCCAACAGGGGGGAGATGACCAGGGTGATGCCGTCGAGCAGTAGGGTAGGCAGCTGATAGAGCAGTGATTTGCCGTGGCCGGTGGGTTGAATGCAGAGCAGGCGACCATTCTGCAACAGCTCAATGATGGCCTCCCGTTGACCAGGGCGGAAGCTGTCGAAGCCGAAGCGCTGTTTCAGGGTGGTGTCAAGTTCGGTCTTGAGGGCGTCAATGTCGTTGGAATTGTGCATAATTTATGAATTTTCGTAACGTTTCAGCTTGTCGGCTCATAGTATGGATCAGTGGTATATCTCTTCTCTAAGTCCCCATAGAAGGTGTCGCGATCCGGCTTGTTAAGTGACCAGCTGTTTTCAGGTAGCGCTGGGAGATCAGGGTTGGCGAGGTTCAATGCTTCTGCTGCACGGGCTGCCTCGTAACCGCCGCAGAGGGTGATCGACCCGTTGAAGGCCGCGCAAATCTTCGGGAGCAACCCCTCCGGGATCGCTGGTATGCCGAAAGTGGCCTGGTCGTTGATGTGCAGATAGGCGATGCCACGCTGCTCCAGCTGCTGTACAAGGTAGAGGACGGTGTTTTCCATCTGTGGGTTCCGGGGAGAGTATGCTTATCCTTTGAGGTTCTTTGAAACAAAATATGGGTCAGTTCTAACAATACTACATGCAGTGCGATGCTCAAACCATGATCCATGTTCCTGGTAGGAAATCATAATAATCCTATAAAAATAGTAGGGCATTTGGGGTTAATTTTCCTATCGTGTACTCGTGGCAAAATGAAGCGATTCTAGCCCGGAAATCTCATGAATTTGCGTAAAGATCACGCAGAATATTGGTTTTAAGGGGGGGGGTATTCAAGAGTCCTGTATCAGTGGTTACGGGTGATTGAATAACTATTTCCTATGGAATCAAAGCTCCCGTTCCTGCCCCGCGCCTAAATCGCCTGCTTTTGGTACCTACATTCATGTCGGCAATAGGTCTGTAAGATTGCGGATAATGTATGGATTTTCCGGGCTAGGGTGAACAGTTGATCTTTAAGGAGTGAATGGGGCTGGAATCTGTATGCGTGGTGGTTTGATCTCTACTCTATCGGATGAGAGTAGTCTGGAACGGGTGCAATAGAGAGGGTTGAGAGCAGGGTTGCAACGGCTAAAGCGGCCTTTAAATGGCCGCTTTAGCACGTTGATAGCTATGGGTTGATCTTATTGATAATCAGCCGCACAGTTCCTGCTTGGCCTGGTTTGACAGGGCTGACAATACCCTCAAGATCTCCACTTGATGCGGATGGTGTGCCAGATTTTGTGATCCTGGCTTCTACCTTGACTTGCGGGAACTTGGAGAGCATGAACTGTCCTGACATGGCCATGCTATCATCCATGACGAGTGTAACAGGCAGCTCTTTTGCTGTTTTGCGAACAACTGCAAGAGGCACTCGTGGGCCATTAACTGCGCGAGCAAAGATAAAGAGTGTTTCATCACCCTGAACCTTGTTTTGTAGCGCAGGATCCAGTGTCACTGTGACACGGATTGCTTCAGCAGCAGTGGCGCTGCTAGCGCTACTCTCGGTGGTGCTGGCGGGTGCGGCTGAAGCCTGAGGGGCTGCTGGCACTGGTGCGCCGCCAGGCAGCCTGGAGCGGGCATCCTTGAGGTATTCAGCAACTGTCATAGCCTCTTCGCTGCCGGGTTTTAGGTTGGCCATTACCTCTTCCCAATGTGTTACCGCCTGTTGAAATTCACCTGCCTGATAATGAACATTGCCCTTGAGCCAGAGTATGTTGGGATTCCGTGGCTCTAATTGATAGGCCTGGTTGATGATCTCAGCAGGTCTGCCTTGGAACAGGTTGTTACGGGACATGGCCAGGGTAGTGGCGTAGCCCATAAGTAGATCGACATCCTTATGATCTAGCTTCATGGCTCTCTCATAGGTTTTAAGAGCCTCTGGGATACGCCCCATAGAGGCATAACTGCGCCCTAGCTTCTTCCAGCCCTCTATGTTCTCTGGATCATTCTCCATCTGCTTGGCAAAATTGTTGACCAGCTCTTCCATTGAACCGGAGGCGGAGGGCTGCTGCCTGGCAGCAGATTGCCGTGCACTGTTTTGGGCTGTGCGTTGAGGCATGGATGCAGGGTCGTTAAGGCGTGGAATGATATCTGGGCTGCCAGTCTGAAAATAGGTTGGTAGTGCGATGGCAACAATAAGCACAGGTATTGCAAATAGAGCCCAGCGTCCTGATCTAGCTTCACTGGTTTTGTTATCACTGCCAATGCTCAGATCTGCCAATAATGCTTTTTCTAGGTCGTGGCGTGAGGAGGTGTATTGCTCCTCCTCCAGTTCGCCAGCCTCCATATCAGCCTCCAGCTCTTTTAACTGCTGCTTGATAAGATCGATATTAAGCTCATCTGAGCTGGCTTCTTCCACTGGTTTGTATCGGAGCAATGGCAGGGCAACGAAGAGTATAGCCAGGATAGTAAGCCCAGCTGAAGTTATCCAAAACAGAGTCATTTGGTTGGCTCCTGATTATCATTATTGTCATCCAACAGGGTTTTTAGACGCTGTTGATCCTCTTCAGTTATCTCTGCTTCTTCATCCTCTGTTTTGCTTTTCAATGCACGTGAAAGCACGTAAGCACCAATAATTAGCAAGAAGAATGGACCAAACCAGAGGATGTAGGTTGAGGGTTTGAATGGGGGGTCATAGAGCACAAAATCGCCATAGCGTGTGACTAAAAAATCGACAATTTCGTCTTCTGATTTCTGCTCTTTCCAGAGGGTGTAGACCTCTCTGCGCAGGTCGTTTGCAAGTTCAGCATCGGAGTCAGCCAGGGATTGATTCTGGCAGACTAGGCAACGAATCTTGGCTGTTAGCTCACGAAAAGCCTGCTCTTCTTCCTTATCTACAAAGGTATATGAGGATAGGGCTGTAGCTCCAGCAAAGCTAGAGATGAGAAATAACCCAATAAAGATAGCTGCTTTTAGTGTCTTCATTTGGCACCTTTTTTGATTTCGTCAAGCAGGGGCACCAAAGTCCCTTTGATATCTGGGTAGTAGAGAGGGCCAGTGAATTTATGGCGAATGACACCTTCACCGTCAATGAGAAAGCTCTCAGGTACACCGTATACGCCGAAATCGATACCGGTGCGGCCACTTTTATCGACCAGAACCTCTTTGTAGGGGTTGCCCAGTTGTTTCAACCATCTTTTGCCATCAACCGCCTCATCTTTATAGTCGAGTCCGACAATATCCACGATCCCCATATCTGCGATGGTATTGAGCACTTGGTGCTCTGCCCGACAGGCACCGCACCAGGAGGCCCAGACATTTAGCAGCCAAACCTTTCCTTTCATACTCTCTTTACTGATGAGTTTCTCAGGGTTATACAACGTTGGCAGGTTGAACTCAGGGGCTGGTTTATTGATCAGCACCGAGGGTATATGGCGTGGATCCATAAATAGACCCTTGAGCAGAAAGCCCGCCATAATGAGAAAAACAAATAGCGGTATCAGATAACGCATACGACCTGGAGTTGGTGTCGGGTTTGTATCTGACATTAGCTGTTCTCCGTAGCCAGGGTGTTAGCAGCATCTGTTTGAGCTGGCTGTTTTTCCTGTTTTTTGGTGCGGTAACGACGATCTGAGATACAGATCATGCCACCAAGAGCCATGGCCAATCCGCCAAGCCAGATCCAACGTACAAAGGGTTTGTAGTAGAGACGCAGACTCCAATCGCCATCACCTAGAGATTCACCGAGAGAGACATAGAGATCACGGGTGAGTCCCCAGTCAATAGCGGCTTCGGTCATGGGTCTGCCCTGTGCTAGATAGGTGCGTTTTTGTGGTTCTAATACAGCGACCTGTTTGTCATCCAAAAAGATGGTGAACTTGCCCTGGTTGGCCGTGTAGTTAGGGCCAGGGGTGGGAGTTACACCGTCGAATCGGAAGCGGTAGGCACTGATTTCAGCAGTTTCGCCAGGGGACATGCGCAGGTCTTTCTCTACACCGTGATGAGATACCATTGCTGCGCCAAGTATGAACATAGCGACACCCATATGAGCCAGCATCATGCCGTAGTAGCTGCGCCCTTTGCCTGCCATGTCAGCAAAGAGATGGCTGATACCTTGCTTGTGTTTCAGACGGTCAAAGATAGCAGTGATATGTGAGGTGATGATCCAGGCCACTAGGAACATACCCAGAGGTACAAGTAGGGAGCCTTTGGATATGGATGGTATGAAGGCAATCAGCCCGATAATGACACTGATGACCATAGCAACACGTAGCTTTTTCATCAGTTGTACAGGGTCTGTGCGCTTCCAACGCATGAGTGGACCAAAGCCGATGAGTACCGCCAATAAGGGGGTGACCATCAAAAACATCTTGTTAAACCAAGGGAACCCAACTGAGATCTTACCCCACTCTAGTGCATCGTAGATCAGTGGTGCCAAGGTGCCGAATAGTACTAGGAAGCAGAAAACGGTTAGTAGTAGGTTGTTGCCTAGCAGGAATGATTCACGCGAGACCAGGCTAAAGCGCCCTCCACTAAAAATTGAAGGTGCTCGCCAAGCATAGAGTGCTAAAGAACCGCCGATAACAACCAGTAGGAAGATTAGGATAAATATGCCGCGCGCAGGATCAGAAGCAAAGGCATGCACTGAGGTCAAAACACCGGAACGTACCAGGAATGTACCCAGCAGGCAGAGTGAGAAGGCCAGGATGGCAAGCATCAATGTCCAGCTGCGGAAGGCACCACGTTTCTCGGTTACTGCCAGTGAGTGCATCAGCGCGGTACCGGCAATCCAAGGCATGAAGGATGCGTTTTCAACAGGATCCCAAAACCACCAACCGCCCCAGCCAAGTTCGTAGTAGGCCCACCAACTGCCGATGGTGATGCCCAGTGTGAGCCAAACCCAGGCAGCAGTAGTCCAAGGACGAGACCAACGTGCCCAAGAGGCATCGAGTCGGCCACCAATTAGTGCCGCAATGGCGAAACCAAAGGCTACGGAGAAACCCACATAGCCGAGATAAAGTGTAGGGGGGTGAAGGGCTAGTCCAATATCCTGTAGTAATGGGTTGAGGTCACGTCCCTCTACAGGTACTTGAAATAGGCGCTCAAATGGATTTGAGGTGAACAGCATAAAGGCGATAAAGCCGGTATTGATCATGCCCATTACAGCTAATACACGCGACACAACCTCTTGAGTCAGGCTTTTGCTGAGAACCGCAATTGCTGCGCTCCAGATACCCAGAAAAAACGCCCAGAGTAGGAGAGATCCTTCATGTGCGCCCCAAACGGCAGAGATTTTATAGATGTTTGGAAGCAGCGTATTGGAGTTGGAAGCAACATATCTAACGGAGAAGTCATCTACCTGAAAAGCGTAGGTGAGTGCGGCAAAAGCGATAGTAAGAAAAAATGCCTGCCCCCAAGCCAGTGGACGTGCCAGCCCAGCCCAGGAGGGTGTATTGTTCAGGGTGCCGATAAGCGGAAAAATTGCCTGTGCAATGGCAAGGCACATGGATAGAACCAGGGCAAAATGGCCAATTTCTGGGATCACTGAGCCTTCTCCTTATCTTTATTGTTTGTGGCTTCGTTGTGCGCCTCTTCGAGTGCGTCTTTCACTTCGGGTGCCAGGTATTTTTCATCATGCTTGGCCAGAACCTCTTCGGCATTGAAGATGCCGTCATCACCTAGTCTTCCTTTGGCCACAACACCTTGTCCCTCTTTAAACAGATCCGGGAGTATGCCTGTGTAGTGGGTTGTCACTTCTGCTGACTGATCGTCTGTGATAATAAATTCAACTGTCAGGGTTTTGCCAATGCGCTGCATGGAGCCAACCTTGACCAGTCCGCCAATGCGGAAGACTTCATCTTTAGGGGCTTCGCCAGCCAGCACCTTCATTGGGCTATAGAAATAGGAGGAGCCTTTATCTATGGACGCAATGATCAGTTTTGCAGCAATGCCAATGGCAATAACGGCAATAACGGCAAATACGATGCGTTTGTGTCTTGGTTTCATTCATCTTCCTCAGCGGCATTCATTCGTGCCATTCGACTCAGGCGTTTTAAAATAGTTCGATATTGTTGTTTGGCAACAATCAGTTCGCCAGCCATTAAAATAACAGCTGCACCGTAGGAGCCCCAGATATAGAACCCGTAGCCACCGGCATGGAAAAAATCACTCATTTCTTATCCTCCAGCATTTCGTTGACCCAGGTGGTGTGGCGTTCGCGCTCTAGAATGATATTGCGTACGCGCATCAGGATGGCCACGAAGGAGTACATCCAAAAGGCAAGCGCTGTAACCAGCATGGCAATTAGGATATTGGGATCCATATTGCCGCCACCGGGTTTTGATGTCTGGTGCAAGGCAGCACACTCATTAGGGTTCGGGCAGTTGACGGACCAGAAAATAATGGGGACACAGACCAGACCGACAAGGGCTAGTAGTGCGGCGGCGCGATCAGCCCGGCGAGGATCATCGATGGCGGACTGAAGTGCCATATAACCCATATAGAGGAATAGCAGGATCAGTTCTGAGGTCATGCGAGGATCCCAGTCCCACCAGGTCCCCCAGCTGGTTTTGCCCCAGAAGGCCCCGGTCCAGAGCGCTAGGAAGGTGGCGATGGCACCTGTTGGAGCAATGGCGCTTGCTATCATAAAAGAGAGGCGGGTTTGAAATACCAACCCGGCAAGAGCCCAGACAGCCATCATTATATAGAGCCACATGGACATCCAGGCGGCACCCACATGGATATAGATGATGCGGTAGTACTCTTTCTGATCACTGAGGGTGTCAGGGGTTTCGAAGAAGCCCCAGTAGAGACCACCTATCATCAGGATAGCAGTCAGCCAGCCAAAGAAGGGGATCATCTTCCCGGCCAGCGGGTAGAAGGTCATTGGGGATGAATATTTGAACCAGTTTATGCTCACAAGTTTTTCTCTCGTTTTTATTCGACTGAAATACGCAGTGCTGCTGCTGTTGCCATGGGTGAAAGTACCAGGGCCAATATCAAAAAGCCTGATAATATCGAAAAGTAGGCTTGCAGGTCAGTTGTTCCCATTGCGCTGGCAGAGATTACGCCTGCACCGTATATCATGATCGGAATATAGAGTGGCAATATCAATAGCGATAACAGTATGCCACCACCACGTAGCCCCAGTGTTAATGCGGCACCAATGGCTCCGACTAGGCTTAAAATAGGGGTGCCAATCAAGAGTGCCAGCATCATGGTGCCAACTGCTTCATCAGGTAGGTAGTACTGTAACCCAACCAGAGGAGCGATAAAGACCAGTGGTAATCCCGTTAATAGCCAGTGGGCAAATATTTTACCCAGCACCAGGATAAACATGGGCTGGGGAGTGAGCAGCATCTGTTCCAATGTACCATCGGCAAAATCGCTGGCAAATAGCCTTTCCAATGCCAGCATTGAAGCTAACAGTGCAGCAACCCAGGCAACACCTGGGGCAATCTTCATCAGAATTATCTTCTCTGTGCCTGCGCCTAAAGGAAACAGGCTGACCACGATGATAAAGAAAAACAGCGTAGTCAAAACATCTGTACGTCGACGCATGGCCAAGGTTAGGTCACGCATTACAATGCAGCGAAAGGTTTTAAACATTTTTATTTTTCTTCTTACCTAACTCAAGTCGCTGTATCTGGCCAGAGGTCAACGCCACCTCTTGGTGGGTCGTCAGCACTACCATTCCACCCTTGTTGATGTGATCAGCTATGACCGATTGCAGCAGGTCGACAGCTGCCACATCCAAGGCGGTAAAGGGCTCATCCAGAATCCATAGTTTGGAGCTGTTCAATAAGAGACGAGCCAATGCTACACGTCGTTTCTGCCCTTGGGATAGTACCTTTGTAGGTAGATCCTCAAAGCCTTTTAGTCCCATCTTTTTCAGGGCATCCCATATCTGCTCTTCTGTGACATCATCACCGTCCAAAACGGTTGATATGCGCAGATTCTCCAGGCCGGTCAGATCATCTTTGATGCCGTTGTGATGACCAAGGTAAACAACCTCTTTGGTGTAGTCTTCGGCCAGTGATTGGGTGCTCTCACCATTCCAGAGGATCTCTCCACCATCGGCTAGAAAAAGCCCGCAAATTGCACGTAAAAGAGTGCTCTTTCCGGTGCCGTTGCGCCCCTCCACATAGAGAAGAGATCCCGGTTTCAGTGAGAAGTTCAATCCCGCAAACAGTTGGCGATCCCCGCGGGAGCAGGCGAGGTTGGTTATCTCCAGCATCTTATTATGTTATACCCGGCCGAGAAAAGTCGACGATTATACATGAGGAAGGAGGGTTGTGGAGCGGTAGATATAGAGTAGTTAGCCAAAAGTCTCTTTAGTTAGGTTGTTGAGCTAGCCCTCTTACATAGGTGGCCTTACGTTTTAGATGAGCGGCTGAAGCATCAAATTAGAGGTAGGGCCTTCAGCTGTCTGAGCGCGATGGTTTTGTCTTTTGCCAATTCGATACTACCCCCTTGGGGGTATTAAGCTATTTATCACCTGCGGAATAGAAAATATTGCTGTAGCATAAGGAAATCAATACTAGGCAGGGCGTAAACCGATGTTTGAGTTGAGAGATGGCTTTGGTCGAAAAATAGAGTATTTGCGAATTTCAATTACAGATCGTTGTGATTTCCGCTGTTTTTACTGTATTCCTAAAGGCTATAAGGGGTTCTCTCAACCTGAATCCTGGTTGACTCTGGATGAGCTGGAGCGCCTGGTGCGTCTCTTCTCGGAGCTGGGCGTCAGCAAGATGCGGATAACGGGGGGTGAGCCCCTGATACGCCCGGATTTGCAAGATATGATCAGCCGGTTTGGCGCGCTGCCAATGTTGGAAGATCTCTCGCTTAGCACCAACGCTTCAAGATTGGCGGAGCATGCCACTGTGCTTAAAGAGGCCGGTGTGGGCCGCATCAATGTAAGCCTTGATTCACTTGATCATGCCACCTTCCATAAAATCACCCAAGGCGATCTGGATAAGGTCATTGAAGGGCTGATGGCAGCCAAAGCGGCTGGCCTGCACCCAATTAAGATCAATATGGTGGTAATGAAAGGGCTAAACGATCATGAGATTACCGATATGGTTGATTTCTGTATCAAGCATGATTTTACCCTACGCTTCATCGAAACCATGCCGATTGGCGCAACTGGAAAGGATGCGACTGATTACTTCCTTGACCTGCAAGAGGTGAGGGATGACCTGGGAAAACGCTTTGATCTGGTGCCTGCCAAGATGAAAGGGGCGGGTCCTGCCGATTATGTGCGGGTACGTGGCACCAATCTACGTATCGGCTTTATTACCCCCATGTCACAACACTTCTGCGATACCTGCAACCGTGTTCGCCTCTCGGTTGAGGGCACCCTCTACCTCTGCTTGGGTCAACATGACACAGTGGAGCTGCGCCCTCTCATGCGCAGTGGGGCAAGTGATGAAGAGATTAAGCAGGCGTTGCAGAATGCCATTGAACTCAAGCCAAAAAAGCATGAGTTTCAGTCGCAACCCGATAATGTGGTGCGGATTATGTCTATTACTGGCGGCTGATTCTGCCTTTAACCGTCCTGCTTCATTTTGAATGCAGAGAAGGCCCGTCTTAGTATTTTCTGGCCACAGTGATGTTATGAAGAACGGGCTTGAAAGGCTTCAACGAAGTTTCTGGCCTGTTGTTGAATCCAATCCCACTCTTTTGCCTCTACCCGTCGTTTATCAAAGAGGGGTGTGGCAACACCAAAACCATAGGCCCCGTTTTTTTTGTACTCAGGCAGGTTTTGCATG
>Ga0316190_10003850_pt1 | contig 10887 bp, 14 predicted proteins | sample Eddworburrow2_MG_FD_204929 | JGI IMG/M metagenome (GOLD analysis project Ga0316190, IMG submission 204929) | Coastal sediment microbial communities from Maine, United States - Eddy worm burrow 2 | ecosystem: Environmental > Aquatic > Marine > Coastal > Sediment | place: USA: Maine | collected... | reverse complement strand
GAGCAGGTCATGGCTGAGTTTGCCTCCACTGCCGTGGCCAAGCAGAATTACATCTGATTTCATCTCAAACTCCGGGGGCTGGAGGCTGGGGGCTGGGGACTAGTAAAAGATAATAACCAGCCCCCAGACCCCAGCACCTGGCCCCTGATTCTAAGTCCCATACTTATATTCGGCTGCGCAGGTTCCTTCACTCGAAACCATACAGGCTCCGACCGGATCTTCCGGTGTGCAGACGGTGCGGAAGAGCGGGCAATCGTTAGGCCGGACTTTCCCTTTAAGGATCTCGCCGCAGAGGCAGCCTTTGTGCTCGACAGGGGGCTCAACCTCAACGTGCAGTTGGGTTGCGGCATCGAAGTGCGAAAACTCGGCTCTGATCTGCAAGCCGCTGTTCGGGATGTCGCCAATGCCACGCCAGCGGGCGTCTCCGGGCTCAAAGACCTGCGCGAGGAGTTTTTGAGCTTTGAGGTTCCCTTCCGCTTTGACGACGCGGCGATACTGGGTTTCGACCTGCGCTTCACCGGCAACGGTTTGCTTTGCCAGCATCAGCACGCCTTGCAGCACGTCCAGAGGTTCAAAGCCGGTTACTACACAAGGAACCTGGTAGGCATCGACGAGTGGCTGGTAGGCATTGGCGCCGATGATGGCTGAAACATGTGCCGGGCAGAGGTAGCCGTCGACCTGCAACTCCGGGTCGCCGGCGAGCGCGGCCATGGGGCCGGGCATGGTTTTGTGTGAACAGAGGACAAAGAAGTTGTCGAGCTTCTTCCGGGCCGCGGTCAGTATGGCGCCGGCCACGGTCGGGGCGGTGGTTTCAAAACCGACGCCAAGGAAGACCAGGTTATTGTCAGGGTGTTTTTCAGCGAGTGCGACAGCATCAAGGGGTGAGTAGACAATTTTGATACTTGCTCCCCTGGCCTGTTCGTGAAGCAGGCTGGAGGAAGAGCCGGGCACGCGAACCATGTCACCGAAAGTGGCGATGATCGTATCGGGTCGTCGGGCCAGGGCGACCGCCTGGTCGACGAAGCCGACCGGAGTGACGCAGACCGGGCAGCCGGGGCCGGAGATTAATCGCACCTGCTCGGGCAGTAGAGAGCGGATGCCGTGCTGGTAGATCGCCATGGTGTGAGTGCCGCAGACTTCCATGAAGGTCATGCTGCCATCGTAGCCGTCGATCGTCTGGCGAATGGCCTCTAGCTGCAGCCTGGCGAGCTCGGGGTCGCGGTATTCGTTCTGGTGCTTCATTCGGCGGTCAGGCCCATGTCGAGCGCTTCTCGCAAAGCCTTCAGGGTTAGCTGTGCTTCGTCATCGTCGATTTTTTCAATCGCAAAGCCGGCGTGAATGAGGACGTAGTCACCGATCTTGACGTCATCGAGCATCATCAGGCTGGCTTCACGCTGTACGCCGTCGATTTCGCACATAGCGACTTCGTTTTCGATTGTTTTGACCTGCATTGGTACACCTAAACACATTCGCTTGCTCCTTCGTCGCTCGCTTCCGTGGCGCGTAGCGCGTGGGGGGTGGCGAGAATTTATTATTCGCGTTCCGCGTTCCGCGAGCCGCGTTTCTGGTTGACCCCCTGCGTCAACCAGTCATACCACTCGCTCATCCCTTCACCGCTGTGGCAGGAGAGTTCAAGGATCTTGATCTTTGGATTAACCTGTCGGGCAAAGGCTTTGCACTGTTCGATGTCGAAACGCAGATATGGCAGCAGGTCGATCTTGTTGATCAGCATGAGGTCGGCAGCCTGAAACATTTGCGGGTACTTGAGAGGTTTGTCTTCGCCTTCAGTCACCGAGAGCACCGCAACCTTGTGATCTTCACCAAGGTCAAAAGAGGCCGGGCAGACCAGGTTGCCAACGTTCTCGATCATCAGGATGTCAGTCGCGGCCAGGTCAAAGCCTTCGACGCCGTGGCCAACCATGTGAGCGTCGAGATGGCAGCCGGCACCGGTATTGACCTGCTTGACCGGTACTCCGGTAGCAGCAATGCGCTCGGCGTCATTGTCCGTTTGTTGATCCCCTTCCAAAACGGTAAAGCTGATTTTTCCTTTAAGGTCAGTCAGGGTTCGTTCCAGAATCGAGGTCTTGCCGGAGCCGGGCGAACTGACCAGGTTGAGAACAAAGAGCTGATGCGCAGCAAAACTGGCACGGTTGCCCATTGCCAGACGCTGGTTTTTGGCCAGCAGGTTCTCTTCTACGCGGATTTTGCGGGAAGCGTGGTCATGCTTATGATCATGCTCCGGCTGTGGCGGAGCGCAGCCGCAATCGGTACACATAGTCAGTCTATCTCCAATTCTATTAAAGCCATCTCCTGGCCTTTGAGGATATCGAGGGCATAGCTGCCGCACGCGGAGCAGCCATCGAGCAGGCTCTCCATTGCACACACCTGGCTACATTGTTGGCAGCGACCGAGAGCGGGGATGTGGCGAATCTCCAGGGTGGCCCCCTCCGCGAGGGTGTCTTTGGTGCAGGCCTCGAAAGCAAACTCCACGGCTTCGGGCATGACCCCGGAGAGTGCCCCGATTTCTATGGTCACACTTGTGATCACAGTGGCGTTCTCGCGGCGAGCATGCTCCTCGGCGATTTCAATGAGGTTTTGGGTCAGACTTAATTCATGCAAAGTGTTTGTTTCCAAAAGTGCGCAAATCCGCTAGTCCCGGTCTCTTTTATTGATTCCCGGAGACCATAGCGCTGCAGTTATAACCGAAGTCTGTGATGGCCTTGCAGACTCCGAGAGATCGTAGCGCTCCAGCATGGCTGAAGTCCTTGATGTAGCCGGTAAACTGCACATCGTTCCACTTGGGGTGGCCTGTCTTCTTGAGCTCGTCCTTGTTACCAAGCAGGGAGTAATGCACCGAGCTGACAAGATCGTTTGCCAATCCCTCCTCCTCCTGAATCATGGTGGCCAGAACTGAACGGACAGCAAAGACCTCTACGTCCCTCTGTAACCATGGGTAGTCTTCAGGGCCCAGACTTGTCCACGAATAGAAAGAGGAGGCTTTGTTAAAGCGGGGCAGCGTCACCAGGTCAAGGCCGGTCTGTTCGGCCAGTAACGGATAGGGTTTCCCCGCAGTAATGATAACCAGGTCAATTGTTCCGTTCCTGAGTTTGGTAAGAGAGGTTTCAAAATCTTCATTGATGTAGCTGAACTGTTTATTGTAGACGTCTTCAATGACGGCTGCTGTCAGGCATGACCCGCCGTTTTTCGGCCCGCAGCCCACCACGAAACTCTGCTGCTTGGCAAAGTTGAGATCTTTTCCTTTCGCTTTAATGACATGAACCTCTTCGCTGAACAGAGGCATCACTACGTGAATATCTTCGTTTATACTGACCCCGGTATTGCGATAAAGGTTCTCTGCCGCCCTTGAAAAGGCATCGATCTGGAAGATGGCAAATTCAGTATCGCTGTTGAACAGTGCGACGATATTCTCCCATGACCCTTGTGAAGGGAGCACCTGTAAGTGTACCCCTGAAGGGTCAGTGACCGACGAAGCCTCCTGGCCAATCTGGTAGTAAGTCCCTGTCTCCGGGCCGGTCATCAGGCGCAGCTCAACGGCTTGTGAGGATGCTGACCAGAAAGAGAAGAGCGCTAGCGCTAAAAGAAGTCTTTGCATAAGAAACCACCCCGAAAAGATAAAAGATGTATAACAATTTAGCTTCATGCGTTGCAGGTAAGGCGTACCCTTCTACTGCTTTATATGACACCGCGTGCAATTACCCTGGGCATCAAAGGCCCGCTCGCCGTTATGACAGACCCCGCAAAGCTTGCCAGCGTAAATATCATCCATAGTAACCTCAACTGTTCCCTGCTTCATTCTCGGAAACGTTTCTTCGTTGTGGCAGTTCTTGCACTTTTGGCCCGCCTCCCTGTGCAATGCGCCGTCAAAGGTCACAACGCCCATGGGGCTTTTGCTAAACTCAAGGGTCTTTTCTGCCGGCACAGCCAGGGCAATACCGGTGCTTACGAACAGGACCGTCACAATGAGTAACGCTAGCTTTTGCATACTTTTTCTCCTTGAAGCCAAGGTCTTGATTGCTATCGTCGGCTGTACTTGAATTTTGTTAACTTTTTGCAAGGGCTTAGCTTACTTTATTGTTTCCTGACTGACTAGTGCTTTAACGGCCATTTTTCACTGCGAGTCGCCCGGGACAGGAGATGCCTCAGCTTTTTGTTTCTGGCCTGTGAGAAGCAAGCTGCTCAGCAGACTGATTGTTCTCATGGCGACATCTCCTTTGCAGGCTCGGTGCTCATCGAAACCTCCAGGGTGCTGACATAGGTACCGGCTTCTTTGAGCCAGTTCTCGAGTTGATTGACCGATACTTGTTGTGGGTTGAAGACGACTCGATCAACTTCGCGTGCGCCGCTCCACCCGGGGTCGACTGAGAGCACTCCGGGTTTACCAGACAGAGCGTCAACTCCTACAGTATAGCAGTGTACCACGAAGGTTGCTCTGGCCATTCCGGGTGGGATTTCTGCTGTCACCTTGAAGGCGAACAACACCAGGGTCAACAGGGTTGCTGAAATGATTAATGAGGTTTGCATGGTGGTTGTCCTTTCGGTGTCTGGTTTGTGACATGACAGGACGATAGCAAAAAGATATGATCAGGTGAGAAAGGTTCGGTAAAGGTCTTGTAAAGGTTGATTTTGATAAAGGGCAAAAGCAAAAAAACGGCGGGGGTTGCCCGCCAGCAACTTCATTTTCTTTGTCTCGTCAAAGAAAACGAAAGCAAAAGAAAACGACCCGAAGCCTTGCCCTGCTCTGCAGGGTTCACTGCGCTGAAAAGATGAAAGATGGCAGGACGAAAACTCGCTACGCTCAAACAGTTCGTCCTGCTGGTCGTCTTTAATCCATTCAGCTTCGTCGGCGGCACACGGGAGGAAGATTCAAAGGCACAAACAAGGCAAAAGGGTTTTGTTCTATGCCGGCAGCTCAAACCAGATACGGGTTTCGCCTGGTATGCTTTTGGCGCCGACTTTACCGCCGTGGGCCTCAACCAGCTGCTTGACAATCGCCAGGCCGATCCCTGCACCTCCGGCCTCGCGGGAGCGGGAAGGGTCGGCAGTGAAGAATCGTTCAAAAATAAACGGCAGATCCTTCTCGGCAATACCTGCCCCGCTGTTGATAAAATCGGTGCGAATTACCTTTGCAGAAGAGCTGCAGGAGATGCTGACCTCACCGCCCAAAGGCGTGTACTTCCAGCAATTCTCCACCAGGTTGCGAATGACCTGTAAAAGCTTGTCGCGATCTGCCTGTACCTTCACCTGGTCGACAAAAGTTGTCGTGAGTTTGATCTCCTTCTCTTCGAAATTCATCTGATAGAGAGTCAATATCTCTCGGAGGCATTCCTGCAGATCCACCGGTTGACGTTCGAGGTAGGCGTGGGCTGCGTCGGCCCGGGCCAGCTGGCCAAGTCCTTCAACCAGGGTGACCAGGCGCAGGTTCTCCTGCTGCAGCATCTCGAGGGTCTGTTTGTCTGCAGGGATGACACCGTCACTCAAGCCTTCCAGGTAGCCGCGCAGATTAGTGAGCGGGGTGCGCAGTTCATGGGCGACATCGGCGACCATGGTTTTGCGCAGCCGCTCGAGTTTTTCCAGACTATCCCCCATCAGGTTAAAGGCCGTACCGAGTTCACCGATCTCGTCGGCTTGGTTCGCATCTACCCGGGCGGTAAAGTTGCCGGCTGCGATCTGGTGGCTGGCTTCGCTCATCTGTACGAGGGGGCGCAGCACACGTTTGGTAAGCAGGTAGCTGAGGGCAAAGGACAGCAGCAGTGCGACCAAGCTCGCCCAGAGCAGATAGCGATGTACTGCGGTTAAAAAGGCCCGGTGGGTATCGGTGGGCGACACCATGTACTTGTCCATCAGCACCATGAAGTAGTCGGCCGCCAGCTGGTCGAAGGCCAACCAGATAATCCCGGTGATTACGGCGATGACCGGGATTGTGGTGGCCAGCATCAATTTCCAGTGCAGACGAAGTTTCATGCGTCTTGCCGTTCTGCAAAACGGTAGCCGAAGCCCCTCACCGTCTCAATGTAGCGAGGCTCTGCCGGGTCGTCGTCGAGTTTCTGGCGCAGGTGACCGATATGTACATCAACGACCCGGTCGATCACGGTTTCGCCGCGCTCATAGACATGACTGAGCAGGTCGTCGCGCGAGAAGGCCTTGCCCGGCGCGCTCATCAGCGCCTGCAGCAGTTTATACTCCACCGCGGTCAGATCGACCGGCTGCTCATCGAGGGTGACCCGGCGTTTTTCGACATCGAGAATCAGGCCGGCATGGCTGAAGCGGATGACCGGATCCGGTCGGCGGGCCGTGCGGCGCAGGATCGCCTTGACCCGTTCTACCAGCTCGCGTGGGCTGAAAGGCTTGACCACATAGTCATCGGCACCGAGGGAAAGGCCTAAGACCCGGTCGATCTCCTCTTCGCGGGCGGTCAGCATCAGGATCGGTACATCGGAAAATTTACGCAGTTCACGACAGATTTCCCAGCCATCGACCTGCGGCAGCATGACGTCAAGGATCACAAACCCGGGGGCTTGCTGGCGCGCGATGGACAGGGCCTCGGCACCGTCGTGAACCTGATGTGTGGCAAAGCCTTCTTTCTCAAGATAGGTTGCGATCAGGGCCGCAGTGTTGCGATCATCTTCGATGATCAGGATGGGCTCGGTGTTGCTGAGAGGTGGCATGGGTGACTTTTCCTTTGGCAATGATCCTGATTGGACAGATTCTCGAACATTATTGAAGCATGGTTTCACTCGGGAAGGGGAATATATTCCGTTTCGCCCGGAACTTTCGGAAAGTGCCCCTCTCGCCAGTCTTGCTTTGCCTTTTCCATGAGGTCTTCCCGGGTGGAAACCAGGTTCCACCACATAATCCTTTTTCCCAGTGGGGCGCCGCCGATGATCACCAGCGTCGTATCTTCTTTTGCGAGCAGTTCAATGCCCGGAGTCTCGTCTAAAACGGCCATGGTATGTTGTGGAATCAGGCTCTCTTGAGCAGAGACTTCTCCCGTAACAACGTACACGGCTCGTTCCTCGATATGTTCCGGCACGACGATTCTTTGTCCCGCTTTTAATTGCGCTTCGACATAGAGGGTTGATGAAAAGGTTTTGACTGCTGATTGAACCCCGTAGGCTTCACCGATCATGACCCGTATCGACCTGCTGCTCTCCTCAATCAAGGGCAGGTCTTCGGAGCCGTAGTGAGAAAAGCCTGGCTCGGTCTGCTCATCTTCTTCCGGTAGTGCCAGCCACAGCTGCAACGCGTGCAGGGTATGCCCTTGTTTGCGGATATCGGAGGGCGTACGCTCCGAGTGGACAATGCCCTTGCCGGCGGTCATCCAGTTGATTTCATTTGGGCGTATGTGCTGGACTTTACCCAGACTGTCTCGATGCAGAACCTCTCCTGCGAAGACATAGGTGACCGTGGCCAGGCCTATGTGCGGATGGGGGCGGACATCAATGCCTGTGCCGGGGGCGAAGAGGGCGGGGCCGAGGTGGTCAAAAAAGATAAAGGGCCCCACAGAAGGTTGCTTTCCGGACGGCAAAAGCCTGCGGACGCTAAAACCTCCGAGGTCTTTGTCTTTCGGTTCAAGTCTCATTCTTACCGCGGAACAAGAGTTCCCGGAGCTCTTTTTACAGTCGCCATTTTCGCCAGGTAAATCGCTCATGCTCAGGCCTCTTTCTTCTCGCCGTCCAGGGTTTCCTGATTATAGCCCCAACCCTTGCAGGAAGGCAGATCAATCAGAATGAAGTCGGTGTTTAGCCTTGCGTGAAGGGATAGGGGCTGTTCGGAATCGATGCGCGCTTGATCGCATGCTTGCAACCGTTGACCATCTACAGTTATTTCTCCTGTGCGAAGATAAAGGAAGAGCCTGCGGCCAGAGGTCTGGTCGAAGGATAGGCTGCGCCCGGCTTCAAGTTCACAGCGGTAGATTGTGGCATCGGTATGAAAGCTGACAACATCGTTAAAACCTCGCCCGGACGCGATCGGCAGCAATGTGTTCTGCCAATCGCGCGGTTGAAAGTTTCTTTGGTCGTAGCTGGGTTTAAGCCCTGGTGTGTCGGGAAGAATCCAGATCTGGTAGAAGTGGACGGGTGTGTCAGCCAGGTTGAATTCCGAGTGGGTCAGCCCGGTTCCGGCCGACATCCTCTGCACATCCCCCACTTTAATGACGGCCTTGTTGCCCATGCTGTCCTCATGGGTCATCTCACCCTCGAGTACGACGGTAATAATCTCCATCTCATTGTGAGGGTGTGTGGGGAAGCCTGTGCCCGGTTCCACGACATCATCGTTGAAAACCCGCAATGGGCCGAACTGAAGGTTTTTGGGGTCAAAATAGCTGGCAAAGGAAAAGAGCCAGAAGGTTTTCAGCCAACCGAAATCAGAAAAATGGCGTTGTCCTGATTTTATAATCTCCAACATCCGTGCCTCCTGGTTAGAGCTTGTGAGCAAGTTGTTTTGGCCGCGGCCAGGAAGGGGCTCATGAATAGCGGGATAGAACACACCCCTGTTTGAATGAAGTGCTCAGTCAGCTGTCTTTTCCTTCTCCCCGAACTATATCGCAAAAAACGGACAAGAAAAGAAGATCCTTCTGTTGCGCGCTTGAGAAAAAGATCCTGTGTTAGAAAATTGGATCGGCGTAAGCTTTTGGCCGGTAGCTGAGGCTGATCTCCTCTTTACCGGTCATGCTCGAGGAAAGCGGGTACATGGTGTCGTTGAGGACCAGGGCCAGAAAACGGGTCAACTCCTCTGTTGCACTGTAGTTGATGTGGTCTTTACGCATTCCCGCCTCGAAATATTCAACAAGGGGGGGGTTATGACGATCTTTATTTCGATCTTTTCTGACATGTTAGACCTTTCTCGCTGCTGTTCTCTACTTTGACCAGATGTACGGCGCAGGAGATACAGGGATCATAAGCACGTACGATGCGTTCCGCGACCTTGCACAGGCGCTCATGATCCTTTTCATTGGCGAGGTCTGCCATGATCTGGGCGGCCATTACGCGCTGATTGATTGCGGTTGGCGTGACAATGTCTGCCGCCACGACCTTGCCCCATTCATCCACAACATAGTGGTGAATCAACAGTCCTCGCGGTGCTTCGGTTGCCGCTGTTCCGACACCTCCGTTGGCCTGTTTCAGAGTCGCTCGCAGGGGCTCTGAACGATCTGCCTGACGCAGGGTTTCGAGCAACTGGCCGATGCGTAGTAATGTCCAGCCGATTTCACTGGCCTGGGCAAGGTTATTGCCGTGGATGCCGAATGTCTCTGCGGGCATGTCGAAGCGCAGCTTCCTGCCGGCGACAAGGGTTGCGCGCGCCAGAGCCCCGGTTAAAAAAGGACCTGCCTGCCCATTTGAATCCTTGGCATGGGAATCTGCTCTGGAATGCTCCCCGAGCAGTTGCGCATATTCTGAAGAGTCGACCTGCTCCTCGCCATAGTCGAGAGACTCGCCGTTCAAGGCAAACGCCTCCTGCAATCCGGTCGCGAGTGGATTGCCTATAACCGGAGAGGCTTCTGGATAGTTGCTCAGCTGCAAAAACTGCTGGCACAGGTCAGGCCAGCAAGCTTGCCAGTGGCGAAGTTCTTCAGAGAGACCGTCGATTAGCTGTTTGTCTGGAATGTAGGCAACGCCACCGAAAACCGGATTGACCGGATGAACCACCCGTCCTCCGGCGATTTCCTGGATACGGTTGCCAAACGCTTTCAACTTGAGCCCGGCCTCTGCCAGGGGCTCTTTGCGTTGCAACAGGACCAGAAGATCCGGAGTGCCGCACAGGTCAGGTAAGATCAGGCAGAACAGGTGCAGGGCATGGCTCTGCAGGTGTCCGCCAAGCAGCAGGAGTTCGCGGAGCACTGCGGCAATGGTTGGAATCCTGATGGCCATGAGCTTTTCGAGGGCCTGCAGGGAGGTCAACTTGTGCGCCGCCGAACAGATGGCGCAGATACGGCAGACCAGGTCGGGCACTTCGTCGTAGCGCCGCCCTACGACCAGCGATTCAAAGAGGCGCGGCGACTCGAGCAGGCGCACCTTGACGTCATGGAGGCGGCCTTCCTTGAGCAGGAGCTCAACCCGTCCATGACCTTCGACGCGCGTTAAAGGATCAACAACCAGCCTGGTCATGTTGTTTCTCCAAAGCGTTCCAGGCGATGGTTAATCTCCTGGTCGGTCAGGCCCGCCGCCAGGAACAGCCGGCATAGTTCGTCGCGGTTGGCCTCGGCGACGACACCACGGCATCCTTCGCAAGGCACCCCCAGGTTCGGGCACCTGGCGTTGCATCCGGCGAGGGTGATGGGGCCAAGGCAGGGGGCGCGATCCCTCTCCAGCAGGCATGGGTTTTCGTTGACGCGGCACTCCATGCAGACCGGCATGACCTGGTGGCCAGCCCAGCCGCCATTGAGGAGAGTGCCGATACTGTTGAGGAGTTCTCCCGGTTCCGGTGGACAGCCGGGGATCCGGCCGTCAACTTTTACAAAATGGTCAACGGGCTGCGGCGGAAAAGTGTTCCAGTTGTCACCTTGCCCGGCGTAGACCTTTGTCATGGCTTGACGGCGTTCGCCTCTAACCAGGCTGTTGACGCCTGCGGTCAGGGCGCAGGCCCCGACGGCGACCAGCAGATGCACCTTGCGCCGGAAGGCCAACAGCCTTTCGAGTTCAGAGGAGGTCGTGATCGAGCCTTCCACCAGACCGATGTCGATCTCTGCGTTTTTGGCCAAGGTCGAAGATGCCAGTGGGAAATCGCGGATTGCAACAATCCGTGCAAGCTCTGCCAGGGAAGATTCACAGTTGAGCAACATGAGCTGACAGCCACTGCAGGAAGTAAAGCGGATCCAGGCCAGATTGATGGGCGGCTTCAGTTTCATATCGCCTCCGTCATATTACGAAG
>Ga0316190_10003849_pt1 | contig 10889 bp, 11 predicted proteins | sample Eddworburrow2_MG_FD_204929 | JGI IMG/M metagenome (GOLD analysis project Ga0316190, IMG submission 204929) | Coastal sediment microbial communities from Maine, United States - Eddy worm burrow 2 | ecosystem: Environmental > Aquatic > Marine > Coastal > Sediment | place: USA: Maine | collected... | reverse complement strand
ACCGCATTGATAACCCGTTCAAGATCATAGCGCTCATCTTTGCCGATGGCATAATGTATATTGTAACTGACGACTTTCATGACCACTCACCCCCTGCGTCTGCGCTCGAATCATAATCGCTTTTGCTAAGGTTTACAGCTTTGTTGTGAACCGAATTGTCCTGGAATTTCACTGCCTGAAAAAAGCGGCTCATCCGCAGCGAAGCAGTTTTGAACTGCCGTCCCGTACCCGGCCCGGTTCCTGTAAGGCTGTTTTATCCTGCTATAATGGGCTAGCATTACAGCCGTAAATTCAAGGTCTTACCTATGGTTGATATCTACGCAACCCCTGCATCCGATGTTGTACAACGCACAGCGTCTGAACGAGGGGGTGGCAATGTCGAGGATGCCATTGACGGTAAAATCGACGTTGCTATGCTCGCAACGCTGGGTGAGGCCTGGCGCACCCTCAAGGGTTTCAAACTGAAGTGTCATATCGCCACTGCGATCTGGTTTGTAGTTTACCTGGTCGCGATTATGCTCAGCATGCCGCTACTGTTCGGTTTGGCCGCACTTGATGTCAGCGAAGACAATGCCTCGATAATCGGTTCCCTGGTACATGTCATCGCCATAGCGGCGACCATGCCGATGATGGTCGGTATTACCATCATGGGGATACGTCACTCGCAGCATAAGTCGGTTTCAGCTGGATCGATTTTCAATTATTTTCATCGCGCCCCTACCGCAATACTTTGGTATTTCCTGATGATACTGATGATCATGCTCGGCTACCTGTTGTTGGTTCTGCCCGGTATCTATCTTTCCTTTGCCTATATGTTTTCGCTGCCACTGGTTGTCGAAAAGGATATGGGAGCCTGGCGCGCACTCGAGGTTTCGCGCAAGGCTGTTACTCGAATATGGTTTCGTGCGACAGGTTTCCTGCTGTTGATCATGTTGTTGATTATTCTCGGTATGATCCCGTTGGGCATACCGCTGATCTGGATTGTGCCCTGGGTGACACTCGCCTATGCGATGCTTTACTTCAAGCTGTTCGGCGCTGAAGCCCGGACTCTCGCAAACCAGGGAAGTTGATTGCTAGATACACGCTATCGCGTTGAAATACCGGGCGGCATCCACCTCGAGGCCCAGGTGGTTGGTCCCATCCCGCGCAGTTTTGCATTCCTTATCGACAAGGTAATTCAGGCGATCGCCATATCGGCTATGTCGATAGCGTCGATTCCCCTGGGTATGGACGGCATCGGTGGCGGGTTTTTTCTTATTTTTCTGTTTGCGATCGAATGGTTGTATCCGGTGCTGTTCGAATTGCTGATGCGCGGACAGACGCCGGGTAAAAAAGTGCTGGGCATCGCAGTGGTCAATGACGATCTGAGCCCGGTAACGCTGGGTACTTCGTTGCTCAGAAATTTGCTGCGTACGGTCGATTTTCTGCCCCTGTTTTACCTGGGCGGGGTAGTCACCATGTTGTCCAATCGCCGCTTTCAACGCCTGGGTGATCTGGCGGCTGGCACCCTCGTCATCAGTAGCACCAGCAGCAGGGCCGCCCAGGTTGCCAGCGTAGCTGATGTCGAGCCGCTCGCGCCAGCGATACAGTTGTCGCGCAGCGAGCAAACTACCCTGGTGGAATTTCTGCAGCGTAGCTCGCAGATATCGCAACCGCGACAACAGGAACTTGCCAGCATCCTCGAGGGTATTACGCACGACAAGGGTGAAGACGGTGTCGATCGATTACGCCGTTACGGCGCCTGGTATCTGGGACTGCGATGAAACAGCACGAATTCGAAGCCCTGCACCAGACGCTGTGGCAACAGATTGACGCGGCCCTGGAAAAACCCGCCGCCGATGGTAATGCGCAGATACTGGCCGAAAACTATCTTAACCTGTGCCAGCAGCTGGCAATCGCCAAGGAGCGCATGTACGACGGTGCGCTGGTTGAGCGTCTGAATAACCGGGCGCTCGGGCTGTATCGTGAGTTGTATCGTTATCGGGCTGAAACCCGGCTTAATTTGTTCGCCTTTTTCAAGCGCGATTTTCCACTGGCTATCTACCGTCACCGATTTTATATCCTGGTTGCTTTCCTGGTGATGGTCTTGCCGGGGCTGGTTGCAGGCGTCTGGACCTATCTGGACGATGAGACCATCTACAGTGTGCTCGATGGTTCCCAGGTGCGCCACATGGAGCAAATTTACGATCCCGCGGCGGGCAAGATCGGGCGCGAGCGCGAAGCGGATACCGATTTATTCATGTTCGGTTTTTACATCAAGAACAACATCAGCGTGGCGTTTCGTTGCTTTGCCGGTGGGCTGGTGCTCGGAATCGGCACCTTGTTTGTGCTGTTTTTCAACGGCATGTTCATGGGAAGTATCGCCGGCCATCTGACCCGGCTCGACTACGTGGATACCTTTTATCCCTTTGTCATCGGACATGGTTCATTTGAATTGACCGCGATCGTCTTCAGCGGCGCGGCCGGGCTCAGGCTTGGTTACTCGATCATCAATCCAGGGCAGTCGAGCCGGCTCGATGCCCTGCGACAGGCCGGGCGGGAAGTGGTGCCCATGCTCTACGGCATCGTGCTGATGTTGATCATTGCCGCCTTTCTTGAAGCCTTCTGGTCGTCCAGCAGCAGCCTGCCGATAGCGGTCAAGTATTCGGTGGGGGCCCTGCTGTGGGGCCTGGTGTTGCTGTACTGTTTTTCCGGTCGCCGCTATGAATCTCGATAAGCTGCAGATCAATGCCTGCATCCGTTCCGGCTGGCAGGCGCTTGATCTCGGTTTGCTGATGGCGCGTGCCTGGTGGCGTATCCTGTTTGTCGCCAGCCTGATGCCGATGTTGCCGCTGACGATTGTGCTTCTGGCCGTGTTCTGGCAAAGCCCGTTCTGGGCATTATTCGTGCTGTGGTGGTTAAAGCCGTTCTGGGAGCGCCTGCCATTGTTCATTGCCAGCCGCCTGTTGTTCGGTGAGCAGCCCGGAGTCTGGTCCAGTATGCGCTCGTTGCCACTCAAGGATATTCTGCCGTGGCTGTTGTGGCGGCGATTTTCGCTACAGCGCGCGTTCGATAATCCGGTGACGGTACTGGAGGAGCTCAAGGGCACGACGCGGCGCCAGCGCTTACGGGTATTGCACGGTAAGTACAGCGATGTCGCACTGTCCAATCAATTTGTTTGTTTTTGTTTCGAATGCCTGCTGGCTTTCAGCCTGGTGCTGGCGTTTGATTTCTTTGTCCCGGATTCGTTCAGCATAGGCTTTTACGATAAATTCAACGATCTTACGCTTACCGGTGAATGGATTTGTACGCTTGCCGCCATTCTCGCTATGGCGATGGCAATGCCATTCCACAGCATGGCGGGATTCGCCCTTTATCTGAATCGTCGCATCGAACTGGAAGCCTGGGATATCGAAATCAACTTTCGCAACATGGCGAGTAATATAGCCAGTCGCAAACGCCAGTCATCGCGGCGCGCGGCGCTGTTGCCGCTGCTGCCGCTGCTGGTGCTGGTGACATCATTGCTGGGACCGGTGGTGCCGGCATCCTCCGAAGCCGCCACCGCGCATGATCGGCAATCGGCCAGCGAACTGATCGAGCAGGTGTTGCAGGGCGAGGATTTCGGCCACGAGCACGTGGTCAGCAAGTGGCGTTTCAAGGACTGGGGTGGCGAGGAAGAGGAGGGCACAGAGGCGTTTCCGGAGTGGATCATCAGGTTCCTGGTGTGGCTGGAAAAACTTTTGGGGGAAGGCGATGGATTATCCGGTGTTGCGGTGTGGCTCAAGGTCCTGCTGGTGGCGCTGTTTGCCGGGCTATTGTTTTACCTGCTGCGACGTTATCGCGGACCCCTGTCGCGGCTGGGCGCAGCGCGGGTCAGGGCAAAAGCACCGGAGATTTTATTCGGTCTCGATGTTACTGCGGAAAGCCTGCCCGAAGACGTTCCGTCAGAGGTGATGCTGCTGTGGGAGCGCGGTGCCAACCGTGAAGCGTTAAGCCTGTTGTACCGTGCTTCGCTGTCGCGCCTGATTGACCGCTACCAGCTTGCATTTCATGCCAGCCATACGGAGGCGGAGTGCGCCTCGCTGGTCAGGGCGCATGGAATCGATTCATTAAGCCGGTACTTCTGGGAATTGACGCAGGTGTGGCGGCGGCTCGCTTACGGACATCGATTGCCACCAGGTGATACGGTACGCAACCTATGTGCCGGCTGGACCCGGGAGTTATCCAGTGACGCGCGATAGCATTTCCCCGATGATGATCATTGTCCCGCTGTTGCTGGGGCTGATTGCCTGGGGCCTGTATTCCAGCATCGAAACCTACGAGGAAACCGAGCACTCGGGGTGGAGCCGTGAAGCCCTGTACAACCCCTATCTCGCGGCTCAGCAATTCATGACGCAAAGCCGTATCGAAGTGACCGACGTGGATAGCCTGGTCAAGCTCGAGCAACTCGATGGCCTCGGTACCCTATTCTTCAGCGATGCCAACCAGGTGCAGACTCCACGCCAGCTTGATCAGGTAATGGGGTGGTTAGAGGCGGGCGGCAATGTAATTTACAGTGCCAACGAGGTTGAGCACGACGATGATCTGCTGTTGCAGGCGTTTGCCGTCGAGGTCGAATGGCGCGAGCGGGAAGAGGGAAGTGCCGATGATGATCGCCCGCTCAGCGAAACCCTGCGTGAATACAATCGTCAAATCAAGGCTGGAAAATCGCGCGAAGAAATCGTTGGCTCAGGCGGGAATGAAGAACCATCGCTGACGAAAGTCAGGTTCGGTGATGATATCGGTGAGCTGCAGGTCGCTTTCGATACCGCGCGGGTGCTGCGGCATAGCGCCGTCGACGATAGCGGCGCCGAGGTGGAATACCAGCCGTTCAGCTGGTCCAATTCGGAGCATGGCATACACATGATGCAATTCGAGGTTGGTGAAGGCTTGTTGACGATTCTATCCGACCCGGGTATCTGGAGCTCGTATAAAATCGACAGGTATGAGCATGCCTATTTGTTATGGCTGTTGAGTTCGGACGAAGGTAATTTCGCTATATTGCGCGCGGTATTGCGCGACTCGATCTGGACGCTGATGGCGCGCAATGCCAGCGAGTTTCTAATCGCCGCAGGCCTGCTGATCGCCGTCTTGATGTGGCACCTGGCAAGCCGTTTCGGACGCCTGCTGCCGCGGGACTTGTCGCGTCGACGAGCTCTGGGCGAACATTTTACGTCGCTATCACATTACCTGTGGAGGCGTCGGCGCAGTGCTTATCTGCTGGCCGCCTTGCGCCAGTCTGTACTGCGCCGTGCCAGCCTTACCCTGGGCGGTTTCGCGAACGCTGATCAGGCGCTGCAGTTCGAATTGATCGCCGAACGTTGCGATCTCCAACCCGAAGCCATAGCGCGTGTCTTTGGCAATAATGACTTCACCGAGGCCAGTTTCGTGGTCGCAGTCAGACTTTTAAAACAAATCGAGCAATCATTATGAATGAAACAACCTCCAGTAATGCGGATGCGATAAATGCTCTACGCCAACACATCAATAGCCACCTGGTCGGACAGGCACAGGTCGTCGACCAGGTACTGATTGCCCTGCTCGCCGGCGGGCACCTGCTCATCGAGGGTGTGCCGGGGCTTGGCAAGACCCTGTTGGTGCAAACCCTGGCAGCGGGAATCGGCGGCCAGTTCAAACGCATTCAGTTCACCCCGGACCTGATGCCGGGGGACGTCACCGGCCACGTCATGTTCGACATGTCAAAAAGCAAGTTTGTACTCAAAAAAGGGCCGGTTTTTACCAATCTGCTGCTGGCCGACGAAATCAACCGTGCACCGGCGAAAACCCAGGCGGCGCTGCTGGAAGTGATGCAGGAACACCAGGTGACGCTCGATGGCCAGTCCATGGACGTGGGTAAACCGTTTATGGTGCTGGCGACGCAAAACCCGATCGAGCAGGAAGGAACTTATGCGTTGCCGGAAGCCGAGCTGGATCGATTCATCATCAAGATTAACATCGACTATCCCTCGGCCGCGGATGAAATTCTGATTGCCACTCGCCATGCCCTGCAGTCCTTTGTAATCGCCGCTGACCAGGACCGACAGCTGCTCGATGTGATCGCTGCGCAACGCGAATGCAGTGCGATCGCGGTGGATGATCAGGTTTCTGACTACGCGGTCAGGCTGGTGCGCGCGACGCGCGGAACCACCCTGCTGCGCCATGGCGCGGGGCCGCGGGCCAGCATTGCCCTGTTGCGCTGCGCGCGTGCTCTGGCGATGATTAATGGGGTCGACTACGTGACCCCCGACGACATCAAGGCCATGGTGTTGCCGGTACTGCGCCATCGCGTCATTCTGGCGCCAGAGGTCGAAATTGATGGTCTGGGTGTCGATGCCGTGCTCTCAAATTTGCTGGACAAGGTTGCCGCGCCACGCTCATGAGACCTGCCCGCCGCATGTTGTTGCTGATCTTGCCGGCGTTGCTGGTCGGGCTGCTGGCGGCGTTTGCGACCCTGTTTGAATGGCCGCAGGCGTTTCATTTAAAACTGCTGTTCTGGTGCTGGCTGGGTCTGGTTGCAGTGCTGGCGCTGCTAGACGCGGCTGCATTGCGCAGGCCGCGCTTTGAAGTCAACCGCCAGTTAGAGCCCCACCTGGCACTCGGGGTGAAGCAGACCGTGGGCATTCGCCTCGATAATCTTGATACTCAACGCCACAGCCTGTGCTTGACCGATTTTGCGCCAAAGCAGTTGCAGCTCGAAGGCTTGCCGGCGCGTTTCGATATTGAACCCGGCAAGCGCGTGGAGCTGCGCTATGCGGTGACGCCGTTACGGCGCGGGCTCGCCGAATTCGGTAAAGTCGGTTGTCGGGTCGCTTCGAGCTGGGGCTTGTGGGAAAAGAATTATTACTATGCCGAGCCGCAACAAAGCGGGGTATACCCCAATTACAAACCATTGTTTCGTTCCTCCTTCGTCGGCAGTGATCAGCTGTATGCCGACCTCGGTATGCAATTGCGCCAGCGTCGGGGTGAAGGTACCGATTTTCATCAGTTGCGTGATTTCCGTGTCGGTGATTCGCTGCGCCAGATCGACTGGCGCGCCACTGCCCGGTTCCACAAGCCGATTTCGCGCGAATATCAGGAGGAGCGCGATCAGCAGGTGATATTCCTGCTCGATTGCGGTCGCCGAATGCGCGCCCGTGATGGTGATATCAGTCATTTTGACCATGCTCTCAATGCCTTGCTGATATCGGCCTTTGTCGCGCTGCGCCAGGGTGATAGCGTCGGCTTGCTGAGCTTCGCCGGCGCGGCGCGCTGGGTTGCCCCGGTCAAGGGGCGCTTTCAGATCAGCCATCTGCTGGAGCAGATTTACGATCTCGATAGCGCGCCGGTAACCAGTGATTACCTTGAGGTAGCACAGCAATTGATGACGCGTCAGACGCGGCGCTCGCTGGTCGTGCTGATTTCATCACTGGAGCCACAGGATAGCGAAGACCTGACGAAGGCCACCCGCCTGTTGTCACAACATCACCTGGTGATGGTCGCCTCCATGCGGCAGCAGGTGTTGAGCGACACGCTGGCGAGCGACGTGGTGTCGATCGACGATGCGCTCAGGTATTGTGGTGTAAGCCGGCATATGCAACAACAATCGTCGATGTATGCGCAGCTGCGCAGCAATAACATTATTGTTGCGGATACATCACCCGCTTATATGCATGCAACGCTCATCAACGAGTACATGGCATTGAAGCGCAGCGGCATATTCTGATCGGATTGATTCAGATCAAGCAGGGCCTGATCCAGCTGCTTTATATTTATTTTCGGTTAAACTATGGGTCCGGCCTGGACGGGGATAATAGATAGCTACTATGTTTGATTCGATTAAACACTGGTTTGACTCGCTGCAGCAGCAGAGTCATTTGTTTGAGCACAATGATGATGAAGTCCTGCACTCGGCGCTCGCCTCGGTGTTGTATCACGTGCTGAGCGCCGATCAACATCTCGGTGTGCGTGAAAAGCACGAGTTCCAGCGCATTCTGAAACAGGAATTCGAGCTCGACGACGACCAGGTGGAGCATCTCTACCTGTCGGCCCGGGGCAGCTCGTCAGATGTGCACAGCGACCTGCATACCGTCAATTTTTACCTGAAACATAATCCCGCGGTGCGCATGACCTTTATGCGCAAGTTACTCCAGCTGATCGATGTCGATGGTGTGCATCCGCGCGAACTGGATATCTTTTACGAAACCCTGCACGAAGTATTTCCTGAAGTGAAGATTGTCGAGGGGGATGAAGAGCTCTAGCTTTTCCGGCCGGTTGCCATTCAGCTGAAATCATGTGGCGCATCGTCGCTCAGGCGTTTGCTCAAAACCCTGACCGGATCGAGCCGGAAGCCGATCGCCTCGTAGAAATCGATCACCTCGCGGTTTGTGTCGCGCACCATCAATTCCAGTTTGGGGCAACCCAGATCGATCAGCTTCGCTTCGACCTGAGCGACCAGTTTCGCTGCCAGGCCATTGCGTCGCTGTGATTTCGCCACCGCAAGAAAATAAATCCAGCCGCGATGACCATCGTAGCCAGCCATACAGCTCGCCACTAGGCGCCCATCTATTTTTCCGCTAAAAAACAGTTCGGGTGAGTCCGCCATCTTGCGTGCGATATCGCTAAGCGGATTATTCCACGGTACGACCAGCCCGCATTCCTGCCACAGCTCTATCATTTCTGCTTCGTCATCGCTGTTGTACTGGTTGATGACGAATGGGTCGATGACAAACGGGTCGCCTGAGTCCTTACTCATGGGGATCGACCTGGCTCAGCGCAGCTCGACTTCAATAAAGAAAAATTCATGCTCACTGGCATTGATGACATTGTGCTCCACGCCGGCCTCGCGCGTATATGACTGGCCGTGATGCAGGTCAGCAAGCTGTTCGCCGGCATCAGTTTGCAGCAGCAACTGGCCATCCATGCCGGGAATGACGACGTAATCGAGGGCATGTCGATGCCAGCCGGTTTCGGCGCCTGGCGCAAACCGCCATTCGGTCACTATCATGCGATCGTTGCTGATTTGTTGGGTGGCGACTGCTTTAGGTCGGGTTGTCGGCATGGTTACTCCTCGTTCACGGTATTACAGGCCTGGGTATCGAATTCTTCACACGGATGGTTTTGTTGTCCAAACCGTCACCGAATATGCTGATATGCCAGCAATTGCCTGATGTTATGTTTTATGAAATTCTGCTAGTCATGTAAGGCTATTATCAGCAAAGCTGTTACCCATTTGTCAACCATTCTGGTGCGATCTCAGCGACCCCAAGGGCCGACAGCTGGTCTACTGAAGCTGGTCATTGGCGCTGTTCATGGACAGGGCCCCTGTGGGCTTGCAGGGCGCAAGCACAGATTTCTGACAAAACCGTCCTGGCTGATGGTGCCTGGCCGAGGCTATATGGCCCTCGATGACGGCAAAGTAGCTGTCGGGCAATGAGGAATGCTCAGGATGAAGGAAATCACCGCGGTTCGAGGTTGCGGTGATCAAACTGTCGCATGAGCTTCTCAACCCGACTCAAGGTTGCGCCGGTCCACTCGCTACCGGTCTTCCATGCTGCTGGATTATCATGCAGTGCCTGTACCTGGGGTAATCCGGGTACAGGCACTGCATAATGAATCTTTTACTGACGGACCATTCCGACAGGCCACTCTGACAGACCATGGCTTTTGCGGTTTGCGTTGCAAACCGCAAAAGCTGCGCAATCCGCAGGACCAACCTCGAAATATCTGGTCCGGCGGCAAAATGCACCTTGTGCCCTGGTGCCGGCCCGGGGCCGGCCGAGGTTTGTCTAGACGGGCACCACGTTGTTTGCGCAGGGACCTTTCTGTCCCTGGCCAACGTCGAACTCGACTGTCTGGCCATCATTCAGCGTTGCGTAATCATCGCCACTTTTGATTTCCGAATGGTGTACGAAAAGATCCTTGCCACCATCTTCGGGGGTAATGAATCCATATCCTTTAGCGGCGTTGAACCACTTGACTGTACCTTTACTCATACCTGAACTTCTCTCTCAATTGATGGTGAAAAATGACGGAACTTTCAAATTCGAATTCACCGTTTCGAAGTTGAAATAGAACCTGGTAACAGGTAGACAAGCGGTTCAATGCGACAGTCGCAAATACGTCAGCCGGAAGGGGCAGAAGCATTTCAGCATCTCGATGAACTCAATGTGTAAGACAGGTAGCAGCCCGGTTGTCTTTCCCTTTAGTTTTCTATTGGTCGCTTGTTATTTTGTTATCGACCAGTTGTTTAAATTATTATCGTTGTGGATCGGTATTCTGGTTACGGGCAGATGAGCGTACAGGTTTCTGAAACTGCTTTTTTTGTCCCGGTATATTGCGAGTAAATCCGCATTCACCAACTGTCTCACTCATTTGCATCGGCCAATTATGGCATTTAAACCACCTTTTGGCACGTTAACGCTCGGATTGCAATCAATTGTTGGCGCAATTATTGGTTGTGGAAGCTCGAATGCAGCCTTCGCAAGCGCTCCGCGGAGAGTTCGGTGAGTGATTTTGTCACCAGTGCGGCCGTATCGAAAGCAGCTTCAGCTTTCGGGATAAAGTGGTCTGGACAAACCACGCAGGCAAGTTCAGCTGCGCTCGCTGCGCGGAATCCGGTAACCGAATCTTCCACTGCGATGGCACGGGCGGGTGAGGTTTGCAATGCCTTCATTGCAGCGAGATACGGGTCCGCAAATGGTTTGGAACGTGCAACCTGGTCACTCGACAGCAGAACGCTAAAGTGTTGAATCAGGTCGAACTTGGCGAGACAGGCCGCGATGGATTCGCGCCGCGAGGCCGATACCACGGCGAGCTGTAAGTCCGCCGAACAGTCTTCGATGAGCTCGCGAACACCCGGTTTAAGCGTCAACTCTGCGGCGATCAGTTGCTCA
>Ga0316190_10003844_pt1 | contig 10899 bp, 10 predicted proteins | sample Eddworburrow2_MG_FD_204929 | JGI IMG/M metagenome (GOLD analysis project Ga0316190, IMG submission 204929) | Coastal sediment microbial communities from Maine, United States - Eddy worm burrow 2 | ecosystem: Environmental > Aquatic > Marine > Coastal > Sediment | place: USA: Maine | collected... | reverse complement strand
TATAGATAACTTCAAAAACTCCTTCCAATCTTTCAATTGTTGATTTTATTTTTTCGAGCTCACTTTTCTCCTGAAATTCCGGTTTGACTTTTATAGTGAAAGCATCCCGCAGTGGATTGTCACCAAGAAATTCCGTAAAATCTTCACCTGTATCTTCAATGAATTTTTCAGCTGCTTCTTCGTTAGAAATATATGTTATTTCAGCAGCATCATTGTTCTTAAGAATATAATCACTATTTGTTAGAATATTTCTAAGTCGGGTCACCTTACTTTCTGAAATCTGTTTATCCAGATATATCTGAATCTCAACATTACTTCTTATAATCCCAGTAAGTTTTTTTGAGTGGAGTATTAATAAAGCAAATAAGCCTATTACAAACAGGGCTAAAGAAATGCTGAAGACAACGCTAAAGTACGGGTAGCTACCCAGCTTTTTCTTTTTCTTATACTTATTATCAACCTTTTCCGACATGGATGGCAAAATTAATGATTTTTTCTAAGGTCTGATTGAATTTAACATAAATTAAGAAACCCGTAGGACGCAAAAGGTACTACGGGTTTCTTTCGTGGTGAAGTATCGGTGTTATTTATTTTCTTTTACAATAGCTAACTCACTAAGTAAAGCTTCGTTAGTTACTCTCTCCAACTGCATAATATCAGTAGTTTGAATGATGTTGTAGAAATTATCTTTATAATTCAGGAAGAATCTTTTCCCTTCTGTTGAATTTATTTCAAGTATTTCATAAGGGACATCTTCAAAATTGCCATATAAGGTTAGCATCCCTCCACTAAACTTATAATGGAAATTATATTTTTTATGAATAATTGATTCAACCTCCACACTACTATGAATATCTTTTTTTACCGGATTAAGCGATTTTATATCTCCTTCAGAAATATTATCGATTTCCATGTCATCTTCTGCATCAAAATTATCAATAACTTCAGGAACAACGACCTCCATAGCATATTCTTCATTAGATGTCGTTTCTGCAGTTGTATTTTCCTTATCAGGAACCGGTTCAGGCTCAGGCTCAGTAGTTTTTCCTTTAATAACTGGGATATCTTCTACTACTTCAGTTCTGGAAGATACAGGTTTATCAGGAATGCTGACTTCTTCAAATTCGGTAGCATCAAAATGAGTACTTTGAGTTTCAATTTGAATTTTATCCTGATTTGAAATGTCCTGATCAATGAAATAATATGCTGCGAGGCCACTTATTGCTAAGGTTGTAACAGTTGCCGCGACTTTCCATCCATTAGAAATAGAATGGTACCAATGGATATTGATATTATCAAGTCGGTTTTTCAAATAAACTCTCCGGGAATCTTTAATGGTATTTATGATATCTTTCTGAAGTTCAAATTCACCATTTAATTCAGGGTCTGTGGATAGCTTGGATTTTAAAGAAGTTTCCTCGGAAGGAGAAAGTCCTCCTTCAAAATAATCTTCAATCAATTTTCGGTATTTAAGGTGTTCTGTCATAGTTTAATCCATAAAATCACTCTCTGTATATTTCGATTTTACTAATTCATCTAGTCGTTTTTTACATTTATACTTTTTCGTCTTAGCTGTGTCTGTATTCGCATATCCTAATTTATTGGCTATGTCACTCATTGAAAGCCCATCAAAATAGTAATACATGAGTATCCTTTTGCAGGTTTCTCCAAGTTCGTTAATACAATTGCGGATAATCCGAATACGCTCCTCCTTCTCAACCTCAATGAATTCAACATCATCTTTTTCCTCGCTGGAATGTCGACTTTTTCGCTCCAGTTCCTTTCTCCACAAATTAAGACAAATACTGTAAATGAACGTGCTTATTTTCGAAGTCAAAACTAAATTTCCTTTCGTTGCCTTCTCCCAAAATACTATTAGTGCATCCTGGTAAATATCTCTCGCCTCATCTTCAGTACCACTGTTCGTCATGACCAATTTGGTCATCATTCTGTAATATTTCTTGTACAGAAAGTCTAAAGCTGACTCATCACCTTTAGAAATTTTAGCGAGTACCTCACTATCTTTCATTCTGACTTTCGTTTTTATATACTGTTAAAAAAAAAAATGTAACCGCAATATTGGATTTTTATTATAATTAATATAATTGTCCTCCATTTTATGCTGATTTACCAATATCAAATCATAATGTATGAATTGAATTTTCCAAAATTACAAAAATATCATCATTTCGTTTGGGAATTACTCAGCCAAATCTTATAAATATTCATAAAATCAGCAAAAGGGATACTCTGAGTTAAAATAAATCAACAAATCATCCTCAATTTTCTAAATATTATAAATAAAATAATTTTATTTGATTACTTATAGTCACTTATTATAGATTTGAGTGATTGTATATATTTTTTACTGATGGTCAATAAAATAAAAATAAAATGAAAACCACTACTTTTTTTACATTGATTGTATTTTTTATTCTTTCTCTTCAAGCATCTGCAATTGATCCTGGTGCTGATGAAATACTTGGTATTTGGCTAAACCATGAAAAAGATGCCCATATCGAAGTATATAAGTGTGGAGATACTTTTTGTGGCAAGATTATATGGCTTAAAAATCCAAATGAAGATGGTGCTCCCAAGAAAGACAAGCACAACCCGGATGATGCTTCAAAAAGTAATCCATTAATGGGACTTGACATGCTTTCAGGATTTTCCTATAAGGGCAACAAAAAATGGGATGATGGTAAGATATATAATCCACGGGAGGGGAAAACATATTCCTGCTATTTGAATATCAAGGATGATGGAAGCCTTAAGGTCAGAGGATTTATTGGACTTTCTATTATCGGAAAAACAAATTATTGGAGCAGGGTTAAATAATTATTTTATTTATTGTTAATTATTTGAATTGAATAAATTTCATGTATTATGATACCCTGTTGCTTCGGTTGTGGATAATAATTCTATGTTGTTTCACTTTTTATAATTATTAAATTTATTTTTGAAAATTGATTAAAGTGAAAGTCATTATTTTATGAAACAATACCATGATTTAATGCGCCATATCTTACAAAATGGTGTAAAAAAAAGTGATCGAACTGGAACTGGAACAATCTCCGTATTTGGTTATCAGATGCGGTTTGATTTGTCAAAAGGTTTTCCTGTAGTTACCACAAAGAAATTGCACCTTAGATCAATTATTCATGAATTGCTATGGTTTCTAAAAGGAGATACAAATATCTCATATTTAAAGGATAACAAAGTAAGAATCTGGGATGAATGGGCAGATGAGAATGGAAATCTAGGCCCTGTATATGGGCATCAATGGAGAAGTTGGCCGACACCTGATGGCAAAAGTATAGATCAGATTTCACGAGCTGTTGAATTGATCAAAAACAAACCAGACAGCAGAAGAATTATTGTTAGTGCCTGGAACGTTTCCGATATTGAGAACATGGCCCTTCCACCTTGCCATACTTTTTTTCAGTTTTATGTTACAGAAGGGAAATTGTCCTGTCAATTATATCAAAGGAGTGCTGATGTATTTCTAGGTGTACCTTTCAACATAGCTTCTTATAGCCTTTTAACATTAATGATGGCCCAGGTCTGTGATTTATCACCCGGCGACTTCATTCATACATTTGGGGATGCGCACCTATATTCAAATCATATAGAACAGACTGAATTGCAATTGTCAAGGGAAATTCGACCTTTGCCGGAAATGAAGATTAATTCCTCAATTAAGGATATATTTAATTTTACTTTTGAGGATTTCCAACTGGAAAATTATGATCCTCATCCCCATATCAAAGCTCAGGTTGCTGTATGAGGATCCAGACCAGCTAAATCCGGATATATTTGAAATTTTGTATTTTCGATCTGTAATACAGGTACCAGGCCCATTGCATTAGATGCAAAAACAAAGTCTGCATTAAATAAGACATTCCTGTTGGACAATACTTCCTGTATAGGAATTTTTTTATCTTTCAAATGATCTAGCAGATAAGTTCTCATTACTCCTTTGATGCACCCTGAATTAAGCGAAGGTGTGTAAAAAGTCTCATCTTTTATCCAGAACAAATTAGAATACAATAATTCTATTAGCTTACCATTTTTATCAACAAGAATGATGTCTTCTAATTTTCTTTGCCCTTTTTCTATCCCGGCTAAAATATAGGGCAATGCATTTAAAGTCTTTAAATGTGAAATAGCATTTTCATTTTTATAAGTATTATGAATAAATCCAATTTCAGTTAAAGTCTGTGTCCGCGAAGTATGTGATGCAATAGTTATTAAGATATTTGTTTGATTACTTTCTGGTTCATATAATCCCCCTTCTTGCCTCCAAACCTGAATTTTAGATTTTACTGGAAGTGTTAAATTGTTTGCACGGACCAGTTTAATTATTACTTTATGCAAATAATTATCATCCAGGTATTCCGGTAACTCGAAATGTAAAAGCCTGGCACCCTCTTGTAATCTTTTTAAATGATAAATGATTAATGGTGATGGTTTTTTATTGTATAATATCGTCTCAAAAATTCCATCACCATAGCTCAATGCCCGATCATTAAAGTTTAAAATTACCTCGCCTGACTCGATTAATTCATTGTTATATATTGCTTTCATGTAAGCATTTTACCATTTATAAATATTTGATGTTAAACCTGTCAAATAATAGTTAATCTTGTTACAATCAAGATAGATCATAGTTAGTAATAGATATTTTTAATTTAATAGGCATGATAAAATTAGTTAAATCCCTTCTCCTTATTGTATTGTTTCCTGTTTCTATTTCGATAGCTCAGGAAACTAATGATAATTCCTGGTCATTGGAAGAATGTATTGATTATGCATTAAATAACAACCTGGATATTAAAAATAGCGAATATAATGTTGAGGACTATAGAATTCAATGGACTCAATCAAAGGCAGGTATGTACCCTTCGGCAAACGCAGGAGGTGGATATACTAATTTATGGGGGCGCTCAATTGACCCAACTACCAACCGATTTACAAACCAGCGAATTCAATCTCTCGGCCTTCAGTTAAACGCCAACTATACACTTTATGGAGGTTCACAACTAAGAAATTCTGTTAAAAGGAGTAAGATGAACCTGGAGGGATCTACTTATGACCTCGAGACAATTAGAAATGATGTAATGTTAAATGTAACCTTGGCATTTTTAAATGTAATATTAAATACCGAATTATTTGAAAATGCTAAATCTCAGTTAGAGATTACCAAAGCACAATTGGAAATTACACGCAAGCAGGTAAAAGCTGGCGCACTGCCTTATAGTAGTGAGTTGGATCTGATTGCTCAAGTCGAGAGTAATGAAGTTCAGGTAATTAATACTGAAAACGATGTAAGGTTATCATATCTTAATTTGAAACAATATTTACTTCTTCCTGCTGATACACCGTTTGAGATAGTAATGCCAGAATTGAACATTGAAGATCTTGAATCTATTGCTATTACATCCAATGAGGTGTTTGCAACTGCTGAGGATATTATGCCCCAGATTAAGAGCGTGGATATGGCACAGCAAAGTGCAGAGTTGCTGGTTAAAATTTCAAGAGGAGCATTAGATCCACGGTTGACAGTTGGAGCGAATATGTATTCTAATTATTCCAGCGCAGGAGACAGAGAGAGATTTTTACCTGATCCGGATGGATCTAGTACTACCTTCCCAGATGAAAATGGATATTGGATAAATCCTTTGGATCCAGATCCTTCAACAAATAGAATTCCTGTGTTTAAGGATGTAGAGGTTCCTAATGGTGAAATTGTAGATAGCTATCCATTAGGTCCACAACTACAAGATAATTGGAGTTATTCTTTAAGCATGAACCTGGTTATTCCAATATTTAATGGTTTACAAAGTAAATCCGGACTTCAGCGAGCAAGGATTATGTCTAAACAGGCTGGTATTTTTGCCAAGCAAGTTCGCCAAAATCTAAGACAGACTATTGAAAGAGCTTATAACGATGCAATAGCAGCATCCAAGTCGTATAATGCTTCTGATAAACAAGTTGTTTCTTTAGAGGAATCATTCAGAGCAGCAGAGAGAAGTTATAATCTTGGGGCCATGAATATTTATGATTATCAGGTAGCTAGCAATAATTTATTTCGCGCAAGATCGGATCTTTTGCGAGCCAAGTACAACTACATATTTACTGCAAAAGTACTTGATTTCTATTTAGGCAAGCCTTTGACCCTTGATTAATAGAATCTTGGATTCTAGATGAGATCCCATGTGTCCCTGTATGTTCTGTTTAGATATTGATTGGCTTCACTATCTTTGATAAAGGCTTCATTTTCTGAATCCCAGGAAAGCTTGCGATTTAACCGCCATGAAATGAGCCCCAGGTGCATTGGGAGTGTCATTAAACGTACATATTCAAGATTAGACTCAGGTTGGTTTCTTGATTTTACTGAATCAATAAAATTTTGTTGATGGCCAGGAGATCTTGGTAAACTAATAGGTATTTCAGGGATATTACTTACTGTTTCCCCATTAATGGTTATTTCTCTCGTATCATAATCACAAATCAATGTGCCTGATTCTCCTTCAAAAAATGCTCCAATACCACGCTCAGAAGCTCCAGGAACATTTGGTGGTTGTGTCGTCCAGAAAATATTTAAACCTTCATATTCAAAATCGGCATCCAGCCATTTTGGGGCATCAGCAATACCATCAGTTTTTTCTCCTCGTGCAACCACACTTTTTAATCCTTTTGGTTCAAGTGCCCAAAATACAATGTCAGCTATATGACACCAGAAATCAGCATAAACGCCTCCAGAATAATCCAGAAAATACCTGTAAGTTTTATGGCATCTTTCCGGAAAGTATCCCACTTCAGGTGCTGGTCCTAGCCACATATCCCAATTTAGGCTTTTGGGGGGAATTTGTATTTCTGGGTTTCCTAAGCCAGGGGAAAACCCAGTTTTCCATAATCGTACTGTATGTATATTTCCTAATATTCCTGATTGAATAATTTCAACAACCCGATGATAATTATCACCAGCATGGATTTGTGTACCTAACTGAAATATTCGATTATATTTATTCAGGGTATCTAGCATTAATTGTCCTTCTTTTATATCATAGGACAATGGTTTTTCGCCATATACGTCTTTGCCGGATTCGAAGGCAAGGGTGGCAATTTGAGCATGCCAGTGATCAGGAGTAGCACATGTAATGGCATCAATATCTTTTCGGTCCAGAATACTTCTAAAATCTTCATGCCCTTTTACCTTACCGTCAGGCTTTAAACTGTTTAAGGATTTTAAACTAATGTTTAAGTGAGATTTATCAACATCACAAAGTGCTACAATTTCAACATTTGGAATTTGAGAAAACCAATTCAGATGATTGTTTCCCATTCCACCAAGACCAATATGAGCGATTCTTATACGATCACTTGCGGCTGGTTTATGATATAAGTTTGGGAAGAATGATAACCCGGCAAAAGCACCAGCACTTTTTTTTATAAAATCTCTTCTGTTGGTTCGCATATCTATTTTATATAAAGCATCAAATCATCACTAATTCTAATCTACAAATATCCTTTTTAATAGACATTAATAGGAATGATAATTTTTAAATTGAGCCGGTGGATTTAATGATATTAGTGTGATCTAAAATTAAGAATTCAAACAAAATTAATAATCAATTTCATGCGTATCACGATTTATAATCAAAATCGAACTATGTAAACTGGCAATTTGACCAAATAAATAAGCATTAACCCATTTATATAATAAAAATTGAATAGGTGGAGGAATTAAGGCATTTTTGATGGTGAGTAATTCGATTTTTATAAAGGTTGGTTCTGCAAAAATAAATGAAATATCCAGCTGAACCATTACTTCATGATTATTGAACAACGCATGCAAAATAATTAAATTACATTTATCTCTTGATATCCGATGGCAAAGAAAAAATCCAATAAACTACTGTATATATTAATTTCTGTAGCAGTATTATTAGTAATCGTAGCTATTGCCGGAAAAAAGGCTGGCTGGATTGGAAAACAAAAAGAAATTGAAGTTGAATTGGCCAAAGTCAGTCATCAGACAATTATTGAAAAAGTAAGTGCTTCCGGGACCGTTGAGCCTGTTACAGAAGTTAGATTGGCTCCTGATGTTTCAGGAGAAATAATAGAGCTCTTTGTTGAGGAGGGTGATTCAGTATATGCCGGACAACCCCTTTTAAAATTGCGCCCTGATAACTATGTTTCTGTTGTTGAAAGAACAAATGCAAGTTTGAATCAACAACGTGCGAATCTGGCTGATGCAAAAGCACGTCTTGCTAGAGCTGAGGCTACTCATGTAAGAAATGAGTTTGAATTCGAACGAAGCAAGCAGCTTATGGATGAGAATGTTATCTCTGAAGCAGACTATCAATTAGCAGAAGCAAATTATAAAGTGGCTATTAATGACCTGGAATCAGCACGTCAAAGTGTAAATGCATCAGTTTATATTGTTCAGAGTGCACAAGCCACTGTCCGTGAGGCCAAAGAAAACTTGCGAAAGACTAGCATTTTTGCTCCAGTTAGCGGTACTGTTTCAAAACTGGATGTGGAATTGGGAGAGAGAGTTGTAGGAACTGAAATGATGACAGGCACCGAGATGCTCAGAATTGCAAATTTGAATATAATGGAGGTGCGTGTTGATGTAAATGAAAACGATATAATACGTGTTGCTGATGGAGATACAGCTATAATTGATGTGGATTCTTATACTTATATGGGAAAGAAATTTAAAGGAATTGTAACTTCAATTGCTAATACAGCCAATACCAAACCCACTCCTGATGCAGTTACTGAATTTAAAGTGAAAATTCTAATCCTCAATGTTTCTTACAAGGATCTTCAGGATGAAGGTCAAATACATCCTTTCAGACCTGGTATGACGGCTTCGGTTGATATTATTACGGAGATTAAAAATGATATATTATCTGTGCCTTTGTCTTCGGTAACAACACGTAAACCAGGGAAGATTGAAAGTAGTGAAGAAGATAGTGAAAGTTCAGAAGAAGAGGTGGCTGACCGTCCTGCACCACGAGATGATGATGAAGAAGATGTTGAAGTAGTATTTGTTAATGATAATGGCATAGCCAAAAAAGTAGAAGTAAAAACTGGAATTAGTGATTATGATAATATTGAAATCCTGGAAGGCCTGGAGGTCGATCAGGAAATTGTTACCGGTCCTTTTGTGGTAGTGTCAAAGCGACTTGAGGGAGATGAAAACATTAAAGCTATAGAAAAAGGAAATAATAAAGACGATAACAAAAGCGAAACAGACTGATTACCATAATTTCACTACCTTATTTCTTGTGAATAAATTAAATAGCTAGATTTGACCTATGGCAGGTAAAAGTCTGGGGAAAATATTAATTATTCAAACTGCTTTTTTAGGTGACGTTATTCTTGCCACCGGAGTAATTGAAAAAATCCATACACATTTTCCGGAATCAAAGATTGATTTTCTTCTTAGAAAAGGTAATGAGTCACTTTTCAATAATCATCCCATAATCAACGAGGTATTTGTTCTCGACAAAAAGAAAAAATATTCGCATCTATTAAAGTTAATAAAGGACATTCGGGCCAGAGGTTATGATTTAGTTGTTAATGTACAAAGACATTTCACAACAGGTTTAATTACTGCCTTATCCGGATCTGATTTAACCGTAGGTTTTAAATCGAATCCTATGTCATTTGCTTTTAACAATAAGATCCAACATGATTTTAAAGGATATCATGAAATCGAAAGGAATCATAAACTTATTGAATGGTTTACTGATGATCTGCCTTCCAGGCCTAGATTATATCCGGGGAAAGAGAATTTTGAAAAAATAAAATCATTTGTCAACAAAGGAAAGTATATATGTATTGCCCCTGCATCAATATGGTTTACCAAACAATTTCCACCTGAGAGGTGGATTGAATTAATTTCCAAATTACCGGAAAGGTTTAGAATATATCTATTAGGCAGCAAATCCGATTATAAGCTTTGTGAAGGGATCCAAAACCAGTTAGAGAAAAAAGATATAGTGAATTTAAGTGGCAAATTGGATCTTCTAGATTCTGCCGCCTTGATGCAGAAAGCAGTTATAAATCTGGTTAACGATTCAGCCCCAATGCATATCGCTTCTGCTATGAATGCGTCTACTTGTGTAATATATTGTTCAACAATTCCACAGTTTGGCTATGGCCCTTTATCAGACAATTCTCTTATTCTCGAGGTAACGGAAGGAATGACCTGTCGTCCTTGTGGGCTTCATGGAAGAACAAATTGTCCTGAAAAGCATTTCAACTGCGCCTATCAAATTGATTTACAACCATTATTTACATATATAGATAATACTTCCTTGATCTAAAATGTTTCAATTATACCCGAATTCGGCGATAGAACTTTGTAAAGACGGAATAAATTTTCTAATGCCGATTTCGGATTAAAGCATCCCTATATTAATTTTCCCATGTACATTTAAAAAATTATTTAATCCCTTATAAATGATTGATAAATAAGTGGATAGAGGAATATAATCGGATGTCAAAAGTAATACTTCGATGAATACAATTATATCAGTTCACTATTAGTTTTAAATCTTTGAATTTAGAATATACTTTTTCAGTAGGTAAACCAACCACATTAAAATAAGATCCATGAACTTTTTTTATTCCAATAAGCCCTATCCATTCCTGAATACCATATGCGCCAGCTTTATCAAGGGGAGTATAATGTTGCAGGTAATAATCTATTTCATTATTGCTAAGATTACTAAATGTAACATCCGATTTGTCTATTAAAGTATGAAAAGATTTATCTACATAAATACATACCCCGGTATATACACTATGTATTGAACCTGATAAACTTGTCAACATATCTTTCGCTTCTGCTTCAGAAGATGGTTTGCCTAATATTCT
>Ga0316190_10003843_pt1 | contig 10899 bp, 10 predicted proteins | sample Eddworburrow2_MG_FD_204929 | JGI IMG/M metagenome (GOLD analysis project Ga0316190, IMG submission 204929) | Coastal sediment microbial communities from Maine, United States - Eddy worm burrow 2 | ecosystem: Environmental > Aquatic > Marine > Coastal > Sediment | place: USA: Maine | collected... | reverse complement strand
GTTAACGTGCTTTAAATAAAACTGAAATATAAATTAATCGAAGTAATGAATACAAAGTTAAAATTGGGTAAGAAGAGATGTTAGCGGTTGGTGTTGTTGGTGGTACCGGTTATACCGGTGCCGAATTATTGCGGTTACTGGTTACTCATCCCCAGGTTGAATTGAAATGTGTAACCTCGCGTTCCGAATCCGGTATCCCGGTAGCGGACCTGTTTCCAAATCTACGTGGTTTCACTGATATCGGTTTCACGGAACCAGCCGTCGATACCCTGGCTTCGTGTGATGTGGTGTTCTTTGCTACACCTAACGGAACGGCCATGAAGATGGTGCCAGTGCTTGTCGAAAACGGTGTCCGTGTTATCGATCTGGCGGCTGATTTCAGACTGAAAGACGCCGCTGTCTGGAAACAGTGGTATGGCATGGATCACGCCTGTGTCGATATTCTGGCCGAAGCTGTTTACGGTCTGCCGGAGATAAATCGTTCAGAGATAAAAACAGCCCGGGTGGTAGCAAATCCGGGATGTTACCCGACTGCCACTACGCTTGGATTCCTGCCTCTCATCGAAAATGCATTGATCGATGATCAGCACCTTATCGCGGATGCAAAATCAGGTGTCAGCGGAGCCGGACGCGGAGCCAGTGTAGCAACTTTACAGGCTGAGTCGTCCGAAAATTTCAAACCTTATGCGGTTGATGGTCACCGTCATCTGCCAGAGATCAAGCAAACACTTGCGGCCGTGGCTACACATGATGTCGGGCTGACCTTTGTGCCGCACCTGGTACCGATGATCCGTGGCATAGAGAGTAGTCTGTACGCTACCTTGAAGGCTACTGATCTATCAGCGGCTGATATACGCCAGTTATATGTCGAACGTTATCTCGGCGAGCCATTCGTTGATGTGTTACCAGAAGGTACGATGCCGGAAACGCGCTCTGTGAAGGGTGCAAATACCTGTCGTATATCTGTGTTCAAGCCACAAAATGGCGACATAGTGGTGGTTTCGTCAGTAATAGACAACCTGGTGAAAGGCGCAGCAGGACAGGCTATACAGAATATGAACATCATGTTCGAATTTGAAGAAAGCCTGGGTTTAAACCAGGTTGCATTATTGCCATGATCCAGAGAAGATTTTCATGAAACCGATACTGACACACTCCGTTATTACCATACAGCGGCCTTATCTATGGCTGTTAAGCCTGCTGGCTATTATCTGTATGGTGTTGTTATCACTATGGTTTTCGTTCGAATATGGTCGCAGTGTCGCGGGTTACGACAGTGCCGGCGCAGATGCTTATATAGAGCAGTTGCAGGCACAATTAGACGAAGCACAGGCTGAAATTGTTGAAAGTAGCCGACAAGCGACTATGCTTAAGCGTAACAGTCTCATTGATGGTGATGCCTCAGTGCAATTAAAAGAGTCCTTGGCACTGGCACAGAGTGAAGTACTGGAACTTAAAAAGGAACTGTCATTCTACAAGAGTATCGTGTCACCCGAGCAGGGCAACCGAAGTGTTGCGATACAGACGATACAGCTTAAAAAGGATGCAGAGGGTGGTTATAGATACAAGATTATGGTCAGCCAGCGTGGACGCAATGACCAGTTTGCAAGAGGCACTATCGATGTAACTATCGAGGGTGTGAAAAAAGGCCAACCGGTGGTATTGAAACTGGCAGAAGTCTCAAATGATACAAAAAAGCCGATGAAGTTTGGATTTAAATACTTTCAAAATTTTGAAGGTGTAATGAACTTACCAGCATCGTTCTACCCGGATTTCCTGCGGGTAAAAGTGAAGCCGAGTACAGCTAAAATTAAATCCATAGACGAACAGTTTGCGTGGTCAGATCTGACCGCCGGGGGAACTTGATATGTTTGGTAATAAAAAGATTAAATCATCTAAAATCGATACATTGGTTGGTCAGGGTGTAGAAGTTACGGGTGACATTAAATTTCAGGGTGGCCTGCATCTTGACGGTAAGGTTAAGGGCAATGTCGCAACCGCAGATAATGCAGAAGGCACCGTGCTCGTAATCAGTGATCGCGGTTGCGTCGAAGGCGATGTTCATGTTGCTTACGCTGTAATCAATGGTGAAGTGATCGGTAATGTGTATGCATCCGAGAAACTCGAGCTATCATCAAAAGCGCGTATTTCGGGTAATGTCGAATACAACCTGCTGGAGATGGCTAGTGGTGCTGAGATCAATGGCCAGATGCTGCATAATGAAAATGCCAAGAAGTTACTGGAGCATAAAAAAGAAGAGAAAAAGGACGCTAATAACATCCATCACCTGGATGAGACAGCAGCAGCTCAAAGCTAATCTACAACTATTTTATCCTATAAAAGACTAATACCGGGGAGGCATTCCGGCCTCTTCGGTAAGTTTCGTGCTAAATGATGTTCCCCGGATACTATATATCTAAAGTGAATACTTGACTAAATTACTAGGTTAATTTAGCATTGGCTTATATTGTTGATAATTTCACAGGTTTTTTCGATGGATATTCAAATAAATTTTTCACCCAAACCGAAAGTTATTGAAGGTGCTAGCGTTGGTTTTTCCGCTTCTGCAGCAGCAAAAGTGAAGGCACTCGTTGAGGAAGAGAAAAATCCAAAACTAAAACTACGGGTATCTGTTGATGGTGGTGGATGTTCCGGTTTTCAATACGGTTTTGCGTTCGATGAAAACGTCAATGATGATGATACCGTTATCGAGAAAGATGGTGCCACGATGCTCGTTGATGTAACCAGTATGCAGTATCTGAACGGATCAGAAGTGGACTACCTGGAAGGTCTGGAAGGCGCACGTTTTATAGTAAATAACCCGAATGCAACATCGACCTGCGGTTGTGGTTCGTCTTTCTCAGTTTGACTCCTAGCGGTTTGTAATCACATATACGAACATATCCGAGCACCTGTATCATTTGGTCAGGTGGTTTTTTTTGGCGGGCTTCAATCACGATTCCTGTATGATGCCAGTGCTTTAATTGAAACAGGCTGTGGCTGTCTTCATTTGCAGCAGGCATACTTGATGCATCACCGTTTTCCTGTTTATTGTTTTAAAATATAGCCTTAGCAGTTAGTTTGTTAAGCTATTAGTATGATCTCAAAGGATGTTGTAATGAGTAGTGAATATTTGCCCGGTCTGGCTGGTGTGCCAGCAACAAAATCAAACATATCATCAATTGATGGCGAGAAAGGCATACTTGCCTATCGCGGTTATGACATAGCTGAGCTCGCTGAAAAAAGTAATTTTGAAGAAACCTCCTTATTGTTATTGGACGGTAACCTGCCAACACAGCACGAGCTGAATGATTTTGACTGTCAGCTTAGATCAGAGCGACGCCTTAAATATAAAATTCGCACTATCATGAAGAACCTGCCGACGGCGGGCCACCCGATGGAAATGCTGCAAACAGCTATAGCCAGCCTTGGTATGTTTTACGGTGGTCAGGAAGTACTGTCCGACGGTATAGACGGTAATGATGTCGACTATATCCATAGCATGTCGGTGAAAATTATTTCACGTATGGCTACTATCGTTGCCATGTGGGAGCATATCCGCCATGGTTATGATCCGATAGAGCCGCGTGATGACCTCAGCCATGCCGCAAACTTTCTCTATATGCTCGATGGTAAGGAGCCTGACCCGTTAGCTGTAAAGATAATGGATGCCTGCCTGGTACTGCATGCCGAGCACACCATTAATGCTTCGACATTTGCCGCCATGGTTTGTGCCTCGACACTGGCTAGTCCATTCCTGGTGGTCGCGGCGGCGATCGGTACACTTGCCGGTCCATTACACGGCGGTGCCAATCAGCGGGTAGTCGATATGCTGCAGGAGATCGGGGGGCCGGAAAATGTTCAGAGCTGGCTGGATAAACAGCTGGCGAGTAAGAAAGTTGTCTGGGGGATGGGGCATCGTGAATACAAGACCAAGGACCCCCGTGCAAAAGTGCTACAGAAGCTGATGATCGAATGGGGAGAAACCCATGGCAACCTGAGTCAGCAGTTTGAGACAGCACTGAGACTGGAAGAGGCCTGTGAAGAATCACTTGGTCCAAAGGGTGTGTACCCGAACGTAGATTATTATTCAGGCATCCTGTACAAGGAGATGGGTATCGCACCTGATCAGTTTACAGCGATCTTTGCTATCTCTCGCGTTGCAGGCTGGCTGGCACACTGGCGTGAGCAGTTATCAGACAACCGTATATTCAGGCCTACTCAGATCTATACGGGTGAAGAGCTGCGCGGTTATGTCGATATGTCAAAACGCTAGAATTTCTGGAGAGTGCAAAGTTGCCCGGTCAGGCCGCAGCCTGGCCAGTAAGGGTTTTTTTACCGAGAACCACTGCACTATCAGCGCCGGTGACCGAGGGTAGGTTGCCGGCTCTTTGATGTTCGTTCTGATATGCCAGCCAGGCAAACGCCATCGCCTCTACCCAGTCTGGATGAACCCCCAGGGTTTCAGTCGTCTCTACAGGACATCTGGTTAGTGCCTGTATCCTGTTCATCAATACTTTATTGTGTACACCGCCACCACAGATATATATCTCGTCGGTATCCGGGGCGTGCTCATTGATCGCACGTATGATCGATGTGGCGGTTAAGCTGCATAAAGTGCTCTGCACATCAGCAACAGATATTTCACTATCGACGTGTTCATCTAGCCATTCCATGTTGAAATACTCGAAGCCGGTGCTCTTGGGTGGTGTAAGCTGAAAATACTCATCCATCAGGAGCCTGGCTAATAGCCCGGCATTTGTTTTTCCGGCAGCAGCGAGTGCGCCGTCCGCATCATAAGGTAACTGTTGTTGTCGGGAGATCCAGGCATCCATCAATGTGTTGCCGGGACCGCAGTCAAAACCTGTCACTGCCTGGTTACTGTCAGCCGGCAATATGGTTATGTTGGAGATGCCACCGATGTTGACGATGATGCGACTGTGTTTCTCATGGCGAAATACCGCCTGGTGAAAAGCCGGAGCTAATGGTGCGCCCTGGCCGCCAGCCTTGATGTCTGCTGTTCTGAAGTCTGAGATAACATCGATGCCAGTCAGTCCCGCCAGTTGTTGTGCATTGCCTATCTGCAGTGAGAACGGATTATCGATGTCAGGCCTGTGCCGGATTGTCTGCCCATGACTGCCGATAGCTTTGATGTGCTGTGCCTGATAACTGGTCTTCTGCAGGAGCTGGCTACAGGCTTCGTCAAATACATCAGCCGCCTGCATGTCCAGGGAAGACAGTGTGTCCAGTTCATCATCGGGAATCTCTCTCGCTGCCAACAGTGCCTGCTGTAGCGTTTCAGGCCATCGATGACTGTGTGTACTGACAAGGGAAGGGTGATCGCCTGAGAAATCGACCAGGGCAGCATCGATGCTGTCCATGCTGGTACCGGACATCAAGCCTATATACAGATCAGGGCTTGATGAAGGCATCATAAAATTATAAAAGCTTATCGCCAGGTTTTAGTTACCGATTTCTGTATCAGCAAGTGCAACCTGTTGCGTGCGAGCTAGAAGGTCTAGCTGTGCAAACCGTGGTGTGGTCGATAGTTCGAAATCAGCCATATAACGTTTCGGTACAGGTTGTGAAGCAGGCAGTTTCACTGTTAAAGGATTTCTGTGCACGCCATTAACGCGGAACTCATAATGCAGATGTGGGCCGGTAGCCAGGCCTGTCTGACCAACATAGGCAATAGTCTGCCCCTGTTTTACTTTTGAGCCGACCTTGAGTTTACGGTTATAGGTCTTCAGATGAGCGTATAGAGTCGTGTACTTGCTGCCATGCTGTACGATCATGACCTTGCCGTAACCGCCTTTTTTGCCTTTGAAGATAACTTTGCCATCACCGGCAGCATAGATCGGCGTGCCGCTTTTTGCTGCGTAATCAACACCTTTGTGAGAGCGGACCTTATGCAGTACCGGATGGTAGCGGCTAACGGTAAAGCGTGAACTGATACGTGAGAAATTGACCGGTGTGCGTAAGAACGCCTTTCTCATGCTCTTACCGTCAGGGGTAAAGTATTCACTGACATTGGTCTGTGGATTGGTGTAGCGTACTGCGCGATAGGCTTTGCCATCATTGATGAATTCAGCAGCGAGGATATCACCATCAGAAATCTTTTCGCCGTTACGGTAAAGTTCTTCGTATAACACTGTGAAGCTGTCACCCTTACGGATATCCAGTGCGAAGTCGATGTCCCAGCCGAAAACATTAGCCAGTTCCATGATGATGTTCTGGGAGATACCAGCTTCCTGCGCGGCAAGATACAGTGATGATTCAATAACTCCCGTGGCATGCGCATTACGGGTCTCTATCTGATGGTTGAATGTTTTAGCGACCAGTGCACCGTTTTCGCGCTCTACCATCAGGTAGGATTTGTGATCTATGTCGTAACGTAGGGCCTGTAATGTGCCTTTATCATCAGTTAGTATGCGGATGATATCTTTTGGGAAGATTTTTGTTAGCTTTTTGGCCTCTTCACCTGACTTCATTAACTCATCAAGCTGCTGCGGTTTGATGTTCGCGCGTTTGAACAGGCGCGCAAGGTTATCGCCAGATTTTACTTTATACTCACGCCATTGTTTCGGGCTGAGGTTATTTGCGTCATCCAGTATTTCCTGTCGAGCCTGTAACTCGGGAAGGCTGAGCGAGAAACTCTCGCGTGCAAGCTGCTCGGTAGACTTGGTAACAGCCTTGAACGTGGGTAGCCTGTCACCGGCTAGCTCATCATTTTTCGTTTCTGTATTGGTGCTGGCGATGACTGCGCCGATGCCGACCCCGGCAATAGCGAGTAAGGCCCAGCGTAAACGGATAGGACCGCGATGCTTGGGCTGCTTTTTGTTCAAGCGAAAATCTTGACTAATCAATGACATAGGATTTTGTTTTTTTGTCGGAAATATATGTTTGAATGTAGTAGTAATTTACTGCCGGGTCAATGAAAATATAGGCAAATTATTATTAATTTTAGACGCTTATTACATATTCCTGCATGAGTAGTTGAGAAAGCATCGAAGCACAGGTATCTTATACACCTTTTTAGCGCAACACTAGGCATTAGCCGTAATTTTGTATGATCTGTTTCTGGATGGCTTGTTGCCGGGATATTTCAGAAAAGTGGCTACTGAAAACGATATGCCAGACCAGGAAAACTGAATGAAATCTATAGAAGAACAGCTCGAAATAATCCAGCGCGGCGTGGATGAGATCCTCGTTGAAAAAGAGCTGGTCGCCAAATTAAAAGAAGATCGACCGTTGCGTATCAAGGCTGGATTTGACCCTACTGCACCTGATTTGCATCTCGGTCATACCGTATTAATCAACAAGTTGCGTCAGTTTCAGGACCTCGGTCACGAAGTGCTGTTCCTGATAGGCGATTTTACCGGCATGATCGGCGATCCGACTGGTAAATCTGCCACACGTCCGCCACTGACACATCATGATGTGGAACAGAATGCGGAGACCTACCAGCAGCAGATCTTCAAAATACTGGATAAAGATAAAACCAAAGTCGTGTTCAACTCTGACTGGATGAGCAATATGAGCAGTGTTGACATGATCAGGCTTGCTGCCAGCAGTACCGTGGCGCGCATGCTGGAACGTGATGATTTCAGTAAACGCTATAAGAGCGGGCAGTCCATTGCGATCCATGAGTTTCTATATCCGCTTATCCAGGGGCATGATTCTGTCGAGCTGCAGGCTGACGTTGAGCTCGGCGGTACCGACCAGAAGTTTAACCTGCTGATGGGGCGCCAGTTACAGGAGCAGGCGGGGCAGAAGCCGCAGTGCGTATTGACCATGCCGATCCTCGAGGGACTTGATGGTGTGCAGAAGATGTCCAAATCATTGAATAACTATATCGGTATCGCTGATGAGCCGAAAGATATGTTCGGCAAGATCATGTCTATCTCAGATGACCTGATGTGGCGCTATTTCGAGCTGCTCAGTTTCCGTCCTATGTCAGAGATCGAGGGATTCAAACAGCAGATGCAGGATGGTAAAAATCCACGAGATATCAAGTTTTTGCTGGCTGAAGAGATCATCGCGCGTTTTCACAGCGAAGAAGAGGCGACTGCTGCGCGTGAAGGCTTCATCGCCCAGTTTGCAAATAACAGGGTTCCGGATGATATCCCTGTGCTGAGTTTTGACGCACCGGCGGATGGTTACCCGATTGCCAACCTGCTCAAAGATGCCGGTCTGTGTTCCAGTACCAGTGATGCCATGCGTATGATCCAGCAGGGAGCAGCAAAGATCGACGGTGAAAAGGTCGCGGACAAATTAGTGAAGATCGATAAAGGGACAGAAGCCGTATTCCAGGTCGGCAAACGTAAATTTGCCAGGCTTACGATCAATTAAAAGGGTGACATGACATGTTTGGCGTAAAGCATTTTTTACTGTTACCAGCAGCAATGCTCATCATAGCCTGCTCGCCGAAGGGTGCGGACCCGACGCTGGTCGAGCTGTCTGAGCTGGTCGGCTTATGGGATAGTTCTGAAAACAAAGGTGCTAAAACAGACCTTATCTATACCAGGGTGACCAGTGAAGGTTCGATCATCGAATATGATTTCGATGGCGATGAAGTGGATGCCGGCTTGAAGTGTTACCAGGTTGATACCGGCTCACTGTCAAACATCGCAGACAATCGTTTTCTGGTAAGGACTGATATGCATGCAGATAGAAAGTTTGAAGTCGAAATCGAATGGCTGGATGCAGGCAATGCGCTAAAGATCTATTTTCTCGACAAGAAAGAACCAGGAAAAATATCAAAGTCACAGATCTGGACGCGTGTCGCTGATGAATCCATACTGGATAATGAGCCATCCTGCCGGCGTTGACGGCTTGCTTTGTATAGAGCGTTTTATATGTCCATGCGGGCATTGATCAGGAATGAATCGGCATTATCACTCGATATATAGCCGACACCTGCCGAGAACACTTTCCTGAAATAGAGCCTTGCAGACATGTTATATGAGAATCTCGAGGTATCAAACACTTCGGTATTGGATCCGCTAAGTTCAAGCTCAAGACCATTCCTGCCTCTATGACGCAGGCCTATTCCGAACACGGTTCCGTAGTCACTGTCATCTTCAGATGTCGATGCCGCTGCTGCGGTTATTTCAGCTTTGGTCGCCAGAAGATTAGCAAATACATCTGTTGCCGGGGCGATAGTCGTGTGAGCTGTTATGCCCAGATCTGTTCTCTTGGAAGCATCGACTTGTATGCCCTGAAATGTTTTGAAAGTAGTGGAAATGACTGACAGGGATAAAGCCAGGTGTGAGTTGATAGCGAGCGACAATGAGAAGCCGAAACCATTACCCTCGATATCCTCTGTTGACCCCCCAAGATCTACTGTCGTGGTGACGATATTCGCTTCCACGTAATTGTAGTTTACGTCTTCTGACCAGGCATCGGACATCGTTGCCAGCATCGCCAGCACTGAAAAAAATATTCGACCTGAAAAACTATTTAACATTATAAAAACACATGATTTTATTTTGAAAAAGTGAATTCAAATATTATCTGTTATTTACCTATGGACAAAAAATATCAGAGTAATACAGTTGCTTAGCAAGGAGTTTGACCAGGGTCAAAAACCGTTTCGAGTTCGTTATTCATTACCTTGTTGTTGATGTCCGGTGTCGCAGTATTGGCTGTAGCATTGTTTTAGCCATCATCCTAAATGAAAAAATGTATCTGTCTACTATACTAAACAAACCCACAGATGGATGTTATCAGCTTTGAAAAAAGTCCGTGTAAGGACATGAGTGACTGATACATCCCGGACGCAACTAGAATTAATAACAGGCGCATCATTGAATCAGCATCGACGACTTTATTTTTCGGTATTTATAGTATTCTGTTTTTTGCTGGCCATGTTATCTTCACAGAACAGTACAGTACGCTGGCTCGATTCCCAGATGTTTCGATTCGCCAGTCACCTGTTGCCGGTACGATCAGAACAGAATGACTTTCGTGTCATCCAGCTGGATGAGGCACGCCTGCAGAAACCTGAGGGTATAAGAGAATTCCGCTTCTTCCTGCGAAAACTGCGAAAATCTGATGCTGCAGAAATCGTCTGGTTGAGTGATGATTTCCCGCAGATGGATTATGTGCAGATCGATGAAGAAGAGTCTGCATCAAAAAATTCTAAACAGGCGTCGCGTAAATCACAAACCAAATCCTCGGATGCGGTGACAGAAAGCCAGGAAGATGAGCAGCAATGGCGGCCAACGCAGGGAGAACGTAATAAACTGGCCTGGATGCTTGAGCATCAGCGTGTCTTCCTGACACAATATACCAATGTGCCTGATCAGCAACATTACATCCCGTATGATGAAACCCTGCTGTACCAGCAAGGCTGGCGTCAATATATACCATCGATATTTTTGCCGGAAGTACAGACCTTCAGGTTGAGCAACACCCAGCTTCCTTACCGGGTGTATCCCTTCGACCCACAGGCCGCTGATAAGCATCCGCTGATATGGTATGACGAGAGCAGGAGCTTCACGTTGCCTGATCTTTCCCTCGCGGTATTCAGCCGATATAGTAACAGTGGCCAGCTGCAATGGAGCGAAGCGGGTAAGATACAGCTGGACGCATCGACGATCCCGGTAAATCTTTCTGGAAAGGTCTTCAATTACTTTTCTTCCCTGACCGGGCACCATACCAGTATCGATGTGCAGACACTTCAGGAGGCGGCATCAAAATCAAACGAATATTATAAAGACAGGCTGGTGCTGATCGGTCAGGATCGTAATCGATTGCAGATACTGGCTGATTCATTACGCAGCCTGCAGGCGAATGCGACCTATTACACGCCGTCCGAAAGCTGGTGGTTGCTGCCGGCGATGTTAGCCATCGTCACGCTCTACCTCCTGTTTTTACTGCCATTATTGTCGAAGA
>Ga0316190_10003842_pt1 | contig 10899 bp, 9 predicted proteins | sample Eddworburrow2_MG_FD_204929 | JGI IMG/M metagenome (GOLD analysis project Ga0316190, IMG submission 204929) | Coastal sediment microbial communities from Maine, United States - Eddy worm burrow 2 | ecosystem: Environmental > Aquatic > Marine > Coastal > Sediment | place: USA: Maine | collected... | reverse complement strand
ACTGATCAAAAACATAGGCACTTGCAGGCTGATCGCCTTGCAGTGGCGTGCCACCACCTCCATTGCCTCATCACGATTGAGATAACGGGCGCGGGTATTAAACTTACCGGTGCCGTCAGAAACACGCCATTTGTCCTTGGTCTTGATTACCGTTAACCAGGGGTCGCGTGTTTCTATCCAGCTTTGGCCGGTTGTGATGTTGAACGGCTTGCCAAGTTTATTGAATATTTTTGGAATCTCGACATCATACTGGCGCACTATCGAATTTAGCTGCTTGGCATAACGAATTTGTTGAATTTGCCCAAATGGCCAGGCGATGCCATCAAAACCATTTTGACAGGCATGAATCAACATCAGTTTGCTGGTTAGCGCCAGCCAGGCCTTTTTGAAAGGCGCATTGGGAATCTTGCCCAATACACTGCTGTCATAACCATAACGTTGGCCAGACTGATGCCAGTCACTCTGCATCTCTTCGATGAATAACAGCTTGCGTCCTTCACAATCAATCCGGTTGGTGGTGCGAACATGGGCCAGGACATTGTGGTCGAAATAATGGCTGCCAAAAAAGCTGCGTTGATAATCGGGCAGGCTAAGCAACCATTCACGATAATCGCTGCCACCATAGAGGCTTAGATAGTCATAGGGGCCGTGAAAGCGTGTACCACTCTGAACGTCCCAGGTGGCATGGGCATGGCGATGCGCCGCTTGTATGGCTGTATTGCTGCTGGCATAAAATAACTGCTCAGGTTTGTCTTGATTGGCTACCGGGCGGCCATGGGGGTCAAGTACGAACCAGGTCGTATTTAAGGCCATGGGGTGAGTCTGTTGCAGGGTCTTAACCACACCGACGCGGTAATTACGTTTTTGATCAACGTAACGCAAAATACAGTGACAGCTGTTATCCAGTGCCAATGCGGTTTTGTAGAATGTCTGGCGTGGCAAGCGCTGTGCAACTTCGATAAATTGCAACCCACCGGTTTGATTGCGAATCAGTTGCGTGCTCAGCTCCAGGCGAATGTTTTTGAAACTGATGGCAGCTAACAGATCATGTTTGTGCAATAAGGTATCTGCTTCTGTCCGCGATAAAAATTGCCACAGTCCTGACCAGCGGATCTCTTCTTCACGCAGGCCGCTTTTTTTCATATTCAGCACGGTTGCACGCCACTGTGCAGCGCTGGCCTTGTTCATAGGCAGTTTAAGAATACGTTGTTGCAATGAACTGAATAGCTGTTGTGGTGAGACATCGGTTTTAACGGAAAGCTGGGCCAGGTCTTTATCTAGACGGCGGCGAACCATTTCAATGCGGCGCATCTGCTCAGGTTGTTCAAGCCATTCCAGCAAGGCACTCTTGTCCTCATCGGACCAGTCACTGGCAGAGGCAATATCGGCAACCGTGTAACCGCTGTATTGAAAATCGTAGACTGGGCAATCATGCAGGTTATGGGGCGATTCACAGTGGCGATAAATTACATCCACCAGCTGATACAACTGCGTAAAAGAATCCCCCACCTGAAAACGGTGGCTTCTTAAGGCGTGATATCTGGCACGATCCGTTGCGATATCCACCACTTTGTGGCTTGGTAATAACAGCATAAATGGCTCTCCACATCCCTGGTTGGGGAGGGCATATTTTGTCGTCCTATATAATAGGTATCGGCCAGAAATGGCGCTTGTTTATGCATTTATAGCGAGGCAGCGGCTATAAACGGTTATGGTGTTTTGAGATGAATTTATTTTTCAGTCTGTTTGCGCAAACGAAACAGACCATGGGTCTCGCTATCACTGCTGAAATAGAGCGCACCATCGGGACCAATTGCCACACCTACCGGCCGTGCCCAACGGTCACCATTTGGCAATTGAAAGCCAGTCACCAACTCATCAACCCTTATGGCTTCACCATTGTCAAAACGCACCACCGCCAACTGAGGATGGCGCCGAGTTGAGGGCAAACCGATAAAACTCCCTAACGGCTTGGTGCCCCAGGAACCGCGCAGGGCGACAATGGCATCATGTTCTAGTGATTGATCCAGCGCACCAGTCGGCACAAACTCCACCCCCATGGGCGCATTGCGTGAGGCAAAGGTAACGACAGGTTTCTGCACGTCGGTGATGGGCCGTGGAGGTGGGCTATCAATACAATCATCAGGTTTAATTTGTTTGCCGTCATACCAAAACCACGGCATGCCGTGAAAAGAGCCAGGCAATATACGACTAAAATATTCCGGCGGCAGATTAAAACCATGATGATCCGGGCCATTGTTACTGGCATACAGTTCTTTCGTTTGAGGATGCCAGGCAAAACCGACTGGATTGCGTAAACCGCTGGCAAATGTCTGCCACTGCACCTGGCCGTTAGATTCATCCAATACCAAAACACCGCCACGGCGTTTATCAAACGGATAGGATTCATCCAGAAATTCAGCGCTGCAATTGCCAGTAATACCCAAGCTGGCATAGACCCGACCATCTGGCCCTATAGCAACCGTACGACTGGAGTGACCACCACCGCCGGGCAAGGCCGCCAACAGCTTAACCGTCTTTGGTGAAATAGTTGCCTGGCCTAATTCATACGGCGCAACGTAGAGGCCGTCAGTTTTGGCAATCAGAATTTCTCCCTGGCGAAACGCAACACTGTGCGGGTAATTGCCTGTATGCAATAACATCTGCGGCTGAGTGTAGGGCGGTGGCAAACGATAGATACTGCCAGACCTGGCGCCAATAAATAGATCGCCATTGCTGGCAAAGGTTAACAGGCGTGGCCCTTTCAATTTATCGGTTAACAATTCAAGCGTGTAACCCTGAGGTACTTGTACGGAATATGAATCAGCATTGATCTTTATAGATTGATCAACTCTTTCAAGTACAGCCGGCGGGGCCGCATGGCTAGAGGCAAAACTAAATATCAGAATAAATAGAGCGCGTACCATCACTGCTACAGCCTAAGAAAAACATGGGGGTATGATTATATAAGCCAACGGCGAGTAATGTTCAAGATTCATAATTTTGAATAGGGTTTATTACTTAACTGATCATGGCCTTGTTATCAGCGTAACGCTATTATGAATCTAGTGAAAATCTTGTTATCAAAATTCGTTTTGCTATTTGTTTTGCCTGGCGCCTGCCTGGCTAATGAACACTATTTAACCCTCTATAACGGAAAATACACCGATGACAGGTTAGGGGATGTACTGCTCAGCAAACCCGTTGATCAATTGAATTCCTACCTCGCTGTTATCGCCTGGAGCAAAACCTTGCCGTTCAAAAGTCCAAAACATCAATGGGAACTGGAAGCCCAACTCGGCAAACATTATCGTGGTCAAAACCATTCGGAGCTCAATCTCGTCGCCATCTATCGCTGGCAGAAAACACCGTGGAACAACATCTTAAAAACCAGCTTTGCGATTGGTGATGGTCTATCCTATGCCAGCGAGATCCCGGCCCTGGAAGCCGCAAGCACCACCAACGTCGGCGCCACCCGGTTGCTCAACTACATCATGCTTGAAATGACTGCCGCACCGCCTCAAGCAAGAGACTGGGCCATTGTCGCCCGTGTCCATCATCGTTCAGGCGTCTATGGCCTATTTAATGACGTTGAAGGTGGTTCCAATGTTGTCGCTATCGGCCTAAAGTTTCGTTATGACTAACAGGGAAGAGTAATGTCCGGCTGCGTGCAAATCCGTTTTTACGAAGAGTTAAACGACTTCCTGCCAGCAGCGCAACGCAAGGTCTCGTTTCAACATTGTTTTAAACAAGCGGGTTCAATTAAAGACCTGATAGAAAACCTCGGCATACCGCACACCGAGGTCGATCTGATCCTGGTCAACGGTGAGTCAGTCGACTTCAACTATTTAGTGAAAGACGGCGATCGCATCAGTATCTATCCCGTGTTTGAATCTCTGGATATTACAGCCGTCAGCCACTTGCGGCCCAAGCCATTACGAAAACCCCGTTTTGTGCTTGATACCCACCTCGGACGTCTCGCCGCCTATTTGCGTATGCTCGGTTTCGATAGCCTCTATCGCAACGATTACGACGACCCAAGGCTGGCCAATATTTCTGTCGATGAACAGCGAATTCTGTTAACGCGTGATTTAAAATTGCTGATGCGCAAACAAATCACGCATGGTTATTTTGTCCGCAACATACAACCACAACAGCAGCTGTTGGAAATACTCAACCGATTTGATTTAACTCAGGCACAACAACCCTTTAGCCGCTGCATGCACTGCAATGGCGAGATCAACGCAGTGGACAAGGAAACAATAGCGCCACAGCTAATGCCACGCACCAAGTGTTTTTATGACGAATTCTGGCAATGCGCGCAGTGCCAAAAAGTTTACTGGAAAGGCAGTCACTATCAGCGCATGCAACAACTCATCAACGCAATTAATGCAGAGACTCAGCCATTGCCCGGCCTGGCATAGTCACACACCCCGGTGAGGAAAATTGACTTGAGCTGATCCTGCTGTGCGGGACTAAAAACAACATCAGCATAAGTACCATCCGCCAATGCCGTCGGCACTGACTTTAAGGCACATTTAAATAGATCCCCTTTAAAACCTTCACCGGCCAGCATGCGTGAGGTGGGGTAGACAGGAAAGACTTGTTTACATGGTCCGGCAGGTTTCTCATTTAAAATGCCATCCCAGGCATCGGTGCCTGAGTAAATAATCTCACCCTCGGCATCAAAGCAGGCATCAAGCGCGGCAGCGGGTTTGTTTTTCACCACCCCGGCAGCGGGGTTCTTTTTCATTGCCATCAACCACTGTTCAACCACCTCCAGGGCAGCGGTGGTCGGCTCATAATCACACTGTTTGTTGAGCTTTTCCGGATCGGGTTCATTGCAGGCTGCAATCCATATCAGATGATTGTCGGCATGGCTTTGCGATGCCTCAATCCGCGCCCGCGCAGAAAAAGAACCCAGGCTATGGTGAATATCCAATAGTGGCTCCAGATACCAGCGCACATCAACAACCGGAATATCCAATTTACCCGTAAACACCTGACCCGCAGCAAATGCCGCTGTAATCGTGGCCGTGTTGCCGACTGTGCGCAGCGCAGGTTTGCCCGTTTCACAGGTCGGGCTCAGGTTCATATTGGCCTGATCCCAAGGGTCCAAACTGTCCCTTGGTGCCTTAGGATTCCAGGGATACGAACCCAGGCTCATCTCCTGTGGTGGCTTCCAACCACCGACACAGGCATTGAGTTTTATAAATTCCGTCGCATCGATATCGCCATCAATCAAGGCCTGCAGGCCGTATTGCACGCCGACATTATCCCAACTGTTGGGCGTGAAGCCCTGTTCATTCTGAGGATAGATGTCAGCTAAATCATTCCAGTGACTCCACTTCACCTCTTTGATCACTGACTCAGGATATTGATATCTTCGCAGCGCCTTAAAATAGGCCTGCGGCGCCCAGTGCGGGTTAAAGGTTTTTGGTACCTCACCACGCCAGCCACGGCTACAGACACTGGCCCCTGGTTGCGGTGCAAACGGATTGGCTAGACGTGATGATTTCGCAGCAACACTACTGGCATTCAGGCCAAGCACTTTGGCGCGCAACTGCCAGTCACCCCATTTTGAATTGGGGTCGGCCTGATAGGCCTGATCAAAATAGCGCTCCAACAACTCACAGTCCGCCACATAAATGGTTTGGCTTATCATGTCGGGGAAGGAGAGCTGTGGAATTGCCGCATCGATCAGGCCGGGGTGATTTTCGCCAATCACATATTGCTGTATCGCACCGCCAGAACCACCAATACCAATCGTATGCAGGGGCTGGCCATAAACAGTTGCAAAGTGTTGTTTAAGCATCAGCGCTGTTTCTGCCGCCAGGTTCAGGTTGTAATGTGTCACCGTGCTATTACCGGTTGAGAAGGCCACCGCATAACCACGTTTTAACGACTCATAATGCAGCGCCTGGCCCTTACTCAAACGCAACTGTCCCTGCCAATGGCCTAGTCCAACACCGCCGGCAAACTTATACACCAGCTTGCGATTCCAGGCCGAGTTGTCCAGGGTTTGTGGGCTGGCCAATGATTCAGAGTAGGGTGCCAGCATCGCAATACTATAAAGAAAGCGATTTATCGTGCCGCGTTCAACACGCACGATAAAGTTAACCAGCTTGCCATTAAGGCTAAGCTTTTCTACATCCGCAGGCACAAGTTCGGGATTTTCCAACGGCAGAAAACTCTCTTTGCTGGCGCTGTAATAGAAATAATCAACTCGCGTGGCAATGCTGCAATATTGGCTATGCCCTGTCGGTTTGGCAAAACGATTGGCCATCCCCATAAATTTCGGAAACACCGCATTGCCAATGCCATCGTTATTGTCGATCAGCGGCTGGCCCAGACCATTAAGGTCGCTTGTGCAAATGAACGGGTATTGCAGGGGGTTTTTATCAGCAACAGGGCCAACTTCAGCAATCCAGAAGTCACCGTCTAAAGCCTGTGCCGATGGAGGAAACGTTGACAACGATGGCACCGTAGAACAGGCCGTTAAAACAACAAGCAACAAAACAGCGCCGCCAATACGCCACGCCAGGTTGGCCATTTTTTTTCTAAAAGGAAATTCGACTTTAAACATAAAATCACTGCTGTCCCGTTAACTTCTGGAAAGATACTGTGTTCTTGATAATGATCAGCAAGTTACGAATCTTTTTGCAAAGATGGACATCGCTTTCAAAACACGCCATTACAACCTCCCCCTTTAAAAAGGGGGAGAGCCTGCCCCACGAAGTGCATTGGGTATTGAGGGGGATTTATAAATTTTGCAGCTTACTGATATAACTGATATTTCTATCAGCCTTCAAATCTCCCCCAACCCTTTATGCCCTATGGGTGCTCTTTGCTAAAGAGGGGGGCTTGTCTAATGTTAACGGGACAGCAGTGACATAAAGCATATATTACAGGCTGAACGGTAATCAATTAATAGAGATGCCCTTAAGGCTCAATTAGCAGCGCTCGGGGTTTTTTCTGATCGTTGGGGCTGGCGTTATAACCCCTGCGCAGTGTTAACAGATGACTGGCAATCTGCGTCGCCTCATGATGTGGCATGGTGTCAAATACCGGCATCTGACGGGCTGGATTGATATCTGTAGTCACGTATTTAATAATGTCGAGGCGGCCTTTTTTGGTGAGGATGTTGGCTGGGGTTCGGTCCGCCAGTTTGCCAGTGCCATCTTCGCCATGGCATTCGGCACAGTGGTGGTTAAATAAGTCCTGGCCTGTTTTCAGATTGGGGTGGTCGTGATCATCGCGATTGCTACAGGCGGTTAGTGTGCTGAATGCCAGCATACATATCAGGGCAATTTGAGAATGCTGCTTAATAATCTTCATGCGGATACCTGTGTATGGTTAGGCGGGGGATCCCCGCCAACCACTTAAATTTAATTATTTAGCACACCAGTTATAGGCAGCGGTAAAACCTTTCAGACTAAACGTCGTCATCTGTTCCTTGCCGTCGGTGTTGGCCAGTTCAAGCTCCAGTTTGATGTTGCTGCCGGCCTTCATCGCTTTCACCAGCATGTTTTTATCACTCAAAAGATACATGCCGTCACTGTTGCTCATGATCTCAAATTCAGCATCGGCGATTGGGTCGGCATCAAACTGAATCTGACCATGTTGGCGCTTTTTGCAACCATAGGGACCACAATCAACTCCATCAATGGCAAAGCCCATATCCTTGGCCTGCAGGTAAAAATCACCGTTACATGAATAGCCGAGCACGACCTTGGCTGCCTTGTCCGAACCTTGAAGCGCTTTGCTTGACTGGCTTGATATGGACTTGCCGGATAAACCTGGTATTGCCTTATCGGCGTCATTGAGAGACCAACTGCCATGTTGTCCAGCCGCTTGAGCAAATGGTGAACACAGCATTGAACCAAGCACAGCCAGTGATGCAATCGTTAACTTCATTTTAATTACCTTAGTATTTATTGTTTAAGTAGTGCCAATGTACTGCTCAATAGCGAATATGACCAGATGCAGACAATCAAGGCCTATTGTAACCCGGATGCAGAGACAGGTTTTGATGTGACATTGTAAGAATCAGATTTAGGTCTATTCTTCTGAATAAGAACATGAAAGCCCTCAAAAGAGGAGGGGCCGAGACCAGGAAATATTGTTCTCGTAGTTCAACAGCCTGTCGAAGAGATTATCTAAAAACTATGAATTCGACTTCCGTTCATTAATATATCTGGAGATAGTTATGAGTACGGTTACATCCACACCATTGCTTGACATGGTGGCACCGCTTTCGCTGGAAAATATCGACCAACAGACACCCATGGGGGGCAATCTGCTGCCTGCCGGTGTCGGTGCTACCTTCAAAATTTGGGCGCCAGAGGCACGAGAGATCGATTTGTTATGGCAATACGAGAAGGATGAATATGGCGAGTGGGTCAACCAAAAACGCGGCAAACTTAATAAACTCGATGGCGGTATGTGGTCGGGTTTTGTACCGCGGCTAACCAGTGGCGATCGCTATATGTTTGATGTGGTCGGTCCTGAGGATGGCACAATAGGCTTAAAGCGTGACCCCTTTGCGCGGGATCTTACGGATGACCCCATGTGGCCCAATTGTCAGTGTCTGCTCTACAACCCTGCTGGGTTCCACTGGCATGACCAGCAGTGGCAGCCACCGGCATTTCACGAATTATCTATTTATCAACTGCATATTGGCACCTGGCGGATACCGACAGGCCGTCACCACGGCAGCTTTCTCGATGTGATCGAGCAACTGCCTTATCTGCAATCGCTCAACATCAATGCCATTCAGCCATTACCGATTGTTGAATTCCCAACTGCCTTTAGCCTGGGTTACAACGGGGTTGACTACTTTTCTCCTGAAACAGACTACGGCATCAGCAACGATGATGCGGAGCTTGAAAATTACCTCGCCCGTATCAATAAAAAACTGTTGAGTCTTGATCCATCTTTCACAGCATACGAATTGCATAATATCCAGGGCACGGCCAACCAGTTCCGAATGATGGTCGACATGTGTCATGTCTATGGCATCGCCGTGTTGCTGGATGTGGTTTATAACCATGCCGGTGGCGACTTTGGCGACAAGAGCATCTATCACTTTGATCGGCAGCCCTATGGTGACCACAACGACAGCCTCTATTTCACCGATCACGGTTGGGCTGGCGGTCTGGTGTTTGCCTATTGGAAGGATGAAGTGAGGCAGTTCCTCATCGACAACGCCACGTATTACCTGCAGGAATGTCACTGTGACGGTTTTCGTTACGACGAGGTCAGTGTCATCAAAAACGAAGGCGGTGAACATGGTTGGCACTTTTGCCAGGATGTCACCGACACCTGCCACTATCTCAAACCAGAGGCCATTCACATCGCCGAGCACTGGCCGGTGGAGCAGGCCGTGGTCAACTCAAGTGAGCACGGCGGCGCTGGTTTTGATGCAACACAGAATGATGGCCTGCGTGACGCCATTCGTAGTGCCATCAGCCAGGCCGCTGGCGGCGCGGCAGCCTTTGTCGACATGGATGCTATTGCCCGGCATATTGTCTCGCCGCAGTTAAACGATGCATGGCGTGCGGTGCAGTGTGCCGAGAACCACGATATCGTCCGCAAAGATCGCAGCCTGCGTATCGCCGCACTGAGTGACAGCAGCAATAGCCGCTCCTGGTATGCCCGCAGCCGCTCGCGGGTCGCTACCGGTCTGGTTGCTACTGCAGCAGGCATTCCCCATCTGTTTATGGGGCAGGAGATACTGGAAGACAAACCCTGGCATGACGAACCCGGCAGTCCGTATCAAATCTGGTGGGACGGCCTGGAGCAGGATAAATCCATGGCTGATTTTCTGCTCTATACGCAGGCATTGTTTGCAAACCGCAGCAGCCTGCCTGCTCTGCGTGCAAGCGGCATAAATGTATTTCACGTCCACAACGGCAACCGGGTGTTGGCATTTCACCGCTGGATAGAAGGTGAGGGCAAAGACGTGATAGTAATCGTAAGTCTGAATGAATCAACCCTGTGGAACTACGAACTGGGGCTGCCATTGCAAGGCTATTGGCGTGAAGTCTTTAACAGTGATGCCTATGACCATTGGCCCAACCCAAATTGCGCCGGTAACGGTGGCGGTATTCATGGCTATGGTCGGCCGTTACATAATCTGCCAACGTCTGCGCAAATTGTCATTCCAGCCAATAGTGTTTTGATATTTTCGCGTTAAAGAGAGTGTGAAGATTGGCGGGGTGTGGCGGGTGGGACCCGCCCTACAAAGTTAAATCAATTTTTCAGCCAGGCCCCTGGCCTTTACCTGCATTTGTTTCGGTAAGCCAGGCTGGGGTGATTTGCCAATTAAACCTGTAAACAGTGTACCAACGCTGTCAGCGCCTATGGTTTGTGCCGTCATTTTTAATTGTTTATGGCTACCATAAAACCAGCGACCAAAAATTCCAGGTGCCGCGCATGAAGAAATCAGTATGGCCTTTTTCTTTGGCTGATTCGCTTTGCGAAACTGTGGATAATTCATATCCCACGACCAATAGGCATACACCACCAACCTCTCCATAAAGCGTTTAAAAATTGCAGTAACAGAGCCAAAATTGGTCGGCGAGGCGAGGATATAAGCATCACTTGATTCAATCTTGTCGACCAACGCCTGCATGCCGTCGTGCTGTACGCACACACCCGGGGCCGGGCCTGGCTGTTGAGTGCACTCGCGGCAATTTAGACAAAACTCAATGGGGTGTTCACGTAGCAGAATAATCTCAACCTCTGCCCCGGCTGCGCGTAAGGCCTGCGTCATTACCTCGACAGCTTGATCGGTAATTCCATCGTCCCGATATGAGCCATTAATTACGAGTATCTTAGCCATGATTCAACCTCACTCCTGAAAGCAGACAGTCCTTTATTATCATAGCGATAAAA
>Ga0316190_10003836_pt1 | contig 10905 bp, 10 predicted proteins | sample Eddworburrow2_MG_FD_204929 | JGI IMG/M metagenome (GOLD analysis project Ga0316190, IMG submission 204929) | Coastal sediment microbial communities from Maine, United States - Eddy worm burrow 2 | ecosystem: Environmental > Aquatic > Marine > Coastal > Sediment | place: USA: Maine | collected... | reverse complement strand
ATACGTGGCCCCTGTTTAGCTTTAGCATAGACAAAGACCACATCACTTTCTTTAAATTTCGCTCTTACCGAGTCACTAACATCGACAGCCACCGACAATGCAGTTGCTGTTGAAGAAGCCGCAGCTGTGACAGGCGTCGTGGCAGCTTCTGCAGCCTGAGCATCCGCTTTCATCTGTTCGATGCCTAACATCTCCTCAAGTTCTGGGACGTCTTCACCCGCATCGACCAATGCCTGGCGTGACTGGGCAACAATCGTAACGATGGACTTCATGACATCTTCTTCGCCACCAGCCATCGGCAACAACTTGCCCAGGTGCGTTATAGCCTGTCGATGATTACCCTGCTGGAATTCTGCAACACCGATGAACCATAATGCGTTCGGGTTCTCAGGGTCCAGCTGATAAGCTTTTAACACCAGAGCTCTGGCGTCTTCAGTAAACACACGATCATTAGTTAGTGCCAGAACTTCTGCCCGTTCTAACATCAGTTGTGCATTCTCAGTATCCTGTTCCAGCGCTACCGCAAAGGCATTTGCCGCCTGCTGGTTGTTGCCCAGATATTTATGTGAACGCCCGAGCATTATCCATTCCTGAACGGTACCACCTTCCTTCTCGATTTTAGCTTCGAGTTTGCGTGTCATCTCTTCGATAGAGGGCTGCTTTGTTGGCGACGATTCCTGCGTGGCTACAAATGTCTCGTCACTGGCATTGTGCATACCCAGGTCAAGGTAAAGTAACAGGGCCAGCATCGGAACAAAGACTGAGATAACCAGCGCCAGGGCCGGGTGCTTCCTGGCCGCCTTTGTATAATGTAATGCAGCATTCTCTTTGCTGACATCAGGGATATCTATCAGCAGTTCTCTGTCCAGCTCTTCACGCGCAACCTTGTAAAACTGCTGGTCGATACGACCTTCCTCTAAATCAAGATCAAGCTCCTTAACCTTTTCTTCATTGATTTTTAGATTACTCTCTTTATATGCTATTGACGAAAGTTGCCTAATTTTCAATAGCGGGTAAACCAGCAGACCTATAGCCAGCAGCAACATCATACTCGTTAAAGCCCAGAAGGTAATATTCATCATTTATCCTGTTCTGCATGTAAATTTTTTATGCGCTCGATGTCGTCTTTGCTCAAGCTGTCTGTCTGCGTAGCATCATCCTGTGACCTCATGAAGCGGACGACGAATATCAGGCCAATAGTAAACATGATTATTGGACCAAACCATAACAGCCAGGTCATAGGTTTAAGCGGTGGCCGATATAAAACATAGTCACCATAACGCTGCACCATAAAGTCAACAATCTCTTCTTCTGTCTTACCATCCGACAACATCGTATATATCTCTAGTCGAAGATCTTTTGCAAGGTCAGCATTTGATTCGGCAACATTTTGATTCTGACATACCAGGCAGCGAAGCTCTTCACTTAACTTATGGAATATTTTTTCCGTCTCAGGTGAATCAAATTGAAACGTTTCGACAGGCGCAGAGATACTGCTGAACGAAACACACAGCAAGAAGAATAAAGTAATAATCGGGGTTTTTTTACACATAGGCGTCTTGTTATTTGAGTGTCTGCATGGCAGCCATTAAAGCTTCATAATTACCCTGGTCAGATAATGGGCCAATGACCTTATGTCGGATAATGCCTTCCTTATCAATTAAAAATGTTTCTGGAGCACCATACACTCCCCAGTCGATAGCAATACGTCCATCATAATCAACCGCAACCACCTGATAAGGGTTACCCAGCCTGGCCAGCCAGTTCTTTGCATCAGCTGATTCATCTTTATAATTCAGGCCGATGATCCGCACCCCGCTCCGTGCAAGGTTTTTAATCACCTCATGTTCCTGCCGACAAGCAAAACACCAGCTCGCCCAAACGTTGACAAGGGTTACATGGCCGAGCAGATCATCATTGGAAAAACTTCCTTCTTTGAATAGCAGCGGCAACTCAAAAACTGGCGCAGGCTTATCGATTAGTGGTGACGGTACCAGTCGGGGATTAAGCGTTAGACCGATGGCCAAAAGCACAACCATTGCCCCAAAAATAATCAGTGGCATGAATCGTTTTAAAAGGGTCGGCTGATTTTTTTCCATGAGTTTCTTTTCTGCTAGATAGATTTAACCGGCAAGCCTGTGGTTACAGGCTCGCCGTCGCTGTAACTTTTTTCGTAGCCGTCTGTTTAACAGACTGACGGTAACGACGATCACTCACCGCCAGCACACCGCCGATCGTCATCAGGATGCAGCCTAACCAGATCCAGCGTATCAATGGTTTATAGTAAACACGCATGCTCCAGGCACCGTTTTCCAGTTCTTCACCTAAAGCAGCATATAGATCACGGGTAAACGTTATATCAATCGAAGCATCCGTCATAGGCTCACTCTTACCGGTGTACGTTCTTTTTTGCGGCAATAACTCACCCGTTTTTTCGCCCTCTGACCAGATCTCGATAACGCCTTCTTGTGCGATATAATTTGGCCCCTGTACTGTCCTGGTACCCTGGAAAAGGAACTCATAACCAGATATGTTATAGCTGGTGCCTGGCTCCATACGAAGGTCTTTCTCTGAGTGATAGGTCATGACCACAGTGACGCCTGCCACAAAAACAGCTACACCGAAGTGTGCCATTATCATACCTATGTAGGATAGCGGTAACTTAAGGCCTCGCATCATACGCGACAACAAATCTTTTAATGTAGTAAGTGCAACCCATAAGGCACCGGCCAAACCCAGGCCTGTTGCAAGGTTCAATTTGTCTTCGACTATAAAGGGAATCAATAATCCCACGACTAGTGAAAACACAAAAAATATGGAGGTTGTTTTAGCGATACGCGGCCAGTTATCGCCTTTCCAGCGTATTGCCGGACCAACGCCCATTAACAATAGTAGCGGTATCGCTATATAAGCAAACATCGTGTCAAAATAAGGCCGTCCCACGGAGATCTTACCGACACCAAAAGCATCAACGACGAGTGGGTACATAGTACCGACCAGGACCGCGGTGGCAGCGGTAAGAAATATAATATTATTCAATAGTAACGCGGTCTCCCTGGAGAACCACTGAAAACGACCGAAACTTACCACCGCTGCTGATCGCCATGCGTACAAGGCCAGTGAGCCACCGACAGCGAAGATCAGGAAACCAAGAATGAATACGCCGCGCTCTGGATCAGTGGCAAACGCATGTACCGAAACCAGTACACCTGAACGTACGATAAAGGTACCGAGCAGACTCAGTGAAAAGGCAAGTATCGCCAATAATACTGTCCAGCTTTTGAATACACCGCGTTTTTCCGTGCTCGCCAGCGAATGGATCAATGCTGTACCCACGAGCCATGGCATAAATGAAGCATTTTCAACAGGGTCCCAGAACCACCAGCCACCCCAGCCTAGCTCGTTATAAGCCCACCAGCTACCGAGCGCGATACCGAAAGTCAAAAAACTCCAGGCAATGGTTGTCCATGGACGGGACCAGCGCGCCCAGGTTGCATCGAGCTTACCGCCAAGCAATGCTGCTACCGCAAAAGCGAAGGCAACAGAAAAACCAACATAGCCCATGTATAACATCGGTGGATGTATTGCCAGACCTGGATCCTGCAGCAGCGGGTTTAGCTCGCTGCCATCTAGTGGTACTGGAAAAATTCGCTCAAAAGGATTTGACGTAAACAGCATAAAAGCAAGGAAGCCTGTACTCACCATACCCATGACTGCCAGTACACGAGCCATCAGAATCTCGGGTAGATTTTTACTATAAACAGCAACCGCTATAGTCCACAATGCCAGCATAAGTGCCCATAGCAGCAGCGAACCTTCATGTGAACCCCATACACCCGATATCCGGTACAAAAGAGGTTGCACAAGGTTTGAGTGATTCGAGACATATAACACTGAAAAATCATGCACGATAAAAGCATGTGTCAGCGCCGCATAAGCCAGGCCAACAAATAAAAATTGTGTCATCGCTGCCGGTCTGGCCATAGCGATGAGTGCTGGCTGGTTACGTGCAGCACCTATCAGTGGAACAATGCTTTGTACGATAGCGACGGCAAAAGCAATGATTAAGGCGAAGTGTCCGAGTTCTGGAATCATAATATTATGCCCTTCAATTTATGGATGGTGCTTTACTTAGCCGTACTTTGATGTGTATATTCTGCAGCTTCCTTAGCCGACTTGCCGGAGGCTTCCAGTGCTGCAGCAACTTCTGGCGGCATATAATTTTCATCATGTTTTGCCAGCACTTCCTGAGCTACAAATTTACCGCCCGCCTGCATACTGCCCATGGCAACGATACCCTGACCCTCACGAAATAGGTCTGGAAGAATACCGGTATATTCGATGGTCATACTTTCAGTGTTATCGGTTACATCAAATTCTATCTTCAGGCTGTCGGGTGCACGTTTCACGCTGCCATTGACCACCAGCCCGCCAACTCGAAACGAATGCGTGGTCGGCGCGTCACCGGCTTTCACCTGGGTCGGGCTATAAAAATACAGCAGGTTTTCTTCAAATGCGGTCAACCCTAACACTGTTGCAATAGCAACACCGAAAACGATGGCAAATATTAAAACTTTTCTACGACTTCTTTTATTCATGGCTTTTAATTAATTATCTATGCTGAATCTTTATTCAGCTCTATCTGTTCACGCTTGATACTACGTTTAATTCTAGCGATGACATTCTTACGCTGCACTATCGGGAATATTATATTAGCAACGATAACAGCAAATGTTATCGCATAAGATGTCCATACAAAAAACGCGTATCCGCCCATGTTAAAAAATTCTGACCAGTTCATCTCTAATTCACTCTCTACTAAAGCCGCTCGACCAGCTCTCTTACCCAACGACGATTTCGGTCGCGATACAACGCTTCGTTTCGCGCTCTGACCAATACCACTGCCGCATAGAACAGCTTGAATGCGACTGCCATCAACAATAATGGAATCAGCATATCGATGTGCATCGAAGGTTTATCAAACTTTGCTACAGTCGCACCCTGATGCAGGGTGTTCCACCATTCAACAGAGTAATGGATGATCGGGATGTTCACCACGCCGACTATCGCCAGTAGACCACTGGCCTTGTCTGCGCTGCGCTGATCTTCGATAGCCGACTGTAAAGCCATGTAACCCAGGTAGAGGAACAACAGGATCAGCTCGGAGGTTAATCGCGCATCCCACACCCAGTAGGCGCCCCACATCGGCTTACCCCAGAGCGAGCCGGTAACAAGCGCAATGAAAGCGAACGAAGCCCCGATCGGCGCACTTGCGGCAGCCACCATATCAGCCAGTCGTATCTGCCAGATTATGCCGATCCCGGAAGAGACAGCCATGACCATGTAAACAAACATCGACATCCATGCTGCTGGCACATGGATAAAGATGATGCGATAGCTTTCACCCTGCTGGTAATCCGTCGGCGCGACAAACAGCCCGAGATACAGGCCATAAGCCCCAATCAGCAGTGCGCTGACAGAGAACCACGTTATCAGCGGGGCTGACATCACGTAAAAATGCTTGGGTGAAGAAAATCGTTGTATCCAGTGCCACATAATCTGATTATTTATTCCACTATATTATCTTGATGCCGTGATTCGCAGTGCCACCGAGGTAGCCAGCGGTGCCAGCGAAAGCGCTAATGCTAACACAGCACCGAGGAACAGTAACTGACCTGTTACCGGTAAACCGTCAGCAGCGACATCAACCGCATTTGCACCGAAAATCAGTATCGGGATATATAACGGTAGAATGATTAGTGACAACAAAACACCGCCACGGTTCACTGCTACCGTCAGAGATACGCCGATGGCACCGACAAGGCTTAGTACCGGGGTGCCCAGCAACAGGCTATAGATAAGCACGGTAACCGCATCCGCCGGCAGGCTCATGAATAAACCCAGCAGTGGCGCTATGATGACGAGCGGCAGGCCGGTCAGGAGCCAGTGAGCAGTCACCTTCGCCAGAACCAGTATCATCAACGGGTTAGGGCTCAGCATCAGCTGATCAAGAGAGCCATCCTCATAATCCAGCTTGAATAACCGGTCCAGTGACAATAACACCGCCAGCAAGGCTGATACCCAGATTACGCCAGGCGCCATGGTCTGCAGCGCCTGCGGTGTCGGCGTTACCGCCAGCGGGAAAAGCGTAACCACAAGAACAAAAAATATCAACGGGTTCGCCAGCTCATGACGACTGCGCAAGGCGAGTCGCAGGTCACGGATCAATAGATGGTAATAAGCCTTTAACATGCGCTAGCCCCTCGCCTTGCGGCCTAGCTGTACAGAGGACATCTCGCATTCCAGCTGCATACCGTGATGGGTGGTAAATACCACACTACCACCAGATTGCTTGTGTTCCATTATCATCGACTCCATCAATGCCACGCCCTGTACATCGAGCGCGGTCAATGGCTCATCGAGGATCCATAGCTTCGCCTGTGACAACTCAACAAATGCCAGCAGGATCCTACGACGCTGGCCGGATGACAGCGCTTTACCAGGCACATCCTCATAACTTGCCAGGCCAACTTTGGATAATGCCACCTCGATCTCCTCATTACCCAGAGACAGTGATCGCGTATCGAGCAGCGAACGGACATTCTCTAACACTGTGAGGTCGCCTTTAACACATGGCAGATGCCCGATGTAAACCATATTGGCATAGTAGTCTTCACGATTAGAAATGATCGACTCACCCTGCCATAACACGTGGCCGGCTTCGGCCAGGCGTAGGCCACAGAGGATACGTAACAGGCTGGTTTTACCGCTACCGTTAGGCCCCTCGATCTGCAGCACTTCTGATTCGGCCACAGCGAAGCTCAGATCATTAAACAACAAACGATCATCACGCACACACTCTAATGACTTGGCTTCGAACATAAGCGCTAAATATATGCTTTTATTAATAAAAGGTACACAGAAAAAAAGGATGGCCTAAACCATCCTTCCTCAATCAACCTTTAGGTAATCCGACTGGATCATCTTTTATCAGTAAATAATAGATTATTTAAGGCTGGCGATGTAGTTTGCTACTGCTTCCATCTCATCATCAGACAGCTTCTCAACGATCGAACGCATCAGCATCTTGTCATCGTTCTTACGAGTGCCGTCTTTGAATGCTTTTAACTGTGCCAGTGTGTAATCGGCATATTGACCGCCTAACTGCGGGTAGCCGATACCGGCTGTGCCGGCACCAGCAGGTCCATGACATGCCTGGCAGGCCGGGATACCCTTCTGCATATCACCCCCTTTGTATAGCTCACGTCCTGCAGCCGCTTTTTCAGCATCAAAAGGCGCTGCATCTTTTAAGCTCTGCGCCTGAAAATAAGCACCGATGTCTGCTGCATCTTCATCAGACAGGCCCGCCGCCATGCCCATCATGATCGCATTTTGACGATCGGTATTGGCTTTAAAAGCTTTTATCTGGTTAACGATATAAGCCTCGTTTTGCCCGGCAAGTTTTGGGTAAGCCGGGATCGGGCTATTTCCATCAAAGCCGTGACAGCCACCACAGGCTGCAGATTTAGCTTTACCAGCCGCTGCGTCTCCAGCTATTGCAGCACCGGACATAAAAAAGAACATCGTGATGCTGACTAAAATCAGTTTTTTCATTGTTTGAACTCCAAACATATAAACCCAAATAGGGCAAAAAAAGTGGCGAGATTCTACACTACCGACGCCTTTGCTTCAATATCAATATATTGCGATATGCTATTCTAACACCGGTTTTAGGCCTTATATCAGCCATGAGATCAGGCTTTTGTTCACTATTTAAATCTGATGGCGCATAATGCCCGCCTATGAGCAATTCAGTAGAAAAAAAGCCCGCCAGGACTGTCGTCGATAACCGCTTTTATCGTCAGGCACAATTTCTGATCAGTGCCGGAAAAGCAAAACAGTTCCCGCAAGGCGGCAGTGAAGTCGCCTTTTCAGGGCGGTCTAACGCCGGCAAGTCCAGCGCGATCAATACCTTATGTGACAACAAGGGCCTCGCACGTACCAGCAAGACTCCGGGCAGGACAAGGCTGGTCAACTTTTTTGAACTCGATGAACAGCGGCGACTGGTCGACCTGCCGGGATACGGTTTTGCCAAAGTCCCCATCGCCATGAAAAACGAGTGGGAAAAACTGATGACTCAATATCTCAGTGATCAACAGGCATTAAAAGGCCTGGTCATCATCATGGATATCCGCCACCCGCTTAATGATTATGACTGGCAGATGCTGGAATGGTGTGACCACTACCAGCTACCGGCCCACGTATTGCTTACCAAGGCAGACAAGATCAAACGCGGTGCCCAGCAGAACAGCAAACTAAAAACCCAGAAGCAACTGAAAGACGCCGGCATCGATGCCAGCGTACAGATATTTTCCGCACTGAAAAAAACCGGGCTGGATGAATTGGTGTTCAAACTGAATGACTGGCTGGAGCTTGGTTAATGGACAGGAGCGGATATCAAGAAGTATCTCTCGCAGAGCCGCAGAGAAAAGCTTTATGTTTTATAGGGTGGGCATCGACCGCAGCTACAGGTCGCCAATTGACTGCGGTTTGTCGGGCAATGCCCGACCTAAGGCGTTACAAATTAAATTGTTTTTATTTGCGAGCTCTGCGGCTCTGCGAGAGTTAATTTTTTAAGGTCAGCTCAGGCTAACAACAGTCGCCCGGGAAAACCACCAAACAAAAAAACGCCCGGCCACTGGCCGGGCATCAAAGGTGGAACCGGATTGGGGATGCCGATTCCGATGGCCCGCAAAAAGGGAGAGAGCGGGCCTACGCCGGGCTACAGCGTATTCACAAAAAACACTTCATTGCCTTCACAAAAAAACTTTCGTAAAACAGTTCGTTGCTTCTGCAATAATGATTAAAGACTATACAGAAGATATGTCAAAACTATATGGAAAAAAGGCGGTAAAAGTCGGACAGAAACCGACGAACGGTAGCCATGAAATACGAGAAAAGCCCAATATTACTAATTAATACAATAGCTTGATTGCTTAGATTGATTCAGAAAGTAGTAAGTTGACGCAACTCCTTAATTGTCGACACGAAAGTAAAATATATCGACAAACCCGATCAAAAGACCGCCAGTATTTTCGTGTTAAACAGGTCTAATGTGCTTCATCCCAGTTATCGCCGATTCCGATATCAACGACCAAAGGCACTTTCAGCGTTGCCGCCTGCTCCATCTCTGTCCGCAACAGGTCTGCAAGCGCCTCGATATCTGTCTCAACCACCTCGACCACCAGTTCATCGTGCACCTGCATTACAACCTTTGCCTCCATTTTGCTCGCAACAAGCGCCTGATCGACAGATATCATTGCTCGCTTGATGATATCTGCCGCAGTGCCCTGCATCGGTGCGTTGATAGCGGTCCGTTCAGCATATTGCCGGCGCTGACCATTACGTGAATTGATTTCCGGCAGATACAAGCGACGGCCAAAAACAGTTTCGACATAGCCTCTGTCGTGCGCCTGTTCGCGGGTTTTATCCATATACTCCTTTACACCGGGATAGCGCGCAAAATAGACGTCGATATAATCCTGGGCTTCATAGCGACCTATATTCAGCTGTTTTGCCAGGCCAAACGCTGACATGCCATAGATCAGGCCAAAGTTGATGGCTTTCGCCGCCCGCCGCTGCTCCGTTTCGACTTTATCCAGCGCTACACCAAAAACTTCAGAGGCAGTAGCGCGGTGTACATCGACACCTTCAGCGAAGGCTTTGAGTAAACTCGCGTCTTCTGACAGGTGCGCCATGATACGCAGCTCTACCTGTGAGTAATCAGCCGCCAGCAATTTATACCCCTTCGGTGCAACAAATGCCTGACGTATGCGCCGACCCTCTTCACTTCGAACAGGGATATTCTGCAGATTAGGATCAGTAGAGGATAGCCGGCCGGTCGCGGCGACTGTCTGGTTATACGAAGTATGCACACGCCCGGTCTTTGCATTGACCTGGAGCGGGAGCTTGTCGGTATACGTGGACTTCAGTTTGCTCAGGCTGCGGTGTTCCAGCAATAATTTTGGCAACGCATACTCAGCGGCCAGCTCCTGTAACACATCTTCAGCGGTGGAATACTGGCCAGTCTTGGTCTTTTTTGATGAGGGTATTTTTAACTTTTCAAACAGGATCGTGCTCAGCTGCTTTGGTGAGGCAAGATTAAAGGTCTCACCAGCTTCATCGTACGCCAGCTGTTCCACTTCTTTCATGCGCTCCGCAAGCTGCTGACTCTGCTTTTCCAGCATCGCTACATCAACCATCACACCGTGACGCTCTATCTTCAGTAACACGTTTAACAGTGGCAGCTCGATCTCTTCATACACTTTCTTTAAGGCGGGCTCCGCCTCCAGCGCCTGGCTTAATTTTTCATGGATCTGCAGTGTGATATCGGCATCTTCCGCGGCATAGGGTCCTGCCAGTGCTAGATCGACCTGGTTAAAGGTTAACTGTTTGGCACCTTTCCCGGCGATATCTTCGAAGTGGATAGTACTGTGGCCCAACAGGCGTAATGCCATATCATCCATATTATGTCGCTGGGTGGAATCCAGTACATATGACTCCAGCATTGTGTCCTGTGCGATGCCTTGCATAGATATACCGTGGTTATTTAACACGTGGGCATCATATTTGAGGTTCTGGCCGATCTTGCCCTTATTTTTATCTTCCAGCATCGGTGTTAAAACGCCCAGCACTTCCCGCTCAGATAACTGCACCGGCGCATCGAGGTAATCATGGGCAAACGGTACATAGGCTGCTTCGCCGCTTTTTACGGCAAAGGAAACACCGACGACCCTGGCCTGCATATAGTCCAGGCTGGTGGTTTCAGTATCGAAAGCAAACTGCTGCGCCTTGTTCAGTTTTTTAATCCAGTGATCGAAAGATTTTTTATCCAGGATGGTTTCA
>Ga0316190_10003835_pt1 | contig 10907 bp, 12 predicted proteins | sample Eddworburrow2_MG_FD_204929 | JGI IMG/M metagenome (GOLD analysis project Ga0316190, IMG submission 204929) | Coastal sediment microbial communities from Maine, United States - Eddy worm burrow 2 | ecosystem: Environmental > Aquatic > Marine > Coastal > Sediment | place: USA: Maine | collected... | reverse complement strand
GCCTTCGCCGGCGTGGCCGTCGGTGTCTTCGGCTACGTCGGTGGTCTCACGATCTTCGAACTCTTCGTGGCCGAGGTCGTGCCCGACGACGTGCCGGCTGCCGTCGGGCCGATGTGGGTCGTCGGGGTACTCCTCGGCGTTGGCGCGGTCGTGACGGTCGTGGCAGCAACACCAGGTGGACATGGTGACACCCTTCGCCGCCGGGTCTATGTCCTCTTGCTCTCCACGGGTTCACCCACCCCGACAGTGCGAACGCACACGACGCCCGAGCCAGCCACAACGCCCCAACCCGCACGACGCGCCGAACCTTCACTCGTGACTGCAGGAGATCCGTCATGACCACCACGACCCGACCGTCCGAGTCCGCCGACGTGCGCCGCAGCCGCCTCGTCGCCGATGTTGCGAGAGCGGGCTCGTCTGTCGCCCCCTACTGGCCGCTCACGTCGTTCGTTGCGGTCAATCCGCTGGGGGGCCTCCAGGAACGACCGTTCGCCGAAGCGACCGAGGTCGCCCGTTCGTGGTTCGATGGCCGCACGCACCTCTCGCTCGACGACTATCGAGCTGAGCATGCACGCGGGGCGATCACCGACGCCGACCTCGACGCAGCGCTCGGACGATTTGCTCCGACACTGGTGGCTGAGTCGCCCATCGAGATCGGCCAGGCCCGGGTCGATGTCGTCGACCTGTTGCGCTGGGATCTGCTCCATGGACCGAGTGGCGAGGTCATCCGTCGGGCCCGTCAGCCGATCGCCGACGCGCTCGACGAGATCGTCGCAGCGTGGTGCGCGACGTACGTCGATGACGCCCACGTTCCTTGGGCGATGCCCGATCGCGATCAGGGGTTCTATCGCGCCTGGCGCGCCGTGGCCGGTGGTGATCGCCGACTGGACAGCTTGGTCGGTGACCGTCGTCGGATCAGCGACCTCCCCGAGGATCCGGTCGAGATGCTCGATCTCGCTTTCGAGATTCGGGGTGTCGACGACAACGATCGCGTCGCTGCACTGCGGACCATGGTGCTTCGCACACCGGGGTGGGCGAGCTTTGCCCGCTGGTGCGATGACTGGGCACCGGCCGACCACCCGGGTGTTCGGCTCAAGATGCTCGACCTCGCTGCGGTTCGCGCGGCGATCGACCATCTGGCACCGGAGCACGTCTCGTTCGACCGGAGCGCCGAGCGCGACCTGGTTGCCGCGCTGAGGGCTCGTACGACGACGGCGGCAGGTGCGTTCGCCCTCACGAAGCCGTCCCCGCACGAGCTGGCCGCGATCGAAGCCGCGCTCGGACAGTTGAGCGAGGGCGATCGCGTCGCGATCTGGCTCTCGGCGCACGAGTGGAGCTTCCGGGATCGCTTGCTGACCCGACTCGATGCTCCCGTCACGCCGCCTGACTCGGCCGCCCGCCCTGACGCGCAGCTCGTGTTCTGTATCGACGTCCGCTCCGAGGGTTTCCGTCGCCACCTGGAGTCACTGGGTGACTACGAGACCCTCGGATTCGCCGGCTTCTTCGGTGTTCCCGTCCGGTGGCGGCCGCTGGGCTCCGCCGTGGCCCGGGCGCGCTGCCCGGTGCTTGTGTCACCCCGTCACGAGATCGCCGAGGTGGCACTCGACGACGACCGCGGCTACCTGTCCACCTGCTCGGCGAGCGCCGGTTTGCACGACGCCTTCTCCGCTGCCAAAGGGGGCATCGCCTCACCGTTCGCGCTGGCCGAGTCTGCCGGCTGGTTCGCCGGTCCGATTGCCGCAGTCCGGACTCTCGCTCCTGGGAAGTCGCCCACCACCCAGCTCGGGTCGACGTCACGTTCGCGCTGGCGCCGCTTCACGTCGAGACCTCGGACTGCGCCCGTCGTCGACGACGTAGCGGGCCGCGACCTGCACACAGGCCTGTCGCTGGAGGAGCGGACCCTGTTCGCCGAGGCGATCGTGACGACGATCGGTCTGGCGAGCTTCGCCCCGATCGTCGTGTTGTGTGGCCATGGCAGCCACACGACGAACAACCCGCACGCGTCCTCATTGGACTGCGGCGCGTGCGGTGGTGCGCCGGGGGGCGCCAGTGCGCGCATTGCCACCGCGATCCTCAACGACCCCGACGTCCGCTCGGGTCTCGCCGAGCGAGGGATCGAGATCCCTGACGACACCTGGTTCGTCGCCGCAGAGCACGACACCACCGCCGATGTGGTGACCGTATTCGATACCGACGTGCTGCCCGGCGAAGCGCAAGCGCTCGTCGGTGCGCTCCAGCGCGATCTCGAAGTCGCCGGCGAGCGCAATGCCGCTGATCGGGCGAAGCGACTCCCGGGTTCGGCGGGACGGGTCCGCGATCGAGGGATGGACTGGGCGCAGGTCCGGCCGGAATGGGGCCTCGCCGGCAACGGCGCGTTCATCATCGGCCCGCGGTCGATCACTGCACAGCACGACCTCGCCGGACGAGCATTCCTCCACAGTTACGTCGCGGATCGTGACCCCGAGGGTGTGGCCCTCGAGACGATCATGACTGCGCCGCTCGTCGTCGCTCAGTGGATCTCGGCGCAGTACTACTTCTCCACGGTGGAGCCCGATGTGTTCGGGGCGGGCGACAAGATGCTGCACAATCCGGTGGGCGGAATCGGTGTGGTCGTCGGACAGTCCGGTGACCTCGCCGTCGGGCTTCCCATGCAGTCGGTGATGTTCGGCGAGCAGCGTGCTCACGACCCGTTGCGTCTGCTCGCCGTCGTGCAAGCACCACTCGACCGTGTCGAGGGCATCGTCCTGCGCAACAGTGGGCTCCGCCAACTCGTCGAAGGTGAGTGGATCCACGTCGTCGCCCGACCGACCGAACACGATCACTGGTCGTTCCGCAGACCCGGCGGCGGCTGGGAGCCCTGGCAACCCGCCGACCCCGACCACGCTGCCACCGCCGCACTTCTCACCCCACTGGAGATCTCATGACCACTTGGAACAACCTCACCGCCATGGCGAAGATCGAAGTCGTCGTGGACGGCGACGACGTGCCGGCCGTGCGCGATCTCTTCCTTGACGCGGGCGCCACGGGGTACACCGCAGTGTCAGGCGTGTCGGGATTCGGACACCACGGACACCACCAGGGCAAGCTCCTCTTCAACGACCGAGCGAGCCTGTCGATGCTGATCACCGTGGTTCCCATGGATCGATCCGAGGCGCTGATCGCCGGCATCCGACGTCTGCTCGACGACCGGCATGGGGTGCTGTTCGTGTCGGAGACCCACGTCAGCCGACCGGACTACTTCGCCTGACCGCCGTCACGATGTGGCGGCGGGGTCCTGGCGCGGCAAGATGGAGACAACCACAACGGATGGAGCCAGCGTGCACACGATCATCGACACCGACGCCGTCAACCCGGTTCTCAACGAGATCCTCAAAGCCGAACTCTCCGGCGTCGTCCGGTACACCCACTATTCGTTGGTGATCACCGGGCCGAATCGACTGCCGCTGGTCGACTTCATGAAGGCGCAGGCCGCCGAGTCGCTGCTGCACGCGCAGCAGGCGGGCGAGATCCTCACCGGTCTCGGAGGACATCCCGAACAGGGAATCGCGGCGATCGACGAATCTCACGACCACGCAATCGAGGCGATCCTGGGCGAGTCGGTCGAGCACGAGCGACGGGCCCTCGATCTGTACCGACAGCTGTTGGCGTTGACCGAGGGAACGTCGATCTACCTCGAGGAGTACGCCCGTGGCCAGATCGGCCAAGAGGAACTCCACGTCATCGAGATGAACAAGCTCCTGCGCGACTACTCGATCGGCTGATGTCGACGAAACGAGCCGCTGACGCGTCGTCCGAAGTCGGGTTGTGCACCGGCAAGGACTGTCGGCGAAGTGACGGGTTCCGCAGCGTGCAACGAGAGCTGCAGCGACGGTGCGACGTCGTGGAACTCGCCTGCCTCGACGTATGCCACGGCCCGGTGGTCGTGCTCGAGCCGCGGAGCCCCGACGCCGTTGTGATCGAACGAGTCCGGAATCGGGCCCTGGTCCAGGAGGTGGCCGCCCACGTGGTCGACCGCGAGCCGTTGTCGGCTCGGCTTCGCAATCGCCGTCTCTCCGGTTCGAAGCGGGCCAAGGCGCGCCGTCGGATCGAACGCGCCATCTGAGGCGAGGAGCGGCGTATCGTGCGGCCCAGCACCGACGGTGGGAGATGAGATGAACGACACGATGACGGGCAAGATGACCAGCGACCAGGAGCCCGAGATCGCCTCGAAGGTCGAGTTGTTCAAACTGTTCCTGTCCGAACAGAGCGACCCGGCACCGTTCTACAACAGGCTCGCCGACCGGACCTTGGCGTTGCTCGGCCTGCCGATCGACGGGCGCCGGATCCTCGACCTGGGCTCTGGCCCTGGCCACTACACCGCGGCGCTGGAACGCGCTGGTGGAGTCGTCACGGCGGCTGACCTCGGAGCGGAAGACATCGCCGAAGTCGTCAAGAACGGGATGTCCGGCATCGTCGCCGATGCGGCCCGGTTGCCGTTTCCCGACGCATCGTTCGACGGCGTGTTCAGCTCCAACCTCGTCGAGCACGTGCCCGATGTCGGCCCGCTGTTCGACGAGATCCAGCGAGTGTTGCGTGTCGGAGGCTGGGCCTGGGTCAGTTGGACGAACTGGTACTCACCGTGGGGCGGACACTTCATCACGCCGTTCCACTATCTCGGCCCGAAGTGGGGCTATCGGGCGCATGTGAAGTTGCGCGGTGAACCGCCGCGCAACCGCGTCTACGACGGCCTGTGGCCTGCGCACATCGGCGCCACGATCCGAGCTGCCCAGGCACGCCCGGGTCTGCGCATCGTGTCGGCAGTGCCGAGGTACTACCCATCGCAGAAGTGGATCATGAAGGTCCCGGGGTTTCGCGAGGTCGCGTCGTGGAACTGCCTGCTGACCATCGAGCGCGTCGAGACGTAGTCCGTTCGATCACGGGCCAGATCCGCGGGGAAGCCGTCGCGTGGCTACTTGCGCGAGATCGAGAACGCCGGGATCACCCGCGGCGCTGCGGAGGTGATGTACTCCCCGAACTGCGGCATCAGCTCCGCTTGGGCGCGAAGTCGTGCCTGGCCCTCGGCTTCAGGGAGTTCGACGACGTCGGCCTCGAACGTCTCGGTGCCGTACTCGACCGTGATGGTCGGCTGGGCCTTGAGGTTGTAGTACCAGTCCGGGTTGTCAGGGGCGCCCGCCTTGGAGGCGAAGACCGTCATGTCGTCGCCGTCGACGAGCGCAACGAGGGGGGTTTCGCGGAGCTGGCCGGACTTGGCGCCGATGGTGTGCAGGATCACGAGCGGCGCGTCGCCGAACTGGGCGGCCTTGCCGCCGTTGGCTCGGAACTCGGCGATGATCTGTGCATTCCAGTCACTCATGTACTCGACCCTATCGGTAGTCATTGCGATCACAAATTATCTCAACGATGTAATGAAGTAATTCTCAGATAGGCTGTTCGCCATGACCAACAACGACTCCACGATCACCGCTTGGTTCCTCGGCCGGCTGCCGGAGGCCTGGACCTCCACCGCACCCGCCGCCATCATCGTCGACCGCGACGAGATCACCGTCGGACTGACGATTCCCGAACCCGAGTTGAGTGCTGACGCAAACGATGTGGACCGAGCCGAGGCACTGGCCGGTCGGGTCTCCGGCTTTCGCGAAGACACGCGTGAGCAACGCATGCAGATCGCGCGGGAAGCGGAGCATCGCTTCGAACGCAAGGTCGCGTGGCGAGTGACCGTGGGTGACCGCACCGAACTGTTCACCCATCTCGCGGCGCCGGTGATGACGCGTCTGCGTCAGCCCGAGCGAATCGTCCTCGACACTTTGGTCGCCGCCAACGTTGCCAGGTCACGTGCGGACGCGCTCGCGTGGTGTGTTCGCCTCGTCGGCCAGCACACCGAGGACTGGTTGGTCGAACTTCGAGACGCGATGGAAGCCGTCGATCGTCTCCGGGCATCCGGACCGGTCACGAACTGACGCGACGCTCGAAGACGAACTCGTACTCGAGGTAGCTGTTCTGGTGTTCCTCGCCGGGGAGCGGAGGAACGAGTTGGGACGACTGCAACAGCATCCAGCCGTCTCGCAGCGCGGCCACCCCGTCCGGGTAGGGCGGCTTCGAGTTCGGTAGCCCCGGCCCGGATCCGTCGGTACCGTCGTGGAACGCCCAGCCGACCGTTCCGGAGTCGAGCGCCGAGCCGTTGGTCCAGAGGTAGAGAACCTGTTGGCGTTGCATCAGCCGACCAGTGCCGCCCGGCCCTCGAGTCGGGTCAGGTAGTGGTCGACGTCGTAGGTCTCGTCACCGGTGAGATAGCGCCAGAGCTTCGATCGTTGCACCTGCTCGTTCCGGTAGTCGGTGACGCTCATCCACGGATGCATCGTCCGCAGGATCTGCGCAACGCTGTCGGGGAGGATCCTGGCGAAGATGTGATCCGATGGGGGATTCTGGAGTTCTGGCAGATCGTCGGTGTTCCAGAGCCGGACCTGCGCAACAGTGGGGTTGAGGCGTACCTTGTGCATCCAGCGGTCACCGTCGCCAGGGTTCGGCTGGCCGGCGTGCCACAGGCCGTGGTGGAACACCACGATCGTGCCGGCGGGGCCCGAGAACTGCTCCTCGCCCGCGATGTGCTGGTAGCGATCCAAGCCGGACGAGCGGACGCGTCGCAGGTGGCTGCCGGGCACGAATCGCGTCCCGCCTTCGCCCGGCGCCACGTCGTGCGGGTACCAGAACAACTGGACATCGAAGGTCGTGTCGGGCGAGTCGGTGATCGCGTCGACGTGGAGGGGCTGGACGTAGGTTGCGTGTGGCCGGATGTGATGGGTCCAGTCGTGGTCGAACGTCGGGTTCTGGCCGACGAACGACTCGATGATCCCCCTGATCTCCGGCAGACGGAGGTACTCGCCGATCGCTGACGGTTCGGGGTAACAGGCCGCGAGCGGCGTGCCGGTGTGGGGCGGCTTGAGACCGTCGGGGGCGAATCGCTCTGCTTCGAGACGCCGCATCTCCTCGATGCCGCGTTCGTTCACGTCGGCCGGCACGATCGCGTCGAATCGGATGAAGCCGTTCGCGACGAACTGCGCCATCTGCCGAGTCGTCAACCGATGGTCGGTACTCATCCGGCGATTCTGCCATGCGACGCATGGGGTCGGATTCAGTCGGCCTGTGTGCCGACCTTGAGTTCACGGAAGGGGACGCCGCGGTCGACCGACGGTTCGCGCGGGAGCCCGAGAACCCGATCGCCGATGATGTTGCGCTGGATCTCGTCGGTGCCGCCAGCGATGCTGGACGAGAAGCTGCCGACCACGACTCGCTGCAATTCGGCGCCACCCTCGTCGGAGGGGTCCCATGCGATCGAGCCCGGTCCGGCGAACTCCAACGCCATCTCGCGCACTTTCCACTGGATGTTGGAGCCGAACAGCTTGCCGAGCGATCCGCCCGGTCCGGGGGTCTTGCCGGCCTTGAGTTCGTCGCGGGTCTTCATGGCGACGAGCGACTTGCAGGTCTCCATCGACCAGATCTGCATCATCTGATCGCGCACGACCGGATCGTCGATCTTGCCCGTCGCCTCGGCAGCCTTGCGCAGCATCTTGAAGTTGGGCTGGTTGATCTTGCCGGCGCCCGCTCCGCCGATGGCGACGCGTTCGTACATCAGCATCGCCGTCGCCAGATTCCAACCGTTGTTGAGATCGCCCACGAGCCAGTCCTTCGGGATCCGGGCGTCGGTGAAGAAGACCTCGTTGAAGTGCGAGCCGCCGTCGATCTGGTGGATCGGTCGGATCTCCACGCCGGGGCCGCGCATGTCGAGGATGAACATCGAGATGCCCGCGTGCTTGACCTGGTCGGGATCGGTTCGAGCGACGACGAGCCCGTAGTCGGACTTGTGGGCGAGCGTGGTCCACACCTTCTGGCCGTTGATGACCCACTCGTCGCCGTCGAGTTCGGCCTTGGTCTGCAGGCTCGCCACGTCGGAGCCGGCGCCGGGCTCGGAGAACATCTGACACCACATGGTCTTGCCGGAGATGTTGTCGGCGAGGAAGCGTTCCTTCTGCTCGTGGGTGCCGTACTCGGCGAGCATCGGCATGCACATGCCATGGCTGATGATGAACTCGCTGTCGGGCATCGGGTAGTTGCCCTTCACCTCGCGCCAGATCTTCTCGTGGGCGAGCGTCTTGCCGCCGCCTCCGTACTCGGCGGGTACCGGGAGACCGGCGAGGCCAGCCTCGGCGGCCGCCGCCAGAAACGCCTTCTGGTCATCGAGCGTCGGGTTCTGGCCGGGGGCGAACTGCTCCATGAAGTCCACGCACTTCCGGCGGAACTCGGCGGCCTCGGCGTCGGTCAATCCGGTGGCGGTATCGGTCATGTCGTGCTCCTGAGTGATGCGAGATGGAGATGGAGATGGGCGGTGGGAGATGGGCGGTGCGATCAGGCGGCGTCGGTGCCAGATCTCGTCGTTTCGACGTCGTGCGGGCGAGATGTGCTCGGTCCGCAGTTGCTATATTGTATGGCAACGTACAGTATGTGTCCAGACCGAACGTCCTCGAACCCTCACACCGTGTCGGTTCGGACGTGACGATTCACCCGCATGAGCAATCTCACCACTCACGAACTCGATTCCCCGCCGTGGCTCCGAGTGGAGTCGACGTTGATGGCGACCGCACGTCTGGTGCGCGTCGCCTTCGACACGCGGCTGGCCTCGCTCGATCTCAACCTCACGCAGGCATCGCTGATCGGGTACGTCGCCGAATTCGGTGCGACCACCCAGACCGATCTGGCCGACCACCTCGGAATCGGGCGGGCGGCGATCGGCTCCGTGATCGACCGGCTGCAGGCGCGGGGCCTCGTCGAGCGCCAACCGAAGGCCGACGATCGACGCGTCTGGCTCGTCGCGATCACCGAGGACGGCAAGGACATGGCAGCCCAGATCAACGAGGTCGACCAAGTGCTCCGCGCGGAGCTTCGCCACGGCCTCGGCCGCGAGGAACGCCAAGCGCTCGCATGGGTCATGACTCGGCTCCAGCAGAACCTCGCGACCGCCATCGCCAGGACCCCAACCGACCTACCACCCCAGCGGTGAGCGAACCCTCACAGGCCTCGCTGACCGCACTTCACACAACCACAGGAGAAACCCAATGACCGAAGCAGTGATCGTCGACGCCGTCCGCACGCCGGGTGGCAGGCGCAACGGCAAATTGAAGGACCAACACCCCGCTGCGCTCGCCGCGCACGTCCTCAAGGCGCTGCAGGAGCGCAACGACCTCGACCCGGCCATGGTCGACGACGTGATCATGGGCTGCGTCATGCAAGTCGGTGAGCAGTCGCTCAACATCGGCCGCAACGCGGTCCTCGCTGCCGGTTGGCCCGAGGAGGTGCCGTCGACCACCATCGATCGGCAGTGCGGCTCGAGCCAGCAGTCGATGCACTTCGCCGCTCAGGGAGTGATGGCCGGTGCCTACGATGTCGTCGTCGCAGCGGGCGTCGAAGTGATGACCCGCACCCCGATGGGCGCCTCGATCGTGCAGGGCATGGGCTTCCCGTTCCCACAGGAGCAGCTCGACCGCTACGCCGAGACCGGCCTCCCGCCGCAGGGCATCGGCGCCGACATGATCGCCGCCGAGTACGGCATCACCCGAGAGGACCTGGACGAGTTCGGTGCAGTCAGCCAGCAGCGTGCCGCCGTCGCCCGCGACGAGGGCCGCTTCGAGCACGAGATCATCCCGGTCGAGGTCGAGATCGATGGCCAGGTCGAGGCGATGACGTCCGACGAGGGCATCCGCGAGGGCACCACATCCGAGACGCTGGCCAAACTGAAGCCGGCCTTCAAGGAAGACGGCGTGATCACCGCCGGCAACTCCTCGCAGATCTCCGACGGTGCATCCGCCGTGCTCATCATGAGCAAGGAGAAGGCGGAGGAGCTCGGCATGAAGCCCCGCGCGCGCTTCCACGCGTTCGCTGTCACCGGAGCCGACCCGGTCACCATGCTGAAGGGCCCGATCCCGGCCACGAAGAAGATCCTGGAGAAGACCGGCCTCACCATCGACGACATCGACCTGTTCGAGGTCAACGAGGCGTTCGCGTCGGTCGTGCTCGCGTGGCAGAAGGAGACCGGAGCCGACATGAGCAAGGTCAACGTGAACGGCGGCGCCATCGCCCTTGGCCACCCGCTCGGCGCCTCGGGTACCAAGCTGATGGCGACGCTGCTCAACGAACTCGAGCGCACCGGCGGCCGCTACGGCCTGCAGGTGATGTGCGAAGGTGGCGGCATGGCCAACGCCACCATCATCGAACGCCTCGACTGATCTCTCCGGTGGGCACGATCGGCGCAGCCGAATCGTGCCCACCTGCCGAGTTCAGGCGATCGGAGGACCCGTGGCGGATGGGACGCTGGCGTGACGTTCGACCACTGTTCGCCTCCCCGACGCTGGGGTACGGTCGGCACATGGCGCAGTCGGTCGACGTCGACATCACCGCAGTGCGAATCACGACGATGAGCGGATCGGTCTCGGTGGTTGCCGAACCGGGGCTCGATGTCGTGTCGGCGGAGCACGTGCCGCTGCAGATCGACGGGTCGACCGTCACGGTCGACTCGAAGAGCGAGCGGGTCGTCATCGGGGTCCCCGAGGGCATGGACCTCGTCATCGGCACCACGACGGGTTCGGTGAAGGTCGCCGGACGCGTCGGTGCGGTCAGTGTCGTCACCGTTGCAGGCAAGGTGACCGTCGAGCACGCCTCGTCCGTCGACATCCGTACCGCGAGCGGTCGGGTCAACATCGGCCGCGCCGATGGGGACTGTCGTGTCGTGAGCGGCGCCGGCCGGGTCGAGGTCGGACACTGCGGGCCCGCGGAGATCACCTCGACCAGTGGCCGGATCACGCTGCGCGAGGTCGACGGGCGTACACACGCCAACTGCACCAGTGGTCGGATCGACATCG
>Ga0316190_10003833_pt1 | contig 10908 bp, 11 predicted proteins | sample Eddworburrow2_MG_FD_204929 | JGI IMG/M metagenome (GOLD analysis project Ga0316190, IMG submission 204929) | Coastal sediment microbial communities from Maine, United States - Eddy worm burrow 2 | ecosystem: Environmental > Aquatic > Marine > Coastal > Sediment | place: USA: Maine | collected... | reverse complement strand
TGGCGACCTGCACGCATTGCGCAATGTGGTGGCCATGCTGTTGAAGGGTGAGCCTCGTACAGGCGAACTGCCTGTGAACGAGCGGATGAATCTGCTGTTTTCTACTGAAAGCTTCACGGCGTGACAGCCCAAAAATTACTATATAAAGAAATCCTTATGTGCTATGTGGAGGTCTTCGTTATTGACAAGGTGAGTTCTACAAATCATGGCCCGTGCAAATTTTCTCGACCTCCTGAAATCCCGCGACTGGCTGCTGGCTGACGGTGCCACCGGCACAAACCTGTTTGCCATGGGGTTGCAGTCCGGCGATGCACCGGAATTGTGGAACGAAGACCATCCCGACCGGGTTCGTGCGCTGCACCGCAACTTTATTGAAGCAGGCTCCGACATCGTGCTGAGCAACTCGTTTGGCGGCAACGCCTACCGGCTCAAGCTGCATGATGCTCAAAACCGTGTGCACGAACTCAACATGAAAGCGGCCCAGCTGGCCCGTCTGGAAGCAGACGCGGTGGATCGCCCGGTTATCGTGGCAGGCTCCATGGGGCCCACGGGTGAAATATTCGAGCCGGTCGGCACACTGACCCATGACCAGGGCGTGGCCGCTTTTGCCGAGCAGGCCAAGGCGCTGGAAGCAGGCGGCGCCGACGTTTTGTGGATTGAGACAATTTCGTCGGAAGAAGAATTTAAATCGGCTCTCGAAGGCGCACACACGACCAGCTTGCCGGTGGTTGCGACCATGAGCTTCGACACCAATGGCCGCACCATGATGGGGCTGACGCCTGCTGCCTATGCGGCTCTCGCGGCGGCACAGCAAACGGCGCCAGACGCCATCGGCGCCAATTGCGGCACCGGCGCTGCCGAACTGGTGGCAACCGTGCTGGGTATAACCGAAGCAGATGGCAGTGCAGTCGTTGTGGCCAAGGGTAACTGCGGCATTCCGGCCTGGATGGACGGGCACATACACTATGACGGCACCCCTGAATTGATGGCTGACTATGCCCGGCTGGCGTTCGATTCAGGCGCAAAGATCATAGGTGGGTGTTGCGGGACAACCTATGAGCATGTCCGCGCCATGCGCACATCGCTGGAAAACTATTCAGGCGGTGCCCGGCCCACGGTCGAACAGGTCGAAGCAAAGCTCGGCAAGGTGTCGGCACTGGCCCACGGCACGGACACGGCTGCCGAAGGTGCAGCGCGCCGTGGCCGCGAAGGCCGGGGACGCAGACGGGGCTGAGGCAGGACTGATGTGACCATATTACCGTCGCACGCAGGCGTCTTCGGGCAATCTTTTCGCTACACCTTGATGCGACCTTGCAAAACGCCGCAGATGGCCTACCAAGGATGAATGCCTGACGATTTAGAAGACAATCCGGATTCTGGTCCGTCCTCCGCCTTGGGAGTGCCGATCTTCCGGGCTGTCTGGTTCGCCAGCATGAGTTCGAATTTTGGCGGTCTTGTGCAGGCAGTCGGCGCATCGTGGTTGATGACCACACTGACCGATTCCCCGCAATACGTCGCACTGGTTCAGGCGTCTACAGCAGCCCCGATCATGTTGTTTGCCCTGTTGGCAGGCGCCATTGCTGACAATCTGGACCGCCGGCGCGTGATGATCTGCGCGCAGGCGTTCATGTTGATCGTTTCTGCGCTCCTGGCCATCTGCGCATGGTACGGTGTACTGACGCCCTGGCTACTGATCGGCTTCACCTTCCTCATCGGCTGTGGAACGGCACTGAACAATCCCGCCTGGCAGGCCTCGGTCGGCGATATGGTACCCCGCGACCTGCTGCTAGGTGCTGTGGCCTTGAACTCTATGGGCTTCAATATCGCCCGCAGTGTCGGCCCGGCCATTGGCGGGGCGATCGTGGCAGCAGGCGGCGCAGCAGCGGCGTTCGCCACCAATGCGCTCAGCTACATCGCCTTGCTGGCGGTGTTGCTGCGCTGGCAGCCGGACACCGCGCAACGGACATTGCCGCGCGAGCGCATCGATCTCGCGATTTCAGCGGGAATTCGGTTCGTGGCCATGTCTCCCAACATCCGTACGGTGCTGCAGCGAAGCTGTTTTTTCGGCATGTCCGCCGCCGCCGTACCGGCACTCCTGCCGGTCGTCGCCAGAGATATCATCACTGGTGGACCACTGGTTTTCGGCACGTTGCTCGGCTCTTTCGGGGTCGGTGCTGTCGCCGGGGCCCTGTCCAGCGGCCGGTTGCGCAAAAAATATTCGACTGAATGGATCGTACGGGCCGCGTCGGTCGCGGTGCTCATCGGAACCATCATGATCGGTGCCAGTGCGCAGTTGTTTCTGACAATGCCTGCCCTGATGCTGGCCGGCGCGGGATGGGTGCTGGCGCTGTCCACATTCAACGTATCGGTTCAGATGGCCGCGCCTCGCTGGGTGGTTGCGCGCGCACTTTCACTCTACCAGATGGTAACGTTTGGCGGCATGGCATTCGGGAGCTGGCTGTCTGGTTATGTGGCCTCACACCACTCCATTCCGGTTGCGCTGTTCGCCGCGGCGGCGTTGATGGCGGTGACGTCATTGCTGGCTTGGATCCGGCCTCTGCAACAAATCGAAAATATCGACCTTGCTCCTCTCGACCAATGGCGCGAACCGGCAATTGCGGTACCGCTGGAACCGCGCAGTGGCCCCGTTGTCATCACAGTCGAACACCGCATTGCCGAAAAGGATATCATGGCCTTTCTGCACGTCATGAACGAGCGCCGCCGCATCTGCCGACGGGATGGTTTTCTACGCTGGACCTTGCTGCGCGATCTGGGCGACCCGCAATTGTGGATTGAACGTTTTCACGTGCCGACCTGGCTGGACTATGTTCGCGATGCACAGCGCAGGACCAAGGCGGATGTTTCAATTTTTGAACAGGTGGAGAAACTCCATATCGACGGCGCACCCGCCGTCGTGCGTCGCATGGTCGAACGCCAGCCCGGTTCAATGCCGACGGCACAACCGCCAGGCGGCCGCGAACTTGCCGATCCACTGACGGATGTGACGAGAGCGTCTTAGATCAGGATGATTTTGGTTGAATCAACCAAAAATCATAAACCTAATCGCTTCCAAAGTGTCAGAGCAACTTTATGGGTTCATTTGAACCCATGTTGCTCTAGGCCAATTCTTCCAGCTGCTCCAGCAGTGTGTCCACTTCTTCTGCTGTGTTGTAATGCGCAAGTCCGATGCGCAACACGCCGCCGTCCTTCATCAGGTTCATGTGGTTGATCGGCTCCAGTGCGTAGTTGTGACCCGACCACAGGAAGGTATTGTCATCTGCCAGCGACTTTGCCAGATCGGCAGGGTCTTTGCCGTCCACGGTTATGGAGACGGTAGGGACCCGCCGCGCCAGTGCGTTGTCTGACGTGATGCCGCGCACCTTGACACCCCTGATGGACGTTAGGCCGCCGATCAATTGTCTGGTCAGCGCCATTTCATGGCTCATGGCGGCCTGCATGCCGGATGCGATCCGGCTTCGCGACAACGGCAATCCGGCATCACCGTCTGCCAGAGACGCGATGTATTCGATGGCTCCCAGTGAGGCCGCCAGTGTTTCGCGCGGTGCCGAGCCTGTCTCAAACTTGGCGGGAGAGCCATATTCCAGGGCAGGACGCACCTGGTAGGAGAACATGGTTTCAAGCAGGTCGCCGCGCCCGTACATGATGCCCTGGTGCGGGCCAAAGAACTTGTAGGCGGACGAGACCAGGAAATCACAGCCGATGTCCTGCACATCGATGACACCGTGTGGTGCAAACTGCACCGCATCCACATAGCTGATCGCGCCGGCGCTGCGGGCCTTGGCGCACATGGATTTCACGTCATTGATGGTGCCGGTGCAGTTGGATGCATAGCTTACCGCGACAATTCTGGTCTTGTCGCTCAGCACCTTGTCCAGGGCATCGTCGGGGAACTCAAACGTATCGGTGTCAAACTCGATCCATTTGACGGTAGCACCGGTGTCGGCCGCCACCAGCAGCCAGGGCGCCACATTTGCATCATGATCCATCCGCGACAGGACGATCTCGTCGCCTTCGCTGATGTCGAGTGTTTTTTGCAGGTTGCGCGACATGGCCAGTGTTATCGTGGTCATGTTGGCACCGTAGAAGACGTCTGTGGTTGCAGGCGCATTGTAGAACTGGGCTGCTGCCTCATGCGCCTCATCCACCAGGGCCAGCGCCATTTTCGAGGTCACAAAGGCACCACCAAGATTGGCATTCTGCTCGATCATGGCCCGGTTGGCGCGGTCGATGACGTGCTGCGGCACCTGCGTGCCGGCCGGATTGTCGAGATAAATGCGCGATTTTCCATTATCGGTAATCGAAAGGGCAGGGAACTGGGCGCGGACGCCGGCAACAGAAAATCCGGTCATGTTAATCCTGAACAAATGGCTGTCGGGGAGGGGTGTTTAGGCTGTTAAAGGTGCGCGGTATCAGCATTTTAGTCAAGCAGGTGCAGTCCTTTTGCACTGCAGCGGTCGCAATCAGGCAGCTTTTTGTCGCTCGTTCATGCGCATGCTTGATTCATTAACGGTTATGAATGTCTAATTGCGCCGTGCGCATGATGCTCTAGCGCTTTAAAAGCGATCAGTTTCATGATTTTTGATTGGTTCAATCAAAAATCATACTGATCTTGTGGAGACGATGATGACTGAAGAAGACGATCTCGACCTGCGGTCTCTGGATGACGAAGAGCTTACCCAGCAGATGCACGACGACCTTTATGACGGTCTCAAGGAAGAGGTCGAGGAGGGCGTCAACATTCTGCTTGAGCGCGGCTGGACCCCGTACAAGGTTCTGACCGAAGCCCTGGTAGAGGGCATGCGCATTGTCGGTATCGACTTTCGCGACGGTATCCTGTTCGTGCCGGAAGTTCTGCTGGCCGCCAACGCCATGAAGGCAGGCATGTTCATTCTCAAGCCGTTGCTGGCTGAAACCGGCGCACCGCGCGTCGGCAAGATGGTCATCGGCACGGTCAAGGGTGACATTCATGACATCGGCAAGAACCTGGTTTCCATGATGATGGAAGGCGCCGGTTTCGAAGTGATCAATATCGGTATCAACAACCCGGTCGAGAACTACCTGGCAGCCATCGAAGAACATGAGCCTGACATTCTGGGCATGTCAGCCCTTTTGACCACCACGATGCCCTACATGAAAGTGGTCATCGACACATTGAAGGAAAAAGGCATGCGCGATGATTACATCGTGCTGGTCGGCGGCGCGCCGCTGAACGAGGAATTTGCCGCCGCCATCGGCGCAGATGCCTATTGCCGTGATGCTGCGGTTGCGGTTGAAACCGCCAAGGAATTCATGGCCCGCAAGCATAATCAGGTCACCGCCTGAACCGGTATTTTCGCAGCGATTTGGTATTGATGCGCCCGCAGGCCTCATGCCTGCGGGCGTTTTTCATTGCTGTTCCAGGGTTCTTTTCTGCGGTTTTTCATGGTGCACACTCGCTCGATTGAACGGCGTGTGACGAATTGCACATCGCCTCAGTTACATTTTTGTCATCTTCAGTGACATCAACGTGATTGACACGGAACAGAGCAGAAATTCCAAACTGGAGGAAACAGACCCATGACCACTATCCGCACCACAGCAATCGCTGCCGTCGCCGCCATCACCATCGCCGCTGCCATGGCATCTCCCGCACAAGCCATGTCGAAAAAGGGCGCCTTCTGGGCCGGTGTCGGTACTGCTGCAGCCTTCGGCGCCATCGGCGCGGCCCACGGCCACGGCTACTATGGCCACGACGAATATCGCGGTGGCCGTCACTATCGCCGCTCGGCCCGGCGCTGCGCCCGCCGCTTCGGCTGGCACACATGGCGCTGGGAGCGCTGCATGAGCCGCCGCGGCTACTGATCCAGCAGTTTAATCTCATCGCAGATCGTGCAGGCGCCGCCGGGTTTTTTCGGCGGCGTTTGTCGTTTTCAGGATCGCCGGTTTGATCAGGCAGGTCTATACTGCGGCTCATGAAGAACCTCGGTCCGGAAGATGAATTTGAATTCCGCAAGAAGTCCGGTGATGTGCTGATCATTGCCTGCGGCGCGCTGGGGCGTGAAATGGTGGCGCTGATCGAGATGAACCGCTGGTCCCATCTCGATATACAGTGCCTGCCGGCCATCTGGCACAATACGCCGGACAAGATTCCAGACGGCGTGCGCGATGCCATCCACAAGGCGCGGGCAACTGAACGGTACCGTGAAATCTTCATTGCCTATGGCGATTGCGGCACCGGCGGGATGTTGGACAAGGTTATCGAACAGGAGGGCGTCAAACGCATTGACGGCCCGCACTGCTACTCGTTCTTCTCCGGCAATGACAAATGGGCCACGCACCAGGATGATGAAATCACCGCCTTTTACCTGACCGACTATCTGGCCAGGCATTTCGACAAGCTGGTCTGGGAGGGCTTCGGCATGGCCGAGCACCCGGAACTGCGTGACATGATGTTTTGCCACTATACCAAGGTTGTCTATCTGGCCCAGACCGAGGATGAGGCCTTGCAGAAAATGGCCCGGGCGGCAGCAGCAAAACTGCAGCTTGAGTATGAATACCGGTTCACCGGCTATGGCGACCTGGCCGTGGATATGGCCAGGTTGGAGACAACCTGAACTCACTCCAAGTGGTAACAAATCCACCATACGGTTTCGTAAATCGGGGCAGGGCGGCTATACCGGGCAAATCTCAATCATCGATGAAGGCCAAAGCATATGACCTGGAACGTATACCTGTCGGGAGAAATTCACACCAACTGGCGCGAAGAACTTGAACAGGGCGCCAAGGCTGCCGGCCTGCCGGTCAGCTTCTCTGCACCTGTCACCAATCACCCGGCATCGGATGATTGCGGTGTCGCCATTCTGGGCGAGGAGCCCGACAAGTTCTGGCATGACAGCAAGGGCGCCAATATCAACGCCATCCGCACCCGCACGCTGATCGAAAAGGCCGATGTCGTGGTGGTGCGCTTCGGTGAAAAGTACAAGCAGTGGAACGCAGCCTTTGATGCAGGCTATGCATCGGCGCTCGGCAAGGCGGTGATCATCATGCACGGGGCCGATCACCAGCACGCCCTGAAAGAAGTCGATGCAGCCGCCCTTGCCGTTACCGAAACCCCGGCACAGGTCGTGGACATTCTGCGCTATGTGATCAACGGTGAGTTGAAAGGGTATTAGTTTTCCGGCCTGGCATCAGAGAATTCGTCACTCAGCGGTTCTTGAAACTCGCCACCTGCGATTTCGTAATAATCGCCGGCAAAGTCGCAGTAGATGTGGCCCTTGAGCGGTACGCCAAGCGGTCCGTCAAACGCCCCGGCGGCAATGGCGATACGGTCTGTCCCGTCGGCTTTCCAGAACAGGGTGGATCCGCAGGTCGAGCAAAACCCGCGCTTGTATCCGGATGTGGACTCGTACCACGCCAGACCGTCCGTCGAGGTCATGGTCAATGCATCATCGGCACAACCGGTAGCGCTCATATAGGTGCCGGTCTGCTTGCGGCACTGAACACAGTGACACGCCACCACATCGCGCAATGCGCCCGTCACTTCAAACTTAACACCGCCGCACAGGCAGCTTGCCTTGTGTGGTGTGGTCATTAGGGCCTCATGGTTGAAAGTGCTGCAATATGATCCGGCGTGATGCCGCAGCACCCGCCGATAATCCGGGCGCCTGCCTTGCGCCAGCCCTGGGCTGCGACGGCGAAGTCAGCCGGTGCAATGTCGACAAACTGCCAGTCCGGCATGGTGAACTCCCCGGCTTCCGGATAGGCGCCTGTCGGGCCCGGCCAGTTGGCGGAAATGATCTCCAGCCCTTCCAGTATGGTGTCGATGGGAGAGTGCATGATAAGGCAGGCATCCGGGTTGAAGCGGGTCAGTTCCCGGACTATCGGTTCCAGCAATTGGTCAGGATGGTTGACGCCCGCCAGTGCGCCGTCGCCAGTGCGTTCAACCGCAATGCCGACCCAGACCGGCAGGCCGGTATTGACGGCTGCCTCCACCGCCCAGCTTGAGAACTTGGTGTCGCGCATCATTTCCATGATCAGCAGGTCTGCACCGCAGGCTTTCAGATTGGCGGCCTTTGCGTCGAACAGACGGCGCACGGTGTCATCATCCCATGAATAGTTAGGGTCGAAATCATCGGTCCCTTTGGCAATCGGGCGCATAACGGAAATGGAACCTGCCACGCACACCGGCCGGTCGGCTGCGTCTGCGGCCTCGCGCGCCACCCGCATGGCGATTGTGTCGGTTTCGATCAGGTCGGCATCGCGGCCATGGGCATTGAACATCAATGGAGCCGATGCATAGGTGTTGGCGGTGATGACCTCGGCGCCGACCTTGATGTAGTCGTCATGCACCGCGCGCACCACTTCCGGGTGGGTGCGATTTGCTTCTGCACACCACACATCTGAGTCCATTTTCACGCCCCGACGCTGGATGTCGGTACCGGTGCCGCCGTCCAGAATGACCAGTTCGCCATTATCGAGTTTGGCTTTGATGTGGGCGTACATGCGATGTTCCTCTCAGAGTCTGCTAGTTCCGGTCAATTGTCTCAGGATCGACACCGCGCGCTTTCATGAAAGCGACCATATGGAAGCGGGTTTGGTCTGGCGAGTAGAAATACTCAAGGCCCACCGGGCAGGCAGCGCGGGCCATGCAGCCGCCGGTCCGGCATGGTTTGCCCTCAGCCGCAGACAGATGAGCGGCACACGCGGGAACATCGTAGCCGTCGGGTGAGAAGGCGCCGGCAGGGCAGGTTGTCAGGCACGGCTTGTCCAGACAGATGTCACACGGTGATTTGGTGACATCTGCGGGTGGAGGTGTGATTGCCTCGTCAAAGATGAACGCAGCACGATAGGCGTGCCACAGGCCGAATTCAGGGTGGATGTTCATGCCCAGGGGGGATGTATGACCGGCGCCCGCCGCGCGCGCCCAGGTCAGGAATGGCGGATGCGGTGTATCGAAGGGAAACAGCGCCCGTGCGCCAAGCTCACCGGCGAGCGGGGCAAGCACGTCTTTCGTCCACTGGTCCATCAGGTCATGCGCAGGATCTCGGTCCGATGCAAAGCGGTCAAACATGGCCGGTCCGGCATTGCCGATCAGAACCAGCAATTTGCCCTCAAAGCCAGGCCCGGCAGATTTGTCCAGCCAACCCAGGACCTCAAAACTCACGGCGCGGATGCGAGCTTCAATCGCAGCAGCATCCCGGTGCGCCTCAGGCAAAGCGCGAATGGCCCGGTTGCAGCAGGGCGCTGTCCAGCTTGATGTCATGGTTGGCGCGCAATTGCCGGTCCAGGTCTGCAGGCAGGTAGTCGGGGAAGTATCCCGACAGTATCTTGTCCTTGCGTGCCGCAGCCACTTTGACAACGTCGGGCTTTTCTGCCTCGTTCCACTCCTTCGGGCTCATGCGATTGCCAACGTCCGGATAGACATAGTCTTTCTGCATCAGGTCCAGGGTCTGGCCTGACCCGAGATAGTGGCCCGGTCCTTCTGTGCAAACCTCGGTGATAACGTCGATGGACAAGGTCGCGTCATTCACTTCAATGCCACGCACATTGCGATTGATCGCACCCAGCATGTCATTGTCGATCAGGATGCTCTCAAGGCAAAATCCGAGCAGGGAGGCATGCATGCCGGCAGCTTCATAGAGCAGGTTTACCCCGGACATCGCGGTCAGCGCGGCATTCACTCCATGCTCGCAGCCTGCCTGCATGTCAGGCAGCTTGCTGTCGGCCATGCCGGCGGCGGTGCCGGTGGTCAGGTCATAGAACTGGCCCATCTGTGCGCAAGCGGAAGAGATCAGGGCCTGTTCGCCGGACCCGCCCGACATGGCGCCGGTTCTGAGGTCGGACACAAACGGCCATGGTCCCCACAGCGCATAGGCACCCGGCTGTATGGCATTGACATAGGCCAGACCGGCCAGGCATTCCGCTACGGCCTGAACCACGGTTCCGGCAAGAGCAGCAGGTGATGTGGCACCTGCCTGGGCTGCCGACAACAGCAACACCGGCATGCCGCCGCGCACCGCAACTTCCAGGCAGCGGCAGGCGTCTTCTGCCCATTTCATCGGTGGCACCACAAAGCAGTTCGACTGGCTGACAAACGGCCGCTCGCGCCACTTGGCTTCTCTGCCGGCCACCACATGCAGCATCTCCAGGCACTCGCGCACATGATCCGGCTCCACCATGGAAGTGCCGATATGCTTGGAGGTGCCTGCCAGGCAGGCATAAAGCGTGTTCACGTCAAGGTCGCGCGGCTCGACCATGTCGCGGGCAACCACCGGACGCTGGAAGAAATGAATATGCTCGCAATTGTCGACAATGCGGGCAGCGTCATACAGGTCAACCAGCAGTGAATCCCGATAGGTTTTCGTCTCGGGCTCGACAATGTGAACGGCAGCACCGGCGGTGCCGAAATGAACATTGGTGCCCCATGGTTCAAGATCGTATTTGGGATCGCGGGCAAACAGCGGAAACCGCCGCGCACATATTGTCAGCGTATCCTCGATCAGGGCACGCGGAAACCGCAGGCGGCCATCGTCGCCCTGCGTGCAACCTTTTTCCGTCATCAGGTCGATACAGGAGGGGATCGAGTTTCCGATACCAACTGTCTCAAGAAGTGTCAGGGCGGCTTCATGGATCTTTTCAATCTCGGCTTGAGTGAGCGGCTTGTATTTGCCGCCCTGCATGCCCGGGCGAACCGCAGCCTCATCAACAGGAATGGCGCGCGAGCGCATGGCTTTGCGGGCTTCACGGCCACCGCGGCGGCGGTTGGTATCTTCAGCTACGGACATTCCCGATTCCCTCGACTAAGAGCTTTGTTATTATGGACATGAGTGTGCGCGTTTCTGCGAATCTTGGAAAGCGCATAGTTCTCATTTCATGTTGAGAATTTTTCACCATTACGGTGTTGTTTCC
>Ga0316190_10003832_pt1 | contig 10909 bp, 6 predicted proteins | sample Eddworburrow2_MG_FD_204929 | JGI IMG/M metagenome (GOLD analysis project Ga0316190, IMG submission 204929) | Coastal sediment microbial communities from Maine, United States - Eddy worm burrow 2 | ecosystem: Environmental > Aquatic > Marine > Coastal > Sediment | place: USA: Maine | collected... | reverse complement strand
CGATTGTTCCTGATATCGAGCCAAACCCAAATCCGCAAGCTTAACCACATAGGGGAAGGTGTCATTTTCTTCAGGGCTGTTAATTTTTTGGAGGAGGATGTTCTCAGCCTTTACATCTCTGTGAATGATTCCTTTCTGTAATGCGTGATCCAGAGCCTGAGATATATCCCTTATGATCCTAATGCTGGTCTTTTCCGATAATGCACCATGCTTTCGGATCAGTCTTCCCAGGTCAGGTCCGCCTATATATTCCATGATCAGAAAATACTGGCCCTCATTGGTGATGCCCCCGTCGTAGCAGGCAACGATATTGGGCTGCGACATGTCGGCCAATAATTTGGCTTCCCTTTGAAACCTTTTATCAGATTCATCTGGGTCGATCTTCGCGTTTGAGTAGATTACTTTTATCGCGACATTTCGGCCCAGGTATGTCTGCTTCCCATGATAGACCTTCCCCATCCCACCTTTCCCAATGAGGTTATTAATTTGAACTCCAGGTATGGTAGGCAATGGATGTGATTCTGATGGTTTCATAATTCAGTTACCTTAATTGAGTTTGTCTACTGCACGTAAAAGATCTCGAACAGGTGGACGATCATCGTACTTTTTCCCAGTATAGGCATAGCGCACAATACCCTCTTTATTGAGGATCAATGAAGTTGGTTTCGCTAGTGCACCTTCAATACGCAGTTTCTTAACAGCAGCCAGATTGATATCCAGAAGAATAGGGAAAGGAAGCTCAAACGATGCTTCTAGATCCTTGATGGCCTTGAGGAATGCGGGAATAGAAGATGGTGGACCAGGATATATGACGATGATCTGAGTATCCTTGCTCGCAAAGCGCTGATTGGTACTGGCCAATACTGCAGTTTGAGCTGAACAGGCAATACAGACCTGGCCCGCAAACCCACGCATGATCACCAATAAAACATTCTTATCACCTTTGTAGTCATTAAGATCGAACACTTTTCCGTTGGGGCCGATGAAGCGGCTTTGCGGTAGTTTTTTGCCAAGCAGGGGATGCGTAGCCTGTTGTTTCAATTCTTTTACCGGCTTGGTTAGCTTCTGGACGATTCGTTTTCCATCTTTTATTTTCTTGCTTGAAAAAGGTTTGTGTTGAATCTGCGGTGATGGTTTTATGAGGGATAGAGATTCCGACTTAACAACAGGCTCCGTTAATGGTTCTTTCACAGGCTGGGATTGTGGAGCATCTTCAGTTTTAGGAGCAGGTGGCGTCATTGTTACAGGTTTTTGGCTTAGGCTATCGTAGCGTTTGGCGTCCTCTTCACTCATCTCCTCGACGAGGGCGCTCACCTGATCCTTGACGCGAGTTTGGCGCTGCTGCTGTGTGAGCTGTGTTGTTTCAATTTGCTCAAGGAGTCGTTCCAGCTCGGTTATTCTGGATTCAAGTTCCTGCGTTTTCTTTGGAGGTGTACAGGCAAATGCGACACATAAAATCAGGCAAATAAGTAAAAATCGAACTTTCATTGGCTTTCTCCAGAATACGTAGTGAATGGCTTGCCGAATGGCTGTGCCGAATGGCTGTGCCGAATGGCTGTGCCGGATGGCTCAGTCAACTGACCTGATCCAGCTCATTCATCCTCAGTAACAATAGATGATATCAATTCATTCCTTATTTCGTAAGCTTATAGAAGTTTTCATAAAAAGCCTAGTGATATATGAGCTGTTTAGCCTCCTGTTACATTTGTCCTGGCACATTTATTCACCGACTTTCGTTTCGTCTTGCCTTTGTCCATCGATATTGAGAAGATACAATTGACTGAGTGAATATGGATGAAGGATGAAGCATGGATCAATCAATTAAACTGGATCAACTTGATCTTCAGATCATGGAGATCTTGCAGAAAGATGGAAGAATTACCAATTCGAAGCTGGCTAAGATGGTTGGCTTTTCTGCGCCAACTGTTCTTGAACGCGTTAAAAAGTTGGAGAGAAGTGGTGTCATACAAAATTATCGAGCTTCACTGGAGCCCAAACTCCTGGGCCTGAATTTTTTGGTTTATACTGGGATTGAAGTAGAAGTTAGCCAATTGGGAAATGTGAAGGAACTTGAACACCGATTTCACTCTCTCCCGGAAGTTCTTGCCTGCTATCACATTGCTGGGAACCTGGATTTCCTGCTTAAAGTATGCGTAAAGAATCAAGAGACTTATAAGGACTTTGTAACCGAGCAATTGTCAAAGATTAAGGGTATTAAAAGCATTCAGAGCTGGGTTGTCCTTAGTACAATAAAAGATGATCATTTCATACAATTAGACTGAATCTGACTGTATCTTCTGGAGAATCGATGGAAGAATTTAGTAGTTGCCAGGCTTATCTAAGCGAGTGGGGCGTATCCGAAGAAGTGCTCCCCAGGCTGGATCGGTATCTGGACATTTTATGGGAGCAAAATCAGAGGTTGAACCTTTTCAGCAGGAAAATGACAAAGCAGGACCTAGTTCATATGCACCTGCTGGATTCACTTTTAGGCCTGCCGTTTTTGCCAGATGTGTCGCACGTAACAGATTTAGGAACAGGCGGAGGTTTCCCGGCCATTCCATTGGCCTTATGTGCTCCTGATACTGTTTTTACTCTCGTAGAGAAAAGTCCAAAAAAAGCAGCATTCTTAACAGGATTGAAGGACTTGGCTCCAAACATAAGGGTGATTAATGATCTGGTACCCAAAGGAATTGACGATCAGACTGAACTGGTTATTTCAAGAGCTTTTAAACCGTTAAAGGTTACCCTGGAACTAACAGAGGCATATCTCGAGAAGAAGGGGTCTTACCTGCTATGGAAAGGCCTGGCTTCTACGATACAGGATGAAATCAGAGGTTCGAAGAGGTTTCTCAAGCATCAGAAACTTCAAATCCATCGTCTCCAGCACCCGACAAGACAAGTAGAGCGGCACTTAGTTCGGATTAACTAAGTATAAGCTTTTATCATTCTTAGAGTTTTATCCCAACAGACAGTAGAACTTTTTGCCATTGAAATGGAGTGTGAATTCATTAGATGCTGCAATAAAATGATACCAAGTCGCGATCAAAAAAGTAACTGAATTGAAAAGGCGGAGTGACCTAAACCACATAAGCCCTTACTTCTTTGACTTCAAGTTGGTATGAATAGAGCCTCATGCAAAATTCGAGGGGATGCTTTAAAAATCTACCTACCCCGTCGGTAGGCTTGCCAAAGGAGACAAGTGAAATTTTCAAGGTTCCCTTCCACTTTTGCTTGAGGTTTTTAGACATGTTTAAACTGAAGAGATATTGGCGGTTTCTTGGGTTCGGGAAAACTCATCTAGTATTTCAAGAGAAATTGGGATTAAATATAAGTACCAATTGAACACTAATACAGATCCAGCAGGAGAATCCACCCAAAAACACTTAGATGATTGCCTTGGAGATCAGAGATGCATAACGATTTAAAACCCCCATTCCAGTTCTCATATGGAAAGGGCGACTTAATAGGATCCTATCGGATTATTCGGGAAATTGGTCAGGGTGGGATGGGATCTGTCTTTCTCGCAAAACAATTTGACCCGGTGGCCCGTGAGGTCGCCATAAAAATCATGCGGATAGGTTCCGATTCTGCAATTGCCAGGACCCGTTTTCGTTTGGAGAGTAAAGCTCTGGCCATGATGAACCATCCGAATATCGCCTCAGTTTATGATGCTGGGACTACCGAAAGCGGCCATCCTTATATTGTAATGGAGTATGTTGAAGGGGAGCCCTTCCTTTCATATTGTGATCGCCATAAGTTGAACCTTGAAAAGAGGATATATATTTTCATCAGGGTTCTTGATGCGATTCACCATGCCCACCAAAAAGGAATCATCCATCGCGATATCAAACCTGGAAACGTTATTGTTTGTGAGAAGGAAGGGAAAGCGGTACCAATAGTTATTGACTTTGGGACGGCAAAAGCTCTTGAGGCTTCTTCTGAAAATATGAAGAGGGAGACCAGTGATGGACAAGTAGTTGGGACACCCATGTACATGAGTCCGGAACAGGTTACTGGCAATGATTCTCGAATTGATATTCGAACCGATATATATGCCCTGGGCCTTCTTTTCTATGAATTGCTGTGTGGTGTCTCGGCCTTGAGCACAGAAGACATGGGCCAAATACAGATTTTTCATACTATATTGACCACGGATCCTGAAAAACCAAGTTTAAGGATAAAAGGTCTGAACCCTCAAATTTCGGCAAATAGGTCGATGGATGCGCCTGCCTTAGAAAGAAAACTGAAAGGAGAGCTTGATTGGATCATCCTAAGGGCAGTTGAGAAAAACCCTAATCATAGATATGGTTCTGTGCCTGAGTTTCTCATGGACATTGTCCGATATTTGAAAAAGGAACCCATTTTGGCAGGGCCACCCACGGCCCTATATAAAATTAAAAAATTTATCATCAGAAATAAAATCTTAGTTTCCTTTTTTGTATGTATCGTTTCTCTTCTTTTAGCAGGAGTTGCAGGAACCTCAATTGGGATGGTAAAAGCACTTGATGCCAAAAAAAGGGCAGAATCTTCTGAAGTAAAGGCTGTCAAGGCAGTTGAATACCTGCAAAAAATATTGGCATCAGCTGACCCTTTTAAGGATGGAAGGCGAATTAGGGTAGTTGAACTACTTGAGAAAGCTTCCAAAGAGATGAACCAGGATCTGAAAAATGAACCTGAATTTATTGCGGCTATGCGTTACACCCTCGGTTGGACATTCCTGGAATTGGGATTGTATGAACGATCTGGGAATGAACTTGAAGAGGCAGGACGCATTCAGCAAAAACTCCTTGGGCAAGATCATCCTGACACCTTAAAAACGATGAACGCCCTTGGCCGTTTAGCCTATAAAACGGGTAATTATACCAAAGCCCAACAATTACTTCGGACCAACTGGGAAATACAAAAAAAGGTTCTTGGCCCGGAGCACAATCAGACCCTGTGGACTCAGTATACTCTTGCTAAAACGATCGACAAACTGGGACAAAGAGATGAAGCGGAAATCCTTTTCCGCAAAGTCCTTGAGAGTAGGGAGAAAATGCTGGGACCCGAACATCCTTCTTTCCTGGTTACAGTAAATTCCCTTTGTCTTTTGCTCTCGGCTCAGGGGAAATTCCTTGAGGCCGAACAGTTACAGGTTGATTCTCTAGGAAAACTAAAGAAAACCCTAGGTGAAACCCACCCTACAACGCTGAACTCTGCAAGTAATCTTGCTGTTATTCTTAGAAAGAAAGGGCTTTGGAACGAGGCCGAAAAACTTGCAGCTAGAACCTATGAAAAGCAGGTTCGCATTCTTGGAGAAAATCACCCTGAGTCTATGTCAACCCTCTTTAATCAAGGCTATGCCCTTCTTTTGCTGGAACGATTTGCGGAGGCTGAGAAAATTCTTGAACAATGCCTGCAACGGCGTACGAATGTTCTGGGGGCACTGCATCCAGATACATTAATCTGTTCCACAATTTACGCTGATACGATGGCAGGTCAAGAGAAAATGAGCATAGCCAAGGAGTATTATCATTCTGCCTATATGGGTTGGAGAAAACTGGATGATGCAACTCTTTTAGACCTGGTTTCTGAGGTTCTCATCCATTATTCTGTTTTTCTAGAGAAGAGCGGGGACCTGATCGGCGCGCGAGAGCTCCTGGAAGAGATGGACAGTAAACTAAACTCTAAAATCGAAAAAGACCATATACAAAGTCATTTGCGAAAGATCGAGTCAAAATAAATAAGAGCAGGTATAGACAAGTTCCTTGAAATTAACACTAAATTTTTTCAACGCCTATATCTATCATAGTAAAGTTGGTTTTTAACCATGGAGATAACTAATGAAATATTTTATTATTTTGATGTTAGCCTTCCTGTGCACTTCATGTATTTTCTCTAAAAAAAATAATTCCGTATTTGCCCCCTCCTTTCACCCAAGTAACCCTGTTATTATTATTCCAGGAATCTTAGGAACCCGCCTAAAGGACCCTAGAGACGGAAGGATTGTTTGGGGGAAAGCTTTTGACCTTCAGGCTGCCGGGCTCCATTCGGTACCTTTTGGGGAAAAGAAAGATGGTTTGGAATTACCCATTAAATTCCAGGACTTCTCTAACAATATCGATCATCTTGTGCCAGACGGTATTCTCGATCGGTTCACAGTTATTCCAAATGTTCTTTCTGTTAAGGTTTATGATAAATTACTCAAATCTTTAAAAGCATGTGGTTATAGACCTGGTTTAATCCAGAAGTGTACGGCAGGTGAAAACGTCTTTGTCTTTTACTATGACTGGAGAAGAGACATGGTCGAACATGCTGAAGCTCTTCACGCACGAATCCAGTACCTGAAGAAGGTTAATGGCAATCCAAACTTAAAAATAGATTTGATTGCTCACAGCATGGGATGTTTGGTTGTAAAATATTACCTCCTTTATGGAGGGAAGGATGTTCTTGGCCAGGATTCTCTTCCAGAACCCTCATTCGAAGGTGCCAAACACATCAGGAGAGTGGTCTTTGTGGCACCCCCTTTTGATGGCAGCACAATGGCGCTAAAATACCTTCACACAGGTTATAAGGTAGGTTTCCAAAAGATCTCACCGCAGGCACTGTTTACGATGCCTTCAATCTTCCAGCTTCTGCCAAGACAAATTCGTTTTTTAAACGATCAAGGGAAACCCGAACCCTTCGATATATATAACCCCGAATCCTGGCGGGAGATGGGCTTGAGTGTCTTTTCAGAAGAAAAGCAGGATCAGTTCCTAGAAGAGTGTAAGAAAATTTTTCCAGAAGATTGGGAACAAAGATCAATCCTGGTTCATGACCAAACCGAAGTTTACCTGAATCGTGCCCTGGACAGAGCTGCAAGACTCCATAAGGCTTTGGACTATTCGGATGCCCATACTCCTTACCTGATATTGGCAAGCAACAGTTCTCCAACCACTGACGCTGTTACTGTGAAGAAAAAAGGTGGGGAATATGAACTTATTTTTAACCATAGCTCTGGTATGAAACCAGGAGATCAAACGGTTTTATTGGAGTCCAGCTTATATGGATTAAGGAATGAAACGCAGTACAAAATTTTCCCAGGAATTCATGACAAACTCCCCTCAGAACCTGCAGTGATGAAGGAAATGATTCGTTTTTTAAGCCAGTAACTCCAATTGTTTTTGGTTACTGGATGTATCGCGGATTTTTTCTTTATGAAGGATCTTCCCGTTAAATAACCAATCCAGAATCTTTGGAATCCCAATAATATCTGAGTAAATACCTGATAATTTATAAGCTATGGCATTATTTTGGTTTATTTCCAAAGCTGACAGGACAATTTATGATAATTAAGGGAAGTACTATTTCGTCCCGGGACACCCATTTTTCACATTGTGGAGACCTGCGGAATCAATTTTTATCCCATCAAGTTCAATAAGAAGACTAAATCAATGCAGATAATAGACTGAGTGAGACAAGCCGGAATTTTACCTGGCTATCATATTGATTGAGGTCTAAATTATCCTCAAAGATATGTGGATTAAGATAGTGGTACAAGGCGCATTCCTGGATAAATCTTGAGGTTAGATAATCTGTGGTGAATCCAAAAACTCGAGTTAAGAAGAAACAGTGACTCTGTCTTCTAGCCTGCTTCGACCATCGTTGTGATCCCTTTTGACTCTCGGCCATTGGCTCCTTCTGTGATTCTTTGTTTACACCCTTGAACCTGGGGTTTTGGATTCTCTGAATTTTTCATTTTGTGATATAGTAACCTTACATCTTGAAACTATTAAAACCGCAGCGAGCGGATAGCATTCGTAACTAAGAGGAGGGTATTATGACTAGCATAATCAAGGCGGTCTGTCGTCTTATTCTAATTTCTTTTATTGCCGTGATTGGGCTTTTGGGCCCGGCAATGGCACAGGAAACTACATCATCTCTAAGGGTAACCGTTATTGATGAGGCCGGCAAAGGCGTACCCAATGTGGGTGTACGAATCACCCATGTTCCTACTGGCCGAACAGTGACCCTGCAATCGAATAACAGCGGGAATCTAACCGCGAGCGGTCTTGCCGTTGGTGGACCATATGAGGTTGCAATCACAGATACCATTGGGTTTGCTTATGATGTTAGCCAGGGTATTTACCTTGAGTTGGACAAGACTGGGCTGGTTACGCTCGTTGCAAGGTCAGGCATGGAAGAAGTAGTTGTTACAGCCCAAGCCTCAACTGCGGAACTGCTGGTTGGTGTGAGTAGGAATTTTGGCAAGGCTGAACTGTTGACTGTTCCATCCATTTCTCGCGATTTCGTCAGCACTCTTGCAATCGATCCAAAAATAATGGTTGATAACAGTGTGGCTCGTGGCCCTGCAGTGTCTTTGGCGGGTCAGAACTTCCGTTTCAACAGCGTGACAATTGATGGTGTGCCCCAGAATGATAACTTTGGTTTATCTAAGAATGCCTCTGCCACGCAACGTTCTCCAATTTCAATCGATGCAATTGAAGGGATCAATGTCAATATCGCACCTTATGATGTGTCTTACGGTAATTTCATTGGTGGAAACATTAATATTGTCACCAAATCAGGCACCAACGACTTTTCGGGCAGCGTGTATTACTTCAATACGGATGACAGTTTCACAGGTGATGAAACCGATGGCGTAAAACTGGGCCTCGGTGATTTTAAAGAGGGTACATTCGGTTTTACCGTTGGTGGACCTATCATCAAGGACAAGTTTTTCTTCTTTGCTAATTACGAGAAGTTTGAAACCACACGGCCGTCCAATTCACAGACTATTGCTAATATCTCAGGCGTAAACCAGGAAGACGTGGATAGGGTAATAAACATTCTCCAAACCCAATACGGTTTTGATCCTGGACAGTTTGCAACTACTGATAAGGATGAAGATGAGAAAATGTTACTCAAACTGGATTGGTACATTTCTGATCTTCATCGGGCGGTTGCCACTTATCAAGTTGCTGATGGCGATGTCCTCTTTGACGACTTTCCAACCCTCGCGGCGCTTCAATCGAATCGTTACAATATAAACGAGAAAATGAATGCGTGGTCTCTGCATCTGTTCTCGAACTGGACTGCCAACCTTACAACGGAAGTGAAACTAGGATTCAAGGACGTCGAAAACCGTCAGAAGAGTTTTGATGGAACCACCAATGAATTTGAAATACTCGCCCCTGAATTTGGTTCAATCCTTGCCGGAGGTGATCGGTTCCGTCATGCCAATGAGCTTGATAATAAATCCGATATCTTTCGAATTAAGGCAGATTATTTTCTTGGCGATCACATCCTGACTGCAGGTTGGGAGCGAGAATCCAAGACGGTGCGTAATCTCTTTTTACCATTCTCCAAGGGGAATTTCTTTTTCTCCTCAATTGATAATCTGGAAAACAGGGTTGCAGACTTTGTACTATATGGCAACTCCAACACGGGTGTAGCAGCGGATGCCGAGGCTAGATTCACTCTCGACGTCGATAGCATTTATCTTCAGGACGAATGGAGACCTTCCGATGACCTCACCTTATCCTTTGGCGTTAGATTTGATATGCTGTCAAACGACGATCCCATCAAGGACAATCCCAACTTCCTGGCGAGGCGGGGGTTTTCGAACACAGAAAATCTGGACGGCAAAGAGCTTTTCCAGCCACGGTTGGGCTTTAACTGGGAAGCTAGTGAGCGCCTTAGAATTCGTGGTGGTGCAGGCTTATTTGGTGGCGGCTCACCTTTGATCATCCTTTCAAACAGTTATGCGGGTGATGGCATCAGCCGGACCTTTGCAAGTTTCCTGGCGCCCTTTTTTGGACCCGAGTATGCAGAAGCAATTAACAATGCAGTTATGGCCTTGCCAGATCAGGATGCAGCATTTGAGTTCCTTCAGCCCTTCATTGGCGTGAATCCCATTGGACAGACGGATGCGATCGATCCGGACTACCAGATCCTGAGTACCTGGAAGTACAGTCTGGGGGCTGATTATCTAGCGGATTTATCGGGAATCGGTATGGGTGATGATTGGAAATTTGCCGCTGATGTCATCATTTCCGATGTAAAAAATGGATACGACATCTACGAAGCCCGTCGTACTGTTGTGGATACAGCACCTGACGGTCGTCCGATCTATGACCTTCCAGCAGACGCAGACTATATCACCACAAATACAGATAAAGGTGGAGGTACGGTTTTCACATTTAGAGCGACCAAGACGTTTGACACTGACAAGGGCTTATTCCACACAAACTTTGGATACACACATCAGGATATGGAAGAATTAAGGTCGTATAACCGTTTTGTCACCTTCGAGACTTTAACGATGGACCCATCTACGGATTTGAACAATCCTGGTGTTGCACAATCGCGCTACGAAGTGCCAAGCCGGGTTACGGCTAACCTGACATGGCAGAAAGAAATATTTGGTGGAAATATGTCCACCCTGGCTTTGGTGTATTCAGGACGTTCTGGACGTCACTTTAGTTATGTCTTCGGCAGTAACGGAGTCGCAACTTTTGGCGGTAACTTCCTCGCAGATTTTGGGAGTGAGGGTGATAATCCGGGATCACAACTCTTTTATGTGCCGACAGGCATAAATGACCCCTTGGTCACAGGGGATGCGCAATTCCTCGCTGACCTGGATGAGTTCATTAGCAACACACCCACTCTGGACGCGATACGCGGCTCGATTGCACCTCGAAATGTTGACGAGACAGACTGGGTGAATATGTTCAGTATGCGTATCCAGCAGGAAGTGAGATTTAACAACGGTATCAAGTTTGATCTCATGGTGGACATCGAAAACCTGGGTAACCTTATCAATAGTGATTGGGGCCGTGTGGACAGCTACACCGCACCATCGAACCTCGCGGTTGCGAACGTGGCGATTGCTGATGGGCAATATGTGCTTACACCCACATCTTCATATACTGCTTCTGGTGGGGCG
>Ga0316190_10003827_pt1 | contig 10914 bp, 8 predicted proteins | sample Eddworburrow2_MG_FD_204929 | JGI IMG/M metagenome (GOLD analysis project Ga0316190, IMG submission 204929) | Coastal sediment microbial communities from Maine, United States - Eddy worm burrow 2 | ecosystem: Environmental > Aquatic > Marine > Coastal > Sediment | place: USA: Maine | collected... | reverse complement strand
CGCATACGATTATTATGCAAGAGGTGTGGAATTATTTTATGACTACCGATTCGACAAGGGCGATCCGGAAACATTAGAGAGAGCTGAACACTATTATCTTGAAGCGCTGAGAATTGATGCCTCTTATGCGTTGGCCTATGTCGGTCTTGCCGATATTGTATGGGCAAAGACTAATATGGAAGAATACTTTGAAGAGAATTACCTTGATTCTGTCTTAACATTGGTAAACCTGGCTCTTTCCTATGATGATCAGTCAAGTGAAGCGTATACCGTGAGAGGCAGGTATTATGGAGTAATTGGGCGAAGGGATTTAGCTATAGAAGATCTTGAAACCGCTATTAGGTTCAATCCAAATCATGGAAGAGCATACGGTGTGTTGGCCGGATTTTACTTTATGTCTGATTTTATTAGATCAGCGGAGTTATTTCATAAAGCAAGCAATATTGACCGGGGGCCATATCTTGCAGATTACCTGGGTAGGCTTGGTGGCTTATATTATCAGGCAGGTTTTTCTGATATATCTTTCAACTATCTTCAAGAAAGGCTGAAACTCACAGGGGATTCCGCACATTATTGTATTACAATGGGAGTGCATGGTTTGTGGTCGAATAATTATGCTGATGCTATTGAATATTCAAGAAAAGCAATTGAATATGGAGCATGGTCTAAAGTTTGGTTAGCCAGAGCTCTGGTGCTATCTGGTCAACCTGTAGAAGCGCTTGAGGTATATGAAAGTTTGATTATTGACATGAAAGAAATGGGTGGCTTGCCGCTTCAAATTGCTCATCGGATTGCTTATGCTTATTGGATTAACGATTTAAAGGAGGAGGCAGAATATTACTTCGACAGGCAAATTGAATATTGTAAGGGATTAATCGAAAAAAACCGTCCGTGGGCTCAAGATTATTTTGCATACTATGATCTTGCTGCAGTATATGCTTTTAGAGGGGAGAAAGAGAAGGCCTATGAAAACCTGAGGAAATTTAACCAGGTAGAAGAAGTCCGCTATCAGATGGTCCTATTAATGAAACGGGATGAATTATTCGAAAGTATTAGGAACGAACCAGAATTCCAGCAGATTTTAAAGGATATTGAAACCAAATACCAGGCCCTGCATGAACGGGTCAGGCAGTGGCTGGAGGAGAATGACATGCTGTGACTTCCAACCCCTACTCAATCCCAACAAAAAAAGTAGTCACTTTTTATTCCTTAACCTTTATATAAATTAATTCAGCCATTTTCACGCCTTTAACTATCCAAGTTGCTGTGAATTTATCAGGTGTTAGGAGGGTACTTTCCCAAGTTCCCAAAACCGCCTTATTGTCTTGAGGATAAAATCGCTCAGCGATATATTTATTATCCGAAACAAATCCTCCAATGTCCCTTGAGATAAAACCATCCTGATACAAAATAAACATATTAGTAGTCTTATATTCACTTCCGAATCCAATAATTCCTGGCATGGTTTCAACAGTTTTTCCTTTTACCTTCAAGTAAAAAGCATGTACATATCCGTTGTTAGATGGGGTTATCTCCCATAACCATGTACTATCCTTACCTACTTCTGCCGCCCATTTACCGATAAATTGTTTCATTAATTCGACCTGGTCAAGTTCTTCTTCATTGAATTGAGCAGAGAGGGTCAGGGAGATTCCTAAGAATACTATTAGGGAAAGAAGGACTTTGAATGATTTTCTCATGATAAAATGTTTTAGGGGTTAAGGTTATACAATTTACCACTTACCTTACAGAAAGTCAATTGTGTAGGACCAATATACTAGGAGGTCTTCACACTGGGCAGTTTTGGGTTAAAATTGGTCAGGTTCTAAGAGGGCCATGCCATAGCCATGTGGATTGCAAACCCGCCATCGGGGGGGATGGGGCCCCCTCACTAATTTCCAAACTGTCATATGATACAACAATTGACGATCCAATACCAACTCTATTGATCTCTATGATTGCCTGTTAAGTGCAATCATCTTTGAACTAGACACGTTCACATAGAAACGCCGGAATCACTTTGGTTCCGGGGTTTTTTGTTGAATCCTATGATCTCCGCCATCGCACCGGGCCACTCCAGCACCAAAACCTCATAGATATAGACGCACTTATGCTCTAAGTAACTCACCAAATTCAAAATCCTTAGGGCAAACTCCATGCCGACTAAACCCAAACTCAGTATATCTTCCTAACTTGTATCGCCTAAAACAACAACATAGGTTTATCCCTTTGTATTAGCAATCAAAACGTTAAATGAAAAAATTATTTACATCAATTCTAATTTTCTTAAGCCTTTTCGCTAACGGCCAAATTAAAAGAGTACTATTTCTAGGAAACAGTAGCACATATGTAAATAACTTGCCTCAAATAACCTCTGATATCGCCAATGCAATGGGCGACACTTTGATTTATGATTTTAATACGCCTGGTGGATATACATTGGAGGAGCATTCTACAGACAGTTCATCTCTAAATAAAATTATGCAGGGAAACTGGGATTTCGTTGTTTTGCAGGGGAGCCAACGCCTTTCATACCCTATTGAACAGGTAAAAGTGGAAGTTCTCCCTTATGCACATTATTTAGACAGTGTTATCAATGTATATAATCCTTGTGGAGAAACCATGTTCTTTATGACATGGGGCAAAAAGAATGGCGATGCAGCCAATTGTGCCATATGGGAGTCCGTTTGTACCTACGAGGGGATGGATGATTTGATCCAAGAGCATTACAGGATAATGGCCGACTCTAATAAAGCCGTAATTGCTCCAGTAGGTGCTATTTGGCGATATATAAGGGAGCTATACCCATCAATTGAGCTATTTGTGGAAGATGAAATCCATCCTTCCAAAGCTGGTTCGTATGCTGCAGCATGTTCCTTTTATTCGGCTATATTCAGAGATGATCCATCACTAATACCTTATAATTACACATTAAGCCCCGAAGTTGCTGAACATATCAAAACCGCAGTAAAAAGGGTGATGTACGATGATTTATTATCATGGCATATTGGGGAATACGATCTTTTATCAGATTTCAGCTATTCTCAACTAAGTGCTTATACATTTCAATTTACAAATCAGTCTCAAAATGAAATTGGACAGATGTGGAATTTTGGCACCCTTGTTGACCATTCATTTAATCCTACATTTACTTTCTCTGGTTCCGGAACATATCCTGTTCAGCTTTCCTCTTTTAACCAGTGCGATACAGTTGTATCCAATCAAGAAATTTTCGTTGCTGACATAAATACAGCTATAGAAGGAATTGAGAAGGCTGATAATTCTGTTTTTTACCCTAATCCAGCTAGCGATAAAATATTCTTAAATCAAAATTCGATTACCGGAATTTCAATTAGAATTTATGGTTTAGGTGGTGGAAGCGTTTTTACAATTGATCATCTCTTAAGTACTGAAATTGATATAAGTTCTTTAATATCAGGGTTGTATGTATTAGAAATAATAAGAGGAAACGATATCATTTCAACTAGGCTTATGATTCAAAAATGAACAACATGAAAAGACTAACATTTTTATTACTTATAGTACTTCTATTAGCGGTATGCAATCATGGTTCGAGTCAGGATTTGATACTCAATGATCTTGAGTATTTCGAGGTGCAAGGCGTCAATATCCTTGTGTACAGTAACCTTTTTACTGGAGGTTTTAACGATGAGAAGACCGCTGGCATAGAATTGATTCACCATGGCGTCAGAACAGCCCAGGGTGGCGCTGTGAGACTTTCCAACACTCCAGAGCAATGGGATCTTGTTCCTGCAATACCAACTCGAACGGTAGACCATGCGTCGCTTACCATTGAATCTATGCTAAGGTATGAAGATTACGATTTTGATTCGCGAGTGCTTGTTACGGCTAAGGGTAAAGGTGTTGAAATATCTGTTTACCTTGACAAACCCGTTCCCAAGGCACTTGAAGGGAATGCCGGATTTAGTCTTGAGTTTCTACCCTCCCAATATTGGGGGCTTACCTATTTGATGGACGGGCGTCCCAATCGATTCCCGCGCTATGTGGTAGGTAATACCATTACTAGGCCTAACAGTGAAAAACTAAAGCAATTTAAGGGATATGTAACTTCCGACGATAGGGGGACCGGCAGATTTATCGATCCGCTTCCTCTCGAAACCGGCCGTACCATTCTTCTTGCTCCCGATGAACCCGAACGTTTGGTAAAAATCACCTCGCATGATGCCGATCTTATGCTTTTCGATGGCCGTGTGCTGGCACAAAATGGATGGTTTGCAGTTCGCAGTTTACTTCCGGCAGGAAAAACAGGCAAGGTTTTAACCTGGACAGTTGAACCAAATGCCATTAATGGCTGGATAAGAGAGCCAAATATCGGTTTCTCTCAAGTGGGCTACCTCCCTTCACAACAAAAAGTCTCTGTCATTGAACTTGACAAGAACGACAAACCACTTTCTAAGGCATCCATATATAAAATAGGCGACGATGGCAAAGCTACCGAAGTATTCAGCGGCAATATCGTACCCTGGGGTGAGTATTATAAATATCACTATGCAAAATTCGATTTTTCTTCAGTTAATACTCCCGGTATATACTATATTCAGTATGGCGACTTTAAAACAAATAACTTTATAATAGAAAATAACGTTTACGATTGGATCACCGACGCCACCAGCGATATATGGATTCCAATACATATGAATCACATGTTTGTAAACGAGGCTTACAGGGTTTGGCACGGCGAACCTTTTAAGGAAAGTTATCTCCAGGCTCCGCCAAATACCGATCACTTCGACCTTCATGCCCAGGGAGCAACAACCGATACCAGGTATAAAGCACTGGAAACGATCCCTGGATTAAATATAGGCGGATTTTTCGATGCTGGAGATTTTGATATCGAGACAAGATCGAACATAAGCGTGGTGCAAAACTTTGTCCAAACATGGGAATATTTCAAACCCTTACGCGATCAGACTTTTATTGATGAGAAGCAACGCTATGTCGATCTTCACCGTCCGGATGGGACACCAGACGTGCTGCAGTTTATCGAGCATGGAACAATGCAACTGGTAGCTCAGGCAGAGATTATCGGCCACATGGCACAAACTCTCTCTAACTCTGTTCTCGATAATTACCATCACCTTGGCGATGCAGCCTCTATAACAGACGGCCTTCCCTATAATCCGAACCTTGGTCCTTACGAAGTAGCCCCTGACGGCCGGTCGAGCGGAGTTAAGGATGATATGTGGGCATTTACAAGCCGTAATCCTGGCCTCGACCTCAGGGCAGCAGCGATGTTTGCCGCAGCAAGCCGGGCATTGAAGGGATATAACGATGATCTTTCGGCAAGAGCGTTACAACAGTCGAGAAGACTTCTGAAAGAGGCTTCAGAATTACTTGCCAATCAGCCGCAGGATCGTGCCGGCAGATTCGGCGGATCAGCAAATATGGCCACCTATCTTCAACTGTACATCTCCACCGGGGAGCAAGAGTATGCGGATAAATTTCAGGAACTTGTATGGCCTGCACTTGAGCGTAGAGTCAGTGTCAACATTTTGACGGCATTACATGCCATACCACACATGGATGCATCCTTCAAAGAAAAGCTACGACCTTATGTTGTAAAGTACAAAGAATATATCGAAGAACTTGAAAAGGATAATCCGTACGGAGTCCCCATCGGACTTGGAAACTGGGCTGGAAGCGGAAGTATTGTGGGCTTTGGAACCACCATTTGCTTTGCTAACACTCATTTCCCTGATATTATCGATGCCAGCCATGCTTTCAAAACATGCAACTGGCTATTTGGCTGCCATCCGTACCACAATTATTCCTTAGTGGCAACAGTGGGCGCAGCTCGTCCCAAAGAAGTCTTTTATGGTAATAACAGAGCTGATTTCTCATTTATTCCGGGCAATGTTGCTCCGGGTATATTATTCAGAAAACCCGATCACTTTGAAAACTACGACGACTGGCCATTTCTGTGGGGACAAAACGAAGGTACGATTGGTGGAAATACGAGTTACTTAATTTTTGGATCTGCTTTTAAGAAATTAGTAAGATAGATGCTAATATTATTTAAAATATGAAAGCTGGATTTTTTTCTGCAATTCTTATCCTTTGCTGTCTCTCTTGCAGGGTCAATAAGGAAGAAAATGCTGAAAATGAGAAAAATACATCCGATAGTGAAATGTCGTTTGATCAGGCAAAATGGAAAGAGAAGGATGGTAAGGATTATCCGTTCAGAGACCGAATGCTTAATGACATAGTCTACAATGATACTGTGAGATCTCGAAATAAAGAACAAATATTAGACTTGCTTGGGGAGCCAGACCGAACTAATGAAAATTATCTTTATTACATGATAGCTCAGAGGCGTCTTGGTTTTTGGCCATTACATACTAAATCATTGGTAATTAAGTTTTCTGATGATAACACGGTTGACTGGATCAAGATTCATGAATAGACGAAATTAAGATTTACTTACTTCAACTTTAAGAAAGCAACTCCAACTGGCTCTCATCCTGATATTGTATTCCAATCATTAGAAGAATAATATTTGTGACCTTCAGCAGTATAGTCTAATTTTGTATAAATCAAAAACTTACAAAATGGCTAAAGTACTGATTGCTTCGTTTACACAGACTGGCTCAACAGATAAAGTAGCCAATCAGATTGCCGCAGGGCTAAAAGTAGCTAACTGGGAGATAACGCACTATGAAATCTCCAAGAACGACTCCCCTAATATCAATGAGTATGATATAATTGGGATAGGATCACCTACCTATTTTTTCAGGCCCCCCTTCATTGTAATGGATTTTGTAAACAAACTAAAAGGTCTTGAGAATAAATCCTCTTTTGTTTTTATTTCATATGGGACGCACCCGGGAGATAGTGGAAATTGGATTCGCCGAAAAATGAAGAAAAAAGGTTCAAATGACCTGGGATATTTCAAAAGTTTCGGAAAAGATTATTGGTTAGGATATATCAAAAAAGGAGTGATGTTTTCACCAGATTCTCCAACAAATATGGAACTTTCAGCTTCAAAGGACTTTGGTGAAAAGCTTGGAATCAGGTATACGAAAGACAGTTACGAAGTAGAACAATATGATCCCCCGACGCCAACAATGTATAGTATAGAGAGAATGTTATTAGTGAGACCATTTGCAAAACTAATGTATAGCAAAGCCTTCAGAGCTGATAGTAAATGTGATAGCTGTGGTATATGTATACATAAGTGTCCTGTTGACAACATCTCTGAGAAGAAAAATGGAAAGCCGCAATGGCATTCTAATTGCCTCCTTTGCGCAACATGTGAATTAGTTTGTCCAAAGGACGCAGTACACTCTGCCTTTGACTGGAAAATATTCGAGCCCTTTATGAACTACAATATTCAAAAGTCAAAAAAGAATAAGATACCCTACTCGAACGTAGTTCATTCGGGAGGCAAAACTCTTATCAATTAGGTATTAGCCTTGCATATAATGTAGGCCTTAACATTCTGTCATTTGTCAGCCTGTCTCTTTGAAAAGATTGCATGGCAAACAGACTTCCTTAACTTGTAGATCAAAAGCTAAATCAAGCAAGCACATTTGGGCAAGCAAAGAATCTGGCTATTATGTGCACTGAACCTTTAGAGCCAATATCCTTAAGAAGGATACACATGAAAAATGTAATACGAATATTGCTAATCTTTTCATATACAACTTTTGCGTCTGCATTATTTGCACAGGAGACTGAGCAGTATCATATGAATCAGCAAGCACTCAAGTTTAGAGACGGAGTATACACCAATATTGATATGGTCAAAAATAATGGCCCCATACCATCAACATGGATAGAGACGGATATGGACGTAAATGATCGTCGATTCTACAAAAAAATTACAAAGAGTAATGAGATTATCTTTTTTGATGACAATGGAGTAAGAACATCTTTAGAGACAAAGAGTATTTGGGGATACAGTCACAGAGGGGATCTTCATATCAATGTTGGGGGCGAGTTTCATAAGATTGACTTCGTTGGCCGTATTTCACATTTTATAGCATCAAAAACTACCTACGGTCCTATTAAAGTTTACGAGAATAATCTGCCAAAGGATGTCCAGTACATACAACCAGTCAGGATAACCGCTAAGCACAAAGAATATTTGGTTGATATAGTAGATAATAAAGTGTGGGAGTTTGATGTGGATGGTCTGGAGACGGTGCTAAAAAAAGATCCCAAACTATTGGATGAATTTGTGAATCTGTCGAAACGAGAAAAAGATAATTTGAAGTATATTTTTCTTAGTCGATATAATGTGAAGTATCCTCTTAATATTCCATCTTATTAGTAAAGTCTATTTAGATATCAGCTCTAGCATTGCGTCAAATACCATCCTCCTCATTTCTAAAAAATTGCTAGTATAAAAAGAACATGCATAAACTAGCCAGACTATTATTAATCGCTGTTATTGGAATCTCCTCCTGTAAAGGATCAGTTCAAAAGCCAAACATTATATTAATCATGTCGGATGACCAGGGATGGTTTGATGTAGGATTTAATGGGAATACAGAAGTGAAAACTCCCTACCTGGATTCGCTGGCAAAGAATGGTATTGTTTTCGACAGGTTTTATTCAGCTTCGGCCGTTTGCTCACCAACAAGGGCCAGTTTAATCACAGGAAGAAATCCCTTGAGGATGAATATACCTTATGCCAACAGTGGTCACATGATAGATGAGGAGATTACTTTGCCCGAAATTTTAAAAGGGCAAGGGTATGCTACCGGTCATTTCGGTAAGTGGCACCTGGGAACATTCTCAAAAACTGTCCGGGATGCAAACAGAGGAGGAAGGAAAGAATTCATTGACGATTATAGCATACCCACCGAACATGGTTATGACACATTTTTTTGCACTGAATCAAAAGTACCCACCTTCGATCCTATGGTATTTCCTGGCTCGTTTACTGAAGGAGAAAGTATACGATATGGATGGAGAGCTGTAGATAAACATGATTCAACAAACCTTTATGGCACTGCTTATTGGACTGGAGAGAAGCAAGAAGAGATTGACAATTTAAATGGCGATGATTCTCGTGTCATAATGGATCGAGTGATTCCATTCATTGAAAACTCATTCAAAAGAAACCAACCATTCTTTACAACAATATGGTTTCATACGCCTCATTTGCCTGTAGTCAGCGATAGCATACATCGCAGTTACTATAGCGAAATGGAGCTTGCTAAACAACTATATTATGGGACAATTACAGCTATGGATGTACAAATTGGCAGATTATGGCATAAGTTAGAAGAGGCTGGAATTGATGAAGAAACCATAATATTTTTTTGTAGCGATAATGGCCCTGAGGTGAGAACCCCTGGAAGTGCTGGTACATTTCGGGATCGCAAAAGAAGTTTGTATGAAGGAGGTGTAAGAGTACCAGCGTTTGTAATTTGGAAGAATAACTTTGAGGGAGGCAGAAGAATTGATTTTCCTTCCGTTACAAGTGACTATATGCCAACAATTCTAGATGTTCTGGATATAGAGTATCCCCATAATAGACCTATTGATGGCATAAGTATCCTGGAAGCCCTGAAAGGAAATGAGAATGAAAGGCACTTAGCTATCGGTTTTATATGTACACCGAAAATATCCTGGGTGAGCAATCGATATAAATTGATCGGAGATGAAAAAGGCAATCAATTTGAACTCTATGATTTATTAAACGATAAATCGGAACTGGAGAATATTATTGAAGAGTGCCCGGAAATAGCTGAGAAATTGAAATTGGATTTAAATGAATGGCTTAGCTCGGTTGAGAATAGCAGACAAGGGATGGACTATGATTGACATTCTTCAATTGTAGTGTTCTTTAAATATCTCTATAAGTTTATCGGGTGGAATGACTTTGTTGGGGTATTTATTCATTTGGTCCAGTACCCGGTCCGTAGCTTCGGGATTCAGTCCTATGCGTATGCCGATGTCTTTTAAAAATTCAACTTCCAAATCGCTGGTTTCCTGGTCTACATTCATTAGCAGAACCAGGCGGTGGAATTGCAAAATCCGTTCAAATTCAGATTTGGGGGGCGTAAATTCGATATACTCCTCAAACAGGGAATCAAAATCTTCCTTGCTAACATTCAGTGATTGGGCAATGGTTTGTAGAAATCTATATTCTTGTTCGCGAACTTCGTGGTCGCATTGCGCGAGTTTGATGAGCTCCGTGAGTAAACTAAGTTTTTCTTTCATCCTTTTGAGCGTTGAGATACATTCGAAATATACATTTTTTGCTGTATAATAAGCCATGTGAATAAGGTATCTCATTTAGTAAAGAATTGCTTACACAAACAGACTTCCTTAACTTGTAGAAAAAATGAGCCGTCTTTGAAATTGAGTTATGAGTAGGAATATATTGAAGCCTTTAGTAATTGCCAATGAAACCAGAATACAAGGAATTAACTTCAGCTTGTTTTTGCTGATTTTCATATTTGCTTTTCTGGGTTCTCAGAATGCTGTGAGTCAGGTTCCCAGCCTTGACAACTACAATGTAGTCTGGACAGAACAAAGTCAAAATTCCAGTGAGTCCATGCCGCTTGTGGGTGGCGATATTGGATGTAATGTGTGGGTTGAAGACAGCGACATCCTCATATACCTTCAGAGGAGTGGTAGTTTAAGTGAAAATGGCGAATACCTGAAGATGGGAAGGTTTCGTTTGAAATTGAATCCAAACCCGTTTACCCAGGCTGCCTCATTTCGACAGGAATTAAAACTTAGAGATGGCTATATTGAGATTGAGGCCAGAAGCAATGATAATCTGGATGTGCTAATAAAATTATGGGTAGAAGTCAGCAAGCCCATAGTTCATATTGAGCTGGAAGCTAACAAAAGTATTGAGGCTTCCATATCGTACGAGAGCTGGCGCATGGAAGATAAGATCCTTTTACCCAT
>Ga0316190_10003825_pt1 | contig 10915 bp, 10 predicted proteins | sample Eddworburrow2_MG_FD_204929 | JGI IMG/M metagenome (GOLD analysis project Ga0316190, IMG submission 204929) | Coastal sediment microbial communities from Maine, United States - Eddy worm burrow 2 | ecosystem: Environmental > Aquatic > Marine > Coastal > Sediment | place: USA: Maine | collected... | reverse complement strand
CCGGTATTTTTAAAATCATGCTTGTCATGGAAGGCCTGCACGGCAGTCACCATGGCGGTGTAGGAGTCGGTGTTAGTCATGATCACTCGGGAAAAATATTCTCTTGTCCAGCCTGCCTGTACCTATATCTGCAGCAGGGAAATATCAGCGACCTGTAAAAACAGGTCTGAGAGCGAATTCAGCAGTGCCAGGCGATTAGCACGCAGGCGGCTGTCTTCTGCCATGACCATAACCTGGTCGAAGAAGGCATCTACGGGTGTCTGCAGTGCAGCCAGTTTGCACAGGGCGTCGGTGTATGCGCGCTTCTCAAGCAGTGGTCCAACAGCGGTCTCCAGGTCTTCGAGAGCCTGAGCGAGTTCCTGCTCGGCCGGCTCCTGCAGCAACTCCCTGGAGTAGTTTGCCGGTATGCCGGCTGCGGTCTTGCGCAGGATATTGCGGATACGCTTGTTTGCTGCCGACAGGCTGTCCGCTTCGGGAAGTTCACGGAATGTCTTGACGGCCCGCATGCGCTGGTCAAAGTCCAGCGGCCGCGCTGGTTGCCGGGCCAGAACAGCGGCAAACATGTGATTGTCATAACCGGCATCCAGGTAGTAGGCACGCAGGCGTTCCATCATGAAGGCAAACAGTTCCGCCGTAACTTCAGCTGCCTTTACCTCGTCTGGGAACAGTTGCGCAGCAGTATCGATGAGCGTGCGCAGGTCAAGGTCGAGCTGTTTTTCAATCAGGATACGCAGAAGGCCAAGTGCCGAGCGACGTAATCCGAATGGATCCTTGTCTCCGGTCGGCGTCTGGCCGATGGCAAATATGCCTGTCAGTGTATCCAGGCGCTCTGCAATGGCCAGTACCTGGCCGGTACCGGAACATGGCAGTTCGTCACCGGCAAAACGCGGCTGATACTGTTCATCCAGTGCGCTGGCAACTTCGTCATCCTCACCGTTATTTGCAGCATAGTAGCGCCCCATGGTTCCTTGTAGTTCCGGGAACTCGAACACCATGCTGGTAACCAGGTCACATTTGCACAGGGCAGCCGCACGCTGTACCCGGGATATATCGAACCCCAGTGCTGCGGCAATGGCAGCGGCGATGACCCCGATACGTCTTTGCTTGTCACCGAGAGAGCCGAGTCTTTTCTGGAAGGCCATGCTGTCCAGCTGTGGCGCACGACTTTCCAGGGATTGCCTGCGATCCTGGTTCCAGAAAAAAACGGCGTCTTCCAGGCGCGGGCGGATAACGCGTTCATTACCCGCCCTTATCTGGTCAGGATCCTTGCTCGCAATATTGGCTACCGTGATGAAGTGTGGCAGCAGCTTGCCCGCGTCATCCTTTACCGGGAAATATTTCTGATGGTCCTGCATACTGGAAACCAGTGCCTCGGCAGGTACCTCCAGAAAACGCCGGTCAAAACTGCCGGTAATGGCAACTGGCCATTCCACCAGCGCGGTTACCTCATCAAGCAATGCAGGATCGATGTACGCGTGGCCACCCAGTGCCGCACCGGCTTCGCTGACCTGGGTGTAAATCGATTCACGTCGCTGGTCCATATCCGCGATCACCATACCGGATTGCTGCAGGGTTTGCGCATAGGCTTGCGGTGCGCTGATGTTGATGCATTCATTATGGTGAAAGCGGTGCCCGCGAGTATAGCGGTCACTGTCAATGCCAAGGAGCTGTGTCTTGACGGGCTCGTTGCCGAACAGCAGGACGATCCAGTGAACCGGCCGCACGAATTCGATTTCCGAACTGCCCCAGCGCATGCGTTTTGGCATGGGCAATGTCTTGAGGGCCTTCTCAATCAGTCCTGGAATGATCTCCGTGGCGGCCATGCCGGTGGTGGTGGTTTTAAAGACCAGCCAGGTACCCTTGCCGGTTTCCACCTGTTCCAGGTCGGCAACCGCCACTCCGCAGGAACGGGCGAAACCTTCAGCCGGTTTGGTGGGATTCCCGTCCGCATCGAAGGCTGCCTGCAGGGCAGGGCCGCGCCTGGTGACCTCACGGTCGGGTTGTGCCACCGCTACATCCTTGACGAGGACGGCAAGGCGGCGTGGCGTGGCATAGGCGTGGCTGTCACCGTGTGGCAGGTAGTTATCGGTCAGCAGGGTGTCGAGCGAGGTCTGCAAGGCATCTCGCATGTGCCTCAAGGCCTTTGGCGGTAGTTCTTCCGTACCGATCTCGACCAGCAGATCCCGGGTCGCCGTCATGATGATGCACCTGTAGCTATCAGCATCGGGAAGCCCAGCCGTTCGCGGGCGGCATAATAGGCTTCTGCGACCTGCCGTGACAGGGTGCGAACCCTGAGGATATAACGCTGCCGCTCGGTGACGGAAATGGCATTTCGCGCATCCAGCAGGTTGAAGGTGTGCGAGGCCTTGAGCACCATTTCATAGGCGGGTAGGGGCAGGCCGGCCTCGATCAGGCGGTTGCTCTCGCGCTCGCAGGTATCGAACCAGCCGAGCAGTGATTTAATATCGGCATGTTCGAAGTTGTAGGTGGACATCTCCACTTCATTTTGATGGTACACATCACCATAGGTAATCGGGCCGTCAGGACCTGCCGTCCATACCAGGTCAAACACACTTTCAACTTCCTGAAGGTACATGGCGATGCGTTCCAGTCCATAGGTTAATTCACCGGTCACAGGTCGGCATTCCAGGCCGCCGACCTGCTGGAAATAGGTGAATTGCGAGACTTCCATGCCGTTTAACCAGACCTCCCAGCCAAGTCCCCAGGCACCCAGTGTCGGTGATTCCCAGTTGTCCTCGACAAAGCGGATGTCGTGCACCAGTGGGTCAATGCCGAGCTCTTGCAGTGAGCCCAGGTACAGGTCCTGGATCTCGAGGGGAGATGGCTTCAGTACGACCTGGAACTGGTAGTAGTGTTGCAGGCGATTAGGGTTTTCACCATAGCGACCGTCGGTAGGGCGCCTTGAAGGCTGTACATACGCGGCGCGCCAGGGCTCCGGCCCGATGGCGCGCAGGAAGGTTGCCGGGTGAAAGGTGCCGGCCCCGACTTCCATATCGTAGGGTTGCAGCAATGCGCAGCCCTGCCGGCTCCAGTAGTTTTGCAGGGAGAGGATCAGGGCCTGAAATGTTTTCGGTATGTCTGACACGGCGTGTTTTTTTGTTTGTTAATGCGGAATGCAAGCCGCAGAGTATAGCGTGCAGTGCCGATAATTTCCCCACGAGGGTGCCTTCAAGAAGGATTTATTGGCACTTAAGTGACAATTTGCAGTTCTCTATGGTAAATGTAGTAAGCGACAGGGTGGTGTTGACCTCAAGCCGGGTGGTGGACGGTCGACTAATTATCCATATTCTGGCGGAAGAAAGGCATGGCGCAGCTTATTCTCGAACCAACCCCCCAGGCCCAGTGGCAGGCACTGGTGCAGGAGGCACAGTCAGTCTGTGACCTGCGCCTTGATGAATCGCTGGAAAGCTATCTGGTCTTCATGCTGATGCGTTTTGCCGACAAGCCGCATTGTATGGCACGCATCATGGCAGAAGATTATCTCAATTCACAGACACTCATTGGCGAGCAGCGTGCCGGGATGCTGCGTGAGGTAGGCGATCATTGCCTGCTGTTCTCCGGGTTTTTTCCACAACTGGCTGAACGACGTCTGGTGCGCATCAGTTACTTTGTCAACATCGGTCGTGCTGCATACCGGCAATTGTCGGATGGGCTGGACCGTGGCTGGTCATCGATGTACGGCCATCTGTCAGACACGTTTATCGTGCTGGTGGATATCCTGCATGCCATGCGCGGACTGGGGGGCGCAGCCGCATTGACGCCGTTGCAGGCCATGGATCTCTGGCTGGAGACCGGTAGCCGCCGCTGTTACCAGCAGGTCTGCGCTGAAGGGCGCGCCATTCCTGTTGCCATAGACTCGGAAAAGCACTGAATCAATGTGTTATCTACCTGGCAGCATTAAGGTAGAATCCATCTTTATTTTCCGGCTGCAGCCCGGACAGTACGCCCAGTAGCCAGCCGCTTCATGTTACACGATCCCGGTCCTGCAGGTGTTGCGGACGGGTTGCGCTGAAATACATGCATTTGCCCGTCGTTCCTGTTATGTCTCAACAACCCAAAGCTGTAGCGCTGATTTCCGGCGGACTCGATTCGTTACTGGCGGCACGCGTGGTGATGGGGCAGGGTGTGTATGTCGAGGGTATTAATTTTTTTACCGGCTTTTGTGTTGAAGGGCATACCCATGCCATCCGCAAGAAGGACCGCGCCCGGCCAAAGCGCAATAATGCCCTGTGGTCGGCCGAGCAACTGGGCATCAAGCTGCACATCATCGACATCATCGAGGAATACAAGGATGTCGTCATAAACCCCAAACATGGTTACGGCGCTAATCTCAATCCCTGCCTTGATTGCAAGATTTTCATGGTGGACAAGGCGCGTGAATGGATGGATGCTCACGGCTTTGATTTTATTATTACCGGTGAAGTCATCGGTCAGCGGCCCATGTCACAGCGCCGGGATACCATGCCGGTGGTAGCACGTGAGTCGGGTGCCGAGGTGCGGCTGGTGCGTCCCCTGTGTGCGCAGAATCTCCCGGCGACATTGCCGGAAATCAGGGGCTGGCTGAAGCGGGACAAGCTGTATAATTTCAGCGGTCGATCGCGCAGGCCACAAATGGCACTGGCAAGGAAATTCGGTTTTGAAGACTATGCACAACCGGCAGGTGGCTGCTGTTTTTTGACGGACAAGCAATACACCGTGAAACTGGCGGATTTGTGGGCAACCCGCGGTACACGTGAATATGACCTCGATGACATCATGTTGCTGAAGGTGGGCCGACATCTGCGGCCGCGTCCGAATTTTAAAATCATTGTTGGCCGTGAAGAAGGTGAAAATCGTTTTCTGGAAGGTTATCGAAAGCGCTTTGTGCACATGCTGCCGACCAGCCATACCGGTCCGCTGGTGCTGCTTGATGGAGAAATTTCGCCGGCTGACATTGAACTGGCCGCTCGCCTGACAGCGCGCTTTAGCCAGGGACGTAATGCCGACCGGGTGACCATTGAAGTGAACGGGAAGGGCGCTGACACACATTACCTTGACGTGGTGCCACTACCAACAGATGAAATTCCTGCAGGCTGGTATATATGAGCACTACAGTTGTCGATGCGCGTAACTTGCTCTGCCCGCTGCCCGTCATAAGGACACAGGATGCTGTCGCCAAGCTGCAACCGGGTGATGCACTACAGGTGTGGTGTACCGACCCGGGTGTTGTCCATGATATTCCGGCCTGGTGCCGTGTTCACGGTCATGATATCTGTAATATCGATGAACGGGAGTATGAGATCGTCATAACTATTCATGTAGGTGGTTCCGGCAGCTGATTTATGAGTCATACACACCTCCCCGATCCGCACGACGCACGTTACCGGGATATCCGTGTAGTGACGCTTGTCGGCGCTGTCGTCGATCTGTTGCTGGGTGCGGCGAAGATTGTTGTTGGTCTTGCCGCGGGCTCGCAGGCGCTGATTGCGGACGGTGTTCATTCCTTTTCGGACCTGGCGACGGATTTTCTGGTGTTGTTTGCCGCGAAACATGCGCAGCGTAAAGCTGATATCGAGCATCCGTACGGGCATGGCCGTATCGAGACCGTGGCGACGGTAGTGCTGGGTCTTTCCCTGGTGCTGGTTGCCGTCGGCATCAGTTATGACGCCGTGAGCCGCCTGCTGGAACCCGGGCTGCTGTTGCACCCAGGCGTGCTGGCGCTGGTGGTGGCGGTGATATCGGTGGTCTCGAAGGAGATCATCTACCAATATACAGCGCGTGCGTCGCGCCGTTTGCGTTCAAAGATGCTGCTTGCCAATGCCTGGCACAGCCGCACCGATGCAATATCCTCGGTTGTTGTGGTCATTGGTGTGGTCGGCACCATGGCCGGTTTCCAGTATCTCGATGCCGTGGCGGCGGTTGTCGTCGCACTGATGATAGCAAAAATCGGCTGGGACCTGCTGTGGAAGAGCTTGCAGGAGTTGATCGATACAGCGCTGGAACCCGAGCAGGTCGCCGAGATAAGCGACACCATTATGTCTGTTCATGGTGTGCGTGCCTGTCACATGCTGCGCACGCGCCATAGTGGCAGTGATGTCCTGGCGGACGTGCATATTCTGGTTGACCCTGCATTGAGCGTATCAGAAGGGCACCAGATTGGTGAAACAGTTCGCAGAAGACTGGTTGACACCAATGATGATGTTTCTGATGTCACGGTACACATCGATCCGGAGGATGATGAACTGGCTTCCCCCTGTGATCACTTGCCCCTGCGCAATGAAATTCTGCGAAGGCTCGATGAGCAGTGGCAGGAACTGGATTTAGGGGCAGACCTGGACAAGGTGGTACTGCACTATCTGGATGGGAAGGTACATGTGGATGTCTTCCTGCTCCAGAACGGGATGAGTCCTGAAAATACCAAAGCATTGACTGCAATGATCCGCGAGGCTGCGCTCAGGGTAGAGGATATTGGAAATGTGAGCGTGTATTATCAGCCTTAAGAGCGCACCAATCTGGTGCTTTTGGTTGATGTTATGCACTATAATGAAGCAGCCTTTGCGCCGGGTGATACGATATATTTCTTAAAATGTACTGTTTGTCAGTAAATCCTGCCGTGGCATAATCCTTGCCTCGTTTGTGAGATGAAGCTAGAGATTTTTAATGCGTCGTCGTTTTGCTGCGACGACGTGAGACCTGTACTTAAGTTGATTTGGAGGAGAGGTAATGTCTGCAACGAAAGTAATGAAGATGATGAAGGACGGCGGTGTTAAATACGTTGATATGCGTTTCACCGACACAATTGGTAAAGAACAACATGTAACCATACCTGCCGGCCTGGTGAAGTCCGACTTCTTCAAGGATGGCAAGATGTTCGATGGTTCCAGCATCGCCGGCTGGAAGGGCATTAATGAATCGGACATGGTCCTGATGCCGGATACTACTACCGCTGTCATGGACCTGTTCAGTGATGAGCCGACCCTGAATATTCGTTGCGACATCCTCGAGCCCACTACCATGCAGGGTTATGACCGTGACCCGCGTTCCATTGCCAAGCGTGCAGAGGCCTACCTGACGTCCACCAAGATCGCTGATACCGCATTTTTTGGTCCGGAGCCGGAATTCTTTGTGCTGGATGATGTGCGCTGGGGTGCCGATATGAGCGGTTCCTTCTGTAAGGTAGATTCAGAGGAAGCATCATGGAATGCTGAACGTGTCTACGAGGACGGCAATATAGGCCATCGCCCGACTGTGAAGGGTGGTTATTTTCCGGTACCGCCGGTGGATTCACTGCACGACCTGCGTGGTGCAATGTGTCTTGCACTGGAAGAAATGGGCGTGTCGGTAGAAGTGCATCACCACGAAGTTGCGACTGCCGGCCAGTGCGAAATCGGTACCCGCTTTGACACGCTGGTAGCGCGCGCCGACCAGAACCAGATCCTTAAATACGTGGTGCAAAATGTCGCTCACGGGTACGGCAAGACGGCCACCTTCATGCCCAAACCGATAGTCGGTGACAACGGCAGTGGTATGCATGTACACCAGTCGCTTGCCAAGGATGGTAAGAATATCTTCACCGGTAACAAGTACGGTGGTCTGTCACAGCAGGCGCTCTACTACATTGGCGGTATCTTCAAGCACGCCCGTGCCGTGAACGCGTTTACCAATGCCAGCACCAACAGTTACAAGCGCCTGGTGCCGGGTTTTGAAGCACCGGTCATGCTTGCCTACTCGGCCCGCAACCGTTCAGCTTCCGTGCGTATCCCGTTCGAGTCCAACCCGAAGGGGCGTCGCGTCGAGGTACGCTTCCCGGATTCCAGTGGCAATCCCTACCTGTGCTTTGCTGCCATGTTGATGGCCGGTCTTGATGGTATCAAGAACAAGATCGATCCGGGTGAGGCCATGGACAAGGACCTGTACGATCTGCCGCCGGAAGAAGGTAAGAAGATCCCGACAGTGTGCAGTTCACTTGATCAAGCGCTGGATGCACTGGATGCCGACCGCAAGTTCCTGACGGCCGGTGGAGTATTCAGTGATGACATGATCAGTGCCTATATAGACCTCAAGATGGAAGAAGTTACGCGCCTGCGCATGACCACGCATCCGGTTGAATTCGATATGTATTACAGCCTCTGAAGACTGCAACAGGCGACAGAGATACAGGTAATAACATGCCCCGCTTCTACAGCGGGGCTTTTTTTGTCTCGCGTAAGACTCGTACATTCCTGTACATCGGTCTCTCACGGCGTCCTGCCTCCCGTGACACTCGTACATCCCTGTACATCGGTCACTCAAGGCGTCCTGCCTCCCGTGACACTCGTACATCCCTGTACATCGAAGTGTGATGTTCGTCACTTGTGCAACAGTCAGGCCGGATCAAGGGTAGCTTGAGGTTGATAATCAGTATTGCAACACTTGCAGGACACGTTTATTGTTATTAGTCATGAAACGTCTATTGATCATGCTACTGCTGGTTGGCAGTGCACACGCAGAAATTTACAAGTCCATTAATGCAGATGGCGAGGTTGTCTACTCTGATACCCGGACAAAGGGTGCGGAGGCCTTGAAAATGCCGGCGTTACCCACCTACACCCCGCCACCGGTTACAGAGTCTACGTCCAAAAAAGAGGAACCTGTCGAAACAGCAGTGTATGAGGACTTTATTTTCCTGAAGCCAGAAGATAATGCGACCATCAGAAATAATCAGGGCATTATCAACGTCGAACTGAAATTGACGCCGGCCTTGCGCGGCAAGCGTAATCACCGTGTCCAGTTTTACCTGGACGGAGAACCCTACGGGGAACCCGGCACCTCGATTCGGACCACAATGAGTAATGTGGACCGTGGTGAACACAGCCTGACGGCCAGTGTGCTCGATACCGATGGAGATGCCATTATCAGTGCTGCTCCTGTGATTGTTAACCTGCACCGGCAGACCCTTTACAATCCGAATCATCCCAATAATCCGAACCGGCCCAGGCCAACACCCCTGCCGTCAGCCAGGTAGACCATCCCTCTCTTTGTTCGATGCACCATGTTGGTGCAAACCTGTGAGTAAGGCTATACTGTCCTACAGTTAGATGAGCATGCTGCTCAGTCAGGTCTGCTGGACATAAGCTACATCCCCTTGATTGAACAGCAGTTAATGATTTTATTCAGGAAGCAGGCTAATTGGGAACATTGGTTTGCATTTTGCATGATCATTGCTGATGTCTGGAGAAAATGTGCAATCTGATTTGAGCGCAGCCCGGTTACTCGAGAACATGGGTACGGCGGTGCTGGTCTTTAATGCCCGCATGCAGCTGACCTACCTCAACCATGCCGGTGAAGTCATGCTGGCCCACACTGCCCGTCATGTCTGTGGGCGTTCGGTTTATGAACTGTTGAAAAATGCGGATGTGCTGTCGGAACAACTGACCGCTGCGCTGGCCTCCGAACAGGTACTGTCTCACAGAGGTTGCCGGCTCGAATTGCCTGATGCACCCAACCTGCGTGTGAATTGCACCTTCACATCCATCACGGATGGAAATGGGGAGCCATGTGTGCTGGTGGAATTACGCCAGATCGATTACCAGCTGCGCATAGAGCAGGAGGAGCATTTGATTACACAACAACAGGCCACACATGAACTGGTGCGGGGGCTTGCCCATGAGATTAAAAATCCGCTGGGTGGCTTGCGTGGTGCCGCGCAGCTACTGGAGCAGGAAATCAAGGATGATGCGCTGCTGGAATATACACAAATCATTATCAGTGAGGCAGATCGCCTGCGAGCGCTAATGGACAGCATGCTCGGACCAAATAAGCTGCCGAAGATACAAGCTGTCAATATTCACCAGATCCTCGAACGGGTACGTGACCTGGTACAGGCCGAGGCTGGCAGGAAGCTGCGTTTCCACCATGACTACGATCCCAGCCTGCCTGATTTGCAGGCCGATCCTGATCTGCTGCTGCAAGCGTTGCTCAACATCGTACGGAATGCGGCGCAGGCACTCGGGAATGACGGGGATATTGCAGTGCGTACCCGGGTACAACGTAATTTTAATATCGGTTCCAGCAGACATCGTCTGGTAGCGCGAATCGAGATTACAGACAATGGCCCGGGCATTGCTGAAGATCTGCGCAAACAGATTTTTTACCCGATGATTACCGGCCGTAGTGATGGTACCGGGCTGGGATTGTCCATAGCACAGGCCTTAATCAGTCGCCATCAGGGACTGATTGAATGCAACAGCCAACCGGGTAATACAGTATTCACCATTTTGCTGCCACTGGAAGTCAAGCATGAGTCATAACAACACTATTTGCGTCATTGATGATGACAAATCGATCCGCTGGGTGCTGGACAAGGCGCTGAGCAAGGCTGGACTGAAGGTGATCGAATATGATTCTGCCGACAGGGCACTGATGGCTATCAGCAAGCAGGAGCCTGCCGTCATCGTTACCGATATTCGCATGCCCGGCATGGATGGACTGGAATTGCTTGAGCAGCTTCATATGCAGTACCCCGACTTGCCGGTGATTATCATGACGGCACATTCCGATCTGGACAGTGCTGTTTCAGCCTATAAAGGTGGGGCATTCGAGTATCTCCCCAAACCCTTTGATATGGATGAAGCCGTAGCACTGGTCAATCGGGCACTGGACGTGCGTGCCCAGCAACCGGCAGAAAAAGTCCTGCAGCAAGCTCACCATGTACCTGAAATTATCGGCAAGGCACCAGCAATGCAGGAAGTGTTTCGCGCGATTGGTCGCCTGTCCAATTCCAATGCCACTGTCCTGATCAACGGTCAATCAGGTACCGGTAAAGAGCTGGTAGCGCTGGCACTGCACCGCCACAGCAAACGAGCGGCCAACCCGTTTGTTGCCCTTAACATGGCGGCGATCCCAAGAGACTTGCTGGAATCGGAACTGTTCGGAC
>Ga0316190_10003824_pt1 | contig 10918 bp, 8 predicted proteins | sample Eddworburrow2_MG_FD_204929 | JGI IMG/M metagenome (GOLD analysis project Ga0316190, IMG submission 204929) | Coastal sediment microbial communities from Maine, United States - Eddy worm burrow 2 | ecosystem: Environmental > Aquatic > Marine > Coastal > Sediment | place: USA: Maine | collected... | reverse complement strand
TTCAACCGCCTGCACCACCAGTGCATTTAGATTACTAGAGACATAGAATAGGGCTGCCGCCACGCCCACAACCACAAATACTAAACCACCAATTATAAGTTTCTTCATTATGCCACCTCCAGAATGGGCATTATTTCTCCCGATCTAACACACTCAGATCATGATATATTGTTTTACCTAACCCGCCCAAAAATCGCGCAGCAAAAGGCATACTGGCTTTGACCGCCAGGTTGAGATTGGAGTTAGATGCTATAAAACACTTTCCATCCATTCTTTTGCATCATCAAGCGAAGCATATATGGCACTCTTTATACCTTTCATGAATGCCTGCTCTAATTTAAAAGATGCAATTGTTGTTCTGCTGTTTGATACGAGTGCAAACGCCTTAAGATCTGGCATCAACTCTTTAGCACGTTTATATACCATAGGATTAATAGAAGTTTCATTGGGTCTATTTTCTATTAAACCAAACGGCCCCTTCATATTCTCTTTTACAACATCATGTAAATCATCTACTTCCTGGTGAGAGACATCAACATACTGATTAGGCTCGGCAACGATGTAATTCTCATATACCAGAAATCTTGCTGATGCAGTAATGTACTCTTTAGGTTTCACAGGCATCTAACCATCTGTTCTCTATTCTCTCAAACCACAGCAGAAAAGGTAACGCTAATTCTCACTATTATTTATCTGCAATATCTGCCCCAAGCGTAACAGCCCCGTATTTACGAAGTTGTTTTGGGCTATCCAGCCGAATACCCAGCCGGATTCGAGCCACCTCACCAGGACGAATCACACCCCACACACTGTGCCGGGTCACATTGGATAACCGCCCTCCAGCAGTGCGCAACCCCACACCAACACCCACATTTTGCACCGGCACCTTGGTTTTATTCTGCACCACAGCAACCATCTCACCATCCTTGAGTCGCTGCAGAGTGGTCTGAAGATAGCGATCGGGGTTATCTGGCAAATCAAGACGTATCAGAGCACTGGCCGCTGCAACCCCTGCGGGCGAACGCGAGCCTGCCGCCTGCCCAAAATAGCGTTTTGCCTCTGCTCGACTACCTGACGCCAACTCCATCCTACCCAGAGCATTATAGGCAATCGCAGTGGGTAGCAGCTCAACACTCTTTTTTAGATCCTTTCGAGCCTTTCCACTCTTTTGCAGCTTTTCCCAGGTGACGCCACGCTCCAGGTAATAACGAAAAAACCCATCATTGCGCTCCAGCGCCTGGTTGTAGTGTTTCAACGCCTTTTGATAGCGCTCCTGCTTGTAGCGAACATCACCTAACAGGCTATAAAACAGCGCCTCTCTTGGCTCAATAGCAACCGCCTTATTGGCTAGTTTCAAGGCCTCTTTTTCATCATCATCCTTCAGTGCTTTGAGTCCTTTTTCCAAGGCATCATAGGCCGGTTTGGATCTCTTCAGTCCTGCCAGCATACGTTGGTAACGCGCTTTTCCCCACTCTCCACCCTTTGCACCCAGCTTGCGTAGCGTCTCCCTATTTTCTCTTACCCGTTCCTCTGAAGGGGGATGGCTGGCAAACAGGCCCGCAAGCCAGTTCTGCTTCTGATCTTTAGATTTAGAAAGGCGCACAAAGGTCTCTTGCAGCTTGACCGCCGCTGCAGGGTCATAGCCCGCACGAACCATGTAGAGCATGCCGTAATGATCTGACTCGCTTTCAGCACTGCGGGAGTAACGCTGATTGAGCAGATTGGCACCCGCTGATGCCGCACCAACCACCACACGTGAATAGTCACTACTACTTGATGCCATCCCAGCCGCTAGCACAACCCCCTGCAACAGCATGCCCCGTTCCACACCTTGGGCACCATGTCGGGCAGCTGCATGGACGACTTCATGGCTCAATACCGCCGCCAGCTCCGCCTCACTCTCCAGCTCCAGCAACAACCCACGATTCACCGCTATCTTGCCACCCGGCAGCGCCCAGGCATTGGGGGTGGAATCATTAATCACAGTGAATTCATAAGGCAGTTTACGATCGCTAACCGCTGCCAATCGTTGGCCAACTTGACAGACGTATCGGGTCAGCTCAGGATCTAAATTATAATCCCCACCCTGCATCTGGCGACTGGGAGCATACTGCTCTTTCCCGATATTAAGCTCTGTCGACTCAGAGACAAATGCCAGCTCATCCTTGCCCGTCACTGGGTTGGTAGAACAGCCCACAAGCACCAATAGAACTGCTATCAGCGTGATATATAGCCATGCCCTCATCAATTCTGCCCCCTTATTTACCATTGACTTGGAAACTTATCGCACCATCCACCAACTGCACCCTTACCCGGCTCTTATCCGGGCATTCACCCTTAACGATCATCATAGCCAGTCGATTTTCAATCTGCCGTTCTACTTCACGGCGCAATGGACGCGCACCATAAACAGAATCAAAACCATCACTGGCAATTTTATCAACAACTGCCCCGTCCACCTCCAATTTGATCTCTCGAACCAGCATGCGTTCAATCAGCTCCTCAATAAACAGCGTCGCAATACGGTGCACTTGCTCTCGTTCCAGATAGTGGAAAACTATGGTGCCATCCAGCCGGTTTAGAAACTCTGGTTTAAAGAATTTCTTAACCTCATGCAGCACCAGTTGCTGTGCTTCTTTGTAGTCTGGCGTGGCCGACTGTACAAAGCCAATCGGGCGTTTATCAGGCGAAAGTGACTCAGTACCCAGGTTAGAGGTACCAATCAGGATGGTATTGCGGAATGAGATGGTACGTCCCTGCGCATCGGTCAGTCGCCCATCTTCCAGGATCTGTAGCAGCATATTGAAAACATCCGGGTGCGCCTTCTCCACCTCATCCAATAGCACTACCGAGTAGGGATTACGCCGCACCTGCTCTGTCAGCTGTCCACCCTCGCCATAACCGATATATCCAGGAGGCGCTCCAATCATCTTTGAGACCTCATGCCGCTCCATATACTCTGACATATCAAGCCGAATGATCCGTGATTCATCATCCAACAGGAAGGCTGCCAGGGCACGCGCCAGCTCCGTTTTACCTACACCGGTTGGGCCTAGAAAAAGAAATGACCCAATCGGACGATGACTGGTGGTTATGCCCGCACGATTCCTGCGGATGGCATCTGCCACAGCGCTTACCGCATTATCCTGGCCAATAATGCGCTCATGCAGTTTGCTCTCCATCCTTGCCAGCTTGTTTGATTCCGATTCCGCCATGCGGGCAACCGGGATGCCGGTCCACTTAGCCACAACCTGCGCAATATCCTCATCAGTGACAACAGCTTCATCACCGACATGCTCTTCCTTCCAGCCATCTCGAGCCTGTTTAAGCTGCTCTTCAGCCTTGAGTATCTCCATCTGCAGACGTGCCGCCTCTTCAAACTCCTGAGCGTGAAAGGCCTCGGTCTTTTTTCTCAGCAGACGCTGGTTTTCACGCTCAAGCTCCATAACATCATGGGGAATGGCGGTCAGCAGCAGATGTTTATGCGAACCCGCCTCATCAATCAGATCAATAGCCTTATCCGGCAGCTTACGATCCATGATGTAACGCTCTGAAAGGCGGGCAGCCTCTCCAAAGGCCGAGGGCTCATAACGGATTTTATGGTGAGCTTCATAGCGTGGAGCAATGCCCTCCAGAATCTGTATCGTCTCCTCAATGCTCGGCTCCCGCACCAGGATAGGATGAAAACGTCGCTCCAGCGCCTTATCTGCCTCAACGTACTTTCGATATTCATCCAGCGTGTCCGCACCAATGACCTGTAGAGTACCTTGCGCCAGTGCCGTCTTGAGCAGACTAGGGGCATCCAGCCCTCCAGCACCTGCACCTGCACCCACAACCGTATGCAGCTCATCAAGAAACAGGATAATCTGCCCATTGGCCTGAATCACCTCATCACGCACCGATTTCAGCCGCTCTTCAAATTCTCCACGCATGCTGGCCCCGGCTACAATCTCACCCATATCCAGTGAGAGCAGGCGTTTATTAAGCAGGGTATCCGGCACATCGGCATCGGCAATCCGTTGCGCCAGACCTTCAACAATAACGGTCTTGCCCACCCCAGGTTCACCAATCAATGCCGGGTTATTTTTCTTGCGGCGAGAGAGCGTCTGGATGATGGCAGCAATCTCCTCTTCACGCCCAATCACCGGATCCAGGTCACCGTTGTGCGCCATCTCTGTGAGATCTTTTGTGTAACGCTCAAGCACATTCTGTTTGCTCTCATCATCCTGCGTCTGCAGGGTACGTCCACCCCGGATCTCCTTCAGGGCCTGTCGGGCCTGCTCAACATTGATACCTGCATCTCTCAACAGCGTTGCCGTGGCTCCTGCGCGCTCATCAAACAGGGCAATGAACAGTGTGCCGGTGCCAATAAATTCATCACCCAGACTCTTTGCCTCAGAAAGTGCAATGCGAAACAGCTCCACCGTCTCTTGCGCCGTAACAATCTGATTGGCTTTTACAGGGGTTGCATGCTGATAGTGCTGGTGTATCTGGCTAGCCAGGCGATCCACCGCCGCCTCAGAATCAGAGAGAAGACTTTCAAATATCCTATAGGCCTCACTGTCTGGCTGGGAAAGCAGCGCCAACAGTATAAAGTCTGGAGAGAGCACGTTCTGCCGCATGCCTGCCAGCTCGGCAACCGCCATCTCAAGGCTTTCAATAACCTTCTTTGTGCTTTTCTGAATATAGTTTTGAAGCATAGCTTTACTCCCCCCGGAGATAGATCAACTCACTTTAATCGTAGTCCATTGCAACACCATTTCAGTTGCATAAATCAGCATTCCGCGCTCTTATTTGGCCTCATCAGACTTAACGGCCTGCCAGTGCATCTCCAGCTCATCCAGACTCAACTCAGTCATCTTTTGCCCTTGTTCCACAATACGCTTCTCAATACCATGAAAACGGCGTTCAAACTTACGGTTTCCAGCCACCAGCGCCATCTCTGCATCCACTCCGGCTTTGCGGGCAAGGTTGGCACAGGCCATTAGCAGATCACCAATTTCTTCAGCAACCCGCTCTTTACTGGCACCCTGCTCCAGCTCGACTGTAACCTCTTCCAGCTCTTCCTGCACCTTGGCAATAACACCAAACACATCAGGCCAATCAAAGCCACCACGGGCCGCGCGACGCTGCAGCTTTTCAGAACGCATCAGCGCAGGCAATGCAGTGGCCACACCATCCAGCAAGCTATGCGGCTGATCACCGGCCTTCGCTTTCCGCTCGATTGACTTCTGCTGCTCCCAAGCCAATGTCTGCGCCTCGGCACTGGCGATCTCAACATCAGCAAAGACATGCGGATGCCTGCGCCGCATCTTTTCACAGATGCCCGCAACCACATCATCAAAGTCAAAGGCATTGGCCTCTTTGGCCATCTGGGCATAGAAGACGACCTGAAACAGCAGATCACCCAACTCATCCCGCAGCTCATCCATATCCCCCCGGTTGATGGCCTCCGCAACCTCATAGGCCTCCTCTATAGTGTAGGGGGCAATTGTAGAAAAGGTCTGTTTTCGATCCCAGGGACAACCCTTTTCCGGATCTCTCAGTTGAGCCATGATCTCCAGCAGCTGCTTGATCGAGTGGCTCATACCTTTCTCCAGCAAACTGCTGTAAAAAAGAGTATCGCCGCAGCAACCACAACAGCCGGGCCCGCAGGCAGATCCCACTGCAGCGAGCCAAACAGTCCACCACCCACAGCCAGGCACCCCACTACTGCTGCCAGCAGCGCCATCTGCTCAGGCGTTTGCGCAAAGCGACGCGCTGTCGCTGCAGGGATAATCAGCAGAGAGGTGATCAGCAGGATACCCACCACCTTCATGGCAACCGCAATAACCAACGCAATCAACAGCATAAAAGCCAGTCGGACAGGCACTACAGGCACCCCTTCAACCTGAGCCAGCTCTTCATGCACTGTCATTGACAACAAGGGGCGCCAAATCCATATCAACAGGGCCAAGGCCACAAAACCGCCACCGAAGATCCAATATATATCCAGCATGCTGACAGCCAGGATATCGCCAAACAGATAACCCATAAGGTCGATACGCAATGTCTCCATAAAGGCCAGCACAATCAGCCCCAGTGAGAGAGCGCTGTGCGAGAGGATACCCAATATCGTATCACTGGCCAGTCGCCGTTGGTTTTGCAAACCAACCAGCAGCAGAGCCAGGGTGATGCAGACCAGGATGATGGCCAGATTGATATTGACTTCAAGCAGAAATCCAAGCGCGACACCCAACAGTGCAGAGTGTGCCAGGGTATCGCCAAAATAGGCCATACGCCGCCAGACCACAAAAGCCCCCAACGGGCCTGTCACCAGCGCCACTCCCAGACCGGCAAACAGCGCACGGAACATAAAATCATCCATGCTCTGCATCCCCCTTACCGGCTTTTTCCACGCGGCCATGCAGATCATGCCGATGGTCATGGTTATGGGTGTAGAACGCCATGCTGGGATGGGAGCCAAATAGCTCAAGATAGGAAGGGTCACTGCTCACCATCTCAGGATGACCAGAGCAGCAGACATGCTGATTCAGACACAAAACCCGATCTGCCTTGGCCATCACCAGATGCAGATCATGGGAAACCATCAGAATGCCACAACCATGGCGATCACGGATATTGGCAATCAAATCAAACAGTTCTGCCTGCCCTGTTACATCCACGCCCTGCACCGGCTCATCCAACACTAGCAGATCTGGTTTTCTCAGCAGCGCCCGCGCCAACATGACACGCTGCATCTCACCACCTGAGATAGTCTGCACCGGACTTTTTAGTAGCCGCTCAACACCCACCTCATCCAGCACCTGGCGTAGCTGTTGCTCAGTGGCACGATGCCCCAAGGTTAGAAAACGCTGGACAGTCAGCGGCAGAACCGAATCCACAACAATACGCTGCGGCATGTAGCCGATACGCAGATCTGGCGCAGAAAAACGCTGCCCACTATCAGGCTTTAACAACCCCAATACAACGCGCACCAAGGTGGTTTTCCCGGCACCATTGGGGCCAATCATGGCCAGAATCTCGGCGGCATGTACACGAAGAGTTACAGCATCCAGTATCTTTCTGCCACTCAGGGATAGAGAAATAGCTTTCGCTTCGACAAGAATCTGGGCATTGGTCATAAATCAATTACAGCAAATGGAAGTGTTGGTGACATAATAGCTAAAAATAGTTGGTGCTCTTCAAATTAAACTGGTTTTTTAGGCTCATGATTTTACGTATTTCTTTTATATTATGGGTGTTTATTTTAGCCTCACCTATATCGGGTAGCGCAGCTGAACCACCCAAGGTTGTAGTCAGCATGGCCCCCATTCACTCTTTGGTTGCCGGAGTGATGGGAGGTATCAGCACACCAGAGCTGCTTATCAAAGGCGGAGCCTCCCTCCATAACACCCGCCTTAAGCCCTCGCATATGCGCAGCCTAAGTCAGGCAGATGTCATCTTTTGGTTGGGAGAGGAGGCAGAAGGCTTCCTAAAACGCCCTTTAGAGAATGCATCCAGCCGTCAGCACATTATTAAGATTATAGCCCTACCCAAGCTGTTACTCCTGCCACTTCGTAGCGGCGGCATCTGGGAGACACGTAGCCATAGCGCCCTTCATGATCACGATCAGGAACATACAACACAACGCCCTGAGAATATAGACAGCCATCTCTGGCTGGATCCATTCAACGCCAAGATTATTGCCCAGGCAGTGGCAGATACCCTCAGTAAAATTGATGCAGAACGGGCAGATCAATACCAGGAGAATGCCAAACGGCTGATCTTCCGTCTGGAAAACCTACACCTTGAGCTAGGCGATGTTGCAGTGGCCGCCATCAACAAACTCCATATTGTATTCCACGATGCCTACCAATACTTTGAACACCGTTACAACCTTAAGGCGGCAGGCTCAGTCACCCTTAATCCTGACCGCAAACCAGGCGCCCGCCGCCTGCGTGAGATACAGCAAAAACTCCAAGCTACCAAGGCACACTGCATATTCAGTGAACCTCAATTCTCATCATCGCACCTAAAGATCCTGACTGGTGATGGCCAATATTACAGCGGCACACTGGACCCCATCGGCATCGATATCCCCCCTGGCCCGGATATGTACTTCATCCTAATGCGCCGATTGGTTAGTGATTTTGTTAGCTGTCTTTGCCAGATCTATATCGGTGACGAGATTAAAGAACCTATGCAACAATAGGGTAGCACTCTGGTTACCATAAAATGTGGGTGGTGAGCTAAAAATTGTGGCCTATAGAGGTTATTGGGTTTAGAGATAATTCTCTAGAAAACATCTTACTCTATTGTCTATGCCAAATTTACCAACGTTTTAAAATCTATCTTCTAGCATTTGATCTGCAATAGGGCGTTTAAGAATAACTCTATTGTTGGATATACACAGTAAAGCCTTACACCCTCTATCCTATAGCAAAGGATAGGCTAAATTAAAATTAGGTTAAGTACCTCTAAAATCATTTGCTCTTCAGCTTCATGGTTTTAAATATGAATAAGGTGGTAATTCGCAAACCTACATAATGGAGATATGTAATGGAAAAACCAGACAACACAATAAAAGATTATGTTCCTTTTGATATCAACGATATTGATACAGCAGGGGCAAAAAACGTTATTGAGGCCGAAGAAGCCCGGTTAATGAAAAAACCAGGCCGAAATCCAGACCAGCCATTATCCGGTATAGCTATTTCTGGCGGGGGCATACGCTCTGCCAGTTTTGCCCTAGGTGTAATCCAGGCTTTGGCTTGGAGAGGTGCACTGAGTAAATTTGATTACCTCTCTACCGTATCAGGCGGAGGTTACATAGGCTCATCCCTTACTTGGTTTCTCCACAAGGCGTGGAAGGTTCCTGCCAGGGATGAAACCCATGACATGCCAAAGTGCTGCCAAGCTGAGAAAGATTATATCCGGTTTGGTACTGATGGCGCCTGTTTCCCTTATGGTGTGAAGGAGCGTCTCTCAGAGCCGGATGATCCGGGTGGTGTACGTGCTAAAAGCGCTGTTTTACGCCACCTGCGCCAAAATGCATCCTACCTTAATCCTGGGCACGGTATTACAGGGGCCTCACTGTTTGCCATCATCCTGCGAGGCATGTTGGTTAGTGCTGCCGTCTATTTCCCCATTCTTTTATTGGGCATCTACCTGTTAACTCATTATGGAGCTTTACCACCCTATAAGGCGGGTGAAAGCATCATGAATCCATTGCTCTATTTGGTACTATCCATTGGTAGTCTATTTGTAGCTTCTGCTTTTGTTTATGCCGTAGCAACTCATTATTCTCGGATTGGAAATGCATTCTGGTACTACCTCCGCAGAGGATACGAGGCTGTTGCAGGTGTAACTCTAGTGGTGATTGCCGGGCTCGTTATTGTCGGTCTACTACCTTGGATAACAGCTAAAGGCATGCCATATCTCTTAGGTTGGTTAAGCTCTGATCCGGACCAGGCAACTCAATTATCAGCCCTTGTCAGCACAGTGGCAGGCGCCTTGTTGGGTGGTAAAGCCTACCAACAGTCTGAGGCTCAAGCCGAGGGTAAAATCTCTGTTGATCTATTGGCAGGCCTTGGCGCAACCTTACTGGCTTATGGTTTGCTCATAGCTGCATATTCCATTGCTATCCACATAGGCAATGCAAACACTTTGTACATGGGCATAGTTGCCTGCCTGGCAATTGGATGGATCACAAACGTAAACTTCCTCTCTATCCATAGATATTACCGTGACCGTCTTATGGAAACATTTATGCCAGGCGTACCCGAGGTGTTTCAATCAAAAACCGGACCAAGTCCAGATGCCAATAAAGGGTATCTCTCTGACATGTGTAATTATGCTGAAGCAGGCACTGTTTCGAGTGCTGATGATTCCACCGGCCCCTACCACATCATCAATACAAACCTCATTCTGGTCAACTCCAAAATCAAGAAATTCCGCTCCCGAGGCGGCGACAGCTTTGTGCTATCACCACTCTACTGTGGAAGCAATGCGACTGGCTGGGAAGATACTAAAAAAATCATTGATGGCAAACTTACCCTTGCTACAGCAATGGCCATATCTGGCGCGGCAGCCAATCCAAACAGTGGACCCAGTGGGACAGGTGCCAGTCGCGGTAAGGCGGTCTCATTTCTGATGACATTATTAAACCTGAGGCTTGGTTATTGGTTGCCTAATCCTGGTAAAAAAAGCCATTTTGGAGCCAAACCAAATATGATTCAGCCTGGGATTGATGCGCTGTTTAGTGTAGAGCTCAATGAAACCAACCCCTTTGTTCAGCTTAGTGATGGCGGGCACTTTGAAAATCTTGCACTCTATGAACTCATTAGGCGAAGGGTAAAGATCATAGTCTGCACTGATGGTGGGGCAGATAAAGGCTTTTCATTTAGTGATTTTGCCAATATGACGGAAAAGGTTCGGGTGGATTTTGGTGTGGCCATCACAGGTATTGCAGCCGAACAAGATGAAAGAAAAAATTGGATAACAACCCAGCTTGATCTTTCAGATCTTGTACCAAAGGAAACTTATACGGATGCCCATGGACACAAGATAGCAAAAGCAGGGCACCTCTTATGTGGGATAAGATACCCTGGTGACCCGGAAGGTGAAGCATCTGGCCTGATGATCTATATTAAGACCACCTGGCTTAAAGACCTACCCGCTGACATTGTTGGGTATAAGAATGATCACCCGGAATTTCCTGATCAATCTACAGCCGATCAGTTTTTTGATGAACGTCAGTTTGAGGCCTATCGGGAACTTGGATATCAGACAGCACAAAGAGTCTTTGAAGATAAGATTGTTGAGACCTTAACCTGCATAAAAGCAGAAGTGAGTTCGGCAATCATAACCACCCGTAGAACGGGTGGTATGATGAAAGCCCCTGGAAGGGGCTATTGTTAAACTCCTGCCAGTCTCA